>Ga0265293_10004938_pt1 | contig 22873 bp, 26 predicted proteins | sample Munlanlewell138R_FD_192505 | JGI IMG/M metagenome (GOLD analysis project Ga0265293, IMG submission 192505) | Leachate microbial communities from a municipal landfill in Southern Ontario, Canada - Leachate well 138R | ecosystem: Engineered > Solid waste > Landfill > Unclassified | place: Canada... | reverse complement strand
AGATTTTTACTTACAAGTAAAAACCGGAACCATGTCATGTAGTGAGTAGTGAGTTATTGTCTAACTCATTCCCCCTTACACTGTATAAGCCCCAAGATTTTTACTTACAAGTAAAAACCGGAACCATGTCATGTAGTGAGTAGTGAGTTATTGTCTAACTCATTCCCCCTTACACTGTATAAGCCCCAAGATTTTTACTTACAAGTAAAAACCGGAACCATTTAGGGAGGTAAGTTAAACAAGCCTTATTTAGTGGCTTGTTTCGTTTGCCTCTCCCTTACACTATATAAGCCCCAAGATTTTTACTTACAAGTAAAAACCGGAACGCCCATTTTTTTTGTAAAAAAGCTATTTACGGGCTTTTCTCTAGGAATCTGAAACCACCTGCTTTGGGGTATGTACAAATTCTCTAGATATTTTGAATAAATACCATTTTGAAAAAGTTATATATTACTTTTAACCCCCATTTCCCTTCCGGAGACCCCATGAGACAGCGGCCCAGGAGAACAACTCCTATGTGTTCTATCTTCTCAGCAAGATCAGTGGTAAAGCCTTCGAGTGGATTGAGGCTGGTTACTTCAAGCTTCTGGATGCCAGGCTAGCCTCTACCAACAAGGTACACACAAGAGGAGGTATGGACCCAATGCCGAAGGAGAGGGTTGTCAGGTGCAACTACGAGAAGGTCTGTTCTTCCCAAGGCATGTTGAAGGATCCACGGGAGTTCTGTATCAAGTGTTCCCGATACATACCACACCCCTTGCACACCCAGGAGTATGTGCAGATACCTAATTTCCTGAGGGATTTCAGCAAGCTCTGAATTTCTGTTATCATCAATGGAGGCTCCTGGTATACTATCTTAACGAGAATAAGGAGCTACCATGACTATCTACGAGACAAATTCTGCACTGGGGTGGAGACAGAGGGCCTATCTAGTTAAAATTGCTGATAGGGCCTATCTGTGTGTGGGCATCTCTCCGTTCACAGAGACTGAGACGTATGCCGTAGGTTGGATGCTGTATGATATGGAGGATTACGAGATAGTTGAATCTTCCTGGGCGATAGAAGAGTCCGAGCTACATGGGACATTCATGTTTGAGTACATGAAGAAGGCATTGCAAGAAGGTCGTCTAAACCTCGACGGTGCTAAGAAGCCCAAGGACTTGGAGGGTCTGTGCTGGGCTTGTAGCACAATTTAAGGATATTCCTGTTATTCTTCTCCCTACCCCTACTGAAATCCTACGATATTTTACGTCTTCTTTTTGAAATTCTGTTATTCATCTGTACAGATCCAGGTATATGCCTAGTACCCAAGGGAGTCTTTATGTTAGTAGACAAGGTTAGTGAATTTGCCCAGTTAGGGCCTAACTGGAATGGAAACGGGGCCACCCCCTTTGATGCCTCCACAATCAGTAGAGCAAAAAGCCTAGCTGTTGGGTTAGAGGGGGCGGGGTTTAGTGTTTACCCTACTGCTTGTGGAAGTATCCAGTTCGAGTGCACTGTGTCAGGGACCTATGTTGAATTTGAGGTATTTTGTGACAGGACAGAGATGTTTGTTTGTGCAGTCCCATGAGATGGGGCTAGAGGGTGTTACTGGACTTTGTATGATTTAACTACGAGGAAAGCATGAAAGAGTTAAGAGATGGGACCAAGGTTAGGGCGATTCTTTGGTACTTGGCACTGGAGTACAAGGATACTCTATTGCAAAAGGGTATGTCAGTAGGGCCTATACACGAAATGAATGCACAGGAGTTTTTGTCTTTCTGTCAAACTGCAATGCGTAGCTTTATAGCAGAAGTGGGCGGTCCTCCAGAAGACGTTGAACCTGCCAAGCTCAAGGACCTTGCTAGTTTATGTGGGGATTGAAGCACAATTTAGTGTTATTCCCGTCACCTTCCACCGGTATATTCTCTATATGGACGAAAAAAGCATATCTCAATATCTTACAGAAGTTTTGTCTTCCCACCGAATGATTCGGTGGGAGATCAGTAATCATCTTATTCTAGCCATTAACAGCAAAAGAGAAATTTTGTTAACCCTTGACCCTGTGAACAACGAGGTATTGGTGGACGGAGGCTCTATGTATATCCCTAGTGGAGGATCTCTTTTTCGGCAGGTGTACTGTCAGGCAGCTCAAGCTCTGGATCCTGTGTATTTGAGGGACTTATCCCGAGATCTGCTCCTTGCCTATTCCCGTAAGGGGGACAAAGGTCATTTTGCATCTTTGAGGGCAATGGACCAGGCTTCTTTACATATTCTTCTGGAGAAATGCTTATGAACATCCTGAGTAAGAAAGACGAGTTCAAAATTCTGGAGTCTATACCTATTAAAGATCTAAAGTGGGACAGGGTTTCTTCTAAGTCTCCTGGCCTTCTTGAACTGTATGATGGATGTTTGTTTGTTGCCTCCCTGCAGCCAAACCCTATCAACGTTTTGCATAATAATTTTTTGTTACGTGACAAGCCTGGTCCCTCCTCTTTGTGGGAGACGGTGCTCTCCTTGGAAGGTATCCCGCCAGCTTTGAAGGGTACAATCAAGTCTCTTTCCACGGGTGCTGCCGAGGTCCATCCTGTGGCTCCCCCTAAGTACATCACCGAGATAAACCTTCGAGACCGTGAGGGCAAGCTGACCGTGGGGGTTTTGTTACTTGACCAGGGGGTACAGACAGACAACTTTCTTTCCATCACGTACCCTAACGGTACTGTCAAGACTCTGAACCACAATGACTTGGGGAAGCCTTTCATGGATTCCTGCGGTAACGGGGTGAGCATGTTTGTCCAGGGGAACTACTCCTCTGAAGACCTCAACAGATGTCGGGATATGCGTGTACATCAGCTGGAGCAGGAGTTGTGCGGTCTCCATAAGGATATCAAAAAGAAGGAAGAGAAGTTAGCCCTTTGGAGGGATGGGGAGATTTCCTAGACATGGGTTATTGTGCTTGTACCGGAGAAAGAGGTTAGATATGACATATGAGCACTTGGATGCCTGGCAGTCAAGGGTATTTGGACTGAGCTTGCCACTGCACCTTGAAAGCAAGCCTAAGAGTATCATTAGGGGGTGTCTCAAGATTACCTATAACACTATCACTACTCTGAATGGTAGGGGACCTAGATTATCGACACCTGCTCCCCTAGAGACTGAGATGGAGGATACCTACCTAATACTGAGGGATGGGAGTACACTGTTCATGCGAGGTCTCTGGAGGAAGGGTGCCCGTCGTCATCACCGTAGTAATCTGGAAGAATCAATCATGTGCATGTACTCCAGTGAGTTCATTGAGGACACTGCTAAGATTATGCTAGCCCCCATAGTACGCCGGCTGGATTTCACTAGGAGATGCCTCAGGATGCTCCAAAGGTACCCTGAGGGTGTTATGGGATGGCTTAGAGGAGAAGATATGAAACCTTTCAGAGTTCTGGTGTATGAGATGTTTCTGGAGGGTGCCTAGATGGTTGAAAAGGCTGTGCTGGAAGGGTTCCGTTCCTTGGACTCGTGGCAAAAGCGGGTGCTAGGTACCGAGGACCTTACAGAGGAGACAAGTATAGAGGTAGGAGGTGAGACCCGTTTAACGAGGGGTTCCCTTATACTCATATACTCCTATGATGATGGTTGGTATCTTACTTATAAGCTTAGTGGTATATGCTTTTATATGCTGAAGGGCTCTCTATTTCCATGGGGAGCTGATCTTCCTCCCAGCAGGACCCGTGTAGATTCTGCCGTATACCTTAACATTATTAATGGCCACCACCCCTACCTTCTCCCCAAGCTGGATAGGTACCAGAAAGTTTGCAGATACCTGAGCAGACACCCAGAACATGTTATGTCCTGGATGATTTCCGATGGGCTTATCTTTCGATCTGTAGCATTGGAGGTTATGAATGACTGAGAGCCTTTTATTGAAGCAGTTCCATTCCTTGGGTGCCTGGCAATGCCGTGTGTTTGATCTTGAGTATCCTCTGGCAGTAGAGGAACTTGTTAATACACGAGGTAAGAGATACCGTATGGGATATCTCTATCTTACCCTCACTAGGGATGTATACTGGGATTTGACACTCAGGAAGGGGGAGCTGGAGTTCAACATAGGTGGGAATATGTTTGGCATGGAGGCCCCTTCCAGGGGTATCTCACGTTCGTGGGTGGAGTCCGTGCTGTTTTGGAACCATTTCCTAGATATCCGCAGACTTGACATGTACCGTAAAGTTCTGGGTCATCTTAGGCTCCACCCCGAGCTTATTATGACGTGGGCGGCAGCCAAACCCCGATTGTTCCGTGAGGCAGCCTTGGAGGTTATGAGTGCCCCCTAACCAAGATCTTAGCCTTGTACTTTTGGACTCTTGGCAGCGAGAGGTTCTTTTGACTGAGGGCCCCATAGAGTTCCAATATTGGCATACACCTGATGGCCATAAGTACACGCAGAGGGGTCAAATATTTCTTGAGCTAGTAGAGTACAAGACCATAGTCCATCTGGGCAGGATAGGTCGTACTATTGATTTCCTTGGGACCCCTCTGATCACTGCAGACGACCTAGAGATGAGTATGTTAGAGGATTTTTACCAGTTTTCAGATATACTGTCTCGAACGGACTTGTACGATATCTATAAAAACGAACTAGAGAGATCTCCTGAGGATGCTATCTCCTGGTTAAGTCTGGATATTGAGGCAGGGCGGGAAAATCGAATGAAATACCTGGTAGCTGCGAATTTTTTAGGTTGTAGGGATGCCCATGCTGTCTGAGTGGCATGATGAGGTCAGGGAGGGTATTAAAAACCTTGAGCCTTGGCAAAACCGGGTAGGAGTTAAGCTGGTTCCCGTTTTTAGAGGACGTGTAGTGCGACTGAACTGTGTGAAAAACGAGGATACCTTTTTTCTGGTGGCTCTCTACCGACCTAACAAAGTTACCCGTTTCTTGATGGACTATTGGCTAACCTATGCCGTGTTTCATAAAGGGTGTGTAGATGCGGTAACGGATACTATGTCTAGAGGTATTAGATTTATGGAAAAGTACCCTGAACAAGTCTTAGGACTTCTGGAGATAGATACTTCTACCCGAAATAATAAATTCTGGAATCACCTGGCTAGAAGGATGCTTGGATGCCTTTAGAGATATTGTCTTGGTTGGACGGCTTGATAAGGGATTTGAATAAATATGATGATCTGCAGAGGCGGTTGTTCTTACTGGAAAAGATAGAGACAACAGGTACCTCCCGTGGGGGTATTCATATCGTCTCCTCAGAGGCATCAAGAACCGCAGCCTTGCTCACACCTTACTGTACAGTTATACTAAAGGATGGGGCGACACTTCTCCCCTCGGTCAGAAACTTGGACCGGCATGTATTTTATGACACTCTTTTCCTGTTTCCAGAGATAGCTTTCCGCACGTATTACTTCAAGACATATTGTCACCTGGTCAAGGATTACCCAGAAAACTTCATGTCCTGGGTTCATGGGCCTCTTCCGGGTAGTGGTGGTAGGGAGAGGGTGCTGGCTCAGGTTCGCAAACTCGCTGCTCTCAAGTATTTATCTATTGAGCGAGAAAACTCCTTCCCTTTAGGGGGAGGAGATGAGAGCGACTAACCTTGGCTCTCAATGTATTATCTAATGGTTTCGGTAGATGCCTGACCTGTAGTAGCTACAAAATATCCATCAGACCAAAGTGTTCTCTCTTTCCAGTATATAGATCGTAGGAACGGAGGTCCAACTCGACCTCCACACATGATATGTAGTCATCATTTTCGCTAACTGAACAAAGTCCAAAGGTGATTTAGTGGATCAGAATCCACTAAAATATGAATATGATCTTTGTCTACTTCAATCTCATCAATCGTAAATTTTGATTTAGTCAATTTAATCATCTGTGCTTTGATGTATTCACCGAAGGTTCCATTCAGAATCTGTCTACGGTACTTTGTACAGAATACAAAATGGTATTTGATGCTGAATTTACTGTGTGATCTATGATGGTATGTGAACATTTTAATAATTTAGAAAATAAATACTGACATTCTAAATAAAAAGAACTATATATGTATAATATGATCAAAGCGTTCAAGTACAGAATATACCCAACCGATGAACAGAAGGTGCTGATGTCTAAGCACTTCGGTCATTGTCGTTGGGTGTATAACTGGGGACTTGATACAAAACGCAAAGCATACACCCTTACGGGAAAATCACCAAGCAAGTTTGACTTGTCTAATATGCTTCCCTCAATGAAAAAACAGGAAGCTACTGCATGGTTGAAGGAGGTCAATTCCCAAAGTCTACAAGCAACACTTGAAAATTTGGATATGGCATTCAATGCTTTCTTCAACAAACGAAGCGAGTTTCCGAAATTCAAATCCAAGAATAACTCCAAGCAGTCATTTAATATTCCTTGTGGTGTTGACGTTGATTACGATCATGGACGTGTATGGTTACCTAAATTCAAAGATTCTATTAAAATCAAACTATCTAGAAAGATCGTTGGTAGAATAACCAAATCTACAGTATCAAAGAATGCATCAGGTGAATACTACATCAGTATTTTAGCCAATGATGAATTGGAATTACCTACAAAGCCAATGTTAGTAGACAAGCACGAAGTGCTTGGTATAGATGTTGGTATCAAAGACTTCTGCGTTACAAGTGAAGGTGGAGTTGTGGAGAATCCAAAGTTCCTTAGATCCAAACAGGGACGATTGGTGTTACTGCAACGCAACCTGAGTCATAAACAGAAAGGTAGTAAGAACAGAAAGAAAGCACAATTGAAGGTAGCGAAGCTACATCAGACGATTGTGAACAAGAGAACCGATTTCCTCCACAAGTTAAGTACACGACTGGTGCGTGAGAGCCAAGCAATTGCCAGAGAAGACTTGAATGTGAAAGGAATGATGCAGAACCACAAATTAGCTCATGCTATCAATGAAGTAGCGTGGACTCAATTTGACTCATTCACATCGTATAAAACCGAGTGGTATGGTAAATGGTATCTTCAAATCGGTAGATTCGAAGCTAGTTCCAAAACAGGAAATGAATGTGGCCATTATTACAAGGGGCTGACATTGGATCAAAGAACATGGAAATGTCCCGAATGTGGCATTGTATATGATCGTGATGTCAATGCTGCTCGTAATATCCGTGACTGGGCATTCATATTATATAACAAGAATTTAGTACCCACGGGCGGTGGGGAAGTTAAGTCTGTCAGATCGAAAGATGATATACAGAGAAAACCTAAGAAGATTGCTTCGGGTAAGGTATCTGTAGGGCAGAAAGAATGTTCCGCAAGGGCTTCAGAATCCCCGACCCTTTAGTGTCGTGGGAGCGTCAAAAATCTGATAATCTACTCGTAAGAATATGTATAACCAAACACAACTAACCTTAGTATAGGTGACAAAGTACATGCTGGAAAATGTGATGACATTCCTAATGAATCATGAGTCCTTTCTCCAAGGAGTACTTTTCCTATTGTTGGCCATTTTTGTCCTTATCCTATCTAAAGGGCCAGTATCTCTGAAGGTAGGGGATAAAGAACTTACCATGGGTAATCAGACAAAGAAGGAGGAAGGTGGAAAGGGTGAATTTAATAATACTAAGGAACTTATCTGCCAAAGTTGCAAGAGGGCTGTTTTTGATGAAACAAAGAGACGTGTTAAGTTGGTAATGTGGCACAGGAAAAATCTGTACAGGGATCAACGAAAATATGCAGAGAACAAGATAGGCTCCTTATCTCAAGGGATGTGGGATGACTACAGTGAGCTTCTTAACAAATACCTGGTAGACACGGATATACGCACGGAGCGGAGCTACTTACTCTTCAAGTTTAAGGTTATTGACTTCATGGAAGGATACCTGATGCCACGTATAGAATCCGTACTGGAAGAGAACCATATAGCCACCAAAACTGCTGACCAGTGGAAAGAGCATAAATCCTTGGTCTTGGAGGGGGTATACATGGATATGGGTAAATTTTTGGAGGCGAACTTTTCTTGTGAGGAAGTTCCTCGGGACGTTATGGAGGATTTTTTAAAGAGCAGGTGGCCTGTAATAAGTGGAAAGGTATTAGAGATTCTGGACCAGGCTAGAGCTCTGGCTCAAGCTTGTGATGTTAATGTAAAAGAAGTCAAGAAGTACTCCGACATAAAAATCTTTGGAAAAGACTCTATTTGTTAAAATATTAATACATGTTGCGTATATATTCCCTATAAGGAATAATACCATGTATATAAAAAGTCTGATAGTAAGAGATAACACCCTTCAGTATAAAGATCCCCTTCTAAATGTGCACTCCAAAGAAATACCAAGGTGTGGGGTAAGCTTATTCTGGTCCCAATGGGATAAGAATTTCTGGAATTGGGAATCCCTTTTGGCTTTGAAGGAAAAATGGAAAGCCTCTTTTGTTCGTCTTCCTTTAGGGCATGATAAGACCCAAAACGAAGGGTATATGGTAGACTTCCAAGGAACCCTGGACAAAGCCTTTTCTACAATAGATAGTGCCTTGAAAGTAGGGTTATATGTAATAGTAGATTGTCATGATCATTATGCAGTACAGAACAGTCACATGTCTACTAAATTACTGTATGAAATTTCAAAAAAGTATAAGAATCATCCGGGCATACTTTACGAAATAGTAAATGAGCCCTTGGATTGCTCTTGGAAGGAGATTAAGGAGCACTGCGAGTTTGCTATCCAGCTGATCCGTTCCAAGGCTCCTGATGCTATATGCATAGTAGGTACACCTGAATGGTGCTCTAACTTAATGGATCCACTGCATGATCCCTTGGATATCCCCAACATCATGTACTCATACCATTTCTACTCGGCCACCCATAAGAGTAAAGCAAGAAAAGACCTGGAAATAGCATTGGAAATGGACTTGCCTATATTCGTCACGGAATGCGGGGCATCGGAGCACACAGGAAGCGGTACTCTGGACTTTGAAGAATTTGACAAATGGCTGAATCTTTTAGAATCTAAATACAGGGTACCCTGGTGTATCTGGTCCTTGTCCAATAAGGAAGAAAGTGCTTCTCTTCTCAGGAAAGATAAGAAGGGGGTGGGGGACCCTCAAGATTGGACAGACTATGGACTTTTTGCTCAAAGTCGTATATCCACCTCTGTATGTACCCCAAGTCTCTGGTCCCCTTTTCGTAAAGGTATCCCTTACCCCTTCAAGAACAGGGAAGAAAGAGAGAAGAAAACCCAGGAACTGATGAAGAGGTCAGTTCCTGTTCCTGTCTCTCTTTTGAAAGTCATGGTTCAGTCAATTATGGCGGATCCACGGGAAGAGGAAATCTATTTGTTTTACATGTGGTTGTCGGATAACTGGGGGTCTATAAATAGGGAAGCCCGAGAGAGTCTAGTTAAAGCTTTTCGAACTAGGGTGAGGGAAGTTCTTGAAGATCCTAGCAAGGATAACAGTAAAGCAAAATGGGCGATGTCTAGGCTAGCCGATACTATTACTCTTTGGGAGAAGGGGAACTTCGCTGGTGGCTAAACCTACCAAGATGAAAAGACTTGCTGCACCTCCTATAGAGGTGGCAAGCAAGTATGCAGAGAAAGATTACATATTCACAAAAGATGTGGCTTTTTTATTTGGGGTAGAGGAGGATGTTGCAAAGATGTTTATGCAACAAGCTAGATTACGTACCTACCCCTTTATTGATAAGAAAGGCAACATCACCAGAGCTTACCTAAACTACCAAGTAAAAAAGGTCATGGCAGCTAAGGGAAGGCTTATTCCCGGGTACAATGAGGATAGGGCGACACACAGGCAGTGGGAAGAGTTGCTAGATAGTGCCTTGGTACGCCCTTTGGATAAGGATTGGTATTTTCCACCAGTAAACCCAGACCCTCTGGTAACTATAGCAGATGACAAGGCAGAGATCATATTGGAAGAGATTAGAAAGAGTCTATCTTTGAACGGACCACCCAGCGAACGACTTAGACTTGTGGCAGACATAATCAATATGGAATCTAGACCCGGTCCTTTTATAAAAAAGATTTAGGATTTCATTTAAAAATCATCACATGCTGCACTATAATATGCAGTATAAATGCCAAAACCAAAGGAGATTATCTTGGCGAAAGAAGAAGGTATAATCGTTGAAGGGACTGTTCTGGAAGCACTTCCTAATGCCCAGTTCCGAGTAGCCCTGGCCAATGGGCATGTAGTCCTGGGGTATGCTTCGGGGAAAATGAAGAAAAACTTCATTCGTATCCTTCCTGATGACAAAGTACAAATAGAACTATCTCCCTATGACCTTACTAGGGGGAGAATTACATATCGAAGTAAATAAGATGGAAAATCTCAATATCAGAAAAGAAAACCTGGAGAGAGCTCGGAAGCTCTTAAAAGAAAAATTTGTAGGGATCAATAACCAAATCAACCAGATTATTGACCGTATCTCCTTCTGGTACTTGTACCCTGACAAGGTACGTAGACCGGTGATTATCAATCTATGGGGTCCTACTGGAGTAGGTAAAACGGATTTGATACGTACCTTACGTGATGCCTTGGGGATGAATGGCAGCTTTGCTGAATTCCTAATGTCATCGACGGAGGCATCCTCCGATAACAAGGAGATATGCGAGAAGATCAGTGATGAGTACACTCATCTCACCCAGGGAAAGCCTGGTATCCTAGTCCTGGATGAGTTCCAGAGATATAGAACAAAGGATAAGAATGGTGATGCTATTAGAGCGTTGCCTCATCAGGACATCTGGCAGATACTTTCCGATGGTAAGGTGGTTAAGAATGTTAACAAGGACATCATGGATCGATGCATGGAATTGTTCAACTGGTCTCCAGAAGATGGGTTTTCACTTTGTGATAGAAGAAAAAAGGGCAACAGAGAGTTTCTTGAGGGGATACTAGAAGAAAATCCTTTGGACATGGCCAGTATCCCACTTAATTTACAGAAGAAGGCTAGTTCACTCCGTAAAGAAACCTCGGATGAAGAGCTGCTTGAGAGGAAGCTGATGGTTTCCCCATCCTTTATTCGGAAAGTTTGCTCTTACTTCAAGTTTCGTGACCCGACAAACACACCATACTATTATGAATCTCTTTATGGATCCCCCTACACTATTGAAAATCTTTCTAGTGCCAGTGTGGTTTTTGGTAGACTAAATAAGATGCTTGGGCAATATGGGGTTGATACAGATGGTACAGTGGAAGGGATACTGGAAGGATTGGCAGCATTTGAAAATAGTAGCGCCTTTCAGAGTACAGTATCTGAGCACATAGGGTACACCTTTGACATGACCAAACTTTTGATCTTTGTAGTAGGAAACCTGGATGAAGTGTATAAAGAATCCTTATACACGGACTCCCCTTTCGTCCCCGCCGATGTATATCGGAGGTGGTGTGACAGGATTACTATTTACAACGTTAAGGAAGCCCTGTCTAAGCTGTTCTTTCCTGAGCAGGTGGCCCGCTTTGGGAATACTCATATCATATATCCCACCTTGGGGCAGTCCCATTACCAAGAGCTAATCCATAGAGGAATGATAGGTATCCAAGAGGACATGCAGAACATTGGATACACAATCCAGATTGATTCTACTGTGGAAGAATTTGTCTATCGCAATGGAGTGTATCCAGTGCAGGGTGTTCGTCCCGTGTTCACCTCTATTCAGGAGATCGCTAGTGGCATTACAAATCTCATACATAGGTCTTCTTGTAATCTCTCATTTGTTGTGACCCATGAGAACGGGTTCTTGTACCTAAAGAACCGAAGGAACAGGGCAGAGGTTTTTTCTGTCCTTCCTATGGAAGGAGACAGGGATAGTGTCCTTCAAGAATTGAAGAAGGATACCAAATGGCTGGGGATCATATCTGTTCATGAGCTGGGGCATGCCCTGCTATCTTATATCAAGTTCAATGAGGTGCCTTTGTTTTGTGTAATACAACATGAAGGGGCAACAACTGTGGGTGATTGTGAACCCATAGATACTTTTGACTACCAATGGTCCAAAGTTCTTTGTGCAATGGCAGGGTCTGTAGCTGTAAGAGAGATTATGGGGATGCAGTATCTTAGTGGGTCCCGCAATGATATCTCTGGAGCAACGAAGATTCTTACCCAAATGATTCGCAATAGTGGGTACCTTCCCGAGCTGAAAAGGAAAGTAGGGATGCTCTCTTTCTTACCATATAAAGGTTTTTTGTCACCTATGTATTCCATCATTGGAGCGGAAGGTATTGACGAGGAGAACCCCGTAATTAGAGGGGAGAAAGAATATGCTCTTATCAACAAGGCTCTTAAAAAAGCCCAGAAGGAGTTGGTACCAATTATTCGAGGTAATAGGGAGGTTATCTATGAACTGTCCAAGGTACTTGCGGAAGATTTGTTCCTTGGGGCAAGTACCATTAAGACATACTTTGATAAGTATAAAGTAGAGACTTCTCCTATAATTACTAGGCCTCTTAAGGGAGGCAACAGGATAACGGGGGAGTGAGCTATCCCTGAACTAAATACTCAGGGATATTTTCAAAAAATCAGTTAAAAATAAAAGTCCCGGAATCCCGGGACTTTTTGTTAGGCCTAATCCAGGCCATACTCCTTAGCCTTTAATAAAATATTCTTCTTAGCCTTTTCTATTATTTGGCGACAACGCTCTTGAGAAATAGAAAGTTCTTTGGAGATATCCTTTAAGGTTTTTCTTTCTTCAAACCCTATACCAAAGTAAGAGGACACCACCTTGTTGTCCCTTTCAGGTAGGCACTCCAGTATCTCCCTTACTTTCAAGTTGGTGTCTTTTTCTATGGTATCCACATCGGCAGAAGCTTCCGCATCCGGAATGACATCCTGAAGGGTCATGTCATCAGTACCTGTGACAGGTTGGTCCAGGGAAAAGAACTTAAAGTGTAGAGGGCTATTAGGGTCTTTTTCCTTTCCCTCTTTCTCTAGACGTTTCTCTTCAGATTTCTTGGTCTTATTGTGCTTGATGATATTAGTAGTCTTCTTATAGCTACTGAAACCTTTTTTCATATGCCAAATGGCGTAGCTAATAAGACGAATGCTCCCATGGGAAATATCATAGTTGTCAAGGCCCTCGATAAGACCCAGGCAGCCCTCAGCATACAATTCATCCACATTGTGACCACTACCTCTACCTTCCTTAATAGCCATACGGGTTACGAAACGAAGATTGTGGAGGATAAGTTTATTTCGAAGCTTGGTCTTCTCAGCCTTATCCTCAGAAGCACAAAATCGGGTAAGAAGCTCAAGTTCCACCTTCTTGCTCAGAGGGGGAGGGAGATCTCGTCTATTTCTAAGTTTTTGATAGTTCACATATACAAATACCACTTAAACTTGTCATTTTTAACAAAATAAGGATAATTCTATGTTGAATTATCTCCTCCCCTAAAGGGAAGGAGTTTTCTCTCTCAATAGATAAATTCCCTACAAGAGGAAAACGCTTTCCTGCAGGAGAAAGTGGAGAAACTTACGAGAGTTGAAAATTTTGAGGGAAAAGTGTTAAATAGCATTCTTACTGTGGGCATACCTTAGTTATAGAGAGGTTACCCATGAAAAAGATCCTAGTATTCCTTATCCTGGTCATCATATCTTCCTCATTCGCAGGAAACAATCCTTGTGGCCCCGACGGAATCCTTTGTCGTTATGAGAAGATGTATGACCAGTATGACTCCATGCGTATTATTTACCCAGATGAAAAGGCAGTGGTCAAAAATCTTCTGCGGACTTTCTTTGCCGGTAAAGCCCTTACCTCTCAAATCAATTATCTGGACAATATACATTTGGAAGGATATGAAGGCATCATCCTTTTCCCGTCTCCTATCAGTAAAGTTATTTCCTATAAGGAAACAACTTTGGGACCAGATACCCTCATAATCGTGAAGAAAGTACAAGAAAAAACCCTTGCTTTTGATGAGCAAGGGTCGAAAGTCCTTCAAACTATTTCTTACCAGTATACGCTTACCAAGGTACTAGGAACTTGGAAGATAATTAAGATATGCCAAGTTTAATATTTAGCACCCTCTAGGGTATTAGAGACAATATCGATTTGCTCTGCAAGGTGTGCTAGCTTGAGACCCTGTAATTGCTCCGCAATCTTGTCCAGTCTAGGGACGAGAGAGGAGATATGCCCAGCAGGGATCTGTAAGCTCCTTTCATAATGGTTCAAGAAGATACCGGCCAACTTTTCAAGCTCCTTAAAATGGTCATGAACGTCAGGGCTACGCAGAGCATCCCTGGAGAAACTTTGGGTACCTATACCTTTCAGCAGCTCAAAATCCCTATGCATCTTCTGCAGGAAAGAACCAATATCCAGGAGACTCTTACGGTTCTCATTGTCTGTAAGGATGCGATATAGGTGGAAGGCAGCCATCCCCTTGGCATCCTTAGGGTTCAAGGTGTGGCCTGGGCTGCTGATATTCTTATGGGTAACAAAGGATATCACATAAGGTTCCAAGGACTCTGCAGATTCCTTGGAAACAATTTCGGCATCTTCAATAATAGGGAGAAGATCAAGGGTTTCCTTAAGGTCAATACCGTATGTTTTTATGACGTTGGCAGCCGCCTTTAGCAGCTTAAGGTACTTGCTGTCATCCCTTACTATCTGGTTGGCAAAGGAGATGATTCTTTTGCAGATGGCAAGGGGATCATTACCTAGTTCTTTTATATGGACTTCGGTTCCCTCTTCTCCGTGTCCAGTCAGATGAGGGACAGAATCTATGAAAGCTTCTTTACTAGACATGGTTATCCTCTTTTTGAAAAATCCTAGTAATCCAACTTGGGGTATAAAAAGATAATTAATGTTATTGAAAGGATGGGAGGTAGGTATACTTTAAGTAAAGGAGACGTGCCATGCGAGTAAGGGATCTAAATCCAGCGTTCAATCCGGACAACGAGTTCCTGTCCATTATGTTGTCCATGTTTGACCATGTCCTGGAAACCCTTAAGGTTCAGGAGATCAGCAAGGACAATATCAAGATGGAAGATGGTATTAGAGGGGCTGTAAACGTATATAGCCGCCCTTTGGTGACATTCATCCGGGAGTTGCTTACCTTTGAAAAGGTAAACCCCTACACTATCCGGTCTTTCAAAGATCTGGCAGAGTCATTTTGCCAGATCATAAACCCAGAAGCCGGATACAGGGATGCTATGGATCTCGTAACTGCCCTGGACAGTAACACCTCCACAGCGTTGTTGACCATCACCCCCGCACAAGATTTGTATATAAATAAGGAATTGACCCTTAATGTGCCTTCTGATGCCTCCATGGTGGCTACCTGGAGATTGGAAAGGGGTCTTTGACGCCCCCTTCCTTAAATGGAAGGGTCTTTCATAAAAGCCCAAGCTTTTCCCGAATCATTTTGAAAACTTCTTCCGAGGGAAGGAAAGGACCCCCTTCTGCGGATTCAAGTTCTTTTTGCAAATTCTGACGATATGCCTGGATGGATTCTTCCGTGAATCCCGACCTACACATTTCCACAAGGCAGTGGGCTACAATTTGAGAATCCGCAAATTTTACCAGGGATTCTGAAGAGATAGGTAATCCAAGCCATTCCGACCAAGGGTTCATGTCCAAGGCAAAGCACTCCTGATCATCGGAAAGTATGCTATCATCAGCAAACTCTCCAGATTCCTTACCCCATTCCTTTTGTGTTTTTCCATTTTGGCCACTCACAATAAAAGGAGGGTTGTCATATTCCTGGACTACAAGGTGCATGCCCTGCATATACCCTTCTGAGGAGGTGGTGGGTAGAATTGCACGTAAGGTATCCAAAACCTTGGCATATTCTACCACATCCGTGTCCAGGTAGGGGTACATGAACACGAGATTATGTATGATAAGGGAGTTGTTACTGGAGTCTAGGCAATCTTTAAGAGTCTTTCCCATGGTGGGCCTTATTGGTAGGGGTAGTTCATAGGGTTCTTGGCTATAGAGGCCAACTGAGAGGACCTTGTGGTCCTATCTCTTTATCTTCAGGCATACATTCCTTTTTCTGAAGATCACCAAGATAAAGTTCTGATGGTCGCTTTTCCTAAAAACAAAAAGAAAAAGGTATATAAGGCGATTATCTCCTTTCCCTATATACCCATGAGAAACTGAGGTTTTAACGTTAAATCTATGGTTTTTTCAGCGTATGTACTCTTTAGTATCTAATATAGAAAGGAGTGCTTATGCATATTAATGTAGTAAAAGTCAATAACATCACCCCCGTGATGGTTGATCCTATCGTGGAACGCCACTTTATAATTGATTGCTCAGGATCTATGTACTCTGACATCCCTCTTATTCGGGAACAGATGAAAAAGAAGATCCCAGAAATGACCAAGGTAGGGGACAGGGTATCTATCTTTTGGTTCTCTTCTACCAACCAGTGTGCAGCAGTAGTGGAAGGGTTTGAGATCAACTCCAAGGCTGATTATCGCCTCCTCAAGATGGCTATTGACAAGAACCTGTATGCTAGGGGATGTACAGGGTTCAAGGACCCAATTGATCTGGCTACAGCTTCTGCTGCCCGTTCTAAGGCTGGTTCATCTATCCCTCTGGCTGCCCAGATGTTTTTTATGACGGATGGGTATGACAACTGTTGGAGTACTAAGGAGATCATTGACAGCATCAAGAAGGCTTCCGATGTGTTTGATAGCATCGCTATAGTCGAATATGGGTGGAACTGTAACCGTGCCCTTCTCAATCAGATGGCATCTGCTGTAGGAGCTGTTCGTATCTTCAGTGAAGACTTCCGAATGTACGATGGTGCTTTTGAGGAAAACCTGGTTAAACAGGTGGGCTTTGGCACTAAGAAGATTGAAGTATCACTCCCGGAAACTCCCTGGAATGATGTGGCCTTCTACCGGGACGGAAAAGATGTGGTGTGTGTGGATTCCATCAATGGAAAGGTGTTGGTTCCTGAATCTGTGTCAGAAGTCAAGTTCCTTTCTTCCAAAGACTCCAAGGCTAAAATCACTGATGATAGCCTCCTAGAAGGCATCCTTGTTACATCCCAGAGGATGTGTGCTGATGAGACTTTGGATTTCTTAGACAAGCTAGGGGACAAGGCTCTTATTGATAAATTTGTTAACTGCTTTTCTAAGCAGGACTACTCGGATTTCCAGGGGATGGTTCAGCAGTGTTTGGAAACGGAGTCTTCCCGTTTCTCTCAAGGTAAGGTCAAGGGGTACCTCCCCGCCCCTGATGCTTTCACGGTTATCGACCTGCTGGAGCTGCTATCCTCTTCTGAGGAAAATCTTTTGTATGTCTATGATCCCAGTTTCAAGTACGAGCGTATCTCTGCTGCCGGGGTAGACTCGCACTCGGTTATCAAGGATGAAGAGAAGGAACGCCTGATGCAGGAGATTAAGGATGCAAAGACTCCTGAAGATCTTGCCAAGGCCACAAAGGCTTTGCAGGACCTCCAAGCCTCTAAGGTGTCTTTGAAGTTCCAGCCGGCAGACAAGACCAAAGGGTATGCCATAAGGGATCTCGTGTACAATGAGACTCGTTCCAATGTTTCTGTTAAGGTTCTTATTCCTGGATTTGTGGAAATCCCGGAGGAGTGCCCCCATAAGAGCAAACTGCCTTCGAAGATCAACACGGTCATATTCCGAAACTATGCAATGATCAAGGATGGGATTAAGCACTCCTCCATGAAGTGTCTGCCTATGACTTTGGGGAAGGCTACTTTTGATACCTTGCAGTCTCTGGGGGTTATTGATGTAGGCGAAGAATATGATGCTGATACCATGTATCTCATCAATGCTAACTTGCCAGTGATCAATCGTAAGATGGCCACTAAAGTGTCAGCCAAATCTTTCTTCACGGATGTGGTGGGACTACTTCATCTCAAGGCTCACCAGAAGGTATATAACTCCCTTATGAAGGGGGAGGGCATTCCGGACTCCTTTGCCTCAGCATTTGGCGAGGAGGAGGCCGCCTGGCTTAAGGAGCGTGGTCTTACCTCCAGTGGGTTTAACCCACCCATGGTCAAGGGTGAAAGTTTGGATGAGTACAAGGCAGTAGAATTCAAAGTGTCTGTGGCCAAGTGCTCTAGTTTGCCGAAGATCGATGACACTTTGTTCGCTAAAGTTCGGGGTGAAGGAAAGAAGCCCATGACTGTTACGGAATCCATGTGTGCTCCGGCATTGCTAAAATACTGGGACTTCCAGGCCTCAGATGCAGTAAAGAGTTCTAAGTCCCCAGAGAAGGTTACCCTGGCTTGGTTGGAAGCAGAAACCAAGGATACCCTCAGCAAGGTACGGGAAAAGATGCTAGCCATCTCCAAGGTGAAGCTTTCCATTATGGTTGGTCATACATGGTTCACTGAGTTCAAGAGCCTTGAAGAGAATAGCATGGACATCACCTTGGGTGATGTAACCTATAGCTGCTCTGCGGTGTGCCGCGAAATCACGGTTAAATTGTAATATCTGGAGGCCCCTCATGCTCTTAGCAGTGAGTGGGCTTCCTTTACCTTTTGGGTAGAGAAAACCCCTTCCCTTTAGGGTTGTGGGAGTGCCAAGGAGTGCTTGCTATGTATGATTACCTCATTGTCGGGGCAGGGTTGTCCGGAGCAACCTTTGCAAATAGAATGTCCCAAATAAGAAAAGGGTGTTCTATCCTTGTGCTTGAGAAGAATACCTATATAGGGGGTAACTGCTCTGACACCCTGATGGGGAGTGTTCCCGTATCCCTTACTGGCCCCCATTTTTTCCATACAGAAAATAAAAGCCTACTTGAATTTCTTTTACCCTATGGGGAAATGGTACCTTATCAAAACAAGGTAGTTTCCTTTGTCAAGGGGGAGTACGTTACCGTTCCTGTAAATTTCAGCACTATATCACGTATAGGGGTAAACCCAGATAAAGTGATAGAACGCTTGAAAGAAATCTTTAGCATGAACCAAAGGGTCCCCCTATCCAGGCTGCTAAGGGACACTTCTATTAGAGAAGAAATCTTACACCTTCAGAAAATTCTTTATGAGGGGTACACAGAAAAGCAATGGAATATGCCTTTTCACAAGGTACCCAGCGGGGTGCTGGACAGGGTTCCTTTTATAGTAGGTAAGGAGGATCTGTACTTTGGTGACTCTTGCCAGGTAATCCCTAAGCTAGGGTATTCTAGGATGATAACCAATATGCTGATGGACTCAGGAGCGGAGATAATACTGGGTGAGACATTCTCCTGGGAGAAACACCATAGGCTGGCAAAGAAGGTAATATTCTGTGGGGAGGTAGATAGTTTATTTAATAAGGATATAGGGAGTCTACCTTACTTGTCTACTCATTTTGACATATCCTATAGAAAAGAAAGTTCTGAGTATCCCTTAATTAACTATCCTTCTAAAGAAGTCCCTTATACAAGGGAAACCAACTATAGCCGAGTGTACAATGTACAAAGCAGCCTAAGCTGGGTAGTTCGAGAGACTCCTCTAGGATACATAGGCAAAAACCCTATGTATCCCGTGGTTACCCGTGCATCCAGCGATTTATATAGGCAGTATCAAGCAAGGGCCCTTGATTTACATAAAGTAGTTCTTCTTGGGCGATTGGGTCTGTTTAGATATCTGAATATGGATCAAGCAATGGAGGTTTCTCTAAATTTGGCCGAGTCTTTAGCTCAGGGGTAGTTCACAAGGAAGAGATAACCTTTACTTTGGAAGTACTTTTCTTTTCTTTAATGAACTGAGATACCTCAAGATATTGATCCTCGGTTAAATCATTCTCATGTAAGTTACGGTTTCTATCGTCGAGTTTCCATAAACAGAGGTTATCTATACCATTACTCTCACAGAAGTCAAACATCTCGGGGATCTCTTGTACATTTCTTTTCTGAACCACAACCAGGATACTCAACACCTCCAGAGCTCCCGATTTTCTGAGGGAAATCAAGTTTTTAAGATTATTCATGGTTGTTTCTAAGTTTGCTCCCCTTCTCAGTATCGAGTATGTCTCAGGGTCCAAGGAATCCAGAGAGATATCTACTTGCTTTATTAGTGCCTTTGTATGATCTGATAAGAGGTGGTATTGTAGGGAGGTGAAGATAGATCCATTTGAGATTAAGTGCAGTTTTTTTAAGTAAGGAGTGTCCTTAGGTGAAAGAGTCCTTAATCTATTTAGGAGGTCCTTATTTATAAAAAGCTCTCCTGCACCGTTTAAGAAAATCTCAGAGACATCCTCTTGGAGTAGCTGGTTAAAGATGCTTAACATATAAGGGGAAGGGGAAGTACTGGCTTTGTTTCGACAAGAGGGACAAGTCAAGTTGCAAGCCTCATCAAAACTTAATTCAACTTTAAGGTGCTTTCCCTGAACTAAGCCTTGATAATAGTCAAAGTCCTGTTCCCTGTCTTTGAAAAAAGGACACTTCTCTTTATCACAGTATATAAAAGAACCATCTGTTACACTTTTCTTTAGGGCATGGTAGAAAGGAGAAGATAGCACTTCCTTTAAGGAAAAGGAGGATAAGGGTACTGATGGAGTTTTTTTGGTACCTAAGTGGGATAGCCAGGAATCACAGCAAGATCTCACTAGAACTTTTCCTGGGGCACTGTAGTCCTTGTATAAGGAGACAAGTACAAAGGGCCTAAGACAAGCACCTCTTTTAATGGTGTAGGAAGAAGACTTTCTAGAGGCTATGAGATTGGATAACTGTATTCTGCTGATCATTAAAAAATCCTAGTATAAGTACCATACAATCATAATACATTAATAGTATATTGCTTTTTCAAAACCCTAAGCACTTTCGATAACAAACAGGTATCCAATATATGAGCTTCTTTACCATCTTAGTAAATACACGAAATTCATCCATGAAGATTACAAGGTGTATTGAATCCCTTTTAGCTCAAAACTTCCATGACTTCCAGGTCATTATAAATGAGGATGCTTCCGAGGATGGTACTTACTTAGAAGCTGAAAAAGCAATAGGTAAAGATACTCGCTTCTCATTAAGAAGAAACTTTTTTAGGAAAGGGGCCGTGGTAAACACTTATGATACCTTGAAAGGTATCAAAGGCCAAGACACTGTCATATTGGCTTTGGATGGAGATGACTACCTTTTTAATGAGGAATCCCTAAGGGTAATCTACCAGGTATATCGTCAAGACCCTTTAGTAGATGCAACTAATTGGGGATTTGTTACAAGACGAAAAAAGGAAGACGGTTCAGAATATCTTAGCAATGCCTATAAGATAGACAACTATCCTTGGGATACAAACAAGGGGTGGCCCCATGCCCATTGTAGAACTTTTAAGAATCACTTATTTGATTACCTGGGGGAAGATTATTTTAAGGCATATAATGGTGAGTACCCAATAACTTCTGTAGACTCTATTGTACACATGGCCATGGTAAGACTTGCCAGAAAAGTGGTATCCCTGAGTAAACCTGTTTATGTATGGGACATCACAGGGAATACAGAGCATGACTTTGATTATTCTCAAGAACCCAATAACCCTATTACAGATTTTTATAGATCATATTCCAGGGAGTACACAGACAAAGCACTTAACAAGAATAGGGTTAAAGGGTTAGATACTTCTTTTAATATTTTAGGTGATAATAAAACTCCACTAGATAATAAGGTTGTCTTTTTTATAGGATACAGAAACCAGCCAACCAAAATACTAGAATGCTTAAAGTCCTTGTTTGCTTCCATACTCCAGAGCAAATATCTACAGAAAGAAGACATAGGGGTTCTTGTTATAGATGATGCTTCTACCGACACCTCATTTGACAAAGTTCTTGAAATGGTGAGGAAGGAGAGTATAGACTCTATCCTTATTAAGAACAAGGATAGGAAGATGTATTCTCGTAACTTATACCATGCAATTAATTTTCTTTGTGACAACGATGATACCGTGATTGTAGAGCTCAACGGGGATGACCGTTTAATTCCCGAGAGTAACCCCATAGATGCTATATGGGGGGAATACCTAGAAGGGGCTAAAAGGACTTATGGGAATTTTAGGATTATAACAAATGAGGAACTAGACAGCCACACCAAGAATACCATAATTCACAAAGAGAGGGTATTGAATACTGGGAGGGACATTGCAGGGTTTTCCTATTGGCTGCACCCAAAAACATATAGGAGGGGGTTGTTCACAAGGATACCCTTGCATTATTTCTTTGAGAAAGGTTCCTGCAATTGGATAAAGGGTAATGATGACATACTTCTAGGAAAGGTAATGTCCTCAATGATATCTAAAGAAGAATCTCACCGGATAATGAAAGAGATATATGAATTTGATGCAGGAAATGGAACCTCTCGGTTTTGGTCTAAGGACATCAAACAGTATAGCCGAGATTATTTGTATGATTATTGGGAGCATTTACAAGAATTTGATGGGTTAGCTTTTTACAATAAATTCATTAGGCCACTAAGGGTGTCCTTGGCCCCTGAAGCGGATCTGCCCTTATCTGATTATCATATAGAAGGTTACGCCAACATCAAGGGCAAGAAGTATGTTGCAGTTGTATTTGTATACGACTACGGGGATAAACTAGACAGATGTCTAAAGTCTATTTCTAAGATGGTAATAGGGAGGGAGGACTGTGGGGTGCTTCTATATAATGATGCAGCTACTGAGTTTACCAAGGAAGAGCTGCAGGACAAGGCCTTAGCTTTAGGGCTCAACCCTATGATTATCACAAATAAGGTTAATAAGGGTAAGGCACACAATCTGTATATACTTTCCAGGAAAATTCTTTTTGACATGGAGTCCATCCTCTTGTTTATTGATGGGGACGATTTTGTTCTATCAGAAGAAATATCCCCTATTAGCATCCTAGATAAGTACTATAAGGATCTGGAGATAGAGGCGACTTTTGGTAACTTTGTTATGCCAGATGACACTGAACTTTCCAGGGACATTCAAAAATTCTTTGGGTTTTGTTCTTGTCCCGTAAGTAGGGAAGATATCGAGGGAAAA
>Ga0265293_10004937_pt1 | contig 22879 bp, 19 predicted proteins | sample Munlanlewell138R_FD_192505 | JGI IMG/M metagenome (GOLD analysis project Ga0265293, IMG submission 192505) | Leachate microbial communities from a municipal landfill in Southern Ontario, Canada - Leachate well 138R | ecosystem: Engineered > Solid waste > Landfill > Unclassified | place: Canada... | reverse complement strand
CATAGTACTCGCGACCACATCGATGTTAAAAAAGATATTATTGTCCTTACAAATGATACCGACGCAATGGAGAGAATAAACGCTTTTGCCGAGAAAGAGTTTATTGCATTATATGAGAATAACAAGAGAGCTATCTCAAGATTAAGTGAGGCACGCAAAAATATTTACGAAAGACTCACTAATGCTTCTGTACAACCGATTTCTATACCATGGGCGTTACCAAATTCAATCGATTTTTATCTACCAGAAAATAGTGTGACATTTGAACAGCACCTTTACTGCAATGAGGACGGTAGATTCAAAACAACACTAAATACATGGGAAAGTGGAGTGCTTGATGAAGAGCTTAATAATGGGGCTATCTGCTGGTTACGTAATATTGATCGTAAAAAGTGGTCACTTGAAATTCCATATGAAGTTAACGGCATCACCACTTCCATGTTCCCAGATTTGGTAGTAGTAAGAGCTGATACAGACGGATATATTTTTGATATTCTTGAACCACATGATCCAAGTCGCAAAGATAATTACCCAAAAGCGGTTGGCTTGGCAAAATTTGCAGAAAAACACTGGGACAAATTTGGTAGAATTCAGCTTATTAGACAAAAAAGAGGTGTTGATGGACGCGAGCATTTCTACCGACTTGACATGGAGAAAACAACAATTAGAAATAAGGTTAGAGGTATTACCTCAAATGAGGAGCTTGATCGTATTTTTGATGAGGATGCTGTGAGAGAGGATTAATCTCTGCATATTTTCTGTTGACTTACACCATTGGTTGTATAGTGATTGATATACTCTTTCGGATAAAAAGGGTTTTCTGATATTAACATCCTGATAGAAATAATCGAGCAAAAGATGCAATGTCAGAAACCCTTTGTTTTATTAGTCTGATTCTAAAGATGGTTGCTTAGTCCTTGCCACTCACGACACCTACGCTGATAAATAGCAATCTTATCAACTCACCATTATTTTGCCAACCATCTTATCAACTCACATAGTCATCAGCGCCATTTGCTGATGGCTTTTTAATCTCACCAATCTTGGATAACTTCCCTCAAAGCAAAAAACCGTGATTATCCTTCTGGCTTAAAACCAGACCTCAAATCACGGAAAGCCTTTATTTACTTATCTTATTAAACCCTTACTTCTCAACCCTTGACATCAATACTACCGTCTCCACATGCATCGTCCTCGGAAACATATCCACAGGCTGCACCCGAGATACCGAATACATGTCACTTAATAAACTGAGGTCACGCGCTAAGGTCGAAGGATTACAGCTCACATAGACGATCCTGTTGGCCCCCGAACGATTGATCACATCAATCGCTTCCGGGTCCAATCCCTTCCTCGGAGGATCCACCACAATGACATCGAAAGGCTTTTTGTCAGGGTCATTTTCATAATCGTTCAGCCAGGAAGTCGCGTCCTCAGCGATGAAGTGCAGGTTCTGAAGATTATTTATCTCGGCATTCTCCTTCGCGTCAAGGATCGCCTGGGGCACTAAATCGACCCCCGTAATCGAGATCGAAGGATCATTTTGAGCGGCACTGGCTAACTGTAATGCGAGCGCCCCCACACCCGAATAAAGATCGAGCACCTTTTCATCAGGCTGCAAAGCCGCCATCTTGACCACCTGGTCAAAAAGGACGGCCGCTTGGATGGGATTTACCTGGAAAAAACTATCCGGTGAAATGTTATAGCTCACACCATTAATCGTCTCCGTAATCGATTCCTCGCCCTCTAACAAGCGGTAATTCGAAGACAGAATTCGATTGCCCTTCGTATCCATGTCATTTATCCAAACACTTTGGAGGACCATGCCACGCTTCTGCACGACCCTTTTTAAGAGAGGGATCCAGGAGCGGATCACATCGTCCGCTTGTTTATCATGCACGACAAAAATAAGCATCAGTTGCTTAGAAGAAAAACCTTCACGAACGACTAAATGGCGCAGCGTCCCCCGATGCTGTTGTTCATCGTAGATGGAAACGCCGTCACGCAGAATCATTTCTCGTACGGCATTCACGATATCGAGCGCGGCTTCGCCGTGTAACTGACAATGGAAAAGATCCACAAGATCGTGCGTTCCCCGTTTGTACTGCCCGATTTTAACGGCGTCATCCTCCTTTTGAATAGGGAAGATACTCTTTGAGCGGTAGTGGACGGGATGCTCCATCCCGATAATCGGCAAAAACGCCGGATCGTTCACCTCGAGAGGACCCTGTCGCGAGAGAAGATCCCTGACACGCTTCTCTTTGAAGGAAAGCTCGGCATGGTAGTCCATGTGGCGCAGCTGGCAGCTGCCGCATTCAGGGAAATACTCACAGTCCGAAAGGATACGATCAGGACTTTTAGCGAGCACCTCTAATAACTCCAACACAAGAAAACGAGGTTTTTTCAGAAGCACAAGCGCGCTCACCACTTCCCCGGGTAGCGCCCCATCCACAAAACAAACTTTACCTTGAAGCGAAGAGTCATCCACAATCGTGCCGACCCCTTGCCCGCGCTCATTGAGATCACGGATCTGAACTATTTTCACAGACGTATTAGCCATAAATCACTCACTTTCAGTCCTAGTATAAACCGAAACAGCAAGCCAAAAAATGATACATGCGTTACAGAAAGGTCGGTCTTGCATAGCAAATTATTTTGTGGTATAAAAGATTGGATTGCACGAATATTCGATTTATCAGTATTATCTTGCAATTTAATAGTAATACTAATGAGTTGCGAAAGCACCATAACTTGTATATATATTTACAACTGGTGCATGATTATAACAATTAGTTGAGGTAAGGCGTGAAAAGGGTCCTAAGTTCAATCATAATTATACTTCTTATGATGATGCTTATCGTGGGTTTCGCATCGGCTGATAAAGCGGACGAGTACCTCGAGCCCGAACACACACTTATCTCAAGCGCCAATACGGACGATGACGGAATAGATGGCCCCTCCATGTGGGGCGAAAGCACAGGAGAAGTTGTGTTCGTCGAAGGCGGCGGAAAATAGAATAATTGCCAAAGATCTAGACAGAGATGCCCGACTACTTTGACAAAGAGGCGGGTTTTTTATTACTCTTTTTTGAGATAAGAGGAAAGCCGTGAACAGTTTTTACGTAAAGAATGCCAAGCTATACCAAGATCGCTCCTTTGTCGAGACAAGCCTCACCGTACAGCGAGGCGTCATCACGGAAATGGGCGGTGAGAATGACAAGGCACTCAATACGATCGACGCCAAAGGGTGTTATGTCATCCCCGGATTCATCGATCCCCACACCCATGGTGCCTTTGGCATCGACTTGAATCACGCAAACGCCGATGAACTGAGAACCCTGGGTCAAAAGCTTGCCCGCCACGGGACAACAAGCTGGCTTTGTTCCATCGGCTGTGATGCCGTGACACAAACCGAAAAAGCCATTCACGAAGCCGTCCTTGCCATCGAAGAACAGGGCAAAGGCGCTGAGTTACTCGGTATCCATCTGGAAGGCCCCTTCCTGTCACCCAAATTCCATGCCACATTCGAAGACCGTTACATTCTGGTACCGGACAGCGCATTACTTCGCCATTACCAAGACATCGCCCAAGGCCATATCCGCTCAATGACGATGGCGCCCGAGGTACCGGGCGCAGAAGCGATGATCGCCCAATCCTTGTCCTTAGGCATCCGCCCATCGCTCGGCCACAGCGACGCGAGCTGGCAACAAACAGTTGACGCCTATAAGGCGGGCGCCCATGCCATCACGCACCTTGGAAACGCCATGCGGGCCTTTCATCACCGGGAGCCGGGAATCCTGGGCGCCGCGCTTGACTACCCCTTCTTGGTCGAAATTATCGCGGACGGCGTACATTCTCACCCCGCCTTCATACGCATGGTCGAGCGCCTTAAAAGCCCTGACCGCCTAATCCTCGTCTCCGACTCCATGATGGCCACCGGATTGCCCGACGGCGCATACCACCTGGGAAGCCGGGACGTGACGGTGAAGGACGGTCAATCACGAAAAGAAGACGGACGCCTGGCGGGCAGCACCTTGACCATGGATCGCGCACTTTTGAATCTCATGGAAATGACCCAAAAACCCTTAGCCGAACTCATCCCCGCAAGTTCAACCAATGCCGCCCAATGGTTGGGCCTTTCCCACAAGGGCAACATCGCGCCCGGGATGGACGCCGATCTTGTCTTCATGGACGAACAGGGCGCCCTGACACGCGTGTTCTGTAAGGGAGAAGAGGCAAGCCTCTAATGGTATATTAATGGGGTATGAGCGCCAACGAAAAAAATGAAAAAAATACCCAACTGGCAAGCTCGCTCGGGGCTCACTCGGTCCTGATCGCGGGACAAGGCGAGATGGCCGTCCCCGTAGCCAAAACACTGGCAGAACAGGGCATTATGTCATTTACCCTGATGTCCTTTTTTGATGAATACCAAGAAACAACAGAATCACAAATGATCCGCGCCATCCGCGACGCGGGTTACGACGCGTCCATCCGAATCGTCCAAGCCTCACGCCATGACCTCGAGCATTATCTTTTCCCGCAAGAAACCGACCTCATCTTAGACTGCTTAGACAACAACGACAGTCACAGCGCGCTCGAACAGTCTTGTCGTTTACAAGGATTGCCGATTGTCATGGCCGAATCAAACGGAGATTCTTTACAAGTCGCCCTCATCGATCCGCACGCAAAAGGCCTTTCACTTTTATTTCAAACGATACAATCGCCGGCAGCCTATCAGCCGGCACCCAAGGATCTGTTAGAACTTGCCGCGCAAGAAGCGGGGCAACTGGCACGGTCGGTGTTAATCGGAGAACCTCATTTTTATGACGCGTCGCGGTCGATCTACGATAAATCGACAAAAGTCATTACACATGAACCTTTAGCTCTTGCGATCCCCCAATATCCGCGCATGATCATGGTGGGTTCAGATCGCAGGAAACAGAGTAAATCGACGCTTTGTCTCGCGCTTGCCCGCCAGCTGATCAAGCAGGGCCGTCCCGTGCGCGTATTAAAAGTCAGTCACGAAGTCCCGGGCACGAAGACCTCTTTCCTCGAAGAATCGCGTGACGAAGAAAAGCCCCGTATCCGGTCGTTTTTCCAAGCCGGGTGCGAACGCGTCGCCCGCTTAGTGGCCTCTGAAGCCAACATGGAAGAAGCCCTTTCACTTTTTTTAAAAGATTTTTATGAGACAATGGATCGTAATGGAGTTTTACTCGTTGAATCGAGCACTTCGCGGCGCTTTACGCAACCAAGGTTTTTTGTGCATTTAACAGCACCTGAAGGACACGTGAAAACGTCTGCGATTCTGACACGGCGCTTCGCGGATCGGATCATCGAATCGCCCTTTACAGAACAAGATGTCAAGCACATTGTGGACCAGGTTAATTCATTAATGACGGAGTAGTAAGCAAGATGGCAGTACAGTTCACTGAAACAGAGCATACACAGGAAATCGATATTTTTCGTCGGGAACTCGAAGATTTAAAAGAAGGCAGGGGCATGCTCATGCAAGCCCTCCATCTGGCGCAAAACCGATTTGGCCACATCCCGGTACCCATTCAGGAAATCATATCCAAAACGCTTAAAGTACCGATGTCAACCGTTTACGGGGTCATCACCTTTTACACGCGCTTTACACTCGAACCCAAAGGTCAGTGTGAAGTCTCAATCTGCATGGGAACCGCCTGCTACATCCAAGGGGCAGCTGAGATCTTGCAGGAACTCGAAAGCGCCTTGGGCATCAAGAGCGGTGAGACGACAGAAGACGGCCTTTTTACCATCACGACCACGCGCTGCGTCGGGGCCTGCGGACTCGCGCCCGTGGTGACCGTGAACGGAGAAGTACACGGGCGGATGGATCTTAAAAAAATGCGAGCACTGATCACTGAATTGAAAGAAAGCTACAAGGAAGGGGACGAGGCATGAGCATGACGATCGACCAATTAAACAAAATCCGGGAAGAAACCTTCAAAACCATGAATCTTCGCGGCCTCCCTTCCGACAGCATCACGGGACCTTACGAATGGTCCGTCGTCATCTGCATGGGCACCGGCTGTACCTCATCGCGTTCACCCATGATCCGTGAGCGCCTCCAAGCCCTGATCGACCGCGATGACGCCTCCGAGCGAATCGAAATCGTCGGATCAGGCTGTTTCGGTCTTTGCGAAGCAGGTCCTGTCGTCATCGTGCACCCCGGCGGCACCTTCTACAGCCATCTTGAGGTCGAGGACATCGACCGCATCTACGAAGAACATCTGGTCGGCGGCGAACCGGTGCTCGATCTCATCTACGAAGACGCCAAAACAGATGAGGGGCTCCTCGCCTACTCAGAAGTCCCCTTCACCTTGCACCAGGAACGCGTCGCCTTGAGACACTCGGGGCATATTGATCCGGAAAACATAAGAGAATACATTGCGCTCGGCGGTTACAGAGCGCTCCACCAGGCGCTGTTTGACATGACACCTGAGAGCGTCATTGACGAAGTCACAGCTTCAGGGCTTCGCGGCCGCGGCGGCGGCGGATTCCCTGCCGGCCGAAAATGGCACTTCACACGACTGGCCGAAGGCGACGAGAAATTTGTCATCTGCAACGCCGACGAAGGCGATCCCGGAGCCTTTATGGACCGGAGTATCTTAGAAGGCGATCCCCATACCGTCATCGAGGCCATGATCATCGCGGGCTACGCCGTCGGTTCACACCAAGGCTATATCTACATCCGCGCCGAGTACCCCATCGCGGTCCATCGGCTCGAGATCGCTATAGCTCAGGCCACTGAACTTGGTCTGTTGGGCGACCATATCTTTGGCAGCGACTTTTCCTTCCACCTCGAATTGCGCCTTGGCGCCGGCGCCTTTGTATGCGGCGAGGAGACCGCATTGATCGCGTCCATTGAAGGCTACCGCGGCATGCCGACCACCAAGCCGCCTTTCCCCGCGAACGAAGGACTGTGGAAAAAACCGACTTTAATTAACAACGTCGAAACCTTCGCCAACATCCCCGTCATCCTGAGCAAGGGAGCCGAAGCTTTCCGAAAGATCGGGACCGAAAAATCACCGGGGACCAAAGTCTTCGCCTTGGGCGGTAAGATCAAGAACGTCGGTCTTGTGGAAGTCCCGATGGGCATGACCCTGCGCCAGGTGATCGAAGACATCGGCGGCGGGATCCCGAACGGCAAAAAATTCAAAGCCGTCCAGACGGGCGGCCCCTCAGGCGGCTGTATCGGTGAGAAATACCTCGACACACCCATTGATTTTGACAGCCTCACCGCCATCGGCTCCATGATGGGCTCCGGCGGCATGATCGTCATGGATGAGGACAACTGCGCCGTAGACGTCGCGCGTTTTTACATGGACTTCATCGCTGAGGAATCCTGCGGCAAATGCACCCCATGCCGTGAGGGCACCACACGTATGCTCGAAATATTAGAGGACATCACGGAGGGACGCGGCGACGAAGAAAGCATCCCGCGGCTTTTGCGTTTAGCAAAAACCGCTCAGCGCGCCTCCCTGTGCGCTTTGGGACAAACCTCGGCCAACCCGGTGCTTTCAACCATTGAAACCTTCCGCGAAGAATACGAGGCGCATATCAAAGAAAAACGCTGTCCCGCCGGCGTCTGTCAAGAACTGACCACCTACTTTATTACCGATAAATGCATCGGCTGCACAAAATGCGCCCGAAATTGCCCCGTCTCCTGCATCGACGGCAAGGTCAAAGAACTCCACGTGATCCGCCAGGATGAATGCATCAAGTGCGGCACATGCCAGGAGGTGTGCCCCGTCGACGCCGTCATACGGCGCTAGCAGAATGGATCCCATAACTCACCCTGACCCTCTTTTTGCGACCGCTGTCATCTTAGCGGGGGGAAAAAGCCGAAGGATGGGCTTTGACAAGCAGCTCATACAAGGCGAAACACAGTCGCTCATCGAAAACATTATTGAAAAGTTGAGCGAGGTCTTCTTAGACATCGTGCTTGTGACCCATCGTCCGGAGTTGTACGACGCACTTATAAAACAACAACCCCAGCTGAGACTTCTGTCCGATCTTTATCCCGGCATGGGCCCTATGGGGGGCATCCACGCGGGACTTGTCCATGCCAAAAGCCAATTTGTCTATGTCACAGGCTGTGACATGCCCCATGTGAATATCGATTTCATCAAGTCCATGATGAAGCGTTTGGAGAATTCTTCGCTTCCTGTTTCCGGCGCCATGTTAAAAAGAAAAAATGGCTATCTGGAGCCCCTGAACGCCTTCTACCATCGGGATCTTATGGCATCGATGGAAGCGCGCTTGAAGGCAGGGGAAAGCGGTTTACAACACTTTTGTCGCACACAGCCCTTCTTGTGGTTGAGTGAAAAAGACGCCCAAGCTTTCGATGAATTAGATCACATGTTCTTTAATCTCAATGAACCCTCCGATTTAAAGCACTGGCAAAATAAAGAACCACAAAGTGAAGAGGACGCGCTCGTCGAAAGGGTGCGTCTTACCAAATATAAAAAGGGTAAAGCGCTGTCAGAAGAGGATGACGTCATCCGAGAATGCCGATTTAATCTCATCTTGTCGAATACTCAGGAAATTACATTGTACTGCCTGCCCGATCGCCTAGACGACCTTGTGATGGGTTGGCTTTATTCCAACGGACTGATTTACTCAAAGGATGATGTCCTCGATCTTCATCTGACAGGCGACAAGGATCGGATGACGGCCCGTATTCAACTGCGCGAAAAGGAAACAGAGGCGGATAGGGCTTCTCTTTTTAGAAAACCCGATGACTGGAAGAAAACACTCAATCCCTCGGACATCCAGGCCCTGATGACCGCGCTTGAGTCACGCGCCCGGCTGTTCCATCGGACGGGGGGCACTCACAACATGATGCTCGTCAACCGAGAGGATCTTGTAGTGATGGATCACGCGGAAGATATCTCGCGGCATCATGGTTTACATAAATTGGTGGGGGCCGCGTTGAAAAAAGAGCAAGACTTGTCAGAAGCGATCCTGGTCACAAGTTGTCGACTGTCCGCGTCCATCCTGGCAATCGTGTCGATGGCGCGGATTCCGGTCGTCATTTCAGGCGCCGCTGTAACTTCCCAAGCCATTACTATGGCCCGTGAAGAGGGGATTTCATTGATCGGATTTGCGCGTGAAGCGCGTTTTAATGACTACGAAAGCTATTTTCGGCGCGACTGATACTTCGCCCTTAACGCCAATACCAATTCCGGATCATCTGTCATGATCGTATCGACTTTGCGCCAAAGTGCGTTTCGGATAAAGAAGGGATGATTCACCGTCCATACACGGACTTTTAAGCCCTTTTTACGGGCACTCCACATGAGATGGCAAAAGAGCTGATGCACATACAGGGGATGGATCGCGTCCAATCCCACATCTTTCACGATGCGGTCCGCAAAGGGCTTGAGGCGCTGGTATAAGAAACCCACATCGATGTCGGGGGCGATCGCTTTCATGTGGACGACACTTTCCAGATTAAAAGAGGAGATGATCACGCGATCCCTCAGATGGAACTGATCAATGAGCGCCAGGACTTCCCCCTCCATGCCCTCGTAGGCGACGATGCTGTTTTTCAATTCGATGTTGACGATGAGTGTCGTGGTTTTAAGCCACTGTAAAAACTCTTGTAAAGTGGGGATTCGAGCCGTGGATCCATCTTGCAAGTGCCAGGCGATGTTGATTAAAGAGAGTTTTTCCCAGGTTAAATCTTTGATCCAGAGATCTTCCCCCGCCAATTCCAAAAGATGTTCGTCGTGACAGATGACCAGGACCCCGTCCAAAGTTCTTTGTACGTCAAGTTCAATGCCGTCAAGACCCATCGCGTCAGCGGCACGAAAAGCGTCCATGGTATTTTCGGGATAGTGTTTTCGAACCCCTCTGTGGGCGAATATCTTTGTTTTCATTTCATACCTCCCGCTAAAAAACCGGGCGGGGTTTGCCCGCCCGGTTGAGAACATGTCAATCGTCCGCCATCTTCTTAAGCGTCCAGCAACGCTTCCTCCATAACCTCGGGGTCATGCGGTTCGACTTCGCCGTGTTTCACAAAGAGTGTGCATAAAAGCGCCAAGCCAAAGCAGATGACCGCGTAGATGAACAGCGTGTTGTAATCCTGGGTCAGATCTCGAATGGCACCAAACAGGATCGGGCTGAAAATAGAAGCGCCGAAGGAGAAGAAATAGTAGTAACCCGTGAAGCGTCCGATCTTGTCGTGGGAGGCAAGTTCCACGACCATGGGCAGCGAGTTGATGTTGACGCAGGCCCAGCCGAATCCGGCGCATGCCAGAAGTCCGATCACGACAATCTGCTTGATAAGCAGGGAAGAGGCGCTTGCCACGTCCACGCCTAACACCGTGAGAATCGGATTAATGAAAATCATGGGGAGCATGAAGGCGATCAAGAGGAACAGCCCGCTTACAATCGTCTTTTTTCTACCCCGTTTTCCGGCAATGAGCCCCGCGGGGAGCGCAAAAGCGACAAAGGTCAGGGAGAAGGAGGTCAGCATAATGGTCGCGACCCCCGTGCTGACATTCAGCACATTCGTCGCAAACAGCGTGAAGAAGGTCTCGATCGCGTTATAGGCGCAGAACCAAAAGAAGATCGCTCCCAAAAGAAGAATGAGGCTCTTCTTTTCTCCGGAGGTCAGCTTTCTGTCCAAGCCGCCTTTATCTTTGATATCGGCGAATTCTTCCTCGGCCAATGATTTTGAGAACTCTTGGGCAGAAAGTCTTTTCCCGACCTGTTCGCGTTGCGCGCGCATCCAGGCATCGGCGACCGGCTCACGGATGAAAATCACGAGGAAAATGAGCGCCAGCACCATGACAATGGAGCCCATGCCAAAGGTAAGGCGTCCCGTGCTGTCAAGGCTTGCCAGGATTCCGCCGATGAGGAAGGCAATGATACTTCCGATTCCGCCCATGAGGTTGATCACGCCGTTGGCCTTGCTGCGAAGCTGGCGCGGGGTGAGGTCGGGCATGAGCGCGATCACAGGCGAACGCCACATGGACATGATCAGGTTGAAGCAGATGATGAAGGCCATCATCAGGCCCAGTGACTGTGCCCAGGGGATCAGGGTGAAGAAAATGGCCGACAGCGGAATGCCGATGATGATCCAGGGCATCCGGCGGCCGTAGCGCGTGAAGGTTCTGTCACTTGCGGCGCCGACGAGTGGCTGAAAGATGATACCGAAGATATTGTCGATCGTCATAATGGTACCGATGACGACCGTGGACAACATGAAGCGTTGTTCTAAAAGAACAGGCACGAGGCTGTTATAGATGCTCCAAGCAAGTGAACTTGCAAGAAAACCGAAGCCTAAAAACAGCGTTTTTTTGTAATCTAATTTACCGGCTGATTGCGACATAAACACCTCCGAACAAAGTCTCCTTTGACAATCCGGGACGTCACGTCACATACGTCAGATGACCCAGGCGTACCGGAACACAAATCCATTGTAACAAAATTCAGTTCATTTACACGACGTCAACGTTCCATTCACGAATTTCGCCGTTCGAGTGTTCCGCGACGGTTTCATGAATCGATTCCTCAAGGGGTTGAGCCGCTGATTCTGAGATGACCACCGCCGCGATGCCCAGACAAAGCGTCTGCCATATATCCTGACAGTCAACCTCCTTGACGGAGACGCGATGACGGCGGACGAGCCGGTCGATCAGGCCCTGGCGGACCCGGCGCTTGTCTTTCAATGACCGGCACCAAGGAAGATGAATAATGGCTTCAATAATGAGTACACGCATGATGGTCTCCTTCGAGCGGGTCTTACCGCGCGACGATACGTCCTTTAGCGCGGGCAAGAAATGACGGATTCTCAGCGCCCTCCACCCTTCCCTCCAACAGGAAAGTGTCGGGATCGCCCTCGGTGTTTTTTGAAGCAATCAACAGCCGTTGTCCGAAATTGACTTCCTGAATATATTGTAGGTGAATGGCGTCGACCACGAGCATTTCCTGTGCCGGATCAAGCGCCCGATGGCGGGCAAGCTGATCGATGGCAAGGCGCAGGTAACAGGCGCTGTGAAGATGCGTATTGGTGTCAAGGTCGCTCAAAGCGACCTCATGGCCATGGTGTTCACCCATTTGCCAGATTGAATCATCGGCTAAAAGACGGGGTATTTTGTCAAAGAGGCCGACGCTCGGATCCCGGTCACCGTTGAATTTTTCAATATCCATGACATCGGAAGGGCGAAGCGGGTGGTGATCCCCCCGCGTGCAGATGATCCATTCAGATGACGCCGCGCCGAAATAATTGGCATCGTCCACACTATTTTTATAGTAGCGATTTTCACGTAAGAAACGGATGCCCTTTGTGCCTCTCGTCCAACTGTCCACGATGAGCGTATCTTCGCCCTGGGGCAATGCTCCCGTAAAAGAGGAGGCGTGGGAGATAAGAATCCAACAAAGGCCCCTGGGATGTAAATCGACCGATTGGATCCCGTATAAAGCACAATTTTGATCGTCCGCGTCTTGTGCGAAATCAAAAAGCCGGTGCAAGTGAATGCGTCTGGTCGGGTCACAGTCCTGCATACGGACGGGATAGCGCCCGATGGTGTGGTGATGGTTCTTCATAATATCTTGCTCCTCAACATGCAAGGCTCAGCCTAACACTTCATTGCGAAAATAATGTGAAGATTGGGGATTAATAACTTGCTCATATTTGCGTGACATAATATCCTAAGTTTGACGGAATTCCGGAGGGCCTTTAGGGCGCCTCCGAGTCAGTTCCGTCTACGAGGAGGCAACGTGAAGATTTTTGAATATTTGCAATATCTTGAACAAGTGCCCGGCTACAAGGGGCTCTTTTCTCTTATGGAACAGCTCGGTGAAGGCAGCGCGTTTGAGCTGCACGGCACCCAAGGCATCGAAGAGATCTCCTATCCTGAATACTTGGGGATGATCGACGAGACCGCAAGTCGCATGAAAGCGTATTTTGCATCGGGGCCGCTTCGGGACGCCATCGCTGAAAAGGAAAAAACACTGAGCCCCGACGATCCGGGACGCGCGGGCTGGGTCGGCTTGAAGCTTTCCAACAGCCCGTCTTTTGGTCTTTGCTTCTGGGGCCTTATGGCCGCGGGACACCCGGTTGCCCTGATCGATGTCAGAGCCGCGGATCCTTTGACGGACACACTCTGCCATGAGACGGGTGTCATCGCGCTTATCACAGATGAGGAGCAAGACCGCCACACCCCCTATCCGGTGATCCCCGCGGGCCAGCTGATGCCCGACTGGAAAGATCCGGCGGTACGTACACGCTACCGGCGCGGAGGGAATGAAAAGTTGCCTGAAGCGACCTCGGATGTATACGATTGGGCAGGGCATATCTGTCTTTGCACAAGCGGCACCACGGGCGTCTCGCGCTGTTATGTCCATGACGATCTTGGGATCACCAAGCAATACGGCATTCTCGAAAAACTGTTGCCTGTGACCGATCGTCTAGCGCGCGACGGAGTTAAGGAGAAAGCGGTCGCTTTTATTCCCTGGCACCATGTCTTGGGTTTCATTGTCTGCTTTATTTTCCCGCAGGCCTTCGGGAATACCATGGTCATCCCGCAAAAGCCCTCACCTGAATCCATCGTTCAGGCATGTAAAGACAGTCATGTGACACAATTTGTCGCGATCCCCGCCGTTTGGAACGGTGTCGCCCAGCTTGTGAAAAAGCGCTTTATCGAGATGAGCGGCAAGACGGGTGAAGATTTTGACAATATGATCGAGTTATCGCTCTCGTATCAGGAGGCCGGTGTCGAACTCCCGATGCCGATCGAAGGCATCCTCCGGATGATCCGTGAGCAGTTGGTCGGCGATTCCCTTTACATCGCCATTTCCGGCGGCGGGTACATCCTGCCCGAGACCCTGCGCACCATCAACGGATTGGGATACTATCTTGTGAACGGTTACGGCATGACCGAGATCGGTATCTATTCCGTGGTGAACAGCGAGAATGTCAGTGACCGCCTCGACGGGAGCGTCGGTCAAGTGCTTTACGATGACAGTTTGAAAATGGTTCCGATCGAATCGGAAGCCGAAGAAGACGAATGCGAAAAGGGTGAACTGGTCGTGCGTTCCGATGTGGTCCACTGCGGGACCTTGCGCCAGGGAGAATACCACCCGCGCGATCGCGAGGAATGGTTCCATACCGGCGATATCGGGCGCCTTTGCGACGGCAAGATTTTCCTTGACGGGCGCGTCAAAGATATCATCTTGAAAGCCGACGGCGAAAACTTGTATCCGGATGAACTGGAAGGCGCCTTTGCGACCGTTCCGGGTTTTTCAAGCTATGTCATTTTCGGTCTTACAGACAATGTGTACGATGAGACAGCCTTGCTGGTTGAACCTGTTGAAGGCGCCGATCCCAAGGCATTGGCGGAGGCGGTGGCCGAAATTAACCTGACACTGCCCTTAAAACAGCGTGTTCAACGCTTTTTCATCTCACACAAACCGCTCGATCTATCGGCCTCGGCCAAAGTCAGGCGCGGACCGGTCGCAGAGCAAGTCACCGCCGGCACCTGGCCGCTGACGGAATATTCGCTCACGGCCCTGCCAAAAGCGGTCGAAATAGAAAGACCGGAAGTGGTGGACTACCAGACAGCCGCCTACTTTACGCCGGAGCTTGCCGGAGATCCCGCCTTTTTTGAAGTGCGCGCCGCCGTACAGGCGATGGTCGCGGATGTTTTGGCCATCCCCGTTGAATCCGTGCACCCCTCCTCTTACTTCTCACAGGATCTTGGCGGCGACAGCCTGCAGAGTATTTCGCTTCTGACACACGCTGAGGTGAAATACGCGCTGGCGATCGACGAGCGCCTGTTCAACCGCGATCTGACGGTGAATGACATCGCGGCGCTTGTGTTCCGCCGTATCCAGGGTGAGTTTTCACAAGGCTTAAGCGATATTGGAGCGGCCGCTCTTGCTTCAGACGAGGAATGCGTCGTGGAGCGGATCAGCCGTTTCGAACAGACACCCGAGTTCATCGCGTTTGCAGAGAGGCGGGAATCTCTGTTACCCGCGATCGAAGCCTTCGGCAATCCGTATTTTGTCGCCCAGGACTCATCCTTGCGCGATGTGTCGTATATCGGCGACAAAGAGATGCTGAACTTTGCGTCCTACAACTATGTCGGGCTTTCAGGTGACCCGGAGGTGAACGAGGCGGCGGTCAATGCTATCGCCCAATACGGGACATCCGCGAGCGGCAGTCGGTTGATCGCCGGAGAAAAGACGATCCATCAGGATCTTGAAAAGGCGTTGGCGCGCTGGAAAGGCACCGAAGACGCCCTCGTCTTGGTCGGCGGCCACTCCACCAATGTCACCTTTGTGGGGAACTTTTGCGGTGAACGCGATCTCATCCTGTATGACGTCCTAAGCCATAACTCCATCACGGAGGGAGTCCGGATGGCCCAGGCGGACGCGCGGCCCTTCCCTCACAATGACTACGAATCCCTCGAGCAGCTTTTGAAGAGCCGGCGCGACCGCTATGAAAAAGTCCTGATTGTGATTGAAGGGGCTTACAGCATGGACGGGGATGTCGCCCCTGTGCCTGAGTTTGTCCGTCTTAAAAATGAATACGACTGCTTCTTGATGGTCGATGAAGCGCACTCCATGCTCGTCTTAGGCGAGACGGGGCGCGGGGTGGATGAATACTACGGCATCGACCCGAAAGATATTGACATCCATATGGGCACCTTGTCAAAGGGGTTTGGGACCTGCGGAGGTTACCTTGCCGGCTCCCACAACCTGATTGAGTATCTGCGCTACAACCTGCCGGGCTTTGTCTTTTCGGTGGGCATCAGCCCGCCGCTTGCGGCCGCGGTCATGAAGGGCATTGAAATCATGGAGCGCGACAACAGCCGTGTTGAGCGGCTGCGCCGCAATATTCGCACATTTTTAGATGAGGCGCATCGCTACGGCATGGACACCTGCCTGGCGGGTGAGACGGCGGTCACCCCGATCATGATCGGCTCGGATGACATTGCTTTCATGCTGTCAAAACAGTTGGAAGAAGATGGCATCCTGGCGCCTCCGGCGGTCTTCCCCGCGGTGCCCCGCGGGCAGGCCCGCTTGCGTTTCTGCCTGACCAGTGAACACAAGAAAGAGCAGATCCTCTACGCTTTAGAAAAACTTTATGACCGGATGAAAGTATTCCCCGGGCTTTTGGAGGCACGATGAATCAATCGGATCTTTTTGATCGTTTAGCCAATGAATATGATCAGTGGTTTGAAGACAATCCCCTGATCCTTCAATCGGAGATCGAGGCCGTCCGCCAGGTGACGCCCAGCTTTACCCGCGCGGTGGAGGTGGGTGTGGGGACGGGGCGTTTTAGTGAGGCGCTGAACGTACCCCTCGGCGTGGAACCTTCTTTTAGCATGGCCCGTTTTGCGGAAAACCGAGGCATCACCGTCGTTCGCGGGGTGGCCGAAGCCCTCCCCTTCCACGATGCTTCTTTTGACACGGCCTTCATGATCACGGTGGACTGTTATCTGGAATCATTGGCTCCGGCTTTTTCGGAATGTTTCCGGATATTAGAGCCGGCAGGCCACCTCGTCATCGCCCATGTGGACATTGATGCCCCCTTGGGTGAAGTTTACCGGGCCGAACAAGAAAGTGACCCTTTTTACCGCGATGCCTATTTTCGAGGTACGGCTGAGGTGCTCGAGGCGCTCGACGATGCCGGATTTGAAGTCCAAAAGATTCGCCAGACGGTGTACAGTTTTGAGGACATTTTGCATGAGGTGCGCCCCGGCCACGGTGAAGGCGTCTTTGTGACCCTGTTAGCGAAGAAGCGATGAAAAAGGACACCGTTTATTCGATTTACTGGTTTTTTGCCGTGGCGCCCTTTTTGACCGCGCTTCCGCTTTTCTTTTTGATGCCCGAAAATGTTTCCGCGCGCTATTTCGCGCTTGCCATGATTGAGCGCGTGGGAACACGCTGGGAGATGTTTCTTATCCCCGCCGGTTGGTTTTTGGCCGATGTGGCGCTCCATTTTGTGTTCCGCTTAATCGAGCGGTCAACCGATATTTTGCCCCTCACGGTCATCATTTGCCGCCTGTTAACGGCCGCCATCTTTTGTGCCTTGGCGATCGCGACAGAGCTTTTGCTCTATCGGGCCGCGATGATGGTATTCTAAAGACGGCGTCATTTTTAATAGTGAAGGGGAATGATTGTGATTCGTTTTTTCGATAGGGCATGGAAGTCGTTAGCCATCTTGCTTGTTTTCATGATCTTTTTAATTTTAATCCCGCTAGGCTGCGCCGACAGAGAACGCGTATCCAAAGGGGACAAGCTGGATATTGTCGCGACCATCTTTCCGCCATTTGATTTTGCGCGCGAACTCGGAGGTGAGCATGTCGAGGTGACGATGCTCCTGCCGCCCGGCGCCGAAAGTCATAGTTATGAGCCGACGCCGAAAGAGGTTGTTCGAATCGCGACTTGCGACCTTTTCATCTACAACGGCGGCGTCTCGGACAGTTGGGTGGAGCGGCTCATTCAAGCCGCCGAGATCGATCCTAATAAGGCGGTACGCATGATGGATTTTGTGGCATTGGTGGAAGAGTCAGAAGACGGTGTCTTAGAACATGACCACGATGACCACGCGCATGAGATCCCGCACTTGCATGAGTTTGACGAACATATTTGGACCTCTCCCGTGAACGCGCTTCTGATCGCGGAGGGGATTTACCAAAAACTGATCGAGATTGATCCCTCACACGCAAAAGACTATGAAGAGAACTTCACGCATTACCGCACGGAGTTGACAGCGATTGATGAAGCTTTTCGGGACGTGATCCGGGAAGGCAAACGAAAAGAAATTATTGTGGCGGACCGCTTCCCGCTCATCTATTTCACCTCGGAGTATGAACTCGATTATTTAGCGGCCTTCCCGGGATGCGCCGCGGAAACAGATCCCAAACCCCGGACTGTTTCAGCGATTATTGAAAAAGTCCGGGAGGAACAGATCCCTTTCATTTTCCATATTGAATTTTCAAATGAAAAACTAGCCGACCTGATCGCTGAGGAGACAGGCGCAGAAAAGCTGCTGTTTCACACGGCGCACAACGTGTCAAAAACAGAATTGCAAGAAGGCATAAGTTACCTTTCGATCATGCGAAATAATGTGGAAAGCTTGAAGCGGGGGTTGGACGGATGAGCCGGCTGTTGACACTGGACCGCGTGTCCTTTGCCTATGACAGGCGCACGGTCATGAGCGACCTGTCATTTTCCATTGACGCGGGGGATTACCTTGCGATCATCGGTGAGAACGGCTCGGGCAAGACGACCTTGCTTTTGGGGTTGCTCGGCTTAAAAGAGCCTTCAGCGGGGACGATTACGCGCGGTGAGGCACTTCTTTTGTATCGCATCGGCTATCTGCCGCAGCAGATTCCTGAGCAGCATGATTTTCCGGCCACGGTCCGCGAGATTATCTTGTCGGGGCGATTAAACCGCCACGGCTTTTTATCCTTTTATTCAAAGGAAGACCGTATGGCGGCGGATCGGGTGATTGAACGGCTGAATCTTGAGTCGCTTGAGAAGCGAAGCTTCCGTGAATTGTCGGGGGGTCAGCGCCAGCGGGTGCTCTTAGGGAGAGCACTTACAGCCGCGGAGGGTTTGCTCCTCTTAGATGAGCCGGTCGCGGGACTTGATCCGATTGTTTCTCACGATTTCTACCGCCTGATTAATGAACTGAATGAGGACGGCGTGACCATCGTCATGGTCTCGCATGACATCCACTGTGTGACGAAAAATTCCAGTCATGTGCTTCATTTGGGCTACGGTCATTTCTACTACGGGACGACGGAGGACTATATGAACAGTCAGCTGGTGGCTTCTTATCTGCCGGATCGAGGTGCTGTATGATTCAGTTCTTTTCTGACTTTTTCTCCTTTTCGTTCCTGCTTCGCGCTTTAATAGGCGGCGCGCTTGTCGCCTTGTCCGCCTCATTGCTCGGCACGAGCTTGGTGTTGACCCGCTATGCCATGATCGGTGACGGTTTGTCACATGTGGCCTTTGGCGCGCTTGCGATTGCGATGGCCTTGTCGGCGGCACCCCTTCTTATAGCGATCCCCATTGTGATGCTGGCGGCTTTCCTTCTCCTTCGCTTGAGCGACAATAACCGGGTGAGGGGCGATTCGGCGATCGCGATGCTGTCCTCGGCGAGCATGGCCATAGGCGTGATCGTGATCTCCCTTGTGTCAGGGATGAATACGGATCTGTATAGCTTCATGTTCGGGAGTATTTTGTCGATGAGCCAAAGTGACATGGTGATGGCCATTCTTTTGTCGGTGGTCGTGACGATGCTCTTTTCCTTTTCGTACAACAACCTGTTTGCGGTGACCTTTGATGAGAATTTTGCGCGTGCTTCAGGTGTCCGCGCGGGGATCTGGAACGCATTGCTGGCGATGCTCGCTTCGGTGACGATTGTCTTGGGTATGCGCATCATGGGGGCGATCCTGATCTCGAGCCTCATCATTTTCCCGCCTTTGTCCGCGATGCGGCTTTGCGGGAGTTTTAAGGGCGTGACGCTACTTTCGGCGCTCTCGTCTATTGTTTGTTTTGTAGTGGGATTGTTTTTGTCTTACGCGCTTGACCTGCCGTCGGGTCCTGTCATTGTCTTGACGAATGTGGCCTGTTTTTTGCTTTTTTCAAGCATCCGGCTCGTTCGCGGAAGAAAACACTTCTGCTAACGTCAAATCACGGATTACTTCTGACGCAAGCAAGAATCCCGCAACCGGCGGGACAACGGGTGTGCTTCCGATTGCGCCCGCGTTTTGGGGTACGGTCGGTGTTTCTTTTGAAAACACCACTTTTAACTGTTCAACGGATTCTTTTCGAAGCCGCTGGCGAATGATGCGCGCGAAGGGATCGGTGTGGGTCTTTGACAGGCAGGCGATCGACAGTTGTGAAGGGTCCCGACGGTTGCCCATGCCCATCGATGAGATGACCGGAATATGGCGCCTTGTTGCTTCAAGGAGCAGATCGATCTTGCCGTCTAAATGGTCAATGGCGTCTACGACGTAATCAATAGATCCGAGCTTGTCAAACAATCGGTCGGCTTCTCCTTTATCCAAACGTTCGTTGAGCGTGATGACGCGGATCTCGGGATCAATGTCATGGATGCGTTCTTCTGCGACTTCGCATTTGAAACGTCCGAGGGTGCTTTCAAGGGCGAAAAGCTGCCGGTTGATGTTGCTTGCTGTAATGCGGTCGTAGTCAAGCAAGATGAGCGTTCCGATGCCTGAGCGCGAGAGCGCTTCCACGGCCCAGGAACCGACACCGCCTAACCCCGCGATGAGTACCGTCGATTGGCGCAGGCGTTCGAGCGCGCGTTCGGGGTACAGTAATCGTGTTCTTTCGTGGCGGTCGTCGATGGTGCCATCCTCCTTTGCCGCTCGTTATTATACTATCGAAAGCGCCAAAAGCAACTCTTTGGGCGCCTTGTCGTGGTATCATTAGCCTTGGTCCTTAAAGATCAAAAGCAATTCTTTGGAGTCAATATGAAAAAAGTAGATGTCGCCATCATCGGCGCGGGACTGGCCGGCATATTTACGGCCTATGAACTGATCACGAAAAGTCCCGATCTCAATATCCTCTTGCTCGAACAGGGTGATCCGATTGCCAAGAGGCAGTGCCCCATTTTGACGGGGAAAGTTCCCAGTTGCATCCATTGCAAGCCCTGCGCTATTATGCGCGGATTTGGAGGCGCCGGCGCCTTTTCGGACGGAAAATTTAACTTCACAACGGAGTTTGGCGGCTGGCTCACCGATTACCTGGAGCCCGAAAAAGTGCTCGCGCTCATCGACGATGTTGACAAGGTGAACACCCAGTTCGGTGCGACCAACACGCTGTATTCGACCACGACCCCGGAGGCGGAAGCCATCCGTTTGAGGGCCATTGCCCACGATATCCACCTGTTAAACGCGCGTGTCAAACACTTGGGCACTGAAAATAACCGCAAGATATTGGAGCGGATGTACGACTGGCTGGATGAACATGTCGAACTGTCCTGCAAGACGCAGGTCACAGAGATCATCCCCATGAAGGAAGGCAAACCCATTGATCATTTGAACGGGGTGGTCCCGGATGCCTATGAGCTTGAAACCTCGAAGGGAAGGGTGGCCTGTGATGTGCTGGTCGCCGCCCCCGGCCGCTCGGGCGCGGAGTGGTTCACGGATGTCTGCGACAAGCTTCACCTGCCTTTAATCAACAACCAGGTCGATCTCGGCGTGCGTGTGGAGCTCCCCGCGATTGTGTTTAAAGAGATTACCGACGTGATGTATGAGGCGAAGCTGAAGTACATGACGCGCCAGTACAGCGATATTGTGCGGACTTTTTGCATGAATCCTTACGGCTATGTGGTGACCGAGAACACGGACGGGATTATTACCGTGAACGGTCACAGTTTCGATGACCCCGCGCTTCGTAGTGAGAACACGAACTTCGCGCTGTTGGTGAGTAATCGTTTCACGGAACCGTTCCGTGAACCTTATCGTTACGGCAAGCATATTGCCTCACTGTCCAATATGCTGGGCGGCGGTGTCATGGTGCAGCGCCTGGGCGATCTTCGCGACGGCCGCAGGACGAATGCGCACCGGATGTCCAAGAGCTTTGTCAGGCCTACCCTGGAGGCGACCCCGGGCGATTTGAGCCTGGTGCTTCCTAAACGCCACCTGGATAATATTATTGAAATGTTGGAAGTGTTGGATCGCTTGGCGCCGGGAACGGCAAACGCGGATACCTTACTTTACGGGGTGGAGGTGAAATTCTACAGCGCACGGCTTGAGCTCACCCAGGAGTTTGAGACAGGTTTGAAGAATTTCTTTGCCATCGGGGACGGCGCGGGCATCACGCGAGGCCTGTCCCAGGCGGGTGCCTCAGGGCTCCACGCGGCACGGGCGATCTTGCGGCGCATGAACCATGAAAAATAGGAAGAACAGGCGTCCCCTATGGTAATATAGGGGTTACTAATCGCGCGTATGAATGAGAAATCTGACATAATGACGAAAACAAAACATCTTTAGGAGTAAAGGAGAACGATATGGGCTTATTAAAGGCAGCAGGTGGTGCCCTGGGCGGTGTTTTGGCCGACCAGTGGCGTGAGTTTTTCTACAGTGACGCCCTAGCGGACAATGTCATTGTGAAAAAAGGTCAAAAACGGACGTCAGGCCGTAGCAGCAACGTCAAGGGCGAAGACAACATCATCTCGAACGGTTCGATTATCGCGGTCAATAACGGCCAGTGCATGATCATCGTGGAGCAGGGTAAAGTGGTTGACTTCAGTGCCGATCCGGGTGAATTTATCTATGACACCTCGACGGAACCCTCGCTCTTTTACGGGCCGCTTGGCAAAAATATCGGCGATACCTTTAAGCGTATCGGACAGCGCTTCACCATGGGTGGCGACACGGGCAAGGATCAGCGCGTTTATTTCTTCAATATGAAGGAAATGATGAACAACAAGTTCGGCACCGCGAACGCTGTCCCTTTCCGCGTCATTGATAAAAATATCGGATTGGATGTCGATATCGCGATCAAAGCTTTTGGTGAATATTCCTACAAGATTGAAGATCCGATCTTGTTCTACACGAACGTTTCCGGAAACGTGGAAGAACCTTATACGCGTGACCGCATGGATGACCAGCTTCGCGCGGAGCTTATGACGGCTTTGCAGCCGGCTTTTGCGAAGATTTCGGCGATGGGCGTCCGCTACAGCGAACTGCCCGGTCACACCGAAGAAATCGCGATGGCCCTGAACGAAGTGCTGTCAGAAAAATGGGTGAATCTGCGCGGTATCTCCGTCGTTTCGGTGGCCTTGGCATCGGTCAAAGCTTCGGAAGAAGACGAGAGAATGATCAAAGAGCTCCAGAAGAGCGCTGTTTACCGCG
>Ga0265293_10004936_pt1 | contig 22881 bp, 18 predicted proteins | sample Munlanlewell138R_FD_192505 | JGI IMG/M metagenome (GOLD analysis project Ga0265293, IMG submission 192505) | Leachate microbial communities from a municipal landfill in Southern Ontario, Canada - Leachate well 138R | ecosystem: Engineered > Solid waste > Landfill > Unclassified | place: Canada... | reverse complement strand
GGGCGATAGAGCGCTTTGGCGGACAGGCCGTCGTTCTCGCGGGCTATATGCGCATACTCGGCTTGGGGCTTGTGCTGCGGTACCCCATTATAAACGTACACCCCGCGCTTATACCGTCTTTCTGCGGCAAGGGATTTTACGGTATGCGGGTACACAAGGCCGTAATAGATTACGGCGCGAAGGTAAGCGGGGCGACGGTTCATTTTATTGACGAGGGAACCGACACCGGACCTATAATAATGCAAAAATGCGTTAAGGTGCTGCAGGACGACACGCCGGAGACTCTGGCGGCGCGCGTGCTTGAAATTGAACATGAAATACTCGTCAAATCCGTAGCGCTGCTGTGCGAAGGACGGCTTAGGACGGACGGCAGAACGGTGCGTATAACGCCATAAAAAGCGCGTTTTTCGTTCTCGGCGCAATTATTATATTTTAGGCGGCGTATGAATTTTTAGGAGGATGCGATATGAAAAGAGCTTTTTTAAGCGTGTTTGATAAAACAGGCATTGAGGAGTTCGCCCGCGGGCTTAACGCGCTTGGGTTTGAGATAATCTCAACCGGAGGCACGCGGCGCGCATTAGAGCGGGCGGGCTTGCCGGTAATAAGCGTTTCTGACATAACGGGTTTTCCCGAGTGCTTGGGCGGTCGGGTTAAAACGCTTCATCCCAAAATACACGCGGGCATATTGGCAATGCGCGAAAACGACGAGCACATGGCGCAGGTTGAAAAGCTTGGAGTTGGCCTTATAGATATTGTCGCCGTAAACCTGTATCCTTTTAAAGCCGCAATATCAAAAACTAACGCTGCTCTTGAAGACGCCATAGAAAACATAGACATAGGCGGACCGACTATGCTGCGCGCGGCGGCAAAAAACTGGCGTGACGTCGCGTCAATAGCCGACCCTTCCGATTATGGGCGTGTGCTGGAGGAGCTAAAATCCGGAGGTATAAGCGAAAAAACAAAATTTGAGCTCTGCGTTAAGGTTTTCGAGCATACGGCGGCGTACGACGCGCTTATTTCGGGATATTTGCGCCGTATAAACGGCGGGGGCTATCCCGATAAGCTAACGCTTACATTCGAGAAGGCGCAGGATATGCGTTACGGCGAAAATCCGCATCAGAGCGCGGCGTTTTACCGCGAGCCTTTGCGCGCGGCGGGAACGCTTGCGGACGCGAAGCAGCTTTGGGGCAAGGAGCTTTCTTTCAACAATATAAACGACGCGAACGGAGCGCTTGAATGCTTAAAAGAGTTCTCGGAGCCCGCCGTTGTGGCGGTTAAGCACGCGAACCCGTGCGGCGTGGGCTGCGCGGAGAACATTTACGACGCTTACCGAAAGGCATACGACGCCGACCCAATGTCAATTTACGGCGGCATAGCGGCTGCAAACCGCGCGGTTGATAAAAAAACGGCGGAGCTGATGGCCAAGGTTTTTCTGGAAATAGTAATCGCGCCGGATTTTACGAACGAGGCGCTGGACGTACTTAAAGCGAAGAAAAATTTAAGAATACTTCGTATTGAAAATATTTCCGACAAGACGGGCGAAAACGCTTTGGATATAAAAAAACCGCGCGGCGGGCTGCTCGTGCAGCAGTGCGATACGCCGCTTACGGACGGGCGGATTAGCGTTGTCACAAAAACAACTCCGGATGAAAAACAAACGGCAGACCTTATGTTTGCGTGGAAGGTGGTAAAACACATTAAATCCAACGGTATAGCGGTGGCTAAAGACGGGCAGACATTGGGGCTGGGGCCTGGGCAGGTTTCACGCGTATGGGCGGCCAAGGATGCCCTTATGCGCGCCGGAGAGAAAGCAAAGGGCGCGGTGCTGGCTTCGGACGCTTTCTTTCCTTTCGACGATTGCGTCAGGCTTGCCGCGGAATTTGGCATAAGCGCTATAATACAACCGGGCGGCAGCATACGCGACGAGGATTCTGTTAAAGCGTGCGACGAACTTGGAATATCCATGGTTTTCACAAACATGAGGCACTTTAAGCATTAGAAGGGATATGGCATGAAAATACTCGTAGTGGGCGGCGGCGGACGCGAACACGCTATAATATGGAAACTGCGGCAGAGCAATAAGGTTAAAGAAATACATTGCGCGCCGGGTAACGGCGGCATAGCGGGGATTGCCAAATGCGTGCTCATAGCGGCAACGGATATAGACGGTTTAACAAACTACGCGCAAAATGAGAGTTTTAACCTTGTTATAGTCGCGCCGGACGACCCGCTGTATTTGGGGCTTGTCGACAGGCTGAAACAAAAGGGCATACGCGCCTTCGGGCCAAACGCTAGCGGCGCGAGAATAGAGGGCAGCAAGGTATACGCCAAGAGGCTCATGCAAAAATACGGAATACCCACCGCCGCGTACGCAGTGTTTTCGGATTACGCGAAAGCGCTGGAATATATAGGCGGCTGCGCGCTTCCCGCGGTTATAAAGGCGGACGGGCTTGCGCGCGGCAAGGGCGTTATTATATGCGAAACAAAAGAACGGGCAAAAGAAGCGCTGAACGATATAATGGTTAAAAAGATTTTCGGCGATGCGGGCGGCAGGGTGGTTATAGAGGAATATATAAAAGGTCCCGAGGTTTCGGTTTTAGCTTTCTGCGACGGAACAACCATACTGCCTATGGAAAGCGCGCAAGACCATAAACGGGCGTTTGACGGCGATATGGGGCCTAACACCGGCGGTATGGGCACATTCTCTCCCAGCCCCGAATATACGGACGCCATTCGGGAGGCGGTTGAGGAGACGATAATAAAACGCACGGCGCGGGCGCTTGCGGCGGAAGGCATAGATTACAGGGGGATTATATTTTTCGGGCTTATGCTTACGGAAAAAGGCCCCAAACTGCTCGAGTACAACGCGCGTTTCGGAGACCCGGAGGCGCAGGCGGTGCTGCCGCGCTTAAAGAACGATTTGACGGACATAATTGACGCGGCGCTTTGCGGGCGGCTTCGCGATATAAAACTGGAATGGGATAAGCGCAGCGCGGTGTGCGTGGTTTTAGCTTCCGGCGGCTATCCCGATTCATATGAAAAGGGTATGCCTGTAACGGGGCTTGAGGATGTGGAAGACGCGCTTGTTTTCCACGCGGGAACGGCGATACGGGACGGCGTTTTTGTGACTGACGGCGGGCGGGTGCTGGGAGTTACCGCGCTTGGCGCGAATATAAAGGCGGCGAGAGAGGCGGCGTACCGGCAGGCAGCCAAAATAAAATTTGAGGGCGTGCGGTACCGCGGCGATATAGGCATAAAACAGACATCGGGGGAAGGTAAATGAAAATAGTTATAGCGCCGGATTCTTTTAAAGGCACTTTAAGCTCCGTGGAGGTATGCGGTATAATAAAAAAAGCGATAAACGATTTTGACGGCGGCATAGAAACGGCGGTTGTGCCTATTGCGGACGGAGGCGAAGGTACGGTTGACGCTTTTTTGCACGCGGCGGGAGGAGAGAAGGTATATGCCACAGTCAAAGACCCTCTTTTAAGAGACGTGCAGGCGTATTACGGCATACTCGGCGACGGCTCGGCGGTAATAGAGATGGCCGCCGCGTCCGGGCTTATGCACGTTGAGAACGAGTTAAAACCCCTCGAAGCCTCAACCTTTGGCACGGGGCAGCTTATATTGGACGCCGTTCAAAAAGGGTGCGGCAGAATTATACTGGGTCTTGGGGGCAGCGCGACCACGGACGGCGGGGCGGGCGCGGCGATGGCGCTGGGCGCAAAGCTTTTAACAAAGCGGGGACTGCCCATACCGCCCGGAGGGGGAGGACTTTCGCAGCTTTATGACATTGATTTTAGCGAAGCCGCAAAAACACTTTGCGGTATTGAAATAATAGTCGCCTGCGACGTTGACAATATACTTTGCGGGGAAAACGGCAGCGCGTACGTTTTCGCGCCTCAAAAGGGAGCGGACGAAAAACAGGTTAAAACGCTCGATGATAATCTTTCGCATTACGCGGCGCTGCTTGAAAAAAAACTAGGCAGGGATATTGCGGGCGTTAAAGGCGCCGGCGCCGCGGGAGGCTTTGCGGTTTCGCTTTTGGCCGCCGCCGACATTCGCATAATGCCGGGCATCGACGTGGTGCTGGAAACCGTAGGATTTGATGAAATCATAAAAGACGCCGATATAATAATCACGGGAGAAGGACGAATTGACGGGCAATCTGTGGGGGGGAAGGTGCCTGTGGGCATAGCGAGAGCCGCCGAGCCGCACTGCATACCCGTCGTCGCCATAGGAGGCAGCCTCGGGGACGATTATCTAAAGGTTATGGACGAGGGCGTAAGCTGCGTATTTTGCAGCGTAAAAGACGCCGTGCCTTTCGAAACGGTTAAAAAAACATGCGGTGAAGATTTATATCAGCTTGTCAGGAACTTGTTAATTTTCGGAGAGCTGATGAACGGCACCGTCTAACCCTTGGCGGGAGAGCTCAAGCGTATTCGAAGCAGTTTTAAGGCTTTTTCATTTCCGCTAAAAGCCTGCGTCGCGAGGCTTATAAGGCTTTCTATATCCCGCGGTTCGCCGAGCATCGCGTTTTCGCTCAGCAGAGTGTACATTGCTTTTCTGGTTTCGTCATCGTTGTATATATCGACGCCGGCAACGGCCGGAAAAACTCCGAGGGCGTCTAGCCCGCGCTGCGCTCCGTTTTCAAGCAAAAGAGAGGCAAACCGCTTTGCGGCTTCTTGTTTTTGTTCATTTTCATCGGCGCAAACGCTTATCATTTGTATCATATCGGTATAACCGCCCGCCGCGTAAGCTTTAAACCCGGGCGCTTCGCCGCGCTCGTATTTTTGCTGCACTTCAAACAGCTGCCTGTGGGAAGCGATAAGCACCGCCGCCTCGCCGCGGAGAAATATATCGAGTCCATCCTCCCACGCTCCCGCCATGCTAAGCGCCGCGTTGGGCGGTTCCGGCTCGCCGAAAGCGGAAATGCTTGGACGTCCGGCGGGCGGGTAGGCATGAGCGGCAAGCGCGGGCAGAGAGGTGCAGCCGTCCTCCGAATCAAAGCACACGCCTAATTTGGCCGCTTCAAGCAGCCGCTCCGGTCTTATTCCCCAGCCCTCGTATACATCGACGCCTCTCTCGCCCAGCATATCGGTATTTATAATAATGCAATATCCGCCGTAAAGATACGGATACGCCGTCCGCGGCGAAAAAGGCAAAGAGGCGGCGGGCGGAAGCTGCGCCAAATCCGGCTTAACATCAAAACCGTAGGGGTATGATATTATATCGGGCTTTATACCGTCCGCAAACGCGGCCGCGGCCTCATCGCCGGATAGGCATTCAAGCTCTATAAAAACGCGGGGGTTTTGTGCCTCGTACCGGACGATGCGCTTTTCTAAAAATGCCGCGGCGGAAGAGCCGCCTGTGCGCCAGCCGGATATATGCCAAAGCGTAAGTATGCCGGAATACTGTTCGGGCTCCGCGGGCTTTTCATAAAATGATAGAATAAGAAACGGCGAGATTGCAATCAGCGCCAGCGCCAAAGCGCATAAAAAATAAGCAGCAGGTTTCAAGCATAATCCCCCCCTGCTTATTTATACTGGCGTTTAAAAGGAATATGAGTATTTTTTTAATGTAACGAAAGCATAGCCGCTCCGGCTATACCGGCGTCGTTTCCGCCCGCGGCAAGCCTTATATCGGAGTATTTTTTGCCGTAGAAAACGCCTTTGCCCTCGCACGCGATTTTTATTTTATCAAGCAAAAAGTCTCCCGCCGCCGCGACGCCTCCGCCTATGGCTATTATATCCGGATCGAGTATATTTTCTATGGAGCCTATTCCCATTGCAAGGTATTTAACGTATTCGTCAATTATCGCGCATGATAGAAAATCGCCTTGCTTGGCACAGTCAAAAACAAGCTTTGCAGTCGCGTTGTTGGGGTCGCCGTTTGTTTGGTGGTAAAGCATACTCTCGGGACGCTCCATAATAATCATTCGGGCGCGGCGTATAAGCGCCGACGCGGAGGAGTACGCCTCAAGGCATCCGCGGTTATTGCATACGCACGGTATGCCGTCGGGAACTATCTCTATATGGCCGAGCTCGCCGCCCATGCCGTGAGCCCCGCTGAACGGTTTGCCGTCAATTATTATTCCGCTGCCGACTCCCGTACCGAGAGTGAGCAAAACGCCAACGCGGCTTCCCGCGAGCGCGCCTAGGCGGTATTCGTACACGGCAGCCGCCGTCGCGTCGTTATCGACATACACAGGCGCGTTTACGCGCGCTTTAAGCTGCGCTTCAAGGGGCACGTCGAACCAGTGAAGATTGACAGCGGTGGCAAGTCCGTTATGCGCAAACCCCGGTATTCCTATGCCTATACCCGCTATTTGATTTATGGCTATTCCGTTGCCTTGCGCCAGCATAGTAATCGATTCCGCCATATCGGCAATTATTTTGTCGAATCCGCGGTGCGGGTTGGTGGGCAAGCTTGTTTTGCAGCAAAGCGTTAAGCTTTCATCTATTATACCCGTTTTTATTCCCATGCCGCCAAGGTCAACTCCCGCAAAATACATAATCAAAGTCCTTTCGTTTCTTCCGGAGCGATAAGGCTTAACAATTTATTATCAAGCTGTTCCGCCGTTATATGACCCATGCTTTTTAAGCGAAAGTCCATAGCGGCGACCTCTATAATAATGGCGAGGTTTCTGCCCGGACGCACGGGTATGGTTATTATAGGTACTTTTACACCGAGTAGAGTCGTAAAATCCTGATTAAGGCCAAGCCTGTCAATATTGACGGGATTTCCGGGCTCAAGATTTACCGCCAGATGTATGGTTTTTTCCACCAGAACCGCGCCTATGCCGTAAAGCGTGCGTACGTCTATTATGCCAAGACCGCGTATTTCCATCATATGACGGATAACCTCGGGGGATTGTCCGATAAGCTGGTTGTCCGAAAGCTTTATTATTTCCACAACGTCGTCCGCCACAAGGCGATGCCCGCGTTTTACAAGCTCTAAGGCCGTCTCGCTTTTGCCCACTCCGGAATCTCCCATAAGTATTATGCCTACGCCGTACACGTCTATCAATCCGGCGTGGCGCGATATGCTGGGAGCCAGTACGCGGTCTATATAAGTTGTGGTGCGGTGACTGAGCTTAGTGGTAGTCAAGCCGGACATAAGCACCGGCGTGTTATATTTCGCCGCGGCGTCCATCATCTCGCGCGGGGGCGTAAGATTGCGGCCTATAAGCACGCACGGCACGTTATAGGAAAAAAATTTGTCAAGCCGCTCTCGGCGGTGCGCGGCGTCAAGATTCTGAAGATAGTTCATTTCCACCATACCGAAAAGCTGTATACGGTTTACCGCGAAATATTCAAAGAAGCCCGCCATCTGAAGCCCCGGACGATTCAAATCGGACGTATCGACATATATAGCGTCGACGTCGCCTTTATAAACTATATCCAAGCCTAAATCATGAGCGAAGTCGTCAATTTTCAGCTTGTATTTCATTAAAATCCTCCAGTATATATTTTTCTATAACATCTGCCGCGCCTTCGTCGGTGTTGGACGCGCATATATAATCCGCCGCTTTTTTAACATCGGGCGCGGCGTTTTTAACGGCGACGCCCAATCCCGCGTATTTTATCATAGGCACGTCTATCTGCGAGTCGCCTATCGCTATTATGCGTTCACGTTTTATATCGTAATACGAAGCTATAAACTCAAGCGCGCTGCCCTTGTTTACGTTAGGCGAAACAAATTCCAGATATTCAGGCTTTGAGCGGACAATTTTCAAACGCGGAAAAAGCTTGCCGGTCTTCTCCTGCACAGCCGCTATTTTGTCTTCTTCCACAACAAAAAGAACCTTGGGAGTGTTTATATTTTGCATACGCATAATGTCGGGAACCTCTATACCGGGGAAACCGTATAACCGCTCGTATTTTTCAGCGTGCGCGTTTCTTTCCTTAAAAACAAGCTCCCCGTCTATATAAACCTGCGCGTGAATATTTTTGCCGTACGCAAAAGAAAGCAGCTCTTTTACAATAGAGGTATCAATATACTCCTGAAAAAGCAAAGCGCCGGTCGCGTTATAAATTTGCGCCCCGCCGGATACCGCAAACAGCGTGTCAAGCTCAAGCTCATTGTAAAAACGAAGCGCGCCTTTTTTGGTTCTGCCCGTGCAAAGAACAACATAAACGCCAAGGCTTAACGCTTTTTGCACTGCCGATTTTACGCGCGGCGTTATTTTTTGTTCGTCGTTAAGTATAGTATCGTCTATATCCAGCGCCAAAAGTTTATAGTACATTTACCCTCCGTTAAGAATCCGCGTAATATTATAGTTTCATTATACATGCGAAAAACTGTTTTGGAAACAACAATGCCTTTCATTTTCCGCCGGAGGGGCAGCCCGCGATAAAAACGCGTCTATTGTTAATAAAAGAATAAAGATGTTGTGATACTATGTACATTATGTTATAAAACTGTTATACTTATTTTTGTAAATTTTCAGCTTGGAGTTTTAGGGTGATTGGGATGAATAATCAGATAAAAAGAGTTTTCTCGGTAACGCTGCTGCTGGCCGCTGTTTTTTTATTGTTCGCGCAAATAGCTTTGGCGGTTCCCGAATATGAGGAAAACGTAAAACCTTCTTACGTGGTTTTATTGGATTCCAAATCCGGCAAGGTGCTGTATTCTAAAAACGCGGACGAATCCATAGTGCCGGCAAGCACGACAAAAGTAATGACATGTATTTTGGGTCTCGAATACGGAGACCTTTCCTCAGAGGTAGTGGTTTCAAGGGCAGCGTCGCGCGTGAGCGGCTCCGCTTTCAAAATCAAAGAAGGCGAGAAGATAGTTTTTTCGGATTTGCTTATGGGGCTTATGCTGTGCTCGGGGAACGACGCGGCCGCGGCGGTGGCGGAACACATAGGCGGCTCGACGGAAGTGTTTGTCGAAATGATGAACGCGAAAGCGCGGGAAATCGGCATGACAAACACTTATTATATCAATCCGCACGGTTTGCCCGTCAAGGACGGCAATGAGGAATTCAACAACCGGACAACAGCGGCGGATATGGCGAAGCTTGCGCTTTACGCAATGAAAAACAAGACGTTTATGGATATAGTGGGGCATTCAAGCTTCGCTGTGCCCAAAACAAATAAAAATAAGGCGAGAACTATAAAAAATACAAACCGTCTTATCAAAAGCGATTTTAAAGAATATTATCAATACGCAACCGGCATGAAAACCGGTTTTACAAACGAGGCGGGCAACTGCCTTATAGCCACGGCGAAAAAGGACGGTATGGAGCTTGCCTGTCTGGTGTACAGGGACGATTCGAAAGACGGGCGCGACAGATGGTCGCTGGCAAAAAATTTGTTCGAATTCGGATTTGACAATTTTGTCACCGTGGAATTGGAATCGCTGCTCGGAAAAGTTAAGCCCGTAACGGCGCTTATAGAAAACTACGCGCTTAATGATAAAGACGGCGGTCTGCTTGAATTCGAAAAACCCGCCGCCGAATATGTAACGATATCAAAATCGGTATATAACAGTTTAAACGGCGGGTCCGACAGCATAGAAGCGGTTTGTGAATATATAGTTGAGGAACCTATACAGGCGCCGGTTAACAAAGACGATTTGCTTGGCGCCGTAAAATATGTAAGCGTGAATACGGGGGACGTAATTTACGAGGGAAGCCTTATCGCGACGCGGGACGTGTACGAAGCGGGCGCGGACATAGGCACCGAGGATCAGCCCGTTGTTACAATGACGCCAAAGCCCCCCGATGTTATTATACCCCCGAGAGAAAAAGGGCTGGTATGGATGTGGGCGCTTATTCCCGTCGGGCTGATTGCCTTTATTGTCGTAAGGCTGCTCACAATGAAAAAAAGCGGCAGGCGCCGCATGACAAAACGCCGCAAGCCGCAGTACAGCTACAGAATAAGACGCTGAAAAGTTTGCCGCGCGCTGTTTTTTAGCCGGCGCGCGTGAGGTTTTCTTTTTATAACTTGGCTATTGCGCTTCCAAAATCCAAAGCTTTAGCTTGAGACTCGTCGTTAGGATTCCATTGGTTTTTATATCCCTCCGACACAATTTCAAAACCCGCGTTTTCCATTAACTCGTTTAATACTTTTACGGACTCGCCGCTCCAGCCGTAACATCCAAAAGCCGCGGCTTTTTTGCCTTTGAATTTAAGCTGTTTCATAAGATGAATAAACCCCGCCGTCGAATGCAAAACGCTGTTTGCCATTGTAGGCGAACCTATAACTACGGTTTTAGACTTAAAGACCTCGGTTATAACATCGTTTTCGTCGCTTTTGGCAAGATTATAAACTTTAACGACAACGTCCTGGTCTGCCCGCCTTATGCCCTGCGCTATCTTCTCGGCGAGCAATTTTGTTCCGTTCCACATGGTATCGTAGATAACGGTAATTTGATTTTCCTTATAGTTGTTTGCCCATTTGGCGTATTGATCGACAATTTGTATGGGATTGTCGCGCCATATAACGCCGTGGCTTGTAGCAATCATATCTATGGGGAGCCCAAGCGCGCTTATTTTATCAAGCTTATCCCTTAATATAGCGCTGAAGGGCGTCAGTATGTTCGCGTAATACTTGACGGCCTCGTTGAACAGGTCACATTGATCGACCTGATCGTTAAACATTTTTTCTGTGGCCAAATGCTGGCCGAACGCGTCGTTGCTGAATAGTATATTATCCTTAGTCATATATGTCGCCATGCTGTCCGGCCAGTGCAGCATACTCATTTCAACAAAAATAAGCTCTTTTCCGTTGCCTATGTCGATTGTATCTCCGGTTTTAACGACATTAAAGTTCCAATCCTTATGATATTGGCCTTTTAATGATTTAACCGCGTTAGCGGTACAATAAATCGGTTTGTCGGGTATGCGCTTTAAAATCGCGGGCAGAGCGCCGCTGTGGTCAACCTCTCCATGATTGGCTATAATAAAATCTATTTTGTTCAAATCAATTTCCTTAGCGAGGTTGTCGGCGAATTCCTCCGCGAAAGGAGCCCAGACGGTATCAATAAGTACCGTTTTTTCTTCTTGTATCAGATAGGAATTATAAGTTGAACCTTTGTGCGTCGAGTATTCGTTTCCATGGAATTTTTGAAGCTCCCAATCTACTTTCCCAACCCAGTATACATTGTTTTTCACGTGTCTTTTCATTTGATGATTTCTCCTTTATCAGTTTTTTTACGCGTACTAGTTTTTAGGAGCGGGCGCCTTTACAACGATAAGCTCTAAAGTTTCCTCATGCAGGTTTTTGACGTTCATTTTTGTTTGAAACGGAATTTTCAGCAGTGTGCCGTCCTCATATTCATGAATCCGCTGATCATTCAAGGCAATGGAAAGTTTTCCGCGAACAACGGTCATATAAACATTCGAATTTGAAAAGTGTTCGGGGAGCCCTTCATCTTTGTTAAACACCATGTGCAGATAGTGCAGGTTGTCATCGAAAACCACCTTCTCCACAGCCTTCTTGTTACCTCTTGACAGTTTAAATATCTGTTCAACCATAAAACACACCTCCCATTAAATATATAATATAACGCGTCAGCAAAAGCGGCCGACCGCCGGCTTTGCGTTATGCCGGCTTTTTTAAGTATTCCCTTAAAACGCTCCTTTAAAGGGACGTTTTTTAGCTACGCGAGCAGCGAACGCACCGCGGATACAACGGTATCGCCCATCACGGCAAGAACGGCGGAGCCGCCTTTCGAATTCCTGTCACCGCGCGCAAGCTGCTCCGTCGATAAGGAGAACGTCTGGCCGGATTTTAGCGTAACGAGCATACCGCACGGTCCTAAGGTGCAAAGCGCCGCCGCGACACAGGTTCCGGTAGAGCCGTTCTTTAGCAGCGTAATCGCTTTAACGCCTTTTCCGCCGCGCCTTTGCGTCTCGAAGCAATACGCTTTTGTCAGTTTAGCGTAGCCTAAATCGGTAAAGAAAGCAACATCATACTGCTCGCCTACGGGAGACGCCATAACAACGCGGTCTTCCTTTGAAAGCTGCATTGCCTTAACGCCTTTTGCGGCGCGTCCCATAGCGGGAACATCCGCCGATGAAAAACGCACTGCCATACCATTTTTGCTTACCGCGAGCCAATCGCCTTCACCCTCTTGGAGGGTTACGGAAATGACGCTGTCATTTTCGCCAAGCCCGCACGCTATTGTTTTCTTGTTGCGCACATCGTATTCTTCAAGCTTTGTGCGTTTTATTTGACCGCCGCGCGTCGCGAAAAACACATCGGCGCCGCTGTATTTTGATATCGAGAACAACCCGACTATCTGCTCGTCCGCGCCTACGCCCGCGAGTATCGCGGAGAGGGGCTTTCCCTTATCGCGCGGCTTGCAGTCGGGTATGTCGGCGGCGGGCAGCGTGTACAAGCCGCCGCGGCTTGTGAATATCTGCACGCGCCTGTCGGTGGCGGACTGTATTATGCACCTTATGCTTTCGCTTTCGCCGAGAGCCGATTTTTGAAATGATTTTTGCGCCACACGCTTTAAAAAACCGCCCGAGGTAAGCATTAAAACGCATTCCTCGACTGATTTATACTCGTCTTCGTTTATCTCAATCTCGTGGCTTATCTCCAGTATTTTGGTGCGGCGCTCGTCGCCGTATTTTTGTTTTATCGACTCAAGCTCGTTAATTATGACGTTTAAAAGCTTTCGCGGCGAGGCGAGTATCTGCTCAAGCCGCTCTATTGTTTCGCGTATAAACGCGTATTCCTTCCGCAGCGCCTCAATCTCAAGCGCGGTAAGCCTCGCGAGCCGCATATCGAGTATAGCCTGGGCTTGTGTCTGCGTTAGCTCAAAGCGCTCTGTAAGCTTATCTCTTGCCTGCCGCGGAGACGACGAGCCGCGTATTATTTTTATTATCTCATCGATGTTTTCAACCGCCGTAATAAGCCCTTCCAGTATGTGCGCGCGCTGCCGCGCCTTTTCAAGGTCGTACTCGGTGCGCCTTGTCACTATCTCCTTCTGGAAGCGTATGTAGTGATCTATTATATCCATAAGCGGAAGCTGCTTTGGCTGTCCGTCCGCTATGCATACCATGTTAATACCGAAAGTGGTCTGTAAATCGGAATACTTATAAAGGCAGTTTAGTATTATTTTCGGGTCGTAATCCTTGCGCACCTCGATAACGGCGCGTATGCCGCTGCGGTCTGACTCGTCGCGTATATCCGCTATTCCGGCGAACATCTCTTTTTTCTGCTCCGTTACCGCCAGTATTTTTTCAAGCATTGCCGCTTTGTTCACCTGATACGGCATCTGAGAGATAACTATAAGGGATTTACCGGCGGCGCCTTTCTCGACGCTTGTTTTGGCGCGCATGACAATTTTGCCGCGTCCGGTTTCGTAAGCCTCGCGCAGCCCGTCAAGCCCAAGCAGATATCCCCCCGTAGGAAAGTCCGGCCCGGGTATTATGTCCATAAGCCCGCCTAAAGTAAGCTTTGGATTTCTTATACGCGCTATAACGCCGTCTATAACCTCGCGCAGATTGTGAGGCGGTATGTTTGTCGCGAGCCCTACGGCTATGCCCGCCGCTCCGTTTACCAAAAGGTTGGGAAAGCGCGCCGGCAGCATCTTTGGTTCTTTCATGGTATCGTCAAAGTTAAAGCCAAAGCGCACGGTATCTTTCTCTATATGAGCAAGCATTTCCATGGCGATGGGGGACAGCCTCGCCTCGGTGTATCTCATGGCGGCGGCGCTGTCGCCGTCCATGCTGCCGAAATTGCCGTGGCCGGAAACGAGCGGCGCGCGCATAACAAAATCCTGCGCCATGCGCACCATGGCGTCGTAGACGGCCTTGTCTCCGTGCGGGTGATATTTGCCGAGGGTATCGCCGACAATCCTCGCGGATTTCCTGTGGGGTTTGTCGGGCGTTAAGCCAAGCTCCATCATGGTGTAAAGTATACGCCTTTGAACGGGCTTTAAGCCGTCCTCAACCCTTGGCAGCGCCCTGTCCATAATTACGTATTCCGCGAACGGTATCATTGAATCGTGCATCATTCCGCTCATTGAAACCGGCGTGATTTCACTGACTTTTAGATTTTCAGCCATGCGATTCCACCTTCTCCCTGTAAAAACTGTCTTCCCGGTTGAAATTGGCGTGCTCTGAAATATAAAGCTTGCGCGGTTCGGGTTTGTCTCCCATAAGCAGCGTAACAAGCCTCTCGGCCTCCGCCGCGTCGTCAAGCTCCACGCGGTAAAGCTTGCGCCTTGACGGGTCCATAGTCGTTTCCCAAAGCTGCTCGGGGTTCATCTCCCCAAGCCCCTTGTAGCGCTGAACATTCGCGTCGCCGCCAAATTCCTGACGGGCTGCTTTAAGGTCTGCCTCGGTGTACGCGTACATCGATTTCGCGCCCTTGTAAACGCGGTACAGCGGAGGACGCCCTATGTATATATGTCCGGCGGTCAAAAGGTCTTTAAAATAGCGGTAGAAAAAAGTAAGAAGTATTGCGCGTATGTGGGCGCCGTCCTGGTCGGCGTCGGCAAGTATAATTACTTTATGGTATTTTAGGTCGTCCTCCTCAAAAACGCCGTCAAAGCCTGTCCCTAAAGCCGTTATAATAGAGCGGAACTCGTCGTTTTCTATAACCTGGTCTAGCCGCTTTTTTTCTACGTTAAGCGGCTTGCCGCGTAAAGGAAGTATCGCCTGAAAACGCCTGTCGCGCCCCTGCTTGGCGCTGCCGCCCGCGCTGTCTCCCTCCACTATAAAAAGCTCGTTCTTTGAGGCGTCGCGGCCGGAGCAGCTTGAAAGCTTTCCCACCAGAGGAGCGCCCTCAAGCTTGCTGCGCTGACGTTCCAGCTTTTTTGCTTTTGTCGCCGCTTCCCTGGCTTTTGCGGCTTTTACCGCCTTGCCCACAAGCTCGGTGGCGATAGCGGTGTTGTTAAGGTCGGCAAAAAATAACGAGAGCTTATCCTGCACAATGCTTTCCATAACCGTTTTAACATCAGTATTGCCAAGCTTGGCCTTGGTTTGGCCTTCAAATTGCGCGTCTTTCATACGCACGCTTATAACGGCGCACATGCCTTCGCGGTAATCGTCTCCCGAAAGATTGCTGTCGCCCTCTTTAAGCAAACCCGCGGTGCGCGCGTATTCGTTCATCACTTTGGTATGAGCCGCCTTGAATCCGGATACATGCGTGCCGCCGTCGGCTGTCAATATATTATTAACGAAAGACACTATGTTTTCGTTGTATGTGTCGTTATATTGCAGCGCAATCTCAACGCGTATGTCCCCGCGCTCCCCGTCAAAAAATATAGGCGTTTTATGAAGAAGCGTTTTTTCGGAATTGAGGTACTGAACAAAATCCACTATGCCGCCCTTGGAATCGAACACTTCTTTTTTGGGTCGTCCGTCTTTTTTAACACGTTCGTCCGTAAGCGTTATTTTAAGGCCTTTTCCGAGAAACGAAAGCACGCGAAGATGCGAAGCGACGGTATCGTAGCTCATCGATATTGTTTCAAACACCCGCTCGTCCGGCAAAAAAGTGATTTTGCTTCCGCGGTTTTTTGCCGCCCCCGCCGGCTCAAGCGGCGTCGCGGGGCGTCCGCTTTCTATTTTGCCGCTTTTTACACGGCTTTCAAAACGCTGCGTGTACGCTTTGCCGTTTACATAAACAGTCGCCTCCAGCCATTTTGAAAGCGCGTTTACGACCGACGCTCCCACGCCGTGCAGACCTCCCGCGTACGCGTAAGAGCCGTTGCCGAACTTGCCGCCCGCGTGCAGCTGCGTAAACACCACCTCTACTCCGGAAACCTTAAGCTCCGGATGAAGCCCCACGGGTATGCCGCGCCCGTTATCCTCCACCGTTACGGAAAAATCTTCGTGCAGGGTAACGTCTATTGAATCGGCATAGCCGTTCACCGCCTCGTCAACCGAGTTGTCAACTATTTCCCAAAGCAGATGATGCAGCCCTTTTTGACCTGTGGAGCCGACATACATACCGGGGCGCTTGCGCACGGCGTCAAGACCTTCAAGCACTTGTATATCTCCGGCGCTGTAATTGCTGGACATAAATATCCCCTTCATTTAATCACAAAATGTGGTGTACAAACATCCGTACACCACATTATATTACTCTAAAAAGGCGATATTATCAATAGATATTGTGTATATTAAGCGCGGACGCGCCGGTGTCAGCCCTCGTATCGTATAAGCTTTACGCCCGCTTCTTTCAATATTTCCTGCGAAAAAGCGTCGGGGTACGGGTTTTTGTAAACAACGCGCGTTATACCGGCGTTTACTATCATTTTAGAACATATTACGCAGGGCTGGTGGGTGCAGTAGAGAGTTGCGCCGTCTATACACACGCCTATTTTGGCGGCCTGTATGATGGCGTTTTGCTCGGCGTGTATGGCGTAGCACATCTCGTGCCGCTTGCCGGATTCTATGCCGTTTTTTATGCGCAGGCACTCGCCCTTTTCCTTGCAGCTTTTTATGCCCGCGGGCGCCCCGTTATATCCCGTCGTCAGTATGCGCTTGTTTCTGACTATAACGGCGCCTATATTGCGGTTGTCTTTAAAACAGCTGGACCATTTTGAAATGGTCTCGGTTAGGTCCATGAATCGCTTATCCCACTTGTCCATGCTTTACTGCTCCTAAATCGCGCAAAAACCGCGCGTAAAAAAATGAACGAGCCCAACGGTTGGCGCGGCTTTGCCGCGCCGCCTTTATTTGATAAACCAAATACGGATAATAAAACAAAATATCCGCAACGGTTTTAAGAGGTCTATAATTATTTCCACGGCAAAACAAAAAGTCCTGCCGTTTTTACCCGAAAAATTTACATAATATAAAATAGAGAGATTTAAAGCGGTTCCCGCATATAATGAGAGATATATCAATACAAACGCATACTACGACGGATTCGGAGCTAAAACACGATATTACGGGGTTTGCCATCATTTATCTTATATATTATGATAAACACTGTTAGCACTCAATCATGATGAGTGCTAACAACAAAGAAATCATTAAATAAATACTGATAATCTTAAGGAGGTTTTTATTATGTCCATAAAACCATTGGGCGACAGAGTTGTAATCAAGAGCCTTGAAAGCGAGGAGACCACAAAGAGCGGTATCGTTTTGACAGGCAGCGCCAAGGAGAAGCCGCAAACGGCGGAAGTTATAGCGGTGGGCCCCGGAGGCATGGTTGACGGTAAGGAAGTAACGATGAGCGTAAAACCCGGGCAGAAGGTTTTGTACTCCAAGTACGCGGGTACGGAAGTTAAGGTTGACGGCGAGGAGTACATTATAGTGCGCCAGAGCGACCTGCTTGCCACACTGGAATAATCGACTATTAAGGAGGATATATCAATGGCTAAACAAATCAAATATGGCGAAGAGGCAAGAAGACTTCTCGAAACGGGAGTTAATCAGCTTGCGGATACGGTAAAGGTTACGCTCGGGCCTAAGGGCAGAAACGTAGTGCTGGACAAAAAATTCGGCTCGCCGGTTATAACCAACGACGGCGTGACGATTGCTAAAGAGATAGAGCTTGAGGACCCGTTTGAGAATATGGGCGCTCAGCTTGTTAAAGAAGTGGCGACAAAAACAAACGACGTAGCCGGAGACGGCACGACTACCGCCACGCTTTTCGCGCAGGCTATAATACGCGAAGGGCTTAAAAACGTGGCTGCGGGCGCAAATCCCATGGGAATTAAAAAGGGTATTTTAAAAGCTACGGAAATTTCGGTAGACAGCTTTAAAGAAATGTCCAAACCCATATCGGGCACCACGGCGATAGCGCAGGTGGCGGCAATTTCAGCCGACGATGAAGAGACCGGCAAGCTTATAGCGGAGGCCATGGAGAAGGTGGGCAACGACGGCGTTATAACCGTTGAGGAAAGCAAAACGATGAAGACCGAGCTGGCCGTTGTGGAAGGAATGCAGTTTGACCGCGGCTATGCTTCCGCTTACATGGTTACCGACCCCGACAAAATGGAAGCCGTTCTCGACGATCCGCTTATACTTATCACAGACAAAAAGGTTTCCAACGTGCAGGAGATACTGCCAATACTAGAACAGGTAGTGCAGCTCGGCAAGAAAATGCTTATTATAGCCGAAGAGGTTGAGGGCGAAGCGCTTGCCACACTGGTCGTCAACAAGCTCCGCGGAACTTTCACATGCGTTGCGGTTAAAGCCCCGGGCTTTGGGGACAGGCGCAAGGCCATGCTTCAGGATATAGCCATTCTCACCGGCGGGCAGGTTATATCTGAGGAAATAGGAATTGAGCTGAAAGAAGCGAAAATGGAGATGCTGGGTAAAGCCCGCCAGATTAAGGTGGACAAAGAGAACACCACAATTGTTGAAGGCGCGGGAGACCCGTCCGAGATAAAGGCGCGCATAAATTCCATAAAGGCTCAGATTGAAGAGACCACTTCCGACTACGACCGTGAAAAATTGCAGGAACGCCTTGCCAAGCTTGCCGGAGGCGTAGCCGTTATACAAGTAGGCGCCGCAACCGAAACGGAAATGAAAGAAAACAAAATGCGCATAGAGGACGCGCTTGCGGCAACCCGCGCGGCGGTAGAGGAAGGAATAGTTCCGGGCGGCGGGATAGCGCCGCTTTACGCGGCAAAAGCCGTCGCTAAGGAAATCGCGAAAAGCGAAGGGGATATAAAGACGGGTATGCAGATTGTTCTGCGCGCGCTTGAGGAACCGGTTCGCCAGATTGCGTCGAACGCCGGTCTTGAAGGCAGCGTTATTGTGGAGAAAATTAAAAGCGCTAACGATCAGAACTTTGGTTATGATGTTGCTGTGAACGAATACGGCGACCTTGTGGAAAAGGGCATAATAGACCCGACGAAGGTTACCCGCAGCGCTCTGCAGAACGCGGCTTCCATAGCTTCGATGCTGCTTACCACGGAGAGCATAGTTACGGATATACCCGAAGAGAAGGCTCCGCCTATGCCGGGCGGCGGCGGCGGAATGCCGGGAATGTATTAATTGGTATAAAGAAAAGCCTGCAAGGCGGGGGAGCGGAAAGCTTCTCCGCCTTTTTGGTATGTCGGTATAAGCGCGGGAACGGCCAAAAACTTAAAGTTTCGCGCCCGCGTTACGCCGCCGGTTCTACTCCCGAAATCGTCGTAATTGAGGTATAATGGTAACGGTGATGAAGAATGGAAGCAAGAATAGACGGGATGACATCCCTGTTCAGTCGGTCGATAGGAATAGAAGAGCCATGGTATATTCGAAGTATAGAAAGCAAGAATGATGAAGTTCATATCTATGTGGATATACGAGATGGAGTTATGTTGCCCTGTGCTGAATGCGAAAAGATGGGATACCGGCAGGGATATGAAAAAACAGAGCGCATATGGCGGCATGGTGACTGTCTGTTTTACCCAACCTATGTGCACTGCCGGCGGCCGCGAGTGAAATGTAAAGAACATGGAACAAAGGTCGTGGAAGCGCCATGGGCAAGAAAGCATAGTCGGTTTACGCTCTTATTTGAAGGATACGCGATGCTGATATTGGCAGACATGCCGATACTAAAGGCAAGCCGAGCGCTGCGATGCAATGAAAAATCATTGACCCGAATGATGCGGCATTGGGTGCGGAAGGCAGTCGATGAAGACGACCTTAGTAAGGTTACATCTTTGGGTATTGACGAGACTTCATTTAAGCGCGGACAAAGCTATGTAACGGTAATAGTAGATGCGGCAGCGCGGCGAGTGGTCGATGTGGAAGAAGGCCGGAGTGATCAGACTGTTATTGATTTTTCATACAAGTTGGAGGCCAAAGGCGGAGCCAGTGAAAAAATTGCTTATGTGACAAGCGACATGTCAAAAGCATATATGAGCGGCGTGCAGGAGTGCTTTCCATATGCAATGCTTACGATAGACAAATTTCATGTTAAGAAACTCATGCTGGAGGCGATGGATGAGGTTCGCAGAGCTGAACAGAAGGAACACAGGAGCAAAGTGCTGCTCAACAGCAAAAAGCTGTTGATGATACCGCAAGGACGTCAAAGTGATAGTCAGCGAGAAAAAGTGGCAGAGCTTTCGAAACAATATCCCAAAACAGGCAGAGCTTTTCGGATGGTGCAAAGTCTTGATACGGTATATTCAAGCAAAGATATTTTCGAAGCCAGAGAAAGGTTCAATGCTTTATACAGATGGCTTCGAAAAAGCCGATTGGACCCAATGAAGAAGGTGGCCTTAACGTTGAAAAAGTATGCCGAGGAAATACTCAGTATATTTACAACAAGACTGACAAACGCCATATGCGAAGGAATCAACAGTATGATCCAAGCAGCTAAACGAAAAGCCAGGGGTTATCACACAATAGAGGGTTTTTCATGTATGATATATCTCATTGCCGCTAAGCTACGGCTCGCTTGCCCAAATCCGTTACGACAATTGGAGTAGAACCCATTAATAGTATATCTATACTTACACTTTCCTATCTGTTATAATCAAAACATGCCGAAAAACTAAAGATGAGGTCGAAAATTATGATAGAGCTAAAACAGGTAAAAACAAAACGCGAAATAAAAGAATTTGTTTGTTTCCCCGATAAACTGTACAAAGGCGAGAAAAATTATATACCCGAGTATAAATCGGAAGAATATTTAATGCTCTCGCCCGAAACCAATTTCTCGTTCGAGTACTGCGACGCTAAATTCTGGCTTGCGTATAAAGACGGAAAGCCGGTTGGACGTGTCGGCGCGATAGTCAATAAAACGGCCAACGAGCTTTGGAAACAAAAGCAGATACGCATTACCCGTATAGATTTTATAGACGACCTTGAGGTTTCCGGAGCGTTGTTCGGCGCGGTTGAGGGCTGGGCGAAGGAATTATCCTTAACCCACGCGCACGGGCCTCTCGGGTTTACCGACCTTGACAAAGAGGGTCTTCTTATCGAAGGTTTCGACAGAATGGGCTCGACGGTAACTATATACAATTATCCGTATTATCCTGAACATTTTGAAGCGCACGGATATAAGAAAGACACCGATTGGATTGAGTACCGTATAAAAACGCCCGAAAAAGGCGACAAGCGAGTGGAGCGAATAAGCAGATTGGCGCAAAAGGTTATGGCGCGTTCTAATGTTCGTTTTTATACAATTAAAAAAGTGAAAGACGCCGCTCCTATTATTATACAGATTTTCGACCTTTTGAGCGAATGCTATAAGCACCTTTACGGAGTGGTTCCTTATACGGAGAAAATCGCCAATGATTATTTAAGGCGGTTTATGTCTCTGCTTAATCCCGAATACGCTAAATTTATACTTGACGGTAACGATAAGCTTGTAGGTTTTGGTCTTGCCGCGCCCTCACTTGCGGAAGCTTTCAAAAAGTCGGGGGGACGGATGCTTCCCTTCGGATGGATTCATCTTCTGCGCGCCGTTAAACACCCAAAGGAGCTGGAGCTGTTTTTAGTCGCCGTACATCCCGATTACCAGAATACAGGCCTTCCCGCGCTTATAATGAATGATATTACAGCCTCGGCCATGAAAAACGGTATTGTCGCGGCCGAATCCTCGCCGGAGCTTGAGGATAATAAACGAGTGCAGGATTTCTGGAAGAATTATGATGTGGAGCAGCATAAACGCCGCCGCTGTTACACAAAAGAACTTTAAGTTGTTTCAAACACCCGAATATTGCGCGCGGCGTGCAGCATAACGGCTTCTTCCATAGTATATATCCCGCGCCTTTTGCCCATAAGCCACTTGGACGCGTATATGGCGCCCTGCCCGAAAGCGGCTCGGTTTAGCGTTTCGTGCACAATTCGTATCGTCTGGTTTGGCAGCCCGAAAACCACCTCGTGTTTGCCTACGATACCGCCGACGCGTATCGAATTAATGTGCTTATCCATATCAAGCCCTAAATCCTGCGCTATACGCATCGCCGTTCCCGAAACGTCCGATTTGCCTTTGAAGTGTTCCTCTATTATTTCAATATCCGCGTTAGGCACGATGCGTTGAAGAACTTTTGATACCTCTATAAGAAAATTTATACCCAGCGTTATATTCGGAGAATATAAAACAGCCGTTTCTTTCGCGAGCAGCTTTAGCTGCTCAAGCCTAGACTTCTCATATTTAGATATAGCGGAAACTATGCGCGTGCCATATTTAGCAGCCTGCTTATAAGATTCCACCGCGCTGCTGGCCGAAAAATCGATAATAACGTCCGCATAGTTTTCTTTATAAAAAGTATCTATATCAATTGAATCAATAGAATATATTTTGCCGCTGTCTTTATCAAACCCCAGCAGCCGGCTTGCGTATTCGCCCTCGTTTCTTTTGGATTTGCGGATTACCCATTCTAAATCACACAAATCATCGCTTATTATCTCCTGCGCGACAACCGACCCTGTTCTTCCAAAACCATACATACCTATTTTCAAATTCAAAAACATGCCTCCTTTTGTATCTGTATTTTACCCGCCAAGCCGCTTCACATTATACAAAAAAATATTTTTTAACTGTCGGTAACAATAAAAGCCTTACGCTGTATTAACAGACAGTAAAAATACCTCCTTATTAAATTCTGCCCCTTATATACGAGGCGCCGCCAATACTGCCTTATAAGAAACAAGAACCGAAGCTGTCCGCCGATTAAAATCGGCACATAATCATCGGTTCAGCGCTGAGAAGTGGTAGCGCATTAAACAAACAACCCGCCATTAGCAACGGTGTTTTTTAGATTGTTTTTATAATAACACAGCATATACTAATAACGCAACATGAATAATTACACATATATGGAAATATGCTATCATATGCGTCTTTGTATGCTTTGAAATTATTCCGTTCGGGTGTATACTTGCGTAAGAAGATATAATGGAGAATGATATGGCAAAACAACGGGTCTGTCTTGGACTTGATATCGGTTCGACTACGGTAAAATGCGTCGCCATAAAGCAAGAACAGATACTTTTCAGTGATTATAAAAGGC
>Ga0265293_10004935_pt1 | contig 22883 bp, 27 predicted proteins | sample Munlanlewell138R_FD_192505 | JGI IMG/M metagenome (GOLD analysis project Ga0265293, IMG submission 192505) | Leachate microbial communities from a municipal landfill in Southern Ontario, Canada - Leachate well 138R | ecosystem: Engineered > Solid waste > Landfill > Unclassified | place: Canada... | reverse complement strand
AAGTAGATTTTCACACTCAGATAAAAAGCTATGATGCCAAAAAGTCCAAAGATAGTGTTTAGTATAAAGATAGCTAAAACTTCAGGAGTTAGTATCAAATGACAACTCCATTATGCATCTCAATCTCACGATCTACAATATCCAAACCAAAAAAGAGTGGATCATGAGTAGCTATAACTATAGTTTTGTTTAGTTTTTTTAGCTCGCGAAGCATCTCTATAAAGTGAAGAGAGAGCTTCTCATCTAAGTTTGCAGTTGGCTCATCTGCTATGATGATTTTAGGGTTATTGACATTTGCTCTTGCAATTGCAACACGTTGTTGCTCTCCACCTGAGAGGTTTTTAATGATGGCATCTTTTTTATGAGATATCTTAAACATCTCCATAACCCTATGAAGTTTTGCATCTGCATCTTGTGCATCTGGATTTAGTGGGACTAAAGGAAGTAGGATGTTCTCTTTTACACTAAGTGTAGCTATAAGATTGTACTTTTGAAATACAAACCCAATATTGTCCCGTCTATATTCAGATGCAAAACGGTCTGGAAGCTTTGATATCTGCTTAGCATCTACTATAATCTCTCCAGTTGTAGGTTTACTTAGTGCTGCAATAAGTGATAAAACACTACTCTTTCCACTCCCACTAGCACCTTTAATCACTACAAGCTCGCCCTCTTCTATCTTCATGCTTACATCATTTAGTGCCACAACTATGTTATTTTTGTTTATCTCATAGCTTTTTGTAACATTTTTTAGTTCTATCATCGTATAACCTCGTCTGCATCTAGTGTAGCAATCTTCCATGATGGAATGATTGTCGCTGCTATATAGATAGGAACGCTTAGGAAAAATACTAAAAATAGAGTTTGAACATCGAAGATAAATGGAAGCTCAAATGATGTCTTTAGCTGTGAATATCCTGTAAATATATTTTGTAAAAGTGGAGCTTGGAAGATATATACAAAACCTACTGCTGCAATTACGCCTATCATATAAGAAAAAAATGAGATGATAAATCCCTCATAAAACTTCTCTTTTAAAACATCATCAACTCTCCAGCCTATGGCTTTAAGTATCCCTATCTCTCTTTTTTCTTCGCTACTAAGTCCACTAGACTTGTCATAGATGATGATAAAAAATGTAAAGAGCGAGACAACAAAAAGAGCTAAAAAGATGCCGCTTTTATAGTCGAAGATATTTTGGTAAGAGATATTTAAATCGTTTTTTGTGATGATTCTGCTGTCTGGAAAGATAAGCTTTATCTTTGCGGCAATTGTTGCTACTTCATCGGGGTTTGAGACTTTGACAACTATATCTGTCGCCATATTATCTCGCATATCAAAAATCTCTCTAACATCAGCTTTTGACATCACTATCATATCGTTTGATTCAAGCTGAGTATCTCCATCAAAAACACCAACGATATCAACTCTTTTTAGAGTTCCATCAGGCTTTATAAAGTTAAAATAATCCTTATAATAATTGTTTTGCATAGTCTCTTTAACTCCGATGCCAATTACCATAGCACTCCCCTGTGCATCCATTAATCCTGTAGTATCCACAACTCTCTTTAGTGACTCTTTATACTGCGCTTCAAACTCATCTACTCCAACTATAGAGAAGTTCACTCCAGCATTTTCAAAGTAGTAGTAGCCCCAAACACGAGCAACTGCATCTACAACTCCAGTAATGGCAAGTATCTCTTCTGTAGCGTGGGTCTCTATATCGTAGTGTCTTCCAGCTTTTATCTTTTGAACTACTATCTCAGGAAGAGCATCAACAGTAGCGTTTAGTTCGTATTTTATGGAGTTTGTTATAAAAAATATACTTGTGAGCAAAAAGATTAAAAATGTAAGGGTTGTTGCTATAAAAATATTTTTATATCTTTGTCTAAGTATCGCATTTATTGCGTACTCTATGAGGTAGAAGTTTATTTTATTTCGCACTTTTTTCTGCCTTATGTGAATGTGAGTATGTGTAGGTTGAGACAAAGTACTCTCGTAAAGAGCCATCATCTTTATAGATGCTAAAGAGGTCACTCATACTTCTATGCCTTATAAATGTTGCCTCTGTAGATATTGCCAAGTCTGGCAGAGCTATGATGCTAACTAGCTCTTTTCTTTTTTCTAAGCTCTCACTATCTAGACTTTTTGTAGAGAAGATATAGAGAGTCTCAAGAGCGAAAAAAACTAAAAGAGCAAACAAAGAGAGTAGAACTTTTGGAGTCTTTGTGGTGTAGAGATTTTTACTCATCTAGTTTTTTGATGACTATCTCATCTATCTCATCAAACCTCAAAATCTTTTTACCTTTATGGTCAAGACTAAAAGTCTTTGCATCTTCAAGCTTAGTAAATGGTATCAACTCATCTCCCATAGGGCCATAAACATCACTTCCAGCAACAAAAAAAGACTCTCTTGCTTCTATGGCTTTTTGCGAGTAGTAGTCTGTAACTAAAATCTTAGAGATGCCATCTTTGTTTAAAAAATAGTACTTCATCAAATCTTTTACACCATCAAAAGAGTAGTGTTTATCTGCATAAAAAATCTGAGCTGCCCACTTTGGATATTTATATACAAACATTCCGCAGATTGGGCACTTCTCATCTTCAGTAACTTCTATCTTACCTTCTATACTCTTTAAATCTCCAAGGCGTTTAACTTCCCAAAGATAAAGAGCTAGAGCTTGAAGTTTATCTTCATCCATTGGCTTACAAAGTTTAGAGTTTTTTATATCAGCTTTTAACTCATTTATCTCTATGTAGTTAGTCTCATCTATATCTTTACTACACATTTTTTCATATATTTTTTTGCCCATAGCATAGACTTTTTTCTCTTTTTTGCTTTGAGTAAGGGCATTATCACTCTTTAAAGACTCTTTTGCAGCTTTCATTGCCATGTCAAATGTGACAATACTACCATTGTACTTTTTTACATGTGCCTCTGCATCACTCTTTTTTGCAAAAGCTAGTTTAGAGACTCTACTCATAGTGCCTTTAACATCTGAGTCTAAGACATAAAAAGCACTTCTTGCATCTATGAGTTTTTCGTTCTTAGCATCTACAACTTTAATGCTAGAATCTTCAATCCCATACTCTTCTTTATCTTGCACTAAACATCTCATAGAGCAGTATTGTCTTGGAGTTTTGTTTTTAAGTTCTGCAGCATGAGAAGTTTTGTAAAACATCTTTATATTCATCCCACAAACAGGACACCACTCTTTTTCTGCACCCTTTTGCACTAAGTGTGGCTCACTTGAAGAGACTTTAGAAAAGTTATGCGCGCTAAGGCTTAAAAAGAGTGTTAGTAAAATAATTATAGCTTTCATTGTAATCCTTAAATCAAAAAATAATTCTATCTAAATATAATTATTATAACTTAAAAGCATAGTAAATCTGAAAAATTCGTTTATGAAATTTATAGGGGGTATTTATTTTTGCCACTATAATGAGAAAAACTCACTATAGTACGGCAACATTAGACAATGTTCTCTTGTCTATCTTTTACCTAAGTAAATCCCAACTGCTTGGAGTTTTTTGCCATCAAGTTCTCCACAAAGGTTACTCGACATAACATAAGCTTTAGCCTCAGCTGTTGAGCTGAATTTTTTATCTGTCTTTTTACACATTTTATTGTAAATCATCTCGCCTTTTTTAGCCATATCAGCTTGGTTTTTAGCTACCATTTTCATCTCAGCTTCAAGTGCTTTTGAAGCTAACTCATAAGTTTGTTCAAAATTCATAAGCTCTCCACCAAACTCTTTGTGAAATGCTTTAGCATCATCAGCATTAGCAAATGCATACTTACTAGTCATGCTCATAGTGCCCTTTTTACTACTTCCAACTACATAGTGAGCACTCGGTGCATCTATAAACTTTAGACTCTTAGCATCTACTACTTTGATATCTTTTAGAGAGTTGTTGTTTTTGAGATTTGTCTCAGCTAGACAGTGAAGTGAGCAGTACTGCTCTGTGTGGTCGTTATGAGTCGCTGCGTGATTTGTTTTGTAAAACATAGGAAGTGTCATTCCACATGTTGGGCAATACATCTTAGTCTCACCATCTTGGAGGATTGTAGCCTTATTCATAGGCACCGTTTGAAACATCTGCATCTCTTTGTTCTTTTGAGCTTCGCCCTGGGCACCAAACAATATAGTGCCAAGCACTAAAATACTCGCGATAATCTTACTCATTTTCTATCTCCTGTTCTTATGATTTGTATAATCATACAAAATAATAGTTAAATAAGTGTTAAGTTTATGCAAGTCTCAACAGGAGTAATCTTCTAATAAAAAGAACAATGAGTCCTACGGCTAGGATTTTAAAGTCAAGTTCGCTAGCTAGATGAACATTTCTAAAAGTGTCACTCTGAGTAGCTTCAACTCCGATAGCCTGCATTGAGAGGATTTTAGGTGAATAAACTGCACTAAACATCAAAGAAGAAAAAACTACAGTGATGGCACTACCAAAGGCAATAGCATCTCTTTGCCCTAGTTTATACATTACTGCTTCATAAACTATAACTACAGTAGCTACAAAATATAGCCAGTAACTAAATCTATGAAATATCTCTCCCATTATGATGCCAGAGTTGAAATGGTCAAGCGAAATATCAACAAGTATTTTATTTGGATTAAAAATAACTGGTGCTACCATTGCACCTAAAACTAAAACAGCTCCAAAAGTAGCAGCAAGTATAACGAGGTAACTAAAATCTAAATATATTCTTTTTCTCAAAGCTTAAGCCCTTTTATATCTTTAGAGTAAATCCGCGATCAAATTTACTATAGTCTTTGTAAAACTCTAAACCCTTAAAGCTAGTGTTTTTCAAATAGTTTTGTATTTTATCTTTTTGGTCATAACCTATCTCACAAGTAAAGAAGTTAATACGCCTTCTTAAGACTTCATCAAGAAGCTCATTTATGATTTCATCGCCAATTTTTCCACCAAAGAGAGCATTTTGTGGCTCATAAGAGAGATTTGACTCTAGCTTTGCGTCATCTGCTATATATGGAGGATTTGAGATGAGATAGTCTATATCTTCACTCACTTCATCTAGTAAAGAGCCAAGTCTCAACTCTACTCTATCTTCAAGAGAAAATCTCTTTAAATTTTCTCTTGCGATATTTATAGCAGCTTGTGAGATATCTACAGCTATAAACTTAGCATTTTTAAAGTGTTGTGCCAAAATTATAGAGATGATGCCACTTCCAACTCCAACTTCTACAAATCTTATAGACGCATCTAAATCAGGGTAGTGTTTTATAACTTCATCTATAAGTAGTTCTGTCTCAGGACGAGGGATGAGTGCGCCTTTATCTATAAAAAACTCTTGTGAGTAGAAGCTTACACTATTTGTGATGTACTCAATCGGTTCATTTTTTGCTCTTCTATGAACCATCACATATAGTGCATCTGGGTTAGAGACCTCTGTTTGCTGGTTTGAGATAAGCCAGAGTTCATCTTTTTGCAAATGATGCATCAAAAGAAGTTGTGCTTCTCTTGATGCTCTTGGTATGTGTGGATTTAAAATTTCTGTAATATCTCTTAGAGTCTCTCTAACTAAATATCCGCTTCGCATTTGCCCTCTAGTAAGCTTTTATCCATCTCGCCAACATCAACACCTAAAACCTTTAGCCTCTCTAAAACTGGAGGATGTGTGTAGTGAAAAAATATATATAGTGGATGAGATAGTGGAAAACTCTTGTTTTCATTTACAAGCTTTGTAAGTGCGTTTGCAAGTTCAACCTCTCCACCTGCTCCACCGAGTTCACTCCCTACTCTATCTGCCTCATACTCGTTATGTCGGCTCATAACTCCCATGATTGGCATCATAACAAAACCTAAAACTGGCATAAAAAGAAGCAAAAGTATCATTAAAACATAAGGCTCACTAGAAACTCCCATCTCTAAAAAAAGCGATTCTGGAAGATTTCCAAAGATGCCAAACATAAGTAGAAGCATAGCTCCAACAAGTGCTATGTTTTTATAGATATCGCCATGAGCGAAGTGCCCTAGTTCATGTCCTAAAACTGCTAAAAGCTCTTTTGTGGTAAGTTTTTCTATAAGTGTGTCAAAAAGAACAACTCTTTTAGCCTTACCAAATCCACCAAAGTATGCATTTAGCCTTGCATCTCTTTTAGATGCGTCACTTACAAAAACTCCAGAACTTATAAAACCAGTCTTGTCCATCAGCTCTTTTATCTGCTCATCTAGTGCTTCATCTTTTAAGGGAGTAAGTTTGTCAAAAAACATTGCACGAAAAGCTGGATAGAGCATATTTATAAGTACTACCACACCAAATATAAAGACAAAACTCCACAACCACCAGAGAGTAAACGATGTGATAATTGTGTAGATGCCCCACACTACAAGTGAGCCAATAATGAGCGTCATTGTAAATGAAATAAGTGTATCTTTAACCCACTGTTTTATACTGGATTTGTTAAACCCAAACGTAGCATCTAGTACAAACTTCTCATAATATGAAAAAGGCAGAGAGATTAAAGAGTTAATGATGACAAAACTCATAACTATAACTATGCTCATAAGAGCTTCATCTTTAAAAATCATCTCGCCTGAGAGATATGCTATACCAAACCCCATCCAAATTATAAACATTATATAATCCACAAATGAGCTTACAATACTTAGTTTCTCTTTTGCTACAGAGTAGTTTGCTGCTTTAATGAAGCTAGTTTCATTAAGTAAAATAGCTTTTTTTCTCTTTGCAGTGTTAATAAATCCTATCTGCATAACGCTTGTATATATAGAAACTAAAACAAAAAACGAATATATTGTAATAACTGTCATTAACATTTTTTGACCTTATTTTTTTGCAATTGTATCAAAACTATTATCTCATTGGTACAGTTCTGTATGATTTATCCTCTGAGAGAGGTTGCTCTGTTTCACTTAGATTTACCACAATTCCATAAATAACACTCACAACAAGCCCAATGATGATAATAGACCAAACTACCTTTTTCTTTTGACCTTTTAGAGTGTCATAATCTTCAATATCTTCTAATCTTGGTTCACTCATAACATATCCTTTATTTTTATCTTTATAATAATAGCTTGTAATGACTATAAAAACAACTCTCCTAAAAATTAGGAAAAAAATTTAAGAATTTTTCTAATTAAATTCAATAAAAAAACAACTATGTTATAATCATTACAAATATTAAAAGGAAAATAAAATGATGAAAATGATAAGCATTACAGCAATCTTCGGCTCTCTACTTTTTGGTGCTGATGGTTATGAAGTATATAAAAAGAACTGCGCGTCTTGCCATACTGAAATGATGAAACAAAGTGAGGTTATAAAAAAGTTTAGTACTCTAAAAGCTCCTCCAATGATTGAAGTTTCCACAAGAATAAAAGAAAATATTATCATCAAAGATGATGATGACGATGTACATCGCCACCTTTTTGTTTTATTTGTTAAAAACTACATTGTAAATCCTAATTTAGAATATAGTATGTGTCATCCTTAAGCCATTGAGACATTTGGCATAATGCCTAAGATAGAGACTTTGAATGAAGAAGAAAAAACAGCTGTAGCTGGGTGGATGTATGATAGATATATAAATGAATCTTTTGAATAAAAATAAACTATTTTGCTATAATTGCACAATTTAAATTTTAGAGGATTTTTTTTGCGTCTTTTACTCCTTTGTTTTGTACTTATTTCTCTCTCTTATGGTTCTTACGATGATGGAAAAAGACTCTACATAGAAAAAAATTGTGGAAATTGTCATGGTGCAAGACTAGAAGGAATGCATATGTATCCCTCTCTAGCAAATCGTGCCAAGGGATTTTTAGCTTACAAACTAAAGAGATTTCGCTCTAAAGTCTCAGATAACCAACAACAAGAGATGATGATACCTTTCGCACAAAACTTAAGCGATAAAGATATAGATGATTTAACTATATATATGCATGAGTTCGTTGAAGATGTAAACAAAGAGAGATATGACACTTCCTTTGCAGTTGAGGGAGATGGTGGTTCATGAAAATCTTAGTTAGTGCGCTAGAACACTCTGCAAATATGCATCTTAAATCTTTAAAAAAAGAGCTGAGCAGTGATGTTGAGTTTATAGGGATTTTTGATTGTGAGCTTGGAACTCCCATCGTTGACTTAAGAAGTCTTGCTATTATGGGTTTTGTAGATGCCATAAAAAAACTTCGTTATTTTTTTAAACTAAATGCTCAGATGGTAAATCTTGCAGCTGATGCTGATAAAGTCTTGCTCATCGACTCATCAGGCTTTAACCTTCCACTTGCAAAAAAGATTAAAAAGAGATATCCAGACAAAGAGATTATCTACTACATTCTACCTCAGGCGTGGGCATGGAAGAAAAAACGCATACCAGTATTAGAGCAAACCATAGATCATCTAGCGTCCATATTGCCTTTTGAAAAAGATTACTACTCTAAAAATGCGCCCATCACCTATGTAGGGCATCCTCTTCTTGATATTATCAAAGAATTTAAGCAAGAGCTCAATAAAGAAGTAAAAACCATAGCTTTTATGCCGGGAAGTCGCAAAGGCGAAATAAAAAAACTTATGCCAATTTTTAAAGAGATAAGCCTAAAACTAGGGCTTGAATCTCATATCGTTATCCCTGAACACTTTACTAAAGAAGATATAAAAGAGCTTTATGGTAGCCTTTTGGGTTTTAAAATAAGTCACAATGCTCATAAAACTCTTTATGAAGTAGATTTTGCGTTTATATGTAGTGGAACTGCCACGCTCGAAGCTTCACTTATTGGGACACCTTTTATACTTAGTTATATTGCAAAACCTCTTGATTATTTTATAGCTAGTAGACTTGTAAAACTTAGTCATATAGGATTAAGTAACATCTTATTTACTCAGCTTAACCAAAGAGACATGCACCCTGAATTTATTCAAGAGGATGTAAAAGCACAAAAGCTTATAAAAGCGTTTTATGAGTTTGATAGAAGTCGATTTTTAAATGACTCTAAGCTACTTAGGGATTATTTAAAACATGGCAGTTCAAAAAAAGTAGCACAAATTTTAGAAAAAACAACATGATGGAACAAGAATGAAAATAAATTTTATAGATTTGCAATCTCAATATTTAAAATACAAAGAAGAGATAGATAGTGAGATTTCAGAGGTTTTAAGCACAGCACAGTTTATTGGTGGAAAAAAACTAGATGATTTAGAAAGAGATTTAGCATCTTTTATTGGTGTTAAACACGCTATAGGTTGTAGTAGTGGAACAGATGCCCTACTTTTATCTCTGATGGCTCTAAATATTGGTTATGGAGATGAAGTTATAACTACTCCATTTACATTTGTAGCTACTGCTGAAGCCATTGCTTTTTTAGGTGCTAAACCCGTTTTTGTAGATATAGATAAAGATAGTTATAACATGGATCCAAGTAAGATTGAAGCAGTTATAACAGAGCGAACAAAGGCCATCATGCCAGTTTCACTTTATGGTCAATGCGCAGATATGGATGCTATAAACGAGATAGCGAAAAAACATGACCTTGCGGTTATTGAAGATGCTTGTCAAAGTTTTGGAGCTACTTACAATGGTAAAAAATCATGTGGCATCTCAACTATCGGCTGCACTAGTTTTTTCCCTTCTAAACCTCTTGGTGCTTATGGTGATGGTGGAGCTATTTTCACAGATGATGATGAACTTGCATCTAAGATGAGAATGTTACTAAATCATGGTCAAAATGAGAGATATAAACATAAGTATATTGGAATCAATGGTCGCCTAGATGCTATTCAAGCTGCGGTTTTAAATGTTAAACTAAAGCACTTTGAAGAAGAAGCAAAAGTGCGTGATGATATAGGAAGCAGATATAGCGACTTACTTGAAGATGCAGATGTTATCACTCCTAAAATTGCAGAGAACTCTACGAGTGTTTATGCTCAATACTCTATAAGAGTAAAAGACAGAGCTGCTATGGTTGAAAAACTTAGCTCAAAAGAGATTCCAACAGCAGTCCATTATCCACTATCTCTTCACCTACAAGAGGCTTTTTTATATCTCGGACATAAAGAGGGAGATTTTCCTGTGAGTGAAGAAGTATCTACTCAAATAATGTCTCTTCCTATGAGCCCATTTCTTACAGAAGCAGAGCAAGATTTTATTGTTGATGCAATAAAGGCAGATTGATGCATAACATCGCAATTGTCGGCTTAGGTGTGATGGGGAAAAACCATTACAAAACTCTAAAGAGCATGAAAAATGTAAATATAGTAGGCCTATGTGATGTGACTCATAGTGATGAGTATAAAGAGCCTTTTTTTACAGACTTAGAATCTATGCTTATTGAGACAAAACCTGATGCTCTTATTATTGTAACTCCAACTTTTTTACATAAAGATGCAGCACTTTTATGTTCAAAATATGGTGTGCATCTTTTTATAGAAAAGCCTGCAGCATCTAGTGTAGCTGATGCAAAAGTGATGCTAGAAGCTATAGACAGAAAAAATCTAAAAAGTTGTGTTGGCTATATAGAGAGATTCAATCCTGTTGTAAAAACTTTGATTAATGAGATTAAAGGATATGAAATACTCTCCATCTCCATAACAAGGAGTGGCTCATTTCCAGAGAGGATAACTGATGTTGGGATACTTACAGACCTCTCAGTCCATGATAGTGACCTCATTCGTTTTATAACTAAAAAACAGATTTTAAAAAGTGCTGTATTTAAGTCCCAAAAGATTCACAAATCTCATGAAGACAATGCTATATTGGCCTTTGAGCTAGAGGGTTCTATAGTTGGAGATATCACTACAAACTGGCTTACTCCATATAGAAAAAGAAGCATAGCACTAGCATGTAGAGCTGATGCAGGTGCAAAGATTAAGTATTTTGAAGCAGATTTACTCTCTCAAAGCCTAAAAGAAAGAATCAACATTGACCCATCATCATATACAACAAGAGAGTGTTTTGTATCAAGAAGTAATGCTCTTAGTGATGAACTAGACGCTTTTATCCATTACCTTCAAAGTGGAGATAGGGGATCACTTGCGAGTATTGAGGATAGTATTATAACTCTGGAGATAGCAAATGATTCATAAAAGTACAATAGTCGAAGCTGGTGCAAAAATAGCAGACGATGTAGTTATAGGACCTTTTTGCAATATTGGTAAAGATGTGGTTATTAAATCTGGATGTATCCTAGAATCCAATATTATTTTAAAGGGAAAGTTAACGCTCGATGAGGGCGTTAGAGTCTTTAGTTTTGCAGCCATTGGACATGAGAGTTCAGAGATTAACATAGGTGAAAAAACTCATATAAGAGAGTTTGCGCAGATTGCAACTCAAGAAAGTACAGACACTACTAACACTAAGGTAAACATAGGCGCTAACAACTTTTTGATGGCTTATGTGCAAATATTATGTGGTTCAAAAACAGGGGAATTTTGTATCCTTACTAATGCAGTAAGAATCTATGAAAATGTAACTTGTGAAGATAGAGTCATAGTTGGAGGTCTCAGCACCGTAGAAGCTGGAAATACTATAGGAACTGGCGTTATGATAGGCGGTGCATCTTGTGTAAACCGCGACATTCCACCATTTACTCTAGTCGAGGGAAACAAAGCGACCATTAAAGGTCTCAATCTTGTAGGACTCAGAAGAAGACTAGAAGATAAAAATGATATAGAAAAAATCAAAACTATCTTCAAACAAATTTTAGGCGATGTAGTTGACAAAGAATTAGCTTCAGACATAGCCATAAAACATGAAAACGAATACGCAAGAAAATTTGCATCTTTTATATCAACGAGTAATATTTAAATATTACTCGCTCTTTACTCTTTTATATAGTCAACCACTTTAGCATCTACCGTCATCTCTTTTACAAACTCAACTACTTTTAGATGCTCTTTATGTATAGCATAAGCATTGAGCCCAGCTTTATCATCAAATGTTGAGTATAGCGAGAGGTCATATGCTCTCTCTGATTTGCTAAAGTCTATACCCACTTCCATTGACTTTAAAGTTGGGACAAGATTTACAAGAGCTTCTAGTTTCCTTTTCATCTCTAGGACATTTGCTTCTTTGTTTTCCTCTTTAAACTTAAACATTACTATATGAACTATCATCTTAGGCCTTTTTTAGTGAAATTCTAGCATAATTGCAGCATGAAAAAAGCCTTAAAAGATTTGTACGGAAGTGCTATACTATTTTTTTATTTTCTCAAATGGCCATATCTTGTAGGATTTGCATTTCTATACTTTAATGGGCTAAATCAAAACTACTTACTAGATGGACTATGGCTTATCTGTTTAGCCCTTGTTGTAAAAGATATTTATCTTATGATAAAAAACAGACAGATAAATAGATGCAAAACAAAATCAGATAGAGATAGTTCTAACTAAGTATTCCTTTCCAAAAAAACTCAGCTATCATAACTATCATAAGCACGCCTACAAGGTTCAAGACTAGGCCATACTTCATCATACTTTTCACATCGACCGCTCCACTACTCATGGCTATGGCGTTTGGTGGTGTAGCTATTGGAAGCATAAAAGCATAACTTGCGCATATTGTAGCTACCATCATAAATAGGGTAGTATTTATACCTGTTTGCTCGGCTACAGAGTATATAACTGGTAACATGATGGAGATAAGAGCTGTATTTGAAGTTATTTCTGTTGTAAAAGTTATAAGCATTGCAATTGCAAATAGTAAAACTATAGGGCTTAGTTCTGTCATCGCTACAAGATAAGATGCAACCTCAGATGCAAGTCCTGTATCGCCAAAAGCCTTTGCTATAGAAAACCCAGCACCAAATAAAAACATTATCCTGTAAGGGATCTGGGCCTTATCATCCATCCACTCTAATATATTAAAAGGTGGCATAAATAAAATAAGACCAGCAGCTAAAAGAAGACCAGCTTCACTAAGCCCAAGTCCTCCCCAAAGTGGATTCATAGGTGCATTTAAAAGTAGTAAAACAATAAGTCCGCCTATGATATATAAAACTTTCTTTTGCGGTTTTGTAAGGTGTAACTCTTTTGCTTCTCTTTTTATAGAAGAGTTTTCTAAACCAAGACTAAGTAAAAAACTCACAACGATAAACATTAGAAAAGCCAAAGGTACAACCATCCAAATCCACTGAAAAAAAGGAATGGTCTCCATTCCTTTATCACTCATTATCCCAAGAAGTATGAGGTTTGGAGGAGTCCCAATAGGCGTTATAATTCCGCCAACACTAGCACCATAAGCAATAGCAAGTGCAAATCTTAGTTTTAGTCTCATATCTTTTGTTATAAAAAGAGCTATAGACATTAAAAGCAGAGATGTTGTGGTATTTGAAAGGATTGAGCTTAAAAGTCCAGATGTGATGGTTAGAGAAAATATCATACCCCTAGGGGTATTTGGAAAAATATCAAGTATTTTATCTGCTATGAAAGTATGTAAGTTTGTCTTCTCAACTGCGATAGCAATCATAAATCCACCTAAAAATAGGTAGATGATGGGGTTTGAGTAGTTTAGTGCTGTAGTATTTGTATCTATGATAGAAAAAGCTGGAAAAAGGATGATAGGAAGTAGTGAAACAACTGCTAAAGGCAAGCCCTCATTTGTCCAAAGTACAACCAACAAAGCAATAACTCCCAAAAGAGATGATTGAGTTGTGTTAAAAAGTGTAAGTGAAATAGCGAAGACAAAAAGGCCTACTCCAACTCCTATAGCTATCTTTTTTAGCTGTACCAACTCTTTAATACTCATATATATTCCTAATATCTTTTGTTAAAATCTTTGTTGCAATGTATTTTAATAATATTGTCATATCATAACAACATTATGTTTAATACTTATTATACTTATCTGTAATCATGGGCTTTAAAGCACTTAAATTGATTAAGGTCAAAGCTAATATAATAGTATTTATTTATAATGTACATAAATAAGTTTTATAAAGGTTCTACTATGAATAAATTATTACTAGTCACTGTTTTAGTAACTTCATCTTTACTTGCACAAAGCTCAGATATAGAAGCTTTAGCTGTTGAGAAGTGTGGAAGTTGCCATCTAATAGGCGCTATAACAAAAGATAAACTAAATAATATGTCAGCGCCACCATCATGGGCTTTATCAAAAAAGGTTAAAGATGCCTATTCTAACAGAGATGATGCCATAAATTTCATAGTTGAGTACACTATGAATCCATCAGAAGAAAAGATGTTATTTTCTCACAAAACTAAAGAGCGTTTTGGCGTGATGCCATCACAAAAAGATTTACTAAGCGAAGAAGAATTAAGAGCAGTAGCTGAGTATATAATCGACAACTAATAAACTTTACAACTATGATATAATTATTTTCTTCACTAAAAGGTGTTTTTATGAAAATAGTTATATCTATCTTTATGCTTTTTCAAGCTCTTTTATACTCAAACGAACCTAACCAAGATTCTAGATATAAATTTTACCTAAAAAATCCTTCCATATATAAAGAACAAATAGCATCAGAGGGTAAAGATATTTTTATAAAAAGATGCTCACATTGCCACGGAAAAGATGGCTCTGGCCAAGGTGGCTTTGCTGCAGATTTACGTACTAGAATCTCTAAAGAAAGTGTTTTCTTTGCTATAAAAAATGGTGCGAATAACTTCAAAAAAGATTTTGCTGGAGGAATGCCTCCCATGATTCAAGATGATGAAAAAGTAAAAATCATCTCAGAATATATCTCTCTAGGGATGCCAAAACTTCACGATGGAGCAGAAATCTATAAACAAACAAGTTGTGCTAGATGCCATGGGGAAAGTGGTCATGGGAAAAAACACCTCGCTCCAAACATAAAAAACTTTGATAAAAGAACTGTTATGATTGTACTAAAAAATTCAAAACAGGGTAAAATAGGATTTATGCCACCCTTTAACTATCTAAGTGACGAAGAGTTAGAGATAATAGCTTTATATGTCATAAGCCTCTCTAACTAGTTTGAGAGAAAGGACTTAAGACTACTCCTAGGATCTTTGCCTCTTAACATTTCATAAACTTCTCTTGCAATTGGAAGATAAAGATCCTTGTCGTTTGCTATTTTTTGAAGGGCGTACGCAGTTCCAACACCTTCTGCTACTTCTCCTAGTTCTTTAAGTATTTGGGCTTGTGTTTTACCATTTGCTAAACCTAGCCCTACACGAAAGTTTCTACTCATGGTTGAAGATGCCGTTAAAAACAGATCACCTGCCCCACTAAGCCCTATAAAACTCTCCTCTTTTGCACCATAAAAATAACCAAATCTTTGCATCTCTACTAACCCACGAGATATAAGAGATGCTGCCGCATTTTTACCAAGCTCTAAGCCTTCGCAAACTCCAGCAGCTATGGCTATAACGTTCTTGTAAGCGCCAGCAACTTCAGCGCCTATCACATCAGTAGAGGTGTATGTTTTTATAAAAGATGGAAAAAAACTTGCAAATTTTTTGCTTAACTCTTCATTTTTAGAGTTGATAACAAGTGCAGTTGGTAGGGATTTTTGAACTTCTGTTGCAAAAGATGGACCTGAGAGATATGCTATATCTTCATCTTTTACATAATCTTTATAGATGTCATTTAAAAAGAGTCCGCTTGAGGCTTCTATACCTTTTGCTGCTACTAAAATCTTCTGATCATTATTTACAAAATGTTCTTTAAGCCATGAAGATATTTCTTGAGCAGGAATAGCAATAACGAGATATTCTAGCTCTAAAATCTCCTCTAGCGAGACAAAGTTTTTTATATCTCGCGGAGTTCTTGAAGTGATATATACTTCATTTTTCTCACCGAGAGCAAAGGCTAAAGCACTTCCCCACTTTCCAGCTCCGATAACTCCTATCTTACTCATGCTTATCCAAGCTTAGCTTTTAGTATCTCATTTACTGCTTGAGGATTAGCACTTCCTTTTGATACTTTCATAACTTGACCTACAAAAAAGCCAAAGAGTTTATCTTTTCCACTTCTATATTGTTCTACTTTATCTTGATTTGCTGCGATAATCTCATCACACATAACTTCTAGAGCACCAGTATCACTAACTTGCTTTAGTCCGAGCATATCTATCACAGCATCTACATCAAGATTTTCTTCCATCAGCTTATCAAGGACTTCTTTAGCAGCTTTACCACTTATAGTGTTATCTTCTATTCTCTTTACTAGATGACCTAGTTTCTTTGCATCTACTGGAGAATTAGTAATGTTTACATCTCCTTTTAGGCGGCCTTGAAGCTCTACTGTAAGCCAAGTTAGAGCATTTTTAGCACTTATGCCCTCTTGCATCATTGTCTCAAAAAAGTGAGCCATCTCCAAGCTTGATGTTACAACACTAGCGTTATAATCGCTCATGCCGTAGTCTTTTACAAATCTAGCCATTTTTTCATCTGGAAGCTCTGGGATTTTAGAGTACTTATCCAGCATCTCATCAGTTACTATAGTCTTTAGTAGGTCTGGTTCAGGAAAGTAACGATAATCTGCAGCTTCTTCTTTTCCGCGCATAGAGCGAGTCTCTTGTTTTACTTGGTCAAAGAGTCTTGTCTCTTGACATATCTCTTCATCATAAACGCCGTCTTCCCACGCTTCGCTCTGCCTTGCAACTTCAAGCTCTATAGCTCTTTGGATAAATCTAAAACTGTTTATATTCTTAATCTCAACACGAGTATATAGTTTTTCATCGCCTTTAGGTCTGATGGAGACGTTGACATCAACTCTAAAACTACCCTCTTGCATATTTGCATCGCCTATATCTAGGTAGCGTATAATGGAGTGGAGTTTTTTTAGATATAAAATAACTTCCTCAGCGCTTCTCATGTCTGGCTCTGAGACAATCTCTAAAAGTGGAGTTCCAGCACGATTTAAGTCAACTTTTGAGATATCGCCATCGTGTATATTTTTGCCAGCATCAGCTTCAATATGGGCACGATTTATGCGAATAACTTTGTGAGAACCATCTTCAAAATCAATACGCATTTTCCCATGTTCAACTATTGGAGTGTAGAGTTGTGTGATTTGATAAGCACTAGGAGAGTCTGGATAAAAGTATGACTTTCTATCAAAATAAGATGTTTTATTTATAGTTGCATCTATAGCAGTACCAAGCATGATAGACTTATGTAGAACCTCTTTATTAAGAACTGGTAAGGCACCTGGAAGTGCTAAACAAGTTGGACAAGTATTTGTATTTTGTTTGTGGTTAAAACTCGTAGGACACGAGCAAAAAAGTTTTGTTTTTGTATTTAGTTGTACATGGACTTCAAGCCCTATAACTACTTCAAACATAGGTTTCCTTAAATAGATAATTATCTCTATTTTAGCAAAACTTAGCTTTTACTTCTCATAAATCACAGAAGATAATGCTCTTTTAAAAGTTCAAACTCTATTTTAGTTATAACATCTTTTTGAAGTAACTCTTTTAGTTCTTCTATCCTGTCTGCTTTAATTCTATCTTTTGCTACTTCTTGTTTTTTAGGCTGATAGGCTTTAGCATGTCTGCTAGAGTAGATATATGATACTATTCCCATAATCCCAAAGACTGTTACAAATAAAATAGCTTCTATATATATGCTGTTTAAATCATCTTGAGTTACACTATCGGCATAAAGGGATGAAAATAGTCCTAGAAAGAGCAATATAAATATTTTCATTTTGACTCGCTATCTTTACTATATATCTTCTCTAATAACTCTGTCTGCTTTTTAGCCTCTTGTAGTTTTTGTCTGTTGATGGCAAAGGCATCAAGAGCTAAAATCATAAAAAGCGAGATAACAACAAAAAGAACTGTGATAAAAAGAGCTAGTGAGAAGCCTAAAAAAAGGAAGAGTTTAAAAGTTATCAAAGCACCAAAGACGACTATCGCCCAAGATGCTCCTAGCAAAAAGCTAATGATTCTATCGAATTTATCTTTTTGCATCTGCTTAAAGTGCTAAAGACCTAGTGATCTTCAACTGCTATTGCAGAACCGATATAAACTGTTGTTAGCATCATAAAGATAAATGCTTGTAAAAACGCCATAAAAGTAAGAAGCGCAAATGGAATCATCGGGAGTAACCACGGAGCTAGCATAAGTATTACCATCAAGAACATATCATCACCTTTTACGTTTCCAAAAAGACGGAAGCTAAGTGAGATAAGACGAGAAAAGTGTGAAACTATCTCGATTGGAAACATCAACCAGTATAACCACCAAACTGGCCCTAAAAAGTGCTTAAAGTACTTTACAACACCTTGACGACGGATACCTTCATAGTTGTAGTAAACAAAAACAACAAGTGCAAGTGTTAGAGGTAACTCTAAAAAAGCTGTAGGAGCTTCAAAACCTGGGACTACCCCAATCAAGTTTGCTATAACTACAAAAAGACCAATAGTTGCAATAAGTGGAACATAACGACGAGCATTTTCAGCTCCCATTACATCTTTGCCCATCTGTAAAACGCCAGACATATAAGCTTCCATCAGGTTCTGAGTTCCTTTTGGAACTAGTTGAAGATTTGACATAGCAACTCTTGCTAACAACACCGCTAAACCTGCTGATAGCAACATATGCGTCATATATATAAAGGTCTTATCGTGAGATATTAAACCGAAAAATGTGAATAATTCACCCATAGGTGCACTCCCTGTCTCGTAAAAATTGCATGATTATAATCTAACTAGCATTAAATTATTCTAATACCAGCCATTTTCTAGCTATTTCTTTGCTAAATGTGTACTTTTTGCCTTAGGTTTTACATCTTTTGCACTATAATTTTTTCCTGCAATAGATTCTAAAAAAACTGTAGCGTATGAACCTTTAGTGATTGTAAAAGAGATATTTAAAAGGGTCTCTTTTCTAACATAGTTACAAACTATATCTTTTGGAAAAACAATAGCATCTCGTCTATAGCCTTTATCTTGTAAAAACTCATCATCAAACTCTTTTTCTATCTCTCTTGCCGCTGCTCTGGCACGAAAAACATCTCTTCCTGATAACAAACCTGTTGGGATTAGTTTTTTAGCTTCGTACTCTCTTGCAGGGAGTATTTTTGGAGTTGAGAGTTTACCTTTTTCATCTACAAAAACATCGCCCTCAATGATTTTAAAAACGCTCTCATTTGCATCTAAAGTAAGATTTATCCTCTCTCTTAGCCACTCATTAAAAAGTGTACTTTGATATATAGAGACCAAAAAACTCTTAAGCTTTGCATCTTCTATAAAAAGCTCACCATGTATCATCTCTTTAGCTTGATTTATACTATCTGAATCTCGCCCGAATCTCTGATATCCAAAGTAGTTTGGAAGCCCGTTTTTTGCAATGCGTCTTGCAACTTTTTCTATACGACCCGCATCTATATTATCAACAAAGTATAGATTGATGCTAAACCTGTTAGCACTCAAATCCCCCATACGGATACTTTTAGGATCTCTTATAGTGCTGAGTATCTTTATCTGCTTATGATAAAATTTCTTTAGCATCTTCTCATAGCTTGCATCTACTGAGATATATTGCGTTGTTGTTGCATGCTTATCTTTAAGCCCAGCGTAGCCAATCTTTTGGGCTGGAACTGCTAGATATTCGCTAAAAATAGCTATCATATCCCAAGTAGTAAGTTCTACCTTTTGGACATGAAGTATGAGATAGTTTCCTTTTCCAGTAAAACTCCTTGATGCTATCTCGCTAACCACAAAATCAGTTGGAGTTTGGAAAAACTTAAAGTTTATCTCACTATCTACACTATCTATATACTCTCTTTTTCTCAAATATTGTCCTTTTTACAAACTCTACAACTGTAGTAGTTTTAATCTTTTAGAAGCTTCTTTTATGTCACACTCTATAGCTTCTTTTAACTCTTTTTTTGTGTCAAACTTTTTGTTATCTCTTAAATGTGAGACAAAACTTATCCTAGCTCTATCTCTGCAAATAACCTCACCATCTAAGATATGAGACTCTATTGCAAATGAGCCATCAGTTGTTTTACGATGTCCCACAAAAGATACTGATGGATGGAAGTGTTCTTCATCATCTATGCGAGTAAGTGTTGCATAAACGCCCTCTTTTGGAGTTAAAAATCCTCTTGCATCTATGTTTATAGTAGCTACGAACTCTTTTTTTCCGATGCCTTGACCTGCAACGAGTTTACCATTTATAGTGTAGTTATGTCCTAAAAAATCATTTGCACCTTTGATATCACCTATCTTTATCTTTGTACGAATCTTGTGAGAGTGGATAGAATCACCTTCGTGTGAGACTTCATCAACTATTTTAACCTCTCCATGAAAGAGCCTTTTGAGGTCATCAAAAGAATATTTTCTATCTTTTCCAAAGTGAAAATCATATCCCACAACTATCTTTTGAAGTTTTGTAAACTTCTCTTTTAAAAATGAGATAAATTCATCTGCTTCCAAGTGGCGAATCTCTTGAAGTTCAATATACAATATAGGATAGTGTGAGTAGTTTTCTCTCTCTTTTTTTGGTGTCAGATTTGCATATCCCGTCTCTATAACTACAATAGTTCCTCTCTCTCCTAACTCTCTAAAGAGATGCTGATGCCCTATATGCATACCATCAAAACCACCTATTGCTATAGCTGTACTATCTATCAAAACTAATCTCCTCTTTTGCTAGTTTTTACTTCTGACATATTATTACAATACTGTGAGTTAGTCAATGAGTTTGGATTTTACTTTATGATATAATTTTCAAAAAAAAAAGAGATGTTTTAATGAAAAAGACTATAGCTGTTAGTGTTGGAGATTTAAACGGTGTTGGTATTGAGATAGCCTTAAAATCACACAAAGAAGTATCAAAACTTTGCAATCCCATATACTGCATAAGCGAAGAGTTACTCTCTAGCGCTCTTAAACTCTTAAGTACTGAAGCTCCAAAAGATATGAAACTTCATAGCGTAGATGGCGATTTTAAAATCAAACCTGGCAAAGTAGATGCAAGCTCTGGCAGATACTCTTATGACTCTTTTATGAGTGCCATAAAACTTTGTGAGGATAAAAAAGCAGATGCAGTAGTTACGATGCCCATCCACAAAGAAGCGTGGATGATGGCAGGTTTAGAGTTTAAAGGTCATACGGATTTACTTAGACACTATTTCAAACAAGATGCCATCATGATGCTAGGTTGCCCTGAGATGTTTGTAGCTCTTTATACTGAACATATCCCTCTAAAAGAGGTTGCGTCCTCCATCAAGTACAAAAAACTAAAAGAGTTTTTTCTAAACTTACATAACTCCATACCAAAGGAAAAAGTAGCTGTTTTAGCCCTAAATCCTCACGCTGGAGATAATGGCGTTTTAGGAGATGAAGAGCTAAAAATAACAAAGGCGATAAAGAGTGCCAACAAAAAAGTAGGTTTCGAGCAATTTGTTGGACCTCTTGTGCCTGATGTAGCTTTTACTCCTCACACAAGAAGCAAATACAACTACTTTGTAGCGATGTACCATGATCAAGGCTTAGCACCTCTTAAAGCTCTTCATTTTGATGAGAGTATAAATATCTCACTAAACCTTCCCATCATAAGAACTTCAGTAGATCATGGAACCGCTTTTGACATTGCTTACAAAGGTGAAGCAAAAACACTAAGTTATATAAATGCTATAAATAGCGCAATAGAGTTTGCAAAATAAAATAGTTTAAAGAGATAATAATTATACTTTAAGATAATAATTGATAAAATCTTACTTACAAAAGGATAAAGTTTATCTTTTAATAAACAATATAAGGAACTTACATGAAAAACATAGTAATTGCAACTCTTGCCACTACTTCTCTCCTACTGTCTGCATCTCTACATGATGCTGCTAAAGGTGCTGGTCTAAAGCCTATCCCTGCTGATAAAGCAGAACTGATGAGACTTATAGACAACCCTAAAAATCCTATTACAGAGGCTAAGGTTAGATTGGGTGAAAAACTATACTTTGATCCTAGACTCTCAAAGAGTGGTCTTATTAGCTGTAACTTTTGCCACAACTTAGGCGAAGGTGGAGATGATGGAGTTGAGGCTGCTATTGGTCACAAATGGACTGCAAACCCTGATCATGTAAACTCACCAACTGTTTACAATGCAGTTTTTAATGATATCCAGTTTTGGGATGGCCGCGCAAAAGATCTAGAAGAACAAGCTCAAGGACCGATGCTAGCTCACCCTGAAATGGCTTCAACTAGCGAATATGTTGAAGAAGTTGTTGTTTCTATGCCTGAGTATGTGGCTGAATTCAAATCAGCTTATGGTAAAAATGTAAAGATTACTTTTGCACTAATCGCAGACACTATCGGACTTTTTGAGAGAACTTTAGTTACTCCATCTGTTTATGATGACTTCTTAAATGGTGATAAAAATGCACTAAATGCAAAAGAAAAAGATGGACTAAAAACTTTCATAGATGCAGGATGTGCGACTTGTCATACAGGTGTAGGTCTAGGTGGTGCTATGAATATGCTAAATGTTACAGGAACTTACAAGCACATGGATATTGGCGGATTTAAGGGAGATAAAAACGGAATGGTTAGAGTTCCAACTCTAAGAAATATCACTCAAACAGCACCTTATTTTCACAACGGTAAGGTCTGGAGCTTAAAAGAAGCTATAAAAGAGATGGGCAAAATCCAACTCGGAGCTGATTTATCTGACAAAGATGTAGCATCTATTGAAGTTTTCTTAAACTCACTAGAAGGAAGAAAACCACAAATAATCTACCCAATGCTTCCAGCATCAACTGAGAAAACTCCTAAACCAGATATGAACTAAAAAAAGATATAGCAACTTTAGAGTTGCTATATCAACCGTCTACTTAGTGTTACAAAGATCAAACTTGATTTTTGTAGAAAAACTGATACCTACGTCACTCCATGTTTTACCTTCGTGAAGGTCATAACAAGCCTCGTTTATAGAGCTAAGAGCCTTACTTGCGCTAAAGT
>Ga0265293_10004934_pt1 | contig 22886 bp, 27 predicted proteins | sample Munlanlewell138R_FD_192505 | JGI IMG/M metagenome (GOLD analysis project Ga0265293, IMG submission 192505) | Leachate microbial communities from a municipal landfill in Southern Ontario, Canada - Leachate well 138R | ecosystem: Engineered > Solid waste > Landfill > Unclassified | place: Canada... | reverse complement strand
TAAGGCTATCATAGAAAATAGTCCAAAGAACATTTTTCCAAGACTGCCAACAAATCCTTTGAATATTGAAATCCCAGATTTAGAAACATCCTTAAAGGAATTAATTCCCTTTTCCTTTATCGCTTTGAATCCTAATGCAAATTGCATAGTGGTTGTAGAAACCATAGATTTTAACGGTTTAACTAATTGGTTAAAGTCTATTTTACCTAATAAATCTCCAATACCAATTAAGTCTATACCAATCACATTAAATAGATCGCTTATACCCTATTTTGCTGAATTTAGCTTTTCAGCAGACTAGTCGATCTTATCCATGAAAGGATTTAGCTTTTCATTCAGTGCCAGCTGTAACTTATTCATATCATACATTACTTGCCTTTGATCTTTTAATATATTCAATTGCTATTTAGCATCTTCTTTAACTTGATCTGTGACAAGCCTTCCGTTTTGCACTATTTTATTAGCACGAGACAACTATTTCTACCATTCTCTCGTGACACCAAGTTTTTCTATATACGTAGCCAAGTCTGCTTCATTGGTTTTATCAAGATTATCCATTTCTTCAGAAATAGTTCGTAATTGATCTTTTAACTGTTGCTGTTGAGCAATAGCCTGTTCCCACTAGATTTTAGTTACCATTAAAGAATAATCTTGAGCTGTTTGTTGTAATGCCTAGTCTAATGACGTTAAATCATTTGTGGCATTACTGAATCCCTATTGCCCTAATTCAGTGAAGTTTTTCCCCAAATTTAATGCTACTTGAGACATTTTGGCAAAAGATGAAAAGAACATGCCTCTAAACTAAGTAAGGGAAGTTTTGTAACCCTCTACAATATCTCCAAAGTTAACGGAAGTCAACCACTTTTTGGCTGTATCACCAAGTTTAGAATACTCTTGCTTTATTTTAATTAAATGTTTAGAATGATCTACAACCTAGTCGTTAATGAACCCTATTTGTTTAGTTAATTTCTAAAGACCAACCTTCCAACGTAATGTTCCAGCAGATATATCATCTATCTAATCAGAACCTTCACGTATCTTCTCAACTAGATCGTCAGTAATTTTTGTTGCATTTTCGAACTATTCTGTAACTTCTTTGGTTCTCTATTTAACCTATATTAATTGCTATGCTAATTCTTCAGCTCTTAACTCTAGATCTAAGTCTTTATCCTTTGCCATTCATATTCAATTCCTTAAGGGATTCGCTAATTAAAATATATTGTTATGAGATCTAATCTTTTTGAGTTTGTCTCCCACATTAGCGATCACTTCCATAGATTTTTTTAAGTTTTGAATTTCCTTTTTAACTATAGGATCATTAATAACTTGTGCAGCAATAGCTTTATCAACACCTAACGCTTGGAATATGCCAGCCATTACTGTCGCTATTGCACTTTCTGTTAATAATTCTTTTTGATTCATGTATAATAGTCTCCTTATTTTCCAAAGAATGGACATTTAAATTGACCAGACTTCATCATTTGTTGATACATTTTCATCACTTGTTTATGCCAATCTTGGATTATTTTTGAATATCTCTACCTTAATGGTACTGGTAAATCCATTAATTCGTTCACGGAAATCGCTCCCTGTGCCATTAAAGCAAGATACATAACATTATCGGAGATTACTTTATAATACTGACTATTTGTTACTTGGCCAAAAGAAGTCCACCGTAATCGGTATCGTCACCTCCTGTTCCCTGTAACAGTTAGGGCATTCATGGGTTCTTCTAATGTTAATATCTGGTGAAAGCGTTTGAATATGTGATCTTAATGCAAAAGTATCCTTAGCTGATATATCCTGTAATTCATTAAGGATGTCTGCAAACTAAGTTTTCCCATCAATTTCTTTGATTAAACAAGCAGTTCTAATTAGAATCTATAGATCAGGATACTTGTTAGTCTTCATTCTCTTGTCCATTAAATTTTCTGTATGTCCATTGTTTAAGCGGAACTTAACTTGCTTTTTGCTAATAGGCATTTCGAATTCGAATTCATCCTGTTCTCTTGGATAATTGAATAATTCTGGGGTTTCTTTAGGTGCTATTACTGCTAAATCAAATGTAGTATCTGATTCGTAATTACACTTAGGACATTCAACTTTGACTTCATATTTATTACCATAAGTCATTCTTCTGGAAGCAAATATTAAATAGTTTTTATCACCTGTTAATAAGTCCTATAATTTGTAGTTTTCTAAGATAAGGGATTTTAGAAATTCATCTATCATAATACCCTTTCTTATCAAGTTCTGTGAACTCAATATTGCCTAATTTCTACCTGTAGGTATCTTGATTTTAACTCTTCCTGAAGCTAATACTGAATTCTCAGGATAAGTCCATCCCTTAGAAGGTAAATCAACGACTTCAAACATCTAATTAGAGGTTGCCTCCAATTTAGAAACTGCAATACCGCCATCAGTAAGTATTTCCTTCATGGAAATGCCCTTGTTGGTGGTTAATAAATCACCATAATTCTTTGTTCCTAAGTCTTCCCTGGAACCTGCGTCTTTAATGTTGTCTTGATCTGACATACTTTATTCTCCTTATAAATAATTAGGCTGGCGGAAGTTCTCTCACCAGCCTATAATTACTTCATTTCTTATTTTTAGTTGATAGGAATTTCTTTTGATTTTTTTGTCTATTCTTCTAAAGGTTCATTAATTTTCTTTGCAATATCAATTATTAATATTCCATTTTCAAATGAGGCATAAAATTCATCTTCAATCTAATCACTTGCGATATAAAATGTTCTTATAAATTCAGATTTTTTAAGCTATCTACGTAAGTAATTAACATTCTACTACTTATTTTCTAATCGTTTCTTCCCACTAATTGTTAATGTTTGATCTTGTTTGTTGTATTCGAGTTTAATGTCCTCTTTATTCATACCAGGAATTTCCATCTATATTTGATATTTTTGTGGATAATCCTTAATATCACATTTTGGATAACTTCCTTGAAAGGTACTAAAGGAATCTGATTTTGATGGGACAAATTTGTTAAAAAACTCATTAAACATGTTGTCGATCATATCGTCGAATGGAGATTCGAGATTTTTTCTTAAGACAAATGGACTGTAAACCTTTGGGACTAAGTTTTTGTTTTTAGACATGCTAAATCCTCCTGTGAGCAATTTATTTTCGGGTTTCCTTTGACAACCCATTAATAATTATAACCAATTTAAAAAAATACCCAAATAATTTTTTTGGAATATGAAGCAAAAATTGTGCAAGGTTTTTTTAAAAATGAGTTACAATATTTTAAACAACCAAGGAGATCAAAAAATGAACGAAACTAACTTTGTTAAATTCGACAGCTTTTAGAGTTCCGCAATTCAAACTTTGTGGTATTCTGAAGAAAAACAGGAACTTATTGTTTAGTACAAGGGTGGAGATCAATATCGATACAAGCAAGTAACCCCCTCAGAATGGAAGGCTTTAACGGAAGCAGAATCCAAAGGTAAATATCTAACAGAAAACATTAAAAGTAAATCTTATCAAAAGATGGTTCTTCATGACTGATTATGAACGGGTTTCCTCCAAATATAAGTTGAAGTTTTACAATTTCTTCTTAAACGCATACTTGAATAAGTTCGGTGGTTACAATATTGATCACGATTAGATGGTGTATCAACTTTCTAATTTTGGTTCTAAAGTTCGACCAACTTATATCAGTTTTGCGTTTGGAACAAAATAGGAAGACATTCATGGATTAATAGATATGCTTGAATCTTATGAAATATTCGATATCAAGCAAATTGAACCAAATATAGTTCAAATCTTTTTTCCCTTCACAGAAGACAAAATTAAATGGTTGAAATACAAGAGATCTAAAAATGATCTTCAAAAGCAGTTAAAACAAATGATATTGAATTGCTACAGAAAGATTAAAGATGTAAAATACTAGGTTACTAAATAGGAGATTTAATGTGTGGTATAATTGGAGCAAAAGTTAAAAGACCATAGGGATATTAGGTATTATCAAGAGCTATTGAGACTCTTAATATAAGAGGAACGCATGCGTATGGGATAGTATCATTAATTAATGGTAAATATGATCTTTATAAGACGTTTGATTTGGATTAGATATAGGAATATCTAAAGATAGTTTGTGTCCCCAGTGCAAAGATTCTATTCCATAATAGGTACTCCACTAGTGGAAACTATGATGATATGGATAACAATTTACCACAAGGCGATGAGAAATTAGGGTACATTTCCTTTAATGGAGTGTTGGAACAGAGTGATTCCTCTAATTGGCATAGACTATACGATATTGATGCTAGCAATGATAACGATGTTCAAATATTATTAAAGTTAATGGAATAGGGACACTCCATATTGGATTTATTGAAAAGATATCCTAATTGGAGTCTTGCTGCATGTATGTTGACACCCGATAAGTTACTAGGATTTAGAAATAACAAACGACCCCTCTACCGCTATTAGGATGAGGATTTAGAAATGTTTATTTCAGCAGTAGATCCTATAGCTCGAATAAGCCCATCACTAGTTAAAAACTTAACTATGATTGAATCCTTTAAGATTTAGGAGATAATATGAATGAATTCAAGGTTACTGGAAATCGTAAACAGGATTTTATCAACTACTATGCCTTGATGATGTACATAGGAGACTGCGATCCAGCATATCCTTCTTTAAGATATATTGCAGATAGGCATGAATTAAATATATAGCAACGCTATTGGCTGGCGTATTTATACAGTATATCCTATTGTGCACCCACAGCCTATTATATGTTCAATGAATTCCCCGACTTCGAAAATGTAAACTTAGAAAGAGTACAACGCTGGTGGAACGATAAGAAGTCTAAGCTATTCTTCCAAACGGATAGAGCTAAAGCTAAGAACTTCAACAAAGTACCCGAAATGATTAAAAGTTACAAAGAGATAATGGGTTAGAACCAAGAGAATTTTTACCACAAATTAATTATTGAAGGAAATTAGGCTGAAAGCTATAATAAAATTTACAAAGAAACTTCCAAGCTATTCTATTATGGAAGATTCAGTTTGTTTAATCTAATATAGGCTGTATTTGAACTAACTCAAATTCCCATACATCCAACAGGATTAGAACTTAAATAGGCTTAGAGTTGCAGAAACGGATTATGTTATGCTCTTGATGAACTTGACATGATTACCATGCACCATAAACCTTCTAAGAAACCAATAGATTATCCCTTTTTAAAAACTCATTTAGTTGAACTTTACGATAATCTTAAGGAAGTGCTTCCAGAATTGCCTGTAACATATTGGAACATATAGACAGTATTATGTGCTTACAAAAAGCTATATTGGAACAAAAGGTATCTAGGTTACTATATCGATCGTCAGCAATAGTAGATTATAACAAGTGAAAAGAACATCACGGAAGGTATTAATTGGAATGTTTTTTGGGAATTTAGAGAGGAATACTTCCCTCACGAAGTATTAGGTGAAAAACAAAATTGGAAAGGTATTAGAAAACCAGCAATGAAATGGTTTACGGATGATCATATGTTCAATCCCTCTTTGCCTCAAGAATTAACATATTTACACAGCGTATCAGTACCTACTATTGGAAACATTTACTAGAATAAAATGAAAAAGGAATCAAAATGAAAAGCAAGTATTACATCACTTTTTTTGGAGCTAATGCAACAGGCAAGAGCTCAACAGCAGGTTGGCTATCGGAATAGCTCCCTAAACATGGAATTACAGTAGAAACTGTAGGAACATACAGAATAAGAAATGGTAGATCATACCATACTGGCGGAGCCGATGCCCTCCATTCCAAAGAGAGAAAGGCTAGTATGAACGATGCCGAAAGAATGGCATTAATTACATAGAAATGGATGTCCGATGCTGACGTAGTCATTGGCTAGGGTATGTTCCTTAGTGGACATAAGCAATTACAGCATTATATCGATATGAAAAAGATGAAGGATAGAATAGTTTTAGTTATTCATTTATACGCCACTATCGAAGAGCTGGGAGTTCGTATCACTGAAAGAAGTGGTGGAAAAGAACTTACCGATGTAAGAGTAAAGAGATTGGGCATTAGAACAAGATCCGCAGTTCAAGATTTAGCTAAATTCAGAGATAGCACAGAATTGTAGATTCACGAATATGACACTACTAACAAGTAGGATTTCCCTGCCTTTAGACAGAAAATAATTGAATTAATAACTTAGAGAGGATAATCTCGGATGGATCACAAATATCCTAAATAGACATTTGATTATGGAACGGAGTTAGAATTAGCAGATGTTGATACCAAAATTGTATTACCATAGGGAAATAAGTGGAATCCTAAAGAAGTAGATATAACTAATAGCAATGGAATAGGAAATGATCCTTGGAAAATATTAAATAGATATGGTGGAGAAGTTAATGTTAAACCCACTCCTACAATTTAGGGGCAAGTTCAGGAATGTGATAAGATATTTAAGGTTTTAAGAGAACAGGGTAAATTATCAATCAATTATTCCTGTTTCCACCATGTTCATGTAAGAGTTCCAGGTCTTGTTTAGGATATAGAATACCTGAAAAAGGCATGGACTTATTTCTACAAGTGGCAAAGGGAAATAGCGGATTTATCATTTAGTGTGTTTCCAAAACCCACTAGAATATAGTTTCCTAACGAATAGGATTACAAATTAGCACAAGAAGCATATAGATTTTAGAATAGCTTTGTATTTCAATTAAGTTAGGATAAATATAATTTTACAATGAAATCAAAAGATCCTCAATAGTTCTACATGTCTAGATTTAACAGAAATAAAATTACTGGTAAACCTATATACTCATTGTGCCGTAGATTGCATGTCAATTTTATGCAATTATTTGATCAAACAAATACAATAGAATTCAGGCACTTTCAACCAACGCTAGATTTAGATGAAATTAGAAGTTGTACCTTCTATTGTCAGGAATTAGTAGATGCAATGCTTAATACGGGCAAGAGTCCCATGGAAATAATAGAAGAGAATCCTTGGTTGAAATTCCCTAAACCTTTACCCTTTAACCTTGAAATGTTCAAGATATTCAAGTTAACTGGAAAACATACAGATGTTTACGGAACCAAGAAGAGAAAGATTGCCTTAGAAAACATTAAAAACCTAATTAAAACAGGCTACATAACAAAATAGGATGTGGGATGGTGGAGCGATGATCAACCATTGGAAGATATGACTCTGGTACACAAACCCCCATGCAAGGATTGGGCTAAATGAAGAAACACTTTATACACTTAATAGGAGCTAACGCTACTGGTAAAAGTTCTACAGCTGGATGGATTTTAGATACATTTAAAAGTTCGTAGGCTGTAGGAGAATATAAAAAGAAATAGGTATAGGGAGTCTACACTGGAGGTGCAGACCCTATGAGAGCCACAAATAATGAAAGAAGAGATGTATTAAAAAAGATTTGGATGGGCGATAAGGATATAGTTTTAATGTAGGGTATGATAGTTCTATCCCTTATAAATATTGACTATTTTTTAGAACTACAAAAGAAATTTCATAGAGATATTACTATAATACATCTGTTCTGTTCCTTGGATACATTATAGGAAAGAGTTTTTCATAGAAGTAAGGGTAAGCCCAAGAATCTCAAAAGAACTCAGAATCTTATAACTAAATCCGCTGGTTCAGCTAGAATTGCAAGATATGCAGAACAATTAGGATTGAATGTTATTAATGTCTGTTGCGACGATATCAAAGCCTATGATCAATTAAAATAGAAATTAAAGGAATTGATAAATGAGTGAAATCTATGAAAAGATTAAACCTATTATAGATTAGAATCTGAATGAGGAGAATCTTAAGCTATTTCTTTATTGGATCATATAGAGATACAAGATTCACTTATTAAAGGATGTTGAGGGCAAACCTTATCCGTGGACGGAAGATGAAATTCTTAAATCCTATTCCTTTACAAATGTAAGACGAATTTAGGACACTGTTACGAAGTTCGTCCTTAATGAGATATGCTTAAACAAGGAATTGACTCTCAAATAGAAGGTAATTAACCTCATTATATTTAGAATCTTTAATGAACCATCCAAGTACAAGCTAATTAAACTTCCCATAAGGTAGTCATTTATTAAGAATGAAGACTTCAACGAATTCTTGAATTATCACATAGAAAATATAACCACTGATGAAATTCTCTATAGACCCGCATACATGCATAGTGGGGCTGTCAAGGCTCACGATACCTTTGCCTAGAGCATTCCATCCAATCTAAGACCATTCTATATCGTTTGGAAATGCTATAAGTAGAATATTTAGACAATCGTATAGCACATATTAAATGATAATAGAACAAAAGTCTTTGATGAGATTTTATCCATCAAGGGAATTGGACCATTTTTGGCTTACCAGATATATGTGGATTTAACTTATTGTCCCTAGACAAAACTCACGGAGAATGACTTCGTACATCTGGGAGAGGGAGCTTTGAGGGGAGTAGACATCGTTTGTCCGAAGATTCCCGCAACCAAAAGATATTTGTTCATACATTTCGTTGAAGAGAATTTAAACACTTGGTTAACGAAGTATTACGGTGTGAGTTTGCAAGAATTAATGTGTGATTTACCATAGGATAAGAGATATTTGTCACTTTCTAACATCCAGAACTGCTTTTGTGAGTTTAGTAAATACTACAGGTTTAAATTCACAACTACACCTCTAAAACGTAGGTATTACAAGATTAAAAAGTGACCACCATTTTTTTCAAAAATCAGTTATAATAACTGTATCTAAAAAATAAGGAATTAACATGAAGGTTTTGTTTAAAATTAAATCAGGTTCACACCTTTACGGACTTAACACTCCCACATCCGACTTGGACTATGTGGGAGTTTACGTAGAAGATAGCTTTGAAGACTTTATCAATCCTTTCAATACCAAGGACGAAATGGATATGTCCATTAAATCCAAGAAAGAGAATGGAAAGAACGATAAGGATGCAGTAGACGAGAAGTATTTTCATATCAAAAAGTTCATTAAACTTTGTGCGTAAAAATAAATCATTGAAAAGCTGTTTGCTCCAATAATTATAATAAAGGAGAAACAGAAAATGAAACATTAGAAATATGACTTATCATTAATTGGAATTAATGAATAGTATACTATAAGTGAAATAATACAATTATTAAGATAGCATGGGTTTCTTACAAAGACAGGAAAAATAAATCCAAATACAGTATATACTCACTTCTTGTATAAAAATCCAAATATTGAGATAATATTAGGTAGTATAAAGCACCATACTCTATTTTTATAGTCTAATGCCTCTTTAAAAGAAAGATTGTGTTGTATACTTAATGGAGTAAGGTAGTATCCAACCTGTAAATATTGTGGTCAGATAGTAAAGAAATTTAAAAATCGAAGAATATTTGATAATATTGTGTACTCCCCATACTGCGGATATTCTTGCTCTCGTAAAGATAATGACCCCTTTAAAACCAAAACTTTAGAAGAATTGAAGCAAATACGTAAATTGTCTGGACTTAAACATAGGGGTAAGAAGTGGAGCGAAAGCAGTAAGGAGAATTTTCGGAAAGTTCAAAATACGAAATAGACAAAGGAAAAAAGATAGTTAACAAACTTAATTAAATATGGAGCGAGAAACGTCTTTGCAAGTTAGAGTATAAAGGAACGAATTACTATAACAAATCTTTAGAAATATGGCACAACTCATGCCATGCAGAACTCTGAAATTAATCAAAAACAATTTGATTCAGCTTGTTCCTTTAAAGAAGTTGTAACCCCAAAGGGTACTATTATTAAAGTACAGGGATATTAGGGGATAACTTATTTTAAATTGTTGGATTTGGGATATTAGTAGTAGGATATATTAAATAGAAGAAAGGATATGCCTAAAATATTTTATTGGTATAAAGGTAAACAACACAGATATTTTCCAGATTTTTATATTCCTAAATAGAATTTAGTTGTTTAGACAAAATCATAGTATACTTTAAATAAAACGAGATAGCTAAACGAAATTAAATTTTCTGCTGCAAAATAGGCGGGTTATAATTTTAAATTATTTATACATTAAAGGGATGTGTATGAAAGTATTATATGAAATTAAGAGTGGATCACAATTGTATGGTTTGCAAACAAAGGATTCAGATACAGATTATATCGGAGTGTATATTGAAGATACATTTGAAGAGTTTTTAAATCCATTTAAAACTAAAGATGAAATAGATATGTCAATTCGAGATAAAATTGATAATAAAAACACAAATAAAGCAATCGATAGGAAGTTTTTTCATTTAAAGAAATTTATACTATTATGTAGTGAATGCAATCCGGCTGTACTCGAAATGCTATTTGCACCAGAGGATTGTATTGAATACGTAGACCCCGACTTTAAATCTCTTATTCTTGATCATCCAGAAATGTTTGTTAATAGCAAACTTATTGATAGGTTCATCGGATATTCCAAAAGTCAAGAACAAAAGAGCTATACAAAGTCCGATAATTATATTCATTTAAATAATTTTCTTACATTTTTGCATAATTGTCAGGGTTACAAAGGCGTAACTGAGCATTATATTATTGGTCCCATGATAGAAGAATTATACCTTGAAGAAGTTGATGCAAGAATTGAAAATAAGCCCGGAGATATTGTATATGAAATTGGCGGGATGAAGTTCCCAAGTGGAATTACTTTTAAGGAAGCAATTGCACGAATTGATGAAAGATTTGCAAGAGCCTCACATAGAATTGAAGGCATCTTCATCAATAAGTATGAGCCAAAGTTTATGTCACACACAGTTCGCCTGCTTGAAGAAGGATATCAATTGTTGACCAATGGTAAGATTAGCTTCCCATTTACTGGGCAAGCACTAGAAGACATTATGTCCATCAAACTTGGAAACACTCCCGTTGAGGATGTTCCTGAGATTGTAAACGAATACAAGGAAAGACTTTCTGAATTGGAGAAGGTACATACTCTCCCTAAAACTGCCGATTATGAATCAATTAAGAGAGCATATTTACTAGTAGTCGTTTCCATGTATAATAGGGAAATGGCTGAATTAGCCGAAGATTACGAATCAACAATATATTGAAGGAGTTACATGTTATGACTTACGAAGAAATGCTTGATATGCCACTAAACACTATTTACAAGGCTGATGACAATTTGTTTAGTATTACTAGAGTTCCTGGCGGGTGGATTTACAGATTTATCGAGCCTGCAGAATATGGTGTTAACTATGCTACTAATAGTGATTGTATATTCGTTCCAGAAGTAAAAGAGAAGCCATGTTAATAATAGGCGACAGGGTTCATAGTAATAACTACGGATATGGAACTGTAGTTAAGATATTTAATGGGGATTACCCCACTGCTACTATTAAGTTAGACGGAATAGCTCCATGGTTTGCAGAAGGGCACCTAGTGCATTGTACCTTAAATGGTATTAGAGATATAGCTTTCGAAGAAGCCGATCCTGAAGTCGACTTTTTTGTTGTTTATCCATAGCGTAAAAAGGTAAATATAGAATAGTTGGAAGGGCATGATCCAGAAGTTGGACCAGATATGGAATCAGTGTTTAAACATATGGGATGTAACAGTTGTAAAACAGAATGGGACACTTGCACATATGGACTATATTGTCCTGAATGTAAAAGTAAGGATATCCATATGGCACTTGTTTGGAGATAGAGTTTTTAAGGAGTACAAAATGAAACTTGTTATTTTAGTATTACGAGTTATATTAGTAATAATTGCATTTCCGTTTGCAATAATCCCAGCGATATGTATTGCGGGATTAATAGCATTGGATAATGTCGATACAAAACCTGCACATATAATGAAACATGTAAATATCATACAAAAGAGAGATATAAAATGAAGGTTATTAAACATATTTCAATGAAGTTAACAAAAACTCATATCAAAGAAATCATTAGAGAGTATTTGGGTAATGATGTTGAATCCGATTTTGATATTCGATTCAGTTTAGGCGATCCTAGAAATGAAAAGGAAGATGCCTGTATTATTGTTGAATATTCAATAGAGGATAGTATATAATGACAGATTTTTTGGGAACTGAAATTAAATCAGGAATGTATTGTGCATATCCTGGACAAGGTAATACCAATGTTGAATATGGATTGATTCTCTACAAAATTATTGATATTGATGAGTCTGCTAATAAAGTAAAAGCAGGAAGATTGTATGTTAGTTATGGACAAGGAACTAATAGAGATATCTTTTCAACAGCACAGTCAAAAAATGCTATATTTTATAGAGATAAAGATTACACCATTGCAATACGGTATAATGTTAGTACTATTTCAAGTACGTATAAATTTGTGGTTGTTGAACCCAGTGAAAATATAAAGGCGGTGTTCACCGAAATAATGAACATGAATGATTCGGTGTTTGACCTTGTTTCTGGAAAAGATATTGCAAATTGGATTCATGGTATGGGAGTGATATAATGACTGTTACAAGATTTGGACCCAGCCCAACCGGAGAAATGCATATAGGCAATTTAAGAACTGCTCTATATAGTTGGTTGTATGCTAAGCAAAACAATGGTAAATTCATCCTTAGGATTGAAGATACCGATAAAAAACGCAGTAAGACTGAGCACATCAAAGAGATAATGTCTACTCTTGAAACCTTTGGGTTAAATTGGGATGAGTATTATAGACAATCAGAACGATTAGGTCTATATCAACATTATGCTCACAAGTTAGTTAATAATGGTTCTGCATACATTTGCCAATGCGAGAAAGAATCCGATGAATGTAACTGCAATTTAACTAATAATCCATATGTCTCCAAATCTTATTGTATCAAATTAAGAGTTAAAAATCTTCTTGATTACGAAATCACTTGTAAAGATGAATTACGAGGAACTATTAAATATAATACCAAAGAGTTGTACGACATAGTCTTACTAAAGGCAGATGGATACCCCACTTATCATTTAGCATCAATTGTTGATGACGGATTAATGGGGGTTACAGATGTATTTCGTGGAAATGAATGGTTAAGTTCATTTCCGTATCATAAATTAATATACAATGCATTGGGGTTCTGTATTCCTAAATTTTATCATTTGTCTCTAATATGCAATGAAGAGGGTAAAAAACTTAGTAAGAGAGATGGAGACTTCACTGCGAATCATTTGTTACAAACGGGATTATTACCATCCACAATTCTCAACTATATATCCCTGTTGGGATGGCATCCTGCTGGAAATGAAGAGATCTTCACTACAAGAGACTTAATCGAAAAGTTTGATGTCGCAAGATTGAATGTATCTTCAGCTTGTTATGATCCTAAAAAGCTGAAGTTTTTGAATCTTAAGCATTCTAAGACAGAACAGGGTGTAAGAGAATTCTTTGAAAAGTATCGTCTTAAATTCAATAAGGGTAGATTAGAACACTTGTTATACGTCTATCAAAATGGCATGGATATAGAAGAGTTAATGCGAAAGGTGGCATATGCTTCTCGTAACATTCTAGTAGATCCTGAAAGAATTAAGCTATTTAGAGAACTAGTAAAAGAGTTGGAAGACATTAAGAAACATAAATTTAAAAATGAATCTAATGTATTGCTAGGAACGGATGAAGCAAAAAATATTTTGCAACATCTTTCGGATTGTGGTTATAATAATAAACAGATAAATGAATGGATAAGATATGCCCTTACAAACGAAATTAAGGGTCTTCCAGCTGAAGTACTTCTATGCATACTAAACATAGAAGAACTATTGGAAATATTCAAAAAACAGGGTTTTTAAAGATGTAAAGGAATTAATATCATGAAACACAAGCATCCTCAAACTCCAAAGGACAAGGCTAAAAAGGAATTAGGATACATGCGTGAACAACTCAAATCAGATGGTTATTATGATGGAAGATTTAGATCTAAGACTTATGAAACCAAGAAAGAGAAGTTTTTAAGAAACAGAAAACATCGATTAGATAAATATTTAGAAACATAGGGCATTTAAGGAGAATACATGTCATTAGCAACAAATAACTTTATGGATTTAATGAAAATAGTAGAAACCATTGAATTTAAACGGGATCCCACTAAATTCTTGTAGTTTTTAGTTTAGGGTGACTTCTTTATCGCACCTGCGAGTAGAAATAATCACGGGAACTTTGAGGGCGGACTATACCACCATTCTAAGAATGTCTACAAGGTGTTGTCCCATCTAAATCAAATGTTAGGTTCTGATAAGTTCCGAGAGGAAACTATATTTTATGTAGCATTCTGTCACGATCTTTGTAAGATAAATCATTATAAAATTGTCAAAAAGTGGAAAAAGGATTAGAATAATAAATGGTAGGAATATTCTGGATATGATGAGCAGGAAACCTTTCCTTGTGGACACGCTACAAAATCAATAGTTTTAGCATTACCATTAGTTGCTCTAACTAATGAAGAAATAGTAGCTATTCGTTACCATATGGGATCATTCATGGAGACAGATTATTTTTCTGGCAAAATCTATGATGACGCAAGAAGGTTCTCGAAGTTGACCACTCTATTACAATCGGCAGATATTATTGCCTCCGATGTATTTGAAGAGATTAAAAAATAATTTGGCAGTTTTTTAAAAATGAGTTATATTATAATTGTATTCTAAAAATGAGTCATGCCACTATAGTCTAAATGGTTAGGGCACTGGTCTCTAAAACCAGGTTGTACGGGTTCGAATCCCGCCTCGACTACACGTTAAAAATAATTTGCTTAATTTGATTCGAACATAGTAATTATAATTAAGGAGAAACTTAATTATGTATTACGTGTATAAGACAACAAATATAGTGAATAACAAGATTTATGTTGGAGTTCACAAATCGGACAACATATAGAGTGATTAGTATTTAGGTAGTGGTAAGATTCTTAATAAATCCATTTTAAAATATGGCAGAGATAAATTTAAACGATAGATATTATATTAGTATTAGAATGAAACTGATGCCTACGATATGTAGAAATTGATTGTTGATAAGCATTTCATCAAAAGAAAGGACACTTATAATATTAAATGTGGTGGATTCGGGGGTGGTCAAAAGTTTTTTGTTACTGTCAAAAACAAAGAAGGTAAAATTTTATATGTTTCAATTGATGATCCTCGTTATTTGTCAGGATAGTTGGTTCATATTAGAACCGGAATGATAAGTGTAAAAGACAAAGAAGGTAAAATTTTATATGTTTCAATTGATGATCCTCGTTATTTGTCAGGATAGTTAGTTCCTATTACTACAGGAATGATAAGTGTAAAAGACAAAGAAGGAAACACCTTTAAAGTTCACAAAACAGACCCAAGATGGTTATCTGGATAGTTGGTGGGCGTAGCAAAGGGTAATATACTTTAGGGTCATCAATTGGGAGATAAGAATTCCCAATACGGAACTATTTGGGTTACTAATGGAATTTAGAATAAAAAGATTAAAAAAGAATAGAATATCCCTTAGGGGTGGAGAAGAGGAAGAAAGCTTAAGTAATGCCGCTATAGTCTAATTGGTTAGGGCACCGGTCTCTAAAACCGGACTGTGTCGGTTCAAGTCCGACTAGCGGTACCAAATGTATTTCATAGGATGAAAGGACGTTGACAAGCCGATTATTAATACGTGAGATACATAACATTTTAACTCAGTCTAGGACGTACAGCAATATTAAAAATGATAATTGAGATATCACTTAAACGTCCTTGTAAATGACCTGAATTTTTACCCTCGTGGTTGAGGCTCACAGCAAAAGCAAAGTCGAAAGGCAATGGAAAACGGGTATAACCTGTTTTCGTTGGTTAAACGCCAAGACTCTGGGCAACTGGAGTATAAACTCGAGTGGCTATGACGACATATGCTAGTCTCTGTCAAATAAAAAGTGTATGGAAATTGTAGTAACTCAATTTTGTAGAAACCCCCAGCATATCTATGTTGGATAGTACACCTACATGGTTAAGGTCATGCAGCAACATTTCTTTTAATTGATAAATGAGATAGTAACCTGCGACCTGAGTACTGTGTATCTAGTTGACCTTGTGAAAATGAACTAGCTATATGGGAAAGGGTTCGCTATTAATTTTAATATCCTAACGGATTTGGGCATACAGCCAACAATTCGGTGGGTTTCGGTTCGTCCGAGCCTTCCTCTTATAGAGCCTGAGTACGTATATACTAGATGCCCAAGTAATTTACAGTCTGATATGTGCGGAAACGGTTCAATTTAAGTTAATACAATAACCTTTAGGGACTAACAGCCAAAAAGTATATTAATTCTTGCCTAAAATGAGAATACTAATATTGTCCCTGTCAATTTATAACTAAATAAAGGAGAAAAAGTTATGAACTCATTCATTCAAGCAAATCTAAGGAACAACACCTGTACTGCAAATGGTATGGCTACCAACTCTTCAAGTGGTAACCCTATTGTAGATCTATTTTTCCTATGCGGAGCTGCACGTAACATGTCCGATAACGATATAATTACTGTGTTCAACGAGGCATATCAGAAGGATGCAACTTCAGCATTACGTATCCTATTCTGGGCTCGCGACATCGAGAAGGGACTTGGAGAGCGTAGGTTCTTCAGAGTCGTAGCACAATGGCTCGATAAGAACATTTTAACTAGTGTTCTACAAGACCAGAACTTCACCCAGAACATCGTTCGTGTTGACGACCTAGTCTATCTAGCAAATCACTTTGTTCAGAACGACAAGAAAGAGTCAGCTAACGCAATAATTACCTTCCTATTCGGATTAATGAAGAACAAGACTCTTCAGGGTATTGTTGCTAAGTGGATGCCTCGTAAGAACTCCCAATACGGTAAGGTCGTAAGATACATGCGTTCCAACGGATTCATCAACTCTTACAGCGAATACCGTCACCAGATTGTTGGCTTAACTAACGTAGTTGAGCAGAACATGTCTGCTAAGGAATGGGACGGAATCAATCTCGAGCATGTACCTTCTATCGCAATGAAGAAGTACAAGAAGGCATTCCACCGTCACAATCTACTTAAGCCATTCGTGGAGAAGGTAGTTGCTGGTGAGGCTAAACTTCACGCAAAGAGACTATTCCCTTATGATATCGTTAAGGAAATCATGAATAGTGGTATCGCAAGATCCGCTATGAATGACACCAATCGTCAGCTCCTAAACGAGCAGTGGAAGGGATTACAGCAACTTGATGACCTACCAAAGGACTTCAGAGCTATTCCTATCATCGACGTAAGCGGTTCTATGACAATGCCAAATAACATTCCTATGAGTGTTGCTATCGGTATTGGATTGTTTATGGCGGAGAACAATCCTAACGAGACTTTCCGTAACTACTTTATCACTTTCAGCGATCGCCCAGAGTTCCAAAAGATCACTGGTGCTGACATCGTAGAAAAGGTTAAGAATACCATGAATGCTCCTTGGGGCATGAATACCAACCTTGAGGCTGTATTTAAGATGATCCTTAGAAAGGCTGTAGACGACAGAGTACCTGAGAACGAAATGCCAACTACAATCGTGATTATATCAGATATGGAATTCGATCAATGTTCCAAAACTCCGAGTCATAATGCATTAGAAATGATTAAATCTGAATACGCTAATGCTGGTTATACTATGCCAACCGTGGTATTTTTCAATGTAAATGGACGAATAAAAAATGTACCTGCTCAATTGAATGATCAAGGCGTCATTCTCGTTTCTGGTGCATCTCAAAATGCAATTAACTTTGTGTTAAAGAAAGGCTATGCCGATATGATGGGATTGGTCAACGAAGTTGTAAACAATGAAAGATACCAGCATATAAAATAATGCGTAATTTGGGAGGACATATAGGTTCTAGCCTATCGAAAGGATATTCTCTGTTTTTTCTTACTCCCAAATAATTATAATTGGTCGCTAGAACGACCTAATAAAGATAACAAAGGAGAAAGTATGAATGAAACATTACATTTACAAAACTACAAATCTTATCAATGGAAGATATTATATAGGAAAACATTCATCTGACAGTATTTAGAATGATGTGTATTTGGGAAGCGGTAAGATTCTGAACAAAGCTATTTAGAAATATAATCGTACTAATTTTAGTCGCTAGATACTATTTTAGTTTTAGTCAGAGAACGAAGCATACTAGAAAGAAAAATTTATATTATAGTAGTTGTTAAATGATCCTCTTTGCTATAATATTGCACCAGGCGGAAATGGAAATTCACAATTGGGGTTGAATAAAGTTGTTATTATAAATGCTGATGGTAAGTATTAGAGAATTAATAAATAGATATATGATCGTAATATTCACACATCAGTTAATAGTAATCATATTGTCGTAAAAGATGTTAGTGAAAATAAAGTTAAAAGAATCACTATTAAATAGTTTAAGTTAAATCCTCACAAATATATTCATGTAAATAAAAATTATGCAATTTTCAAAAATAAAAATACATTAAAGAATGAAAGATTAAGCGTCAAGACTGAAATCGACAATACAATGTATACACATGTTAATAAGGGGTTTGTGCTAGTCTTAGAATAGGGTGCGGTGAAAAGAATCGCCAAAACAGATCCTCGGTATTTATCTGGGTAGGTAAAGAGTAAAGAAACTAATATAGTTCATTGTTACGATTAGTTCGGAAATTTTTATTGTTTAGATAAAAATTCATCTTAGTGGAAATCTGGAAAATATAAAGGAATAAACAAGGATAAAATTTGGTGCCACAATCCAATTACTATGGAAGCAGTAATGGTTAACGATTTGCAAGATGTTCCTGTTGGATATAAACATGGAAGAGGTCGCCAATATAACAAAACCCATAAAGGTAATAAATTTATGTCAAGGGGTGAATTAACAAAGAGTGAACAGGACACCGTAAATACCATTTCACGTGCTATGGATGACTGTTAGAAGTATCAGGGATTAGCGGTTAGATATATGGCTATTTCGTATAAAAATGTTTCAAAAATGTATAATGACAATCCTGTTGGATCGGTTATGAAGTCCAATCAATTTTTGTCTTCAACTTATGATTCAAGTACAAATAGTAGGGAAAAAATGGTATTTGACTTAACTGGTAGTATGAATACCAAAAATATGATGACAATGTATATTGGTTCAAAAAGCGGTGTATGTATATAGTCTGCAAGTAAACACAAAAGTTAGAAATAGGTATTATTTAAACCTAATTGTGAATTTAAAATCATTCATTTTGACAAAGAATAGAATGCTATATACTTACAAGAAATGTAAATAAAACAATTATTTTGGGGCTGTATTGGCTTCGACGGGTGTAAGAGAATAAAAGAAACAAGCAGAGTGACTACTATATAGTCAAAAACGAACAGTATAATAACTGGCAACGAATACAAACAAGCTGCTTAATTGACAGCCTACTGCAAGTGAGGTTCATTGATTTGTAACTTGTGGTAGTATGACCATAATCAATCTCTTTCAGTGAAGAGTTCCAATAGCTGAACAGAGTATCATGGAATATCGAACGAATGAGATTGTTTAAGTCCTCCATTCGAGAGATTACTAAAGATGGAATAAACTAAGCTTGTAAACAATTTCTTGAAGGTATTATGTTCGGACAGGGGGATCGATCCCCCTCAGCTCCACCAAAAAATAAATTGCGATCTTTTGATTCGAACATGGTAATTATAGTCAAGGAGAAATTGATTATGTATTACGTTTATAAGACAACAAATATTGTGAACAATAAAATTTATGTAGGAGTTCACAAATCAGACAATATATAGAGTGATTAGTATTTAGGTAGTGGTAAGATTATTATTAAATCTATTTTAAAGTATGGCAGAAATAAGTTCAAACGATAGATATTATATTAGTTTGAAACTGATACAGAAGCATACTTCATGTAGAGCCAAATAGTTGATAAGTAGTTTGTAAAAAGAAAGGATACATATAATATCAAATTGGGTGGGAAAGGTGGAGATCCACATGTGGATCGCAAAGATGTAATATAGGGTGAAAAGATATGTCCAGTATGTGACAAAGACTTATCCGGAATGAGAATAACTGATGTTGGTAACCATATTAAGTGGTGCAAGTTTCAATCTAATCCTGATAATACGTATTCTTAGGCAATGAAGAAGGCGAATGTAACTCGATTCGGTGCATTCAAATCATATAAAGTTACATGCAATAAGTGCGGAACAGAATTTGAAGTTCGATAGAGGGAACATTCATTTCCAAAGAAGGAGAAGTACTTCTGTTCTATTAGCTGTGCTAATAGTAGAAGTAATCTATCATAGAGTTGTAATGAAACCAATAAAGGAATAGCCCGTGAAACATCTAAACAATTATGGTAGAATGAATAGTATGCTAATCGCCAATTGAAGAGAGTAGATTTTGCAACTACCCAGTAATTAGTGTTGTGAGATATCTAAAAATATACAATATTTATCGTAATTTAAGAATCATATAAAGGAGACCTGTATATGAATAAACATGTTAAGGACACATTAAAACATAGTAGTATATCTTTGATTATAAGCATAGTTTTAGCACTGCTAATTACTTGGGCTAGAACTAATCCAGCAAATTCATTTTAGATGGCTTGGACGGGAGTAGTTGTATGCTTAATGTTAACTTTAAATTATGCTAGAAATTGGAAGATAGGATATCTTGATAATCCAAGACCTTCTTCATGGTGGATATACATAAAAAATAATTGGAAATGGGAATTATTGCATTTTGTTTCAGTTAATGTGTTTTTTGTTATTCCATTGATTCTTTTCAAAAGTTTTTGATGTAATCCTACTAGACATTGATAATTAATAGCAAGGTTGACCTTGTTTAGGAGATTATCAATGATATATGTAACTATCATATTGGATGTAATTGCGTTAGCTACCTTGGTATTAATGATTTTATTATGTGATTTTCCTGAATTTATTGCAAAATGGTTCAGAACAAAGAAAAAATAACCTATTAAGCGGTTGGGACTAACAGCCAAAAATTTATTAAATTCTCGCCAAAAACTGAGAATCTCAAATAGTGTCCCTGTCAAGTCCGCAAAACTTTAAGGTCTCATTCATAGGGAATGAGTGGTGGAGGGTACGAGACTCCCACCCTTAGTTCTATCAATCTCTAACCAAAAGATTGAATTTTGATGCGGGTTTAAGGAGTGGTTCCTTGTGGGGTTCATATCCCCAATACGTCGGTCCGAATCCGACACCCGCTACCAATATAAGTATTTTGCCCATGAGCAAAAATTATTTGCCACTTTTTTAAAAAATGGCTATAATAGAATTATAATGAAAAATAAAACAAACCAAAAGGAAATTACAATGAGACGCAATTTAACTAACTCAGATACAGCAGAACATAAATGCTACCATGATAGCATTGGCTATTTTGCACTCTTGAATTCAAGAGAACCAAAATAGAAGGTGTCCTAATGTAAAATAATACCATATTCTCAAAATACTTAGGATGCTGACTTAAATAACTCGGCATCCTTTTTATTTGTTCACTAAATAATGGTTTATACGTTTTTTTAATTTATGATTATAATACTAAAAAACCCAGCAAAAAAGGAGATATAAAATGTATATGAAAAACAAAGTGACTTTCGTATTCGAAGTAGTAGAATCTAATAGTAAAAGATTCATTCCTATTAAAGCTTGGACTGTTAATGATGCCATTTCCATTATGAAACGTAATGGTTGGAATATGTTTAAATTGGTATGACTACTGTGTCGTCACTCCAGAGATGGTGATCTGGGCTGGATTGTAGCTCCAGTGCCGTAAGGCTGAATAGGTTCGAATCCTGTTGACGGTACCAAATGTAGCTGTTGATGGTAAAGATGTAGATATAAAGTGTACATCATATAAATAATTAAATAATATAGGCATAGGTGATAGAATGGTCTAATCCAAGTAGAATTCTTGGTTAAGTTGTGTAATACTGCCTATGCATTGTATGACGGCATCGACTAACAGACTAAGTCATTGCACTTTCACTGCAAAGAGTGCGGGTTTGAGTCCCGCTGTCGTCACCAATTTTATAGATGTGAAATAAAGTGAGGTTATTATGGATAAAAGATTTTGTATAATTATAAGTGATACTTATAAACGTCCTGTTTTGTATGATTCTAAATTGGATATAGAATATATGATAGAAATTGCGAATCAAATTTGGGAAGATCCTTATACTGGAGATACCGGGACTAACGATATAAGAGTTATATCTGTTGACAGTTTGGTTGAAATATTAAATAGTTTGTAAATTTAATTTATATATACAATATAGCGTGAAAAATAAGGATTGCTATACTGTTTGAAAAATTATAAAGTGGGAAAACTATTCCCGAAGATTGGTGATAAGGTAGAATAGTTTTCAAGTATCGTTTAGTCGGTGGGTCACTGACTACGTTAACATAAGCCGATGGCACGGAAAGTCCTCGAGGTTTTCACACCAATCATTGCATCTGGCAGGCGTTCCACTTTATAGTTTTTCGGATACTGGACTAATTGGCTAAGTCGCTTGCTCCGGAGCAAGGTATCATCAGGGTTCAAGTTCCTGGTATCCGAACAAGTTTATAGTGTGAATACAATATTTAAAAGCATATTGGTACGGTACTCGAGATTGGTATCCTCGACTTGGTTCAACTCCAAGTATAATATGTGCAGATTAGCGGTGTGGTGACAGGGAGAATTCAATTCCCAATTCGTTCGATTCGAATAACTAATTTGCTAATATTGTATACAATTATGCGAGTTCGAGTCTCGCCAGTGCTACCATTTAAGGAATTGTAGGTTCAATCCTACATCTTAGGCCAAAAGTATATAGATGTGTATTCTGGGTGGTATGCCTTTTGCAGATTAGGCACACAGCCATTATTTAAGGTAACCCAAAC
>Ga0265293_10004930_pt1 | contig 22914 bp, 24 predicted proteins | sample Munlanlewell138R_FD_192505 | JGI IMG/M metagenome (GOLD analysis project Ga0265293, IMG submission 192505) | Leachate microbial communities from a municipal landfill in Southern Ontario, Canada - Leachate well 138R | ecosystem: Engineered > Solid waste > Landfill > Unclassified | place: Canada... | reverse complement strand
GGCTCGCTACATCGCCGACAAGCTGGGCTACACCCCCGAGCAGATCGAGTGGAAGGAAGCCCCCTCCGGCCAACGCGAGACGCTGATCCAGAACGGTCAGGTCGACTACATCGTCGCGACCTACTCGATCACCGACGCACGCAAGGAGAAGGTCGACTTCGCCGGGCCGTACCTGATCACCGGCCAGAGCCTGCTGGTGCGCGCCGACAACACCGACATCACCGGCAAGGATTCGCTGGAGAACAACAAGAAGCTGTGCTCGGTGACCGGGTCCACCCCGGCGCAGAAGATCAAGGACGAATTCCCCGGCGTCCAGTTGCAGCAGTACGACACCTACTCCGCGTGCGTCGAGGCGCTGAAGAACAACGCGGTCGACGCCCTGACCACCGACGAGGTGATCCTCGCCGGTTATGCCGCGCAGACCCCGGGGGCGTTCAAGATCGTCGGCGAGCCGTTCTCCGAGGAGCGCTACGGCGTCGGGTTGGAACTCGGCGACGACGAGTTGCGCGGCAAGATCAACGACGCGCTCGAGCAGATGACCTCCGACGGCGCCTGGCAGACGGCGTTCGAGGAGAACCTCGGCCCGGCCGGCATCGCCACCCCGACGCCGCCCGCGGTCGATCGGTACTGAGATCGCGCACGGGCCGGGTAATCAGTGGAGGTCTTGACCGAGTACCACGAGCAGATCCTGGCGGCGTTCGTGGTGACCCTCGAGCTGACGCTGTACTCGGCGCTGGGCGCGCTGGTGATCGGCACGGTGCTGGCGGCCATGCGGCTGGCACCGGTGCCGGTGCTCAACTGGATCGGCACCTGCTACGTCAACGTGGTGCGGAACACGCCGCTGACGCTGATCCTGCTGTTCTGTTCGTTCGGGGTTTCGCAGACCTTGGGATTCACGCTGGTCGACGCCGATTCGCCGACGTCGGTCGCCGACAGCAACTTTCGGCTCGCGGTGCTGGGGCTGACCCTCTACACGGCGTCCTTCGTCTGTGAGACGGTCCGCTCCGGGGTGAACACGGTGCCGCTCGGGCAGGTCGAGGCGGCCCGGTCGCTGGGCTTCACCTTCGGTCAGAACCTGCGCATGATCCTGCTGCCGCAGGCCTTCCGCGCGGTCATCATCCCGCTGGGCTCGGTGCTGATCGCGCTGACCAAGAACACCACGATCGCCTCGGCCATCGGGGTCGCCGAGGCGGCCCTGCTGATGAAGGAGATGATCGAGAACACCGCGGCCCTGATGGCGGTCGGCACCATCTTCGCGATCGGCTTCGTGGTGTTGACGTTGCCGATGGGGCTGCTGTTCGGCTGGCTCGGCAAGCGGATGGCGGTGGCCCGGTGAGTGCGTCGGGCGGCGCGACCGTCCTCTTCGACGCCCCGGGCCCGCGGGCAAGGGTGCGCAACCACATGATCACCGGCGTCACGGTGGTGGTGTTGGCGCTCGTCGCCTGGGTGGTCTACAGCGGGTTGTCGGACAAGGGCCAGTTGACCGCCGAGAAGTGGCAGCCGTTCCTGACGGCCAACCTGTGGCAGACCTACGTGCTCCCGGGCATCCAGGGCACGCTGACCGCCGCGGCGGTCTCGATCGTGCTGGCGCTGATCCTGGGCCTGGTGCTCGGCGTCGGCCGGCTGGCACCGAATGCCGCTGTGCGGTGGGTCAGTTCGGTGCTGGTGGAGTTCTTCCGCGCCGTGCCCGTGCTGATCATGATGATCTTCGCCTACTTCCTGTACGCGCAGTATGGACTGTTCGCCTCCAAGCACGTGGCGTTGGCCGGGGTCATCACCGGCCTCACGCTGTACAACGGTGCGGTGATCGCCGAGATCGTGCGTGCCGGCGTGCAGGCGTTGCCGCGCGGACAGGCCGAGGCGGCCGCCTCGCTGGGGATGCGGTGGGGTCAGACGATGCGCTCGATCCTGCTGCCGCAGGCGATCACGTCGATGCTGCCGGTGCTGATCTCGCAGCTGGTGGTGGTGCTCAAGGACACCGCGATCGGCTACCAGATCACCTTCGTGGAGATGGTCCGCCAGGGCACGGTGGTGGGCTCCGCGTACGGCAACTACATTCCCGCGCTCATCGTGATCGCGGTGCTGATGATCGCGGTGAACTTCGGGCTCTCGGCGCTGGCGGTGCGCGTCGAACGCCGACTGCGACGGTCGCGGCGGGCTCCGGAACCGATGGAGGCCGAGCAACCGGCCGAACAGCCCGGCGACTGACCATCGACGGCTCCCGACATCGACTACGTCCGCCGCTGCCGCCACGCGTCCTAGGAAGGATGCAGGGTTGCCGAATAGCGTCTGATTTCACCGACGGTGCGGTCGCATCCCACCAAAATCGGCTCCACCCCGAGACAACGGATGTCGGCGAAGCGCGTGTGGGTAGCGCCGGTGCGGAAGTCAGTGATCCGCAGGCGGTACTCCGTGTGGGTGGTCCGCTCGATCATGAGCCCTTGGGACAACCAATCCCAGCCGTATTCGCGGAGCAGTTCCCGTTCGACGGCCTGCTCGGCGGGCCCGGCCAGGCATGCCCACCCCCGGTAGAGGTCAAACAGTTCGTCCGGGCGCCCGGTGTGGTCGACGAGTTGTGTCATCCGGTCCGGAGTCAGGTTGCCCCACAGTCGGCCGTCCGGGAAGTCAACCAGCGTGGGCGCGAAGCGGTGACCACCGAAACTGCTGATCCGCCATACGCGGACGGCCGAATCGTCGCCGTGCGCCTCGCGCAGTTGTCGGTAGAACGGGTAACCGTAGGTACCGCAGCAGGCATCGACCGACGCGTGCGTGCAGACGACCAGGTCGCGATGATGGGCGAACTCGCGATAGTCGGCGAACTTCGTCAGCAGCGCCGCTTCCCGGCCGGAGTCTGCAGGGAAGAGGGCCTCGATGAGCTGTGGCGCAAGCTCGTTCGGCACATGGTGCTCGACGCGCGTCAGCGGGGCCGCGGCACCGGGCTGTCGGTCGAATCGGATGATGCGCATCACACCGTCCACCGAGTAGGCCGGATCCGGTGCGGCCGCGAACGTCTTCATGGTCAGTCCGCGTTCCTGGACGCGGCGGGTGGCGGCCCGTAGCGCACGGCGCAGCCTTGCCGGCACCCGGTCGGTCTCCCACACCGGAGTCCCCATGCCGGACGGCCACGGCAACGGAAGCTCGAGCATCAGGTAGCGGTCAAACGGGCGCGCTGTGCCGATCGGGTCCTCCGTGGCCACGCGCGCGGACTGCGAGCAGGACGCGCGGGGTCGTCCCTCCGAGTCGGCACGGGCCTCGGTTCTGCGACCGAGGGATGCGGCCGCCAGGTTCTTACGAGCCCGAGCCGCCTCGGTGATCAGTTCGTCCGCCGTGCCCAGCTTGGTAACGCTTTCGACCGCGCTGGGACCGGTGAAGCCGATGGCCTGCAGGACTCGGTAAAGGCCAACGAAGTCCACTATGCCGTCGCCTGGCGTGATGGCCGGTGGCATGCCGCCAGGTGACGGTCGGCCTTGTCCACGAGCTGGGTGGTCGCGAGCCCCGACCGCAGCGATGTACGGAGCTAGTTCGGCCAGCCCCCGATCCGGTGATTCGCCGCCGTAGTGCACCAGATTCCCGGGATCCCAACAGGCTCGGAATGCCTCATGCCCGACCTGTTCGACCACCGAGCGGGTGTCGGCGGCAGTACGGGTGAGTCCGCCATGCGGTTTGACCGCGATAGTCACCCCGAGAGCCGCGGCGTACGGTGCGGCCGTCGCCATCAGCCGCAAGTAGCGATCGCCGAGTTCGAGTTCCGGACAACCCATGTCGACCAGGGTGCTAACACCGAGCCGATGGCAGTGTTCAAGCTGGCGACGAAGGGTGGCGACGGCCACGTCGTCGCCACGGTCCAAATCGGCAGCATGGCTGAGGATTACCAGCTCCAGACCGTGATCGCGGATGACAGAGCCGATCTCACGGGCCTGACTGGCGGGAGTGTAGGGCGTGATCACCTCGGTGACGCCGTGTACCGGCAGCGCCACCGCGTCGTACCCGGCTTCTGCAATCCCCGCTAGGGCGCGCTCGAGCGGGAATTGCGCCCACGGACGGACGGTGCAGGCAAGTCGTGGGGCGGCGGTCATGGGCAGGGCTCCTGGTCGTAGCGGGTGACGATGGTGCGCCGAACCCGGCCCGCATGCTCTGCGCCATCGAGCGTCAGGCTGTAGGCGCGCACGCCGTATAGCGCCGATACGGCGGCATCGGTCAGCACCGATTCCGCAGGTCCGATCCGGACATCGGCCCCGCCCCCCAAAAGTATTGCGGTGTCCGCGATTTCCAGTGCGTGGTCGGGGTGGTGGGTGGTCAGCACAATGGTGCAACCTTCGTCGGCCAGCCCGCGCAGCAGGTGCAGTATTCGCCCCTGGTTGCGCAGGTCCAAGGCCGAGGCCGGTTCGTCGAGCACCAGCACCGGGCTTTCCGCGGCCATCGCCCGCGCAATCAGGACCAGTTGACGCTCACCCCCGCTGAGCGTCGGATAGTCGCGTTCGGCAAACGCGAGGAGGCCGACCCGCGCGAGCGCGGCCCGAGCGTGCTCGTAGTCGCGGCGGCGCGGCGCGGCCATCGGCCGCAACCACCGGGCACGGCCCATCAGGACCATGTCCAGCGCGGTGTACGCGAATGCCGAGCGGTGGCTCTGCGGCACATATCCGGTCGGGCCGTCGACCCGCACGCACCCCTCGGTGGGCCGATCAAGGCCGACGAGGCAGCGCAATAGCGTGGTCTTGCCCCGCCCGTTTGGGCCAAGGACGGTCAAGACCTCGCCGCGACCGAGTCGATGGGAGACACCGCGGAACAACCAGCGTCGGCCGTCGTGGCTGAACCCGAGCCGATCGATTTCAAGCATCCGACCACATCCGCTGCCGGCTGCTGCGCAATACGAGCAGGAACACCGGGGCACCCACAATGGCGGTCAGGACGCCCAGAGGAATCTCGGCGACACCGAGGGTCCGGGTGATGGTGTCGATCACCACCAGGTAGGCCGCACCAAGGCCGATGCTCACCGGGATCAGAACGCGATGATCGGGTCCGACCCACAACCGTGCCAGATGCGGCACCACGAGGCCGACCCAACCGATGACCCCGCTCACGGCGACGGCCCCCGCGACGATGGCGGCCACGGTGGTGAGCAATATCCAACGTAGGCGCCTGGGGTGCAGGCCGAGCGTGGCCGCGTCTTCGTCGCCGAGGGACAACACGTTGACCCGCCACCGCAGCCCCCAGATCAGCGCACCGCCCAGCAGGACGGGAACGGCGGCAACGAGAACCTTGCTATAGCTGGCGGTGGCCAGGCTGCCGAGCAGCCAGAAGATGAGCGACTGCAGTTCCCCGTACGGATCGGCGAGATAAGTGAGCAGCGAGACGAGGGCGGCGAAGAATGCTCCGACCACGATCCCGGCGAGCACGATCGTCAGCGGCGGTGCCGACCCGCGCAATTGGCTCACCGCGAAAACGGCCACCAACGCCAGGAGCCCGAACCCAAAAGCACCGAATACCAGCGCCACAGAACCCAGGCCGAGGACGATCGCGAGCGCGCCACCGAAGGATGCTCCGGACGAGACCCCGAGGATCTGAGGGCTGACCAACGGGTTGGCGAAGACTGCCTGCAGGACCGCACCGCAAACCGCCAGGCCGGCGCCGACCAACATGGCCAGCGCCACCCGAGGCAGGCGAACGTCCAGCACCACCGCCGCCTCGGCCGATGTCCAGGTCTGATCGAGGGGTAGCAGCTGACCGAGCAGGATCCGCAGCACCTGATCCGGGCTCACCGAATAGCGACCGACGGCAAGAGCCAGGACGGCAATCAGAACGACGGCACCCGGAAGGATGAAACACGCCGTGCGAGAGCGTATTTCCATGACCGGGGTCTGGTCGGTCGGCGGTCCTGCGGCATCCGGGGCGGTGTACCCGGCCGGGTCAGTGGCCGAAGTCGACATAGTCCGCGGAACCGGCGTTGTGCTGGACTTGCAGGATGGCGTCCAATTGCGCGGCATTGGGCTCGACGGCGTACATGAAGGCGTATTGGCGAACCACGTCGTCCCGGAGACCGGGAGCTCGGGTGCCGTGCACCAAACCGGCCAGCCACTGCCACATCAGTGGCGATTCTTGACTGGGCGGATCCCACCGATAACCACCCAGCGGCACCTTGTAGACGCGACGCCGGCGCACCGCCTGCAGTGTTGCCAGGGCCGGGTCGGCGTACATGTTCTCCGGCATCATCGGCCCGAAGTTGCCCAGCAGGATGAGGTCAGGATCCCACGCCAGGAGTTGTTCGGTGTCGATGGTGCCTTGTTCGGCGTCGATACCGGCGGCAGGGTTGCGAGCACCGACGAGCTCGGTGACGAAGTGGTTGTAGGAGGCACCGCCGCCGACCTGTAGTCCGTCGAGGGCGCCGCGCAGGTACAACACAGATGGCACCGCCCCGCTGCCATGCTCGGCCGCGCGCAAACCGTCGAGCCCCCGCTGCATCTCGTCCAGAATTACCCGAGCACGGTTCTGCTTGTCGAGCAGCTCTCCGTACAGCGCGACGGTGTCCTCTAGGTCCTGTTGCGTGCCATAGGTCAGGCCTACGACCGACAGCCCGACATTGCGCAGCGGATCGACGATGCCGGGACCCCGGTCTCCCCACTGGATTACGACATCGGGATTCACCGACAGCACACTTTCCACGTTTGGGGCGAACTCGGTGCCTGCGACATCGGTGGGGACGTCGAGCAGCTCGGGGTAGACCTCTCCGAGAAAACTTCCCTCGATGGCCGTTCGTGAAACGGCATTCATGCCGACCAAGACCTCGGGACCGCCGTTGACGGCCACGATCATGGAAGCGGCCGGCATCGGGATGGTCACCACCCGCCGCGTCGGTCCTCGGAGTTCGATCCGCTGCCCGGTCAGGTCCGTGACGGTCAGGCCGCCATCAACGGGTGCTGCGACATTGCGGCCGCACGCGGCGCCGAACAGCGGGATCGCAGCGGCAGCGAGCACACCGCCGAGTAATCGTCGACGAGTGAGGTTGCCGAATTCAGCACCGGTCCGCTCTGCAGTCCGCACACGTTCCTCCTGGAGTCCGCGCTCCCTGGATGACATCCGCGACGGGTCAGTGTCCTGACTTCCGGATCCTCGTTCCGTCCCGACCTTCCGGCTATTCGGCCGTGGTCACAACTGGGAGTCACTCCCCGGTCACAGTGGCGGGACCGCGCCGGAATCACACCGGCTTCCTGGGTCCCATCGCGTGGGCAATTCGCGTACACGGTACCGCATCTGACGTCGGGGCTGCCGCAGGCGACCGATCAGCTGCGGGAGGCGAGACGCTCTATGCAGACCAGTTCGGGGACCTGCCGAGATGACTCAGCAGGCGATCCAGATCGCTCGCGGGCTCGGAGACGGCGACCGCCCGACCGAACGGTGAGCCGTCCGCATCCCGAAAGTCGCCGTCCGGCACCGCGAGGGCGATGGGCAGGGTGGCCCGCACGACGTCGTCGGCGATCACGTAGGACCGATCCAGCGACCGCGCGACGTCCCAGCCGTGCACGACGTAGTCCACGAGATGAAACCCGATCGCCTGCGCGCCGGGGACCTTCGCGCCGGGCCCGAACTCCGGGATCGTGAAGGTCGCCGCGAGCGCCTCCTCGGCGGCGAAGGCGCGCATCACCTCGGCCGCCGCCGCCGCATAGGCACCCGCGGGATCCCGCATCACCGCGTCGGTCACGGCAGCGGGATCCCACGCCTCGGGGTCGGCTCCGCGACCCTGCGCAGCCGCGGCGAATCCGCGATGCTGCGCCGTCATGTGGATCAGCAACTCCCCCAGGCTCCATGCCCCGCAGGGGGAAGCCCGGCCCAAATCCTCGACGGTGACCGCCGCGACGAGGTCGGCGGAGGTCTGCACGGCGGTGCGATGAAAGGTACGAATGTCGGCATCAATATGCATACGCCTATCGTAGGTGTCTGCTTATTATATGGCAATGCCTAATATCGCGGTATGACATCGCCGCCGCGACCCGACCTCGCCGCCCTGCTGGCCCCCCTCCTGCGCGACCTGGCGGCTGCCGAGGTGCCGATTCTGGATGAGCACGGTTTGACGATGTGGGGTTACAGCGTGTTGGTCGCACTCGACCGAGGGCCGATGCGCAGCCAGGCAGCCCTGGCGGAATCGATCAACGCGGACAAGACGCGGATCATCCCGACCCTCGACGAACTGCAGGCGCAGGGTTACATCGAACGGCATCCCGACCCGGCCGACCGCCGGGTCCGACTGCTGGCCCTCACCGATTCCGGTCGCAGAGTGAAGGATTCCGCACAATCAGCCATTCAGCGCGGCGAAGAGCGTTGGCTGTCACGGCTACCGGCCGGTGATCGCGCCGCCTTTCTACGGGCCCTTCGCCGATTGGCCGAGGACGGCGAGCAGAACACCTAGACCTTGCGGCGTTCCCGCTCGGCGGCGAGTTCCACGCTGACGACGTCGAAGGCCATGCCCTGGTTGTAGCCGCGCCGGGCCAACATGCCGACCAGGCGCCGGGTCACCTTGACGTCGTCGTCGGACAGCCGTTCGCGACGGAGCTTGGCGCGCACCAACTCCTCGGCGCGTTGCCGCTCGGCGCCGGCATCGATGCCGGCCAGCGCGTCGTCGATGACCTCGTCGTCGACGCCCTTGGTGCGCAACTCGGCGGCCAACGCGCGGCGCCCCTTACCGGCGTTGATCCGCCGCGATCGCACCCACTGCTCGGCGAAGTCGGCGTCGTCGAGCAGCCCCACCTCGACCAGCCGGTTCAGCACCGTCGCGGCGATGTCGTCGGGGTAGCCGCGCTTGCTCAGCTGCTCGGCCAGCTCGGCGCGGGTGCGGGCCCGCACGGTGAGCAGGCGCAGGCACAGCGCCCGCGCCTGCTCGGCGCGCTTGGCCGGGTCGACCTCGGTGGCCGGCCCGGCCTCGGCGGAGTCAGAAGTCGACCGGGGCCGGGAGGACACCGTCGTCGCTCGCGTCGTCGGTCAGCACGGCACCGATGCCGAGCTTTTCCTTGATCTTCTTCTCGATCTCGGCGGCCGCGTCCTTGTTGTTCAGCAGGAAGTTCCGCGCGTTCTCCTTGCCCTGGCCGAGTTGCTCACCCTCGTAGGTGAACCACGACCCGGACTTGCGGATGAAGCCGTGTTCCACGCCCATGTCGATCAGCGAGCCCTCCTTGGAGATGCCCTTGCCGTAGAGGATGTCGAACTCGGCCTGCTTGAAGGGCGGCGAAACCTTGTTCTTGACGATCTTGGCGCGGGTCCGGTTACCGACCGCGTCGGTGCCGTCCTTGAGCGTCTCGATCCGTCGGACGTCGATGCGCACGGAGGCGTAGAACTTCAAAGCCTTTCCACCCGTTGTCGTTTCGGGACTGTTGTGCACCATCACGCCATCGACGAAGTAGTTGTGGTTGCCCTCCACCTCGATGTCGAAGCGATTCATCGACCGGGTGTGCGGCTTGACGTGGATGTCGAGGATCCGCGCCGGGACCAGTCGCTCGGTGGGCTCAACGAACTGTGGGGCGACCGTGCCTTGGCCGCGGAATCGCGGCAGCAGCTTGTACTCCATCGACGGTGCCATGTAGGGCGCCACGATTTCCTGGAACTTCGCCGTTGCCGCGGTGGTGAACACCAGCATCGCCTTGCCCGCCGCACCCGCGTGGCGCAGCCGGACGTCCAGGCCGTGCGTGTCGCGCAGATAGTCGCGCAGACGATCGCGAGAGCCCACACTCATGGCCTCGACACAGATTTCGATGCGCCCGCTGCCACCTTCGGTTCGCTGCTGTAGTCCCTTTGAGCGGACGGTGAAACCGCCGTCGTCCATGTACCAGATGGCCAGCGCCAACGGGGTGAGCGCTTTCAGATACTCCTCGGACAGGAACTTCTTGCCGTCCCCCAGGTACACGGCGCGCTGCAACTCGGCCAACTCCGGCAAGGGCGTGAAATCGACGAACCGGGCACCCTTGGCGTTCTCATGCGCCGAGTGCGCGATGTTGGCCAGCAGATCCGTCTTCCACTGCAGGTAATCGCCCTGCTTGGCGCCGTGGCCCATCCGGAAACGAACACCGTTGCGGTCACGTCGATTTGGCGAGAGATTCCCATCCCCCATCAGCGAGCCGAGCACCACCTGGAACTGCTGATCGCTGAGTCGATGCGGCTCGGAAGCCATGACCCGGTCCCCGGCGATGAGGTCGCCGGCCTCCGACCAACCTGCCGGGGTGCGGATCAGGTGGTTGGGCGTAGCGGCGAACTGCGAACGTCCGTTACCGCCCGACTTCTCTACGGTGAACTGCAAGAACTGCTCGGCCGGGCCGTTGTTGAACCAGTTCACGACCTTTCGCGGCACGACCTGGTCGGCGACGGGGTCGTAGGACAGCACCTCGACGTCCATCTTGTTGTTGACGATCTTGCCGATCTTCTCGGTGGTGCCGTCGGCCAACTGAACCCGCGTGCTGTAGTTGAAGCACCCGAACATCACGCCGATCTTCTCGCGCAACTGGTTGATGAAGATCGCCGTGGTGCCCGAGTTGCTCAGGGCACCGGTGAGCTTCCGGAGCGCCTGGCTCATCAGCCGGGCCTGCAGGCCGACGTGGCTGTCGCCCATCTCGCCCTCGATCTCGGCGCGCGGCACCAGGGCGGCCACCGAGTCGATCACCAGGATGTCCAGCGCGCCCGAGCGGATCAGCATGTCGGCGATCTCGAGGGCCTGCTCACCGGTGTCGGGCTGGGAGACCAACAGCGCGTCGGTGTCCACGCCGAGCGCCTTGGCGTACTCGGGATCCAGCGCGTGTTCGGCGTCGATGAACGCCGCGATCCCGCCGGCGGCCTGGGCGTTGGCCACCGCGTGCAGCGCGACGGTGGTCTTACCCGAGGATTCCGGGCCGTAGATCTCGATGACGCGGCCACGGGGTAGGCCGCCGATACCCAGCGCGACATCCAGCGCGATGGACCCGGTGGGGATCACGGCGATCGGCTGCCGCGCCTCCTCGCCGAGCCGCATCACCGAGCCTTTGCCGTGACTCTTCTCAATTTGCGCGAGAGCGAGCTCGAGGGCCTTCTCGCGATCGGGGGCCTGCGCCATGATGGTGCCTCTCCGGTAGTCGTGGTTGACCGGGTCTCGGTCGGTTGGCTGTGACGTTAGAACAGCCCACCGACAAAACTCGTCGGCCGAACGCTGACCACAGTAACGAACAGGTGTTCGAACGCAAGTAGGCGCGCCGCGTGTTTTCAGCCGAGGCCGTGCAGCACGTCGGCCAACTCGGCCGGCCGCGACAGGAACGGCGAATGCCCGCCCGGCAATTCGCGGACCTCCGCGTGCAGCCGCTGCGGGGCCACCCGTCGTGACCAGTCCGGACGCAGTATCCGGTCGTCGCTGCCGACGATCGCGGTGGACGGCACGGCCGGCAGCGGATCCACCGTCCAGACCGCGGTGGGCGGACCGTAGGCCTGGGGCCGCAACCGGGCCACGGCCGCGTCCGCCGCCTCCGGCTCGCAGTCCTGGTAGAGCAGGGTGCGCGCCAGGTCGTGGTCGCTCCAGAAGGTGCAACCGTCGGCGCGGCTCAGGCCCTTCAGATAGGCCGGATCGGTCATGCCGCCGGCGCGTTCCTGGTCGGATTGGCTGCGTCCCGGCTCCGGGATCATCGCGCACAGGTACACCGCGTGGCGCACCGGCGCGCGCCAGGCGACCAGCGGCAGCACGTTGCCGCTCAGCGAATGGCCCACCACGATCGGGTCTTCGACATCGATGGCCGCCACCACCGCGTCGGCATAGTCCTCGAAGGTGGCCGCGGGATCGTCGCAGGGCAGGTCCATCGCGACGGCGCGATGACCGCGCTCCTGCAGCTCGGGGATCAGCCGTTCCCAGCACCACGCGCCGTGCCAGGCGCCGTGGACCAGGACGAAAGTGCTCACTCCGGCGATACTTTCACCATTGGTCTCGGGGGACCTCGAAATCCGCGCACAACGCCCGCCACACCGCGCGCGGTTCCACCCCGTCCTCGATGGCCTGGGCCGCCGTGCGGCCACCCACGGTGCTCAGCACGTGATCGACCAGCAACGAGGCGCCGCGAACCGGGCCGAACTGCCCCTCGACGAGTTCGTGGAATTCGGTCAACCGCACGTCGACGAATCTACCGAATCGCGTCCTGGCACACCCGTACCGGATCGGCGACCTGCGCGATCGACGCCCCTGCGGCGCGCGCGGCCTCGGCATGGTGCGGTGCGGCCAGCACCTCTTCGACGGCGTCGACCAGCGCCTCGGCACCCAGCGGCCGGATCAACCGGCCACTGCCCTGGCGCACAACACGATTCGCCATCTCCCACTGGTCGCCCCCGCCCGGCACGATCACCATCGGCACCCCGGCCAGCAGGGTCTTGGCGACAATGCCGTGGCCACCGCCGCAGATCATCAGGTCGGCCCCGGCCAGCAGTTCGTCCTGTCGGCCCAGGCCGACCACGGCCCACGGCGGCACCTCGAGGTCGGCGCCGCCGAGCCGGGAGACCGCGACCCGGGCGCCGGCCGGCAGGGTCTTCCCGGGGATCAGGGTCTGCAGCGCCAGTTCCGCCATCCCGAGGGCCCCGGTGGTCGCCGTCGACGGCGCCACCACGATCAGCGGTCCGTCCCCCGGCGGCGGGGTCAGCACGTCCTCGGTGGGCTCGAAGTGCAGCGGACCCACCACCACCGCCTCGGCGGGCCAGTCCGGGCGCGGCACCTCCAGCGCGGGCAGCGTGGCGATCAGCCGGCGCACGGGCCCCGGGTCGTCGGCGGGCAGACCGATGCTCTGTCGGGCCGCGGCGCGCTGCGCCAACCCCGCCCGCCAGGAGCGCTCGGTGAGTTTGCGCATGACGGCATCGCGCAGCCGGCCGCGCAACCCGGTGCCCGGCGCCAGCCCGCTGCCCAGCGGCGGGAGCCCCTTGGACGGCAGGTAGAGCGGGTGCGGGTTGAGTTCGACCCACGGGATGCCGAGCAGTTCGGCGGCCATCCCGCCGCAGGCGGTGATGACATCGGACACCACCAGGTCGGGGGCCAGCGCTGCGATCGGGTCGGCGCCCAGCACCGCCATCCGCGCGGCCCGGCGGTGGATCTTCTCCCCCGCGTCGGCGTCGTCGTCCTCGTCGGTGGGGTCCAGACCGAGCAGTTCGGCGGCCGCGATCCCGGCCGCCCGCGCGGTCTCGAGCCACTCGACGCCGGTGTACAGGGTCGGTTCGGCGCCGGCGGCCTGCAGCTTGCGGCACAGCGCGATCGCCGGGAAGGCATGTCCGGGATCGGGGCCGGCGACCACGGCAATACGCATCGCCACAGCCTGCCACACGCTTTAGGCTGTCCCCATGACGGAGCAGACCAACGGTCTCGTAGGCCGCACCACCGCCGAATCCGACATCGCCACCGTGGAGAAATTCTTCTCCGCGCTGCGCGACAAGGACCTCGACACCGCCGAGTCGCTGCTGGACAACGACGTGGTCTATCAGAACGTCGGCCTGCCGACGATCCACGGCAGCCGGCGCGCCATGAAGCTGTTCACCGGGATGCAGCGCCCCAGCCTGGGCTTCGACCTGAAGATCCACCGGACGGCGGCCGACGGCGGCACCGTGCTCAACGAGCGCACCGACGTCATCACCGTCGGCCCGGTCCGCATGCAGTTCTGGGTGTGCGGGGTCTTCGAGGTCCGCGACGGGCGGATCACGCTGTGGCGCGACTACTTCGATTTCTACGACATGACCAAGGGTTTGCTGCGCGGCCTGCTGGGCGCGATCGTCCCCGGGTTGCGCCCGACGCTGTGACCGCCGTCATTGCCGCAGGTTGCTAGCATTTTCATAGCTAACCATCGCCGACCGTGAGCAGTGATATGACCACTAACGCCGCCGCTACCAAGCCGAACCTCTGGCAATACGTCAAGTACTGCTACGGCGGTCGGTTACCTGCTTCGATGCGCGATTGGGTGCGCAACGACCTGGCCGGACCGGGTGCGACGCGACGCATGATGGTTCGGATGTTCATCCCGGCGGTGCTGATCCTGCTGCCGTTCTGGTTCATCCCCACGTCGCTGTATGTGCACCTGGGCATGACGGTGCCGATCCTGATCCCGTTCGTGTACTTCTCGCACGCGCTGAACAAGGTGTGGCGCCGGCACATGCTGCGGGTACACGGAATGAATCCCGCCCTGGTCGACGAACTCTCCCGGCAGAAGAAGGCCCACGTCCACCAGGCCTACGCCGAGAAGTACGGCCCGCGCAGCGGGCCGCCGTCGAGTCACGACGTCTGAGCGTCACGACGTCTGATCGTCACGACGTCTGAGCCGGACCGCTCAGGCCCGGCGCAGCTGACCGAGTTCGTCGAACGCCTGCGCCCAGCCGAGCAGCCGGTCGGTGGCGTCGGTCAACTCGCTGCGATACCGGTGCTGCGAGGCCAGCAGTTGCGGTGAGGGCGCCCCGGCACCGTTGCCGTTGGCGGCGGACACCAATTGCGCTGCGGCGGTGACCATCTCGTTGTACTGCCGGACACCCACCCCCAGTTGGGCGGTGTAGGCGTTGATGGTGGGTACCAGGTAGGCCCGCGATTTCGGTGTCGTGGTGGCCGCCTGCTCCATGGAGACGACCTCGGCCGCGGTGGCCGCCATCGCGGTCGCGGTCTGATTGGCCGCCGCGGTCAGTTCCTGGATCTCCCCGTCAGGCAACAGGTTGCTGCGCTCCATCACACCCAGCAGCGAGAACAGGCCGCGCTCGGACGCGCCGAGGGCGTACATCGCCGGGCGGGCCGCCGAACCGTGCGGTGGGAGCCGCCGGGTGCTGGCCGGGCGCTGCGCGGGCAGCGGCGTGGAGCGCAGCCACCGATAGCGCAGGAACGCCAGCGTGGCGGGGAACGCGGCCCCGGCGGCGAGCAGGCCGGGAATCAGCAGCGCCCAGGCCGGCGTGCTCCAACTGGCCAACAGCACCGTCACCAGGATGCAGAAGACCGTCGCGAAGCTGAACAGCAGGCCGATCCGCAACGCCCACTTCCGCTTCCGCAGCAGCCGGGCCCGCGGGTCGGCGGCCAACTTCAGTTTGTGGGCGAGCACGTCGGCGGCCTCGCTGGCACCGTCGAGCCCACGTTGCAGTACTGCGCGCCACTGCTTGGCTATGGGCTTGACCGCCATATCGACCTTCTCGTGTTCCTGCTGGCGCGGGCTACTGGCCCAGCGGCTTCTCGGGGGCGGCCTCGGTGGTGGGGGTCGCGGGGGCGGGCTGCGCGGTTCCGGAGGTCGTCCCTGAAGTCAAGGAGTCACCGCGCATCGACGCGCGAATCTGCTCGAGCCGGGAATGTCCGGCCATCTCGACGCTGGCCTGCTGCACCTCCATCATGCGGCCCTGCACCGAGTTCTGCGCCAGCTCGGCCTCGCCCATCGCGTTGGCGTAACGGCGTTCGATCTTGTCGCGGACCTCGTCGAGGCTCGGGGTGCTGCCGGGCGCGGCGATCTCGGTCATCGACCGCAACGACGCGCTGACCTGCTCCTGCATCTTGGCCTGCTCGAGCTGGCTGAGCAGCTTGGTGCGCTCGCCGATCTTCTGCTGCAGCACCATGGCGTTCTGCTCGACGGCCTTCTTGGCCTGGCCGGCGGCCTGCAGGGCCTGGTCGTGCAGGGTCTTGAGGTCTTCGACGCTCTGCTCGGCGGTCACCAGCTGAGCGGCGAAAGCCTCGGCGGCGTTGTTGTACTCGGTGGCCTTGGCGGCGTCGCCGGCGGCGGTCGCCTGGTCGGACAGCGTGATCGCCTGGCGGACGTTGGCCTGCAGCTTCTCGATGTCGGCCAGCTGGCGGTTGAGCCGCATCTCGAGCTGGCGCTGGTTGCCGATCACCTGGGCGGCCTGCTGCGAGAGCGCCTGGTGTTGCCGCTGCGCTTCCTCGATGGCCTGCTGAATCTGAACCTTGGGGTCGGCGTGCTCGTCAATCTTCGAGTTGAACAGCGCCATCAGGTAGCGCCATGCCTTTACGAACGGATTGGCCATGAGTTCCTGCCGCCTAACGTTGTCGATGCTCTGTGGTCTGACTCAGCCTGCGCAGACCAATTTATCGGTTCGGGGAGGTTCGACACACTCCCCTACTTCAAATGGCGCGTCGCGGCAGATCAGGCGACCGCCATCGCGACCGGATTGACCGGTCCGATGACGACCTTGGTGCCGGCGTCGACGCGCGGCGAACCCTTCGAGACCAACTCGGCGTACTCATGGTGGGCCATCTGTTCACCGGCGTCGGAGAGCACCCGCGACAACGGGATGTCCAGGGCGGAGCAGATGGCGCCGAGCAACTCGCTGGAGGCCTCCTTGCGGCCGCGCTCGACCTCCGAGAGGTAGCCGAGGCTGACGCGGGCCGAGTCCGAGACCTCACGCAGGGTGCGACCCTGGGACGCTCGGGCGCGACGCAGTACGTCGCCAATGACCTCGCGCAGCAACAACGTCATCGGTTCTCCTTCACTACGCGGACTTCGTCGGGCTCTGAGGGGAACAACGTCTATTGCGTCGGATTTGGTTCCCGCGGCGCCCGACGAATATCGCGGACCGCCGAGACCAGGTAATCGAGCCCGGTGAACACCGTGAGCACGATGGCCAGCCCCATCACCACCCATGCGGTGGTGTGCCAGACCGGCGGCCAGGCGTGCAGCGGGAGCACGAACAGGCCGATGCCGACCGCCTGCACCATGGTCTTGAGCTTGCCGCCGCGGCTGGCCGGGATCACCCCGCGGCGCAGCACCGCGAAGCGCAGGACCGTGATGCCGATCTCGCGGACCAGGATCACCACCGTCACCCACCACGGCAGATCCCCCAGCATCGAAAGGGCGATCAGCGCCGAGCCGATCAACAGCTTGTCGGCGATCGGATCGGCGAGCATGCCGAACTCGGTCACCATGCCGTACTTGCGGGCCAGCTGGCCGTCGAGCCGGTCGGTGATGACGGCCACGGCGAAGATGGTGAACGCCGCGATCCGGTTGGCGAACTCGTGGCCGTCGCCGGCGAAGAGCACCAGCAGGAACACGGGAACCAGCACCAGTCGCAGTGCGGTCAGCAGGTTGGCGATGTTCATCACCGGAGGGCGCCGGGCCGCCGGTTCAGTTTCAGGGTGCCCCGACACGGCCATAGAATATCGGGTGGCATGCCCGGCCCCGGCAACCGATACTGTCCACCCGTGAGCCACCCGCAATCCAGCGCCCCGACAGTGCGTCGCGCCCGCACCTCCGACGTGCCGGCGATCAAGCGTCTCGTGGACACCTACGCGGGCAAGATCCTGTTGGAGAAGAACCTGGTCACGCTGTACGAAGCGGTCCAGGAATTCTGGGTGGCCGAGCTCGACGGCGAGGTCGTCGGCTGCGGCGCCCTGCACGTGATGTGGTCGGATCTGGGCGAGGTGCGCACCGTGGCCGTCGACCCCAAGGTCAAGGGCAGCGGTGTCGGGCACGCGATCGTGGCCAAGTTGCTCGAGGTGGCGCGCGAGCTCCAACTGGAACGGTTGTTCGTGCTCACCTTCGAAACCCGGTTCTTCAGCGGCCACGGCTTCCACGAGATCGACGGCACCCCGGTGACCGCCGAGGTGTACGAGGAGATGTGCCGCTCCTACGACATCGGCGTCGCCGAGTTCCTGGACCTGAGCTACGTCAAGCCCAACATCCTGGGCAACACCCGGATGCTGCTCATCCTGTAGCCGTCCGAAGTCGGGCCTTAGAAGTCCGGTTCGTCGTCCCCGGCGTCGGCCTCGGCGGTGTCGTCCTGTCCGCCGCCGCGGATCAGCGCCAGCGTTCCCGCCAGTTCGTCGGGTTTGACCAGGACCTCGCGGGCCTTGGAGCCCTCGGAGGGGCCGACGATGTCGCGGGTCTCCATCAGGTCCATCAGGCGGCCCGCCTTGGCGAAGCCCACCCGCAGCTTGCGCTGCAGCATCGAGGTCGACCCGAACTGCGAGGACACCACGAGTTCGACGGCCTGCAGGAAGACATCGAGGTCGTCGCCGATATCGGGGTCGACGTCCTTGCGTTCGCCGGCCTTGACCGCGGTCACGCCCTCGGTGTAGTCCGGCTCGGCCTGGTCCTTGCACGCCTCGACGACGGCGTGGATCTCCTCGTCGGTGATGAACGCGCCCTGCAGTCGGATGGGCTTGTTGGCGCCCATCGGCAGGAACAGGCCGTCGCCCATGCCGATCAGCTTCTCGGCGCCCTGCTGGTCGAGGATGACGCGGCTGTCGGTCAGCGACGACGTCGCGAACGCCAGGCGCGAGGGCACGTTGGTCTTGATCAGACCGGTCACCACGTCCACCGACGGACGCTGGGTGGCGAGCACCAGGTGAATACCCGCGGCGCGGGCCTTCTGGGTGATCCGGACGATGGCGTCCTCGACGTCGCGCGGGGCGGTCATCATCAGGTCGGCGAGCTCGTCGACGATGGCCAGGATGTACGGGTAGGGCTTGTATTCGCGGTTGCTGCCCAGCGGCGCGGTGATCTCACCGGAGCGCACCTTCTCGTTGAACACGTCGATGTGCCGCACCCGGGAGGCCTGCATGTCCTGGTAGCGCTGCTCCATCTCCTCGACCAGCCAGGCCAGCGCGGCGGCGGCCTTCTTCGGCTCGGTGATGATCGGGGTGATCAGGTGCGGAATGCCCTCGTACGGCGTGAGTTCCACCATCTTCGGGTCGATCAGGATCATCCTGACCTCCTCCGGGGTGGCCCGGGCCAGCAGCGACACCAGCATCGAGTTGACGAAGCTGGACTTACCGGAGCCGGTCGAACCGGCCACCAACAGGTGCGGCATCTTGGCCAGGTTGGCCGAGATGAAGTCGCCCTCGATGTCCTTGCCCAGGCCGATCACCAACGGGTGGTGGTCTTTTCGGGTGCCCGGGTCGGTCAGGACATCGGCCAGCCGGACCATCTCCCGGTCGGTGTTGGGTACCTCGATGCCGACGGCGGACTTGCCGGGGATGGGAGCGAGCATCCGCACACTCTCGGTGGCGACCGCGTAGGCGATGTTGCGGTGCAGCGCGGTGATCTTCTCGACCTTGACGCCGGGCCCGAGTTCGACCTCGTAGCGGGTGACGGTCGGTCCGCGGGTGCAGCCGGTGACGGCGGCGTCGACCTTGAACTGTTGCAGCACCGAGGAGATCGAGTCCACCATGGCCTCGTTGGCCGCGCTGCGCCGCTTCGGCGGGTCGCCGGCGACCAGCAGTTCCAGCGACGGCAGCACATAGGGGCCCTCGACGACACGGTCCAGCGCCTGGGTCACCACGGGTGTCGGCGCCGGCTTGGCGGGCTTGCGCTTGCGCGGCTTGGCGGCCACCGCCGGTTCGGGCACCGTCGGCGCATCTTCGAGACCCGCGTCGGCGGCGTCGTCCAGCGGGTAGTTGTCGTACGGGGTGCCCCCGGGCCACGTCGGCGGCTCGTCGCGGTAGGCCGCGGGATCGTCGTAGTAGCCGTCGGAGAAGTCCTCGGCATCGGGTTCGCCCGCGACATCTTCGGCGTCGTCGTAGTAGTCGGCGTCGTCATAGTCGTCGTGGTAGTAGTCCCGCTGCAGTCGCGAGCCGAACATGTGGTGCAGGGTGGCGGGGACCTCGCGGATGGTGGTGCCGGTCAGCAGCAGCACGCCGAAGATCGCGCCGATGAACAACAACGGCGCGGCGATCCACACGGTCAGCCCGTCGGACAGCGGCCCGCCGATGACGAATCCGATGAAGCCCGCGGCCTCGGCGCGGGCGGCCGGGTCCTCCGGCGAGCCGGACCACAGATGCCACAGCCCCAGGACCGGCAGGGCCACCATGGCCGCGCCCAGGATCAGCCGGGGCCGGGATTCGGGGTCGGGCGAGGTGCGCATCAGCGCGATCGCGATCACCGCGATGAGCACCGGCAGCAGCACCACCGACGCACCGACGACGGCGCGCAGCACGTCGTCGATCCAGGCGCCGACCGGTCGGGCCGCGTCGAACCACGAGCTCGCGGCGACGATCACGGCCACACCCAGCAGGGCCAACGCGATGCCGTCGCGACGGTGGCCGGGTTCGATGTCGCGGGCCCGGCCCACCGACCGCGCGGTGCTGCCCGCGCCGCGGGCGAGCATCAGCCAGGTGGCCCGGGAGGCGCGACCGACGGCGACCCCGGCCGCCGCCACCGGCGACGGCCCGTGCTGCGGGCGTCGCGCCGGGGCCTTCTTACGCGGTGGAGCCGGCCGCTTGGATCGCGCCGCGGTCTTCGAGCCGGACTTGGATCCGGCCCCCGACCGAGGCCCTGACCTGCTCGTTTTACCGGCAGAACGCGCAGCGGTCTTACTAGCCATGGGCTCAAGCCTAGTCGCAACTACCTCATCTGCACCATCCGCCACACTGGTCACGAGTTGGTCTCGGCGAATCGTTATCCCCGCGTAGCCCGGACCGGCGCCCTCGTCGGCGATATGGCGCGGACTATCGTGTGGGACGTCACACCGCCCCCTGCACACTGTCACCGAGCCAGGAGCCCGCATGCCCGTTGTCGTCGTTGCCACCATGACCGCCAAGCCGGAATCCGTCGACGCGGTCCGCAACGCCTGTAAGGAAGCCCTCGAGGCGGTGCACGCCGAACCGGGCTGTGAGCTGTACGCGCTGCACGAGGCCGGCAACACGTTCGTGTTCATCGAGCAGTGGGCCGACGAGGAGGCCCTCAAGACGCACAGCACCGCCCCGGCGGTGAGCAAGATGTTCGGCGCCGTCGGTGAACTGCTCGACGGTGCGCCCGACATCAAGATGCTCGCGCCGGTGGTCGCCGGCGATCCCACCAAGGGACAGCTGCGCGGCTGATGGGCGACAGTCTGCGCGGCAAGACCGCATTCATCACCGGCGCCGCCCGCGGCCAGGGCCGCGCGCACGCCGTCAAGTTGGCCTCCGAGGGTGCCGACATCATCGCCGTCGACCTGTGCGCGCAGATCGAGTCGGTGCCCTACCCGCTGGCCTCCCCCGACGACCTCGAGGCCACCGTCAAGCTCGTCGAGGAGACCGGATCGCGGATCGTCGCACTGCAGGCCGACGTCCGGGACCGCGACTCGCTCAAGACCGCGCTGCGCACCGGCACCGCCGAACTCGGCGACCGGCTCGACATCGTGATCGCCAACGCCGGGATCGCGCCGATGGCCGCCGAGGGCGCCTGGCAGGACGTGATCGACGTCAACCTGACCGGTGTCTACAACACCGTCGACGTCGCCATGAAGCCGATGGTGAAGTTCGGCAACGGCGGCGCGATCGTGTTGACCAGCTCGGTGGCCGGCCTGGTCGGCCTGGGCTCCCCGGTCGCGGGCTCGGTCGGCTATGCCGCCGCCAAGCACGGCATCGTCGGGCTCATGCGGGTCTACGCGAATGTCCTCGCGCAGTTCAGCATTCGGGTCAACTCGGTCCATCCGGCCGGCGTCGACACCCCGATGATCGACAACGACTTCACCCGGTCGTGGCTGGCGGGCCTGGCCCAGGAGACCCAGGGCGGGCCGGACATGGGCAATGCGCTGCCGGTCCAGACCCTGCAGGTCGAGGACATCGCCAACGCCGCGTACTACCTGGTCTCCGACGCCGGCCGCTACGTCACCGGCGTAGCCCTGCCCGTCGACGCCGGGTACGTGAACAAGCGCTGAGAGTCCCACCGGTGCCCGCCCACGCTGCGCAGACGGCCTTCGGTCCGATGACCCTCGCCGCGATCGAACACCACGAGCCGCCCGGGCGCCGACTGGTCGACGACGACCTGGCCGCCGCGTTCCTGCCCGCCTCCCTGCGCGCCCTGGTGCGGGCCGGCCGCCTGGCCCCGCTGCGCCGCGCGATGATCCGCAGTTCGGACCGGCGGGCGCCGGGACTGTGGGCCAGCATCGTGTGCCGCAAACGGTTCATCGACGAGCGGTTCTCCGACCCGCTCAACGAGTTCGACGCCGCGGTGATCCTCGGCGCCGGCCTGGACACGCGCGCCTATCGGGTCGCCCGGCACAGCGATCTGCCGGTCTTCGAGGTCGATCAGCCGGTCAACATCGAACGCAAGGCCGCCACGGTCCGACGCGCCCTCGGCGAGGTACCGCCGTCGGTGCGCCTGGTGGCGGCCGACCTGGAACGCGATGACCTCCTGGCCGCACTGCGCGACCAGGGGTACGACCCGCACCGGCGGACCTTCTTCATCTGCGAGGGCGTGACGCAGTATCTACGGCCGGAAGCGGTGGCGGCGCTGTTCGAGCAGTTGCGCGGCGCCGCCGCGGGCAGTCGGCTGCTGTTCAGCTATGTCCGCCAGGACTTCATCGACGGCACCAATCTCTACGGGGCGCAGTCGCTGCACAAGAAGTTCCTGGGTGCCCGGCCGCTGTGGCACTGCGGGCTCGAGCCCGAGCGGCTGCACGAATATCTCGGCGAGCGCGGTTGGCGGCTGATCGAGCAGGCCGGGCCCAGCTATTACCGCGACACCTACATCCGGCCCGCCGGCCGCGAGCAGAGCGCGTCGTCCATCGAGTGGATGGCCCACGCCGACCTGCCGTGATCGGTAGATGAGAACCCTCTCATCTGGGTTTCACCTTGGGTCCACCCCGCCGCAGCACAGTGGTGAGCATGCGGAAGATCCTCGGAACTGTGGTGGCGGCGGCCGCCGTGGCCGGCGTCGGGTTCGCGGTGGTCTCGCTGCAGCCCACGGCCGCCGAAGAGCCGCTGCGGCCCATCCACGTACAGACCCCGCAGCGTCCCGGTCCGGACGTCCCCGGCGCACCCCCGGCCGCGCCCACCGCGCCGCCGGCCCAACAACGCGTCTCACCGCCGGCCCCGGTGGGTCCCCCGGACGTGCCGCAGCCGCCCCCGGCCATTCAGACCATCAACCCGCCCGCTCCCCCGCCGGTCACCGGCGGCGCACCGCGCTACCAGGGCGGTGACGACTGGGATGACGACTGGGACGATGACGACGACTGGGACGACGACGATTGGGATGATGACGACTGGGACGACTG
>Ga0265293_10004929_pt1 | contig 22917 bp, 21 predicted proteins | sample Munlanlewell138R_FD_192505 | JGI IMG/M metagenome (GOLD analysis project Ga0265293, IMG submission 192505) | Leachate microbial communities from a municipal landfill in Southern Ontario, Canada - Leachate well 138R | ecosystem: Engineered > Solid waste > Landfill > Unclassified | place: Canada... | reverse complement strand
AGCAGTTTATAAAGAAGTTCCGATTACACAAGAGGTATCCTATTATCAGTTGGACGGTGAATTCTAAAGAGGAGGGTTTGAGGCTGTTGCAGATGGGGGTAGAGGGGTTAATTTCAGACAACCCCGCCCTTTTCACCCCTTAGTTATATAAATAGCGGTAGAGTAAGAAAACGGAAATAGTTCCAAACTTTTCAAATGCTTTGGCAGTGGCTTCACTAAGGGTGCGCTCAACGGCGTTAGCGATAACATCCCCCGTTGAACCTAGAACCTGCTTAGTTTTAAGGTTCACCAATGAAATCTCTCCGGTTACAGTCACGGCAACCCTGGTTTTGAGCTCTTTTAAATCAGAAATCCCCACTTGACCCACAATGGCGTAACTTCTACTGGGGTGAAGGAGCCTTAGCTTCTCTATATAGGTCTCTTCTTCCTCTAAAGGGCCGAATACCTGTACTTCTCCAATAATCCCATCCTTAGCCAACTCATGCTGAATAGCCTGGGCGACGTAGCTGGAGTTAATCAGCTCTCCCCTCAGATTGAACTCCGAAACAGTCAATAGTAACTCTTCTTTGAGCGTTTTAGGAACCCTTTTATAGGGGTAGGTGACTCTTTTGGAGTTGATAATTTGCATTAAAGCGGTATGAAAAAGGGGATCAATCTGCCGTATCACCTCCAATTCGTCGGCAATGTCTACGGCAACTACAAGTTCCCCCTGGTTCACGATAGTAGGGTTGTTGGTAGTATAAACAAATTGTCCATTTTGGTTAGTCACAAATTTTTGAAAATCAAGGTAGGCGCTCCCCAACCCATCGCGTGCCGGAGCGTAGACCACTACCGGGGCTTCAATTACCCGTGGGGAGAGGGCCCGCTTACCCCGTCGTAAGGTAACTGTGGTAGTGACATTGTCTGGCTCTCCAGTTGAGACTGAAAATGTTAGAGGTTCAACAATCTCCTTAATCCGAGTTATTGCCTGATTATAACGTGCTAGACCACTCTCTGCAGGCATCGAATAGGCAATATCGGCAATCTTAATATAAGAGAATAGAGCTACAATATCTTTGTTGTCCCTGAAGGCTTGAATCGCTTGTCGGTTTAACTTGTCCATCTCCTGTTCATGTTCAGAGAGGCGCACCTCAGATTCGCTGCGTGCTTTTTGGAGGGCGGCTTTATCGGCAATTGCCAGGAAATAGACCTGCACTCTTGTTCCCTCCTCTTTGACAAACTCTTGGGTTATTTTTAGCTGGTAGTCTCGAATTGTCTTACTGGTAGAGAGCTCGGCAAAATAGCGGTCAAAGACATCATCTCCAATATACTGGGAAATTTGTTTTAAGATTGATTCATAAGCCTGAATACGGCTTCTCACTTCTGAAGTCGTTTCCCCTTGCCCCACAAAGGCCAGTTGATTACGGGCCGGTTTAGGTTCATAGACCCAACTAGGAACGCCTTCAAAACTTGAGCGAACCCAGCTACTCACCGAAGTACAACTGCTAAAAAGAGCAAGTACTAACAGTAGCGGGATTAAAACTCTTCTCATAACATCACCACAGCCACCCTATTACCGGCGAGAGGAGGAAATCGCCTACCCCCTCACTCCCGTATTTATAACCAGCTGAAAGCCCCCAGTAGAAATTGGCACTACTTTGGTGTCGCACTACGGCCTCCAACGAAGTTCCATAGGAGAAGGAGAGCTCTCCATCCCCTCCTAAGGTAGCACCGCAGCCCAGATAGAAAGCCGCACCCAGTTGGATATTAGTCCACCAGCGCCCCAAAGGGGAAGTCCCTGGCAACAGGGCCCCTAAAGAGAAGACTTTCTTAACACCAACCATGGTTTGGATGGTAAAACCGTTGCCACTGTAGGGTAAATCGGCAAAGAGTCGCTGCGAAAGGCGCAATGAACCTAGATAGAGGGGGTAGTCAACGGTTAGGCTAAAACCGTAATTATCACCTGAAAAGCGCGGAGAGAACTCTAAAGGATAATCCCCTTTAAGCCTCTCAAGTGGCATCCCAACGGCTAAAGGCCGACTAGCCCAGAGGGGAATCAACTCAGTAAACTCCGCTTGCCGGTCGGTAGCCTCTAAAACAGCAATCCTCTCTCCGCTCTTCTGGATTACGGCAAACCTACGCCCTCTTAAGGCTTCAGCACTCCAATAACCGGCATCAACGATTACATCGAGGCGAGGCGTTTGATCTAAGGATAACTGACGAGCAAAACTTAAGCGGAGGAACTGCTTTAAATTAGTGGTGTAGAGCGCCTGCCACTCCCCCTCGCGACTAGAGAGGAAAGCGATCTCTTTTTTACTCTCGCCCCCCTCCCATTTGAAAAGGAGGTCGATGCGATACAGATCTTGACCTTCAAAAGATTCTTTGTCGATAGTAACCCTTTGCACCTCTACTAAAAAAGGGTCGTCAGGCCCTAGGATCCACGCCAACTCCTGTTCAACCGCCGCTTGGGTCACTGCTTTAACATCGATTGGAAAGGAGTCCATTTCTGCCACATCAACCGCTAAGAGGGGCGTTAAAAGGGAGAACAGAGTTAAGAGGAGGGCAACTCTTTTCAAGCTCCCTCCTTAGCCCAATAGACGACTACCTGTTCGCTTAAAAGCAGGGCGTCGGTCATAGCAGTGAGAGCTAACCATTCGTAACGGGAGTGGAGATTGTGAGAGCCGGTAAAAATATTAGGGGTGGGAATTCCCATCTCAGTCAGCCGAGAACCATCTGTCCCCCCCCTAATAAACTTCTCTTGTAAAACAATTCCCAATTTTTCTCCCGCTTGCCTAATGGCCTCCATAACCGGAGGGTCTTCTTTTATCTTGTCGTACATATTGAGATAGATAATCTCACTCTTGAGCTCTACCCTTCCTCCGACGTAGAGGGCCTCAACACTGGCACTGAGGCTCTCAAGGGCTGCTATTCGGCGTTTCAGAGTCTCTAAATCGAAGTCTCGCAGGTGGAGGATCAGCTTTGTGTGACCAATGGAGCCCTTTATATCTTCAGCACAGTAGTACCCCTCACGCCCCTCGGTTGCTTCGGGACTCTCAACCTGTGGTAGGGCATTTATAAAGGCAGCCGCCATTGTGACACTATTGACCATTTGCCCCTTGGCTGCACCCAAATGGAAGGGGATGCCGTAGAAGTCAACATTTACCGTGGCAGCATTAAAACATTCAGCTTCAATTTCACCGCGTGCACTCCCATCGATTGTGTAACAACACCTAGAGCGGAGCTTGGTGACATCAAAAGCGTCCAATCCCTTACCAATCTCTTCATCGGTGGTGAATATTAGCTCTACAGCGCCATGAACTACTGCAGAGGGGTCCATTAAGCGCTCAGCCAGCGTGACAAGAATGGCAACTCCTGCTTTATTGTCCCCTCCCAGAAGGGTATTGCCGTCAGTGACAACTAGCGTTGTTCCCACATACTCACTCAAGGTTGGGTAATCTTCTACTTTAAGGGTATACTCATGGTTTAAGACAATATCTTGCCCGTCATAGGCCTCAATTACCCGGGGTTTTACTCCATTGCCCATTACATCGTCTGCCACATCCACGTGGGCCATAAAGCCGATGGTGGGAATCTTTTTTCCCCCGGCATTTGAGGGGATTCGGGCAATCAAATAACCTTGAGTGTCTAAATCTAACTCTTTAATCCCAAGAGCAGCCAGCTCTTGTTTTAACATCTTCAACAACTCAAGTTGCCCCTCACTCGAGGGGCGCTGTGTACTCACGTGGGGGTCACTCATTGTATCTATTTTAACGTAACGTAAAAATCGCTCTAAAAGGGGGGAATTATCCATGCTCAGCACTCCTGTCTAAAATCTTCCCCCCATTATTCCACATTTGGTAACAGCGAGCAAGCTAAGCGTTAAAATTGTATTTCTTGAGGAGAGGTTTAACTAAATCCATAACTTGATAAATTGAGAAGACAATAATAATGAGTCCTGTAACTACCGGTCCATTGGTCATCGTTTTCCCGACCGTCATCATCGATGCCGCCAACGCATAAGCCGCTGTTGGGTCAGTGGTAACATCTACAATCCACTCTTGAAATGAATCGGAAAAGGACTCTTCGTCACTCTTGTAATACCTGTAGATTGACATCACGGTTGTGGCTGTAATACCGGCGGCTACTGAAACAGCTGCTGCTGCGGTAATTTTACCCCAGAAGATTATGTTAGGAATACAAGCATAAACAATCCCGGCAACCATCAAAACCAGAGATTTAGTGACTAACTTCTGCAGGTCTCTCAGGAATTCTGCCTTCTGACTCGGTGGAATACCTCTACTTTGCTGCTCGCCAAAGAGGGTAAAAGAGCGCTTAACATCTGCATAACGGCTACTTAATTCCGCATACTCACTGGCGCTCATTAAACCCTTAGCCTCTTCAAGGAGTTCCTGTGAGTCTTTACCGGCCGCCACTGAGTAGCAAAAATTGAGGTACTCTTCCCCCTTCTCCTCGTTCAACATTTCACGGACGACTCGCTCGCCGTTAATTTCATCCCCACGTGCCCTAGAGAACAGATTTAACTCCCCCTCTTCTTCAAGTACGGGCCCAACGGTCTCCAGCTGTTCATCAATCACCCTGGCGACCAGAGGGATAATCTCTTCGCGGTCAAGGGGCGGATTACTCGCCGGCTCCCACGCCAGAGAACACCCTACCAGACTGATAATCAGGTAGACAACCAACGCGCAACTCACAATTTTTTTAAATTTGCTTTTCACTCTGTTTCTCCTTTCTGATTTAATATGGCACCGAAACAATGGCCCTACTCATCCAGCCCACTTTTAAACAGAACTGGAATTTTTGGTAACCAGGGATGTAATCGTGGATGTAGGTGAAGCTCTCTTTGAAAGTATTGGAGGGATCGCGGTAGAGAACCTCCGGTTCTATAAAAAGGTAAGGCAATATTTCCCAAGTATAGCCAATGCCAATTTCGCTTAGGTAGTGGAGAGTCTCTTCAGGTGGGTAGGGACCTATAAAGAGGGCAAACTGGGCTAAAGAGAGGGAAAAAAAAGGACCTTTTTTCCAAGGGTAGCAGTGGAGCTTAAGGCCAATGTCCATAAGCACTTCATCGCCACCGCTGCGATCAATTAAGAAATAAAAAGGGAGAGAAAAAGCCACCCCATTTTCTAAGGAGGCCCCCACTCCTCCCCTGATACTAATATGTTTAGTCCATAGAACTTCGAGCGCGACTGCGTCCAAAAATAGTTTAATCTTTAAGCCGTTCTGGTCTTCAGCACTACCGGCTGAAAGGGGAGGTAAGAGACATAAAGCGTAGATAAGGACTAAAAGGAAGCCTTTCTTAATAATCATGCCTAGACGGTAGCACCCCCGCTAGGGCTTCTCAATCCTCACCTTTTGTTAGTAATTTATGACCATCCGAGAGCCTTAATAAACGCCTCTTTTTTCTTCTTCATCTGGGAAATGGCAAACTTCCCTTCCCGCTCTCCGGCGAGGTAGAGAATTAAACCTTTACGAAAACCGATTACCTTAGCGACACTCAGCTCTTCAATTTCGTCAATAGGCACGCTCCACACTTTTTTAACACGCTCTGGGTCGTTTAATTTAGCGCTTTTTTGGTAGAGGGCAACTTCACTGGAAGTGACGATTAATCTCCCCCGTACGAGATCTTCGCTCTCCATAGGGGGTACTTTCCCACAGAAAGTTGAAAACTTAATTTCACTCTCCGCTTCAATCACTTTTTCAGAAACCCAGTAAGAGAGGCGATAAAACAGAAAAAGGATCAGGAACATTGCAAAAAAAAGAGACCAGTAGAGCCCCGGGGTCAGTATATGGGTCGGCATGAAGACAATCGCCCCAAAAACGAGTAACAAGATAATCTTAAGTATGGTTTTCATATCCCCCACTATAGCAAAATATTAGGGCGGTGTCAGCTAATCCACTTGTCATATCTACCCCTTTTTATTAGCTTTCCTCTATGCATTCGATTCCAAATTACCCAGAAGAGATTCCTTTAAGTCTCTACCATTTAGAAGAACTACAACCCTATTTGTTAAGAAACAGGGCGGGCATCAGTGAACTGTCAATGGCTTCCCTCTTCCCTTTCACCCACAAGCGCCACTACAAAGTGAGTGCCTACGAAAATAATAACGGTGAAAGAAACTATATAATAAAGGGAATTCAGTGGCAAAACGACGTAGAAGAGCTCTTTGCTATCCTCCCTTCAGGTTATCCGGGCAAGGAGATCCTTAACTCCCTTTTAGAAGAGGTCTCTGAGGTTAATACAATCAGTGAGACTCTTTTACAGGAGTGGCAAGAAGCACTCAGGCATTACCACCCCTCCCTTTCCCTCCAAGAAGACCGCGATAACGCCGATTACATCTATGACAAACAGAGCCTAATAGACTTAGTTGGGCAACAACTCCATAAAAAGATGGCCCATGTCAAAAAGTTCGCCCAAACTAACCCTAAGCGTATTCTGATACCCGCCCATTTAGTCAATAAAGAGGATTTAATCCATGTCTTAGACAAGTGGGCCAATGGGAGGGAGTTAGTGGAAGATTACAAGGCAACCCTTGAGGCCATTAACCACCAAGCAGAGTTAAACTTAAAAGGGGTTGTCCTCTACAGTGATGATGTTCCCGTAGCCTTCACTTTAGGTGAGCATGATAGCGACAAGCGTTTCATCATCCATGTCGAGAAAGCCGATATCACATACAAAGGAATTTATCAGTACATCAACCGCGCCTTCGTTAAAGACCTCGATAGCTCTATTGTTGAGATTAACCGAGAGCAAGACTTAGGAATACCTGGATTAAGGCAGGCTAAACTCACCTACCAACCCTCCCGCCTATTGATGAAGTGGCGCATAAGAAAATAGTTATCCGGGCCCCTTTGAAGCAAGAGTGGAAAGTTCACACTCTCTCAATTGGAGGCTCACATGAAAAAAAATATTTTATTAAAGGTTGGGCTACTCCTAATTGCCACTCTGCTAATTTTTAGCTGTGAAGAGAAATCGGGAGTAGCCACATTAAGGCTGAGGTTGAGCTCCTCAGCACCACGCAGTCGAACCCTTTCACCGAAAGATCAAGGTTTAACGATAACCGGCTACACGATTAGCGGAGAGGGGCCTAACGACTCCACCTTTTCGGTTTCGACCAACAGTAGTCAAGTTGATATCAATGGCCTCACCATTGGGACTTGGAATCTGAAAATTGTTGGGATGAATCAACAGGGGACTGCTATTGCGCAAGCCACCCTGACCCACCACCTCACCACTAGAAATAATACCTTGGAAGTCACCTTAACCGATATTGTGGGCGAAGGGAGTATCGATATCGGTTTCCACTGGAATGACCCGGGGTTCCCCCTCATTCGCCTAGAATTGGAACTGAGAAGTCAAGGCGAGAGTTACGAAGCTGTTGAAGAGGGGTTAACGATCTCCTCCTCTACAGCATCAGGTCGCTACCATGCAATTCTGCCGTGTGGTTCTTACGACTTAGCTTTTATGCTCTATTCGGGAGATGAAAAAATTGCCGGCGGGGTTGAAGCTTTGCGTATCCTTGATGGTAAAACCACCGAAGGTGACATCACAATCGTGGTTAACAAAGAGGCCGTTGAGCCGACGGGACTTAAAATCTACAGTGCTGTCACACAACCGGTAGAGGGTGAAATTGAAGGCCTGGCGAACGTTATCCCCCCTAATACCGAAACTACTGTTGCTTTCAACCAAACTTCAGGTGGAGGCGGTAAGGACCTCTCTGTAGAGTGGTATTTGGACGGTTCTTACCGAGGTAATGAAAACCCTTTTCACTTTTCTACCCACACCGGCACCCATCGGTTAGATGCCTTGGTGCAAACCGAGCTATTGGGAAGTGTGGGGACAGTGTCTAAAACTTTTCGTGCCTCGGTGGAAGCCACAAATGGCGAGCCTTGTGTAGTTTTTAGCGCGAGTGATGGCGAGCGAGACCGTAAAGGTGACGCTCTTTGGTTATCTTCTGTCAAAGATATTAAATTCTTGAGAGACGGGAGGCTCTTAATCGCCAGCTCAAAAGGGTTACAACTATGTGAAATCCGCCGAGATTCTTTGGAGGTTGTGAGGAATTTCACTAGCAGTGGTGGCAGTGTCACCTACGATAATTATCCCACGATGGGTATCACAGATATTGCTGTCGACACATTTGAAGATATTGTTTGCACCACTGCTACTGCCCACGGTATCGTTGTCTTTTACCATTACGATACCACCACAGGGGATTTGGAGAAAATAAAGGCCTACGATGCAGATACTTCCCGTTGGGGCTCTGCAATTACCAATGCCGTCATAGAGCCTCTCTTTAAAAACTATTTCGTCGTAGACAGGGCTACCAACAGAGTTCATATCGGTGGCTATAGTAGTCAGAGTATTTCACAACCTTACTCCAATAAACTCTCTACCTATGTTTTCCCGATGGAGAACCCCACCAGAATAAAAATCTCGCCAGATGGAGGACGACTAGCCGTTGCCAGCCCATCCAACAATTCTTATCACTCCTACATGGTCTTCTACGATAATCCGGAATATTTGGCGACTGTAATCGAATCGAACACCTCTCTCGAATCATCTTACGGTACTGGTCCTTTAGATGTAGCCCTCATTGGTCCGTGTTCTCTGCTCTTTATGGAGAATGGAATACACACCTTTATGTTGGGCAATACAGGAATTGCTTGGCACCACCAAGGAAAAGTCTCATCAAACATAAACTCGCGAGCCTTTGAAGCCTGCTTTAATTCAGCGCACACCAAAGGGTGGGCCTTGCACGGTGGGAGTTCTCCTCTAATTGCTACCATGGAGATCTACAATGGCTCAGCCAGTTATTCATCAACTCTGCCGATTGGAACATTTCAGGGCACCCACATCGCTTGTTCTCCCGCTGAAAATTTCTTAGCTGTCGCCGGTAATAGTCAAATTATGCTCTTAAGAATCGGTGATGATTAGGGCAAAAAAGTGACGTTACACCTCAAAGCGATGTAACGTCACACATTAGAGATCTAAGACTAAAGTGTAACTACCCTCTTCTGTTCAAGTGACGTTTGAATTGCTTCCATCACACTCATGACGTAGAGGGAGTGGCGTGGCAGTGCCTTCTCAACACTCTCACCTTTAGCAATCTGCTCCACAAAATATTTGAGCTCTAAGAAGTAGGCATCTGTTTCATCTATTTTGAGTAGTTCTGGATCTTTTCCATTCCGGTAGAGGACCGCTGAACGCTGAGCACCACCCACATTCTCTAAGTTAAAACCAGCGATAAAGTTGTATTCAAAGGTGGCCTTGTGTCCGACAAGTCGCATAGTCATGGTAAAGGGGTAATTGTCGGTCATTTCAAAGGCCCCCTCGGCTGCAGCACGCTCCCCTGATTTAAAGGTAAGAGATGTTAGAACATGGTTCCAACATCCGTTCTTATCTTTTTCTCCAATAGCATAAATTTGATCTACTTCTCCAAAGAGGTAGCAAAGATAGTCGATATCATGGACGTGTAAATCGAAAAGCCCACCCCCAGATTTTTGGGGGTCACGGTGCCAAGTTGACCAGTCGGGGTGCTGAGCCATTCGACTCATGGTAACCATTTTGATGGTCCCCAGTTCACCTTTATCGACCACCTCTTTGGCCACAACATATTCGGGCCAGAACCGAATTACCTGTCCAACCATCAAAGTCTTTTGGGCTTTTTCAGCCGCTTCAACCATCTTTTTAGCCGATTCGTAGGAGAGGGCAAAGGGCTTTTCACAGAGAACGTGGGCCCCTTTCTCAAAGGCCATTGTGACATATTGTTCGTGAAGAAAGGTTGGTAAACAGATATCGACGATGTCAACCTTTTCGCTCTCAAAGAGTTCCTCGGCGCTGTTGTAGTAGGCAACGCCAAACTCCTTGGCCAACTTCTCACCAGCTTCGCGGTTATTGTCAACAATAGCTACAAGCTGTGCATCTTTAATCTCTTTGTAAGAGGCTGCATGTTGAGACCCAATAAAACCAGCCCCAAAAATTCCTATCTTTAACATTTCAACTCCTCCTTATTGTATATGTGAAAATATCTTTGACATTGTTGCTGACGTATTATAGATAATCTGTTCGGAAAAATATTTGTAAGGTGGCATCATCTCAGCATTACAGTAATCGTCGTAACCAATCTCTTTAAAAGCCTCCATAACTGCCGGATAATTGACGTCCCCCGCCAGTAGGTCGACGAAAGAGCCAAACCCACCCGGTTCCCGCCGATAATCTTTAAAGTGCACCTTTTTAATACGTTCACCCAAGATTTTAATCCAATGTTCGGGGTAACCTGTCAGTAATACATTCCCGACGTCAAAATAGGCACCAACATAGGCCGAGTTGAAAGAATCAACAAAATCCCTAAACTCGAGAGGTGAGAGGAGAAATTTGTTCCAAACATTCTCGATCCCCATGGCTACTTTATGGCTCTTGGCAATCGGTTCAAGTGTGGCAATTGCCTCCTTTGAACGCTCATAAACTAAATCATAGCGACACACTTCGCTACCGGGGACGAAGTCGACCCCTACGTAACCGGGGACGACCAAGACTGTATCTACCCCTAAAAGGGCTCCTGCGTTAAGTAATCGTTTGATAACATCGCGGGCAATCTCCCTATTTTTAGGGTCATCACTGGTTAAGGAGTGATCCCAAGGAACCCAAGAGGCTAGGCTCGAAATTTCAATACCGATGTCATCACACATCGCTTTAACACTAGAAATCTCTTGATCAGAGGCTTTGAGACCCAACTCCCCGGTCTCTGCCATGCAGAACTCGATCCCATCAAAACCTGCATCTTTGGCTAGTTCAGCAGCTCTGCGTAGTGTGGTGTCATCGGGGAATGACCAAAAATTAATGCCTTTCTTCATCTCAACCCTCCTTAAGGCAGAAGCCTTTTTGTGGTTAGCCTAGGCCATGTTTTACAAATCCTGAATCCCTCTGCGTAGGGAACTCCACATTGCAAACCACGGAATTTTGAACAAGTTCTGACGAAGTCGATGAAATCGATTCCGTCATGTTCACGCATCCAATCTATTTGACTCTTGTGGCAAGCCAAGGCTTCCAGTTTAAGCTCAATCTCTTCGCTGATATCGACATACTCGGTGGGGATAAAATCGACCCCCGCTAAGGTATCCATATAGTAAACGGGGACAACAGCTGCCGGATTTTTATACTCCGGATATTTTTGGATAACTGAAGCCTGAAAACTTGAGCGAAAAGCCATCAATCCAGCTTCAACATGGTCACGCATATAATCTTGTGCGGGGTGGGTAATTATTAGGTCGGGCTTTACCTCCCTAATAATTCTGACCATCTCTTTATTCATTACCTCGTCCATACTATTAACACTCAAATCGGAAGCATCAAGGGTAATGGCCTCGGCACCTATCACTTTGGCGGCTTCTTCAGCTTCATTGTTACGAATGAGGGCCAACTCCTTAGGTGGTATCTCAACATGCCCTAAGTCTCCGTTGGTTACATGACAGGCGACAACTTTGTGTCCCTCTTTTACGTAACGGGCCAAGGTGCCAAAACATGCAATTTCTAAATCATCTGGGTGGCACCCAATTGCTAAAATATTCATCTCTCCTCCTTGGTTTGTTGTTTTTTTTATCGGGAGGCCTTACGTAAGTTCTCCAAGTTGCTCAAGATAACTGCTACTACGATAATTCCTCCTGAAATAGCAGTTTGTGCATAAGGCCAAACCGATAAGATATTCATAGCGTTGTTGATTATCCCCAGCAGGAGTACACCAATAAATGCCCCTCCGATGGTTCCCTTACCTCCATCAAAGGTAATTCCTCCGATTATGGCAGCGGTTAAGGCCCTCAATTCATATCCGGTACCGGCTGTCGCTGTTATCGAATCAAGTCTGGCTACAAAGACAATTGAAGCTATACCGCTGATAATCCCGCTGATTGAGTAGATGATAATTTTGTGGAGGTCGATGTTAATACCACTCAGATAGGCGTTCTTTTCATTGCCACCAATGGCCACTATACGGCGGCCAAAACGGGTGTAATTCAGCAAGATGAAAGCAAAGGCTACCATTACTATCAAGAAAATGAGCATGACGGGAAAGACATCAAAGATCCTAGTACGACCAATGAAGTCAAACTTTTTCTTAAAGTTCATAAAACGCCCACCGGTCAACATAAGGGAAGCGCCCAAAAATATCTGGCTTGTTCCTAAAGTTATAATGAGGGGAAGACACCTACTTTTTGCAATGATTATGCCGTTTACTAAACCACAAGCTAGACCGGTGAGTAACCCTAAGATAAGCGCCCAAGTGACGCTCCCTCCCCCTGTAATTACTTTTGAGATAACTACCCCGGAGAGGACCATGATGTTTCCTATAGAGAGGTCGATACCGCCACTGATAAGCAGTAGCCCCATCGCCATAGTAAGAATCCCTAATACCGTAACCTGTTGAAGGATTGCCACAATATTGCGGATTTCAATAAATTTTGGGCTGATTGCAGAGACCACTATGGTTATTAGGAGGATTACCCCTACCATCAATATACGCTGATCTCTAAAATTTATCCTACCTAACCTTGTCTGTTTTTTCACTTCTTCCATAATTTACATCCCCAACGCACTTTTTATTATTCTCTCTTCACTTATCTCTTCCTGTGGAATTTCCCCAGTTATCTCGCCTTTCCTCACGACTAAAACACGGTCACTTAGACTGATGAGTTCAGGCATATCGGAAGAGACCATTATTATCGACTTCCCCTCTTTAGTGAGAGCAGACATCAATTGGTAAAACTCCGCTTTGGAATTGACATCAATTCCTCGCGTGGGTTCATCAAACACATAGAAATCAGATTCGGCAAAGAGCCATTTCCCCAAGACAACCTTCTGTTGATTGCCACCACTGAGGTTTTGAACTTGTTGGAAAAGGCTAGGAGTTCTAATACTCAAGTCTTCTACTAAAGGGGCTACTAATTTCTGATGCCCTACAAGTTTGAAGAAAAACTCTTTTATTTTTTTCCCTAGCCCAACTATCGTCATATTCTCCAAAATGCTCTGCCCTAACATTAGACCCAATTGTTGGCGGTCCTCCGTGATATGGGCAAAGCCCTGGTCGATGCTATCTTTGGGAGAGCGTAGTGTAAGATGCTCCCCTTTATACTTGATGCTGCCACCATAAAAACGGTCAGCACCGGTCAAAGCTCGCACTAGCTCAGTCCGCCCCGAACCGACCATCCCCGCAAGCCCTAAAATTTCTCCTTCACGCACTTCAAAAGAGACCTTTGGTGAGTCTTTAGTAAGTTGAAGGTCCTTTACTTCTAGAACTACCGGTCCAATGGCATGTCGCTCTTTGATATAAAACATATCTACAGAGCGCCCCACCATATCGGTAGTAATAATATTTAAATCAATGTCACGAGTGGCATTTTTGTAAGTATTAACGACTACTCCGTCGCGTATCACCGTAATACGGTCAGCGATTTGGACCACCTCTTTTAGAAAGTGGGAGATGTAGATGATACTGATGCCTTGTTTAGCAACCCGTTGCGTCAAATCTAAAACTTTGCCCACATCTTTGACATTAAACATCGATGTCGGCTCGTCCATAAGTAAAATGCGGGGTTTTAAAACCAATGCTTTGAGCACCTTAACAAACTGTTGTTCTGCAACGGAGAGGTCCTCTATTTTTCGCCTAACATCGAGGTCAATCCCCAGTTTCTCCACCTCCAGTCGGGCACTTTCTTCGGTCAACCGTCGGTCTAAAAATCCAAACCGGTTTACCTTTTCAAGACCGACAAACATATTCTCAGCGACACTCATCGTCGGAATCAAATCGTTTTCTTGATAGATTATACCAACACCCAACTCTTGAGAGAGTTTTGGTGTCAATGCTTCATAGGTATTTCCATCAATTGTGATTTCGCCTCCATCGGGCGCATAAGCACCACTAAGGACCTTCATAAGGGTAGATTTACCAGCCCCATTTTCTCCAACTAGGCAGTGAATCTCCCCCTCATAGAGGTCAAATGTAATATCAGATAAAGCCTGTACCCCGGGAAAGGCTTTAGAAATCTGTCGCATGTCGACGACAGGGGTCTTCCCTTTATATGAATAACTCATACACCTTACACCTTATAATCTAGGATGTTGCCCCCCCAATGAGGGCAACATCAAACAAATCAAATCAATCGGTTTAGAGTCCACCAATGTACTCGAGAGCCATTTTTGGATCGTCCCAAGTAATAATCTTGTCCATCTCAGCTGCACTTGCTGGGATAATTGGAAGCGGAGTAAACTTCGGTAGATCTCTCTTACCTTTTACGACATATTCATAGAGGTTTTTAAAGGTTTTTACACCTTGGATTGAGACAGGAGCAGTCATGTTAGCAGCCTGCACACCCTCTCTTAACATATCCATAGCCTCTGGAGCGCCACCAGTACTGATGATGGGGATATGGGTCATTCCAGCCTCTTCCAGTGCGTTGTAACACCCAATTGCTTGTAGGTCATTGTTGGCAAAAATGACGTTGAACTCTTTTCCGGTTTGGATAAAGTTCTGTGTGATGTTCATCGATTTCTCAGTCTCCCAGTCGCCATGTTCAAGACCAACGATTTTCACTTTGGGGAAATCTTTGAGAGCGCGATCCACACCCTCTTGGTACTGCTCGTAAACACCGCCACCTTTGGCTCCGGCTGCAAAGAATACTTTCGGGTCGTCATAGTTGTCATTGATAAACTTAATGGCAGCATATCCGATATCATCGTACATACAGGCAACTGTTGAGATATAATCGCCAGCATCTGCGGGTGGGGGTAGGTTTTCGACTGTGATGGGGATACCGGCATCGTTAGCCATCCTGATAAGGGTAGCTACTTGATCAGGGGAAATCGGGAATACTGAAATTCCATCAACTCCCTTTTGAATCAGGCTATCCATCAGAGCAACAGACTCTTCGAGATCATTTTTAGCATCGAGCACAATGACATCGACTCCGGCTTGTTTGGCAGCGTATTCGAAAGCCTGTGAGCCATACATGTTCCAAATATCTTTCATGTCGTAGGCTATGTAACCAAACGTGTAGCCCTCTTTCTTCTCAGCTTTTCCACCCGCCATTACGGGCAGAGCAATCAGAGCAATCAGAAGAATAGCTAGGATGATTCTTGTTTTCTTCATATAAACTCCTCCTTCATTGACAGTTAGGGCATGTTCTACGAACACCTTACCTAACTTGTCTTCTTATAAATATCCGTGTTTTTTGTAGAAGTCATAAGCGTCTTTAACAGCAGCGTCTACTACTGAAAGATCTTCTGGCTTCTTATCGCGCATTGTAAATCCTTCGGTAAATTCTACCTCTGTGCTGAGAGGGCCCGTATAACCTTTAGATTCTAGGTAATCAATTGTCTCCTTCAGCTTAAGCCACCCTTTACCCGGAGCCGGGAAATCCCACTCTGAAGCCTCACCGCCCTTATCTTTGACATGGACGAAAAGGACATCTTCGGCACAATCTTTAATGTCATCTTCAGGTAATTTTTTCCCGTAGAACAAAACATTAGCTGTATCGTAGTTAATACCGAGCCATTTTGACCCAACTAAATCTACAACTCGCTTCAGATCTGAGCCTAACCCATACTCACCATGGGTCTCCAATACCATTTGGATGCCCAACTCTTCACATACCGGTAACACTTTCTTGATGTTCTCAGCTAAAAGATCATCGGCTACCACCTCTTTCTCTCCGAAGTGGGCTTCCCCTGTTGAAGAGACGATGAATTTACACCCCAATTTGCCAGCCAATCTGATGTTATCTACAAAGTCGTTTAAACGCTTAGCATCCATCAAATCGCAGTGACCACTCAGAGCGATGGGGTTCAAGTCGTACTTTCTGAGTAACGCTTTGACTTCTTCAATTTCTGCCTCACTCATCGTCGACTTGACGTGTTCTGTCCAACCATTAACTGCCGTAAGTTCAACATACTTAAACCCGGCTGCACTAATCCCCTTCAAAGCCTCTTCGAGGGAGAAGCCGTGGTAAGTATTGGTACTTACTGCTACTGCATGCTTCATAATTTCCTCCTCCTATCTTCAACCAGACAAGTCTGGTTTCATCACCATAATTAGCAAAAAATCACCTCTTTAGCTTGCTGTTGCATGATATTCATAATGTTGTCTACGTAGTATTTAGCCGCCCCTCGGTTTTTGCAAGCAATTGTTAGTTCCGTGTAACGTACCTCAGCTTCAATCCTAAAGATGCTTGTTCCACCGTTAGTTAAGAACTCTTTTAGCATCTCAAGGAAAGCGGGACCAAAAATCTCTATCCCACCCCCTACCACAATCACTTCAGGATCAAAGATTCTCAGCACATTTTTCATTCCAAAAGCAATAATAGAGGCAACCTCACGCATCACTTGAACCCCTTGGGGATCGTGGGCGATAAAGGCCTCGGCTACCTTCTCCAATGTTAAACTCTGAGATTCTTGCGCGCTAAGCTTCTCGCCCTTGATAGCCTTAAATCGTTCCACTATTTGGGTGGTGCTGATAAGCCGTTCCAAGCACCCTCGATTACCACATACGCATAGTGGTCCATTCATATCGACAGAAGTATGGCCAAATTCACCAGCCATCCCAAAGGAACCTCGGTAAATTTTCCCTTGGTAAACCAGTCCGGCCCCTACCCCTACATTAATATTAATATAGACTAGATTTTGCACTTTTCTGTTAATGACGAACTCTTTTTCAGCATAGGCATAAAACGCCGACTCATTACCGACTACTATGGGTCTAGTCTTAAAAATATGGCTCAAACTGTCGAACAAATCGTGTTGATTACCAACATTAAGGACTGTCGAGATTATCTTATGCCCCTTCAAATCGACTATAGCCGGTAAAATCACACACACAGCGGCACACTTTGACAGATCCAGTAACTTTGAATTCTGTTGAATCAAATTGGGCAGGTTAGCTATATAATCGGTGTTCTCTTCAATAGGAAAGAAGATGTTTTCCAACTCATTAAAGGCCAAGTCGTAGAGGATATAGCGGAAGCCAAACCTCTCAAAAGCGAAGGTGGGCAACTGTAATCTATCGGGATTTACCCTAAATAAGAGAGCGCGGCGCCCAAGGCGATTGCTCTTGTCGATACCGCTGCTGACTATCAAGCCACTCTCCATCAATTCGGCAGTCAAAGCCGAGACAGTTGTGGGACTGAGACCCGTCTTAGAGGCCAGTGCAGCCCGCGAAATCTCCCCCTCAGTTACAATGAGGTCAAAGAGTTGTTTCAGGTTTCTCTCTTTAAGTAGCAGTTGGTTCTTCAGTGCACCACTATCTTGCTTAATGAATCCAGTTGTAATCAAATTATAATCGCCCCCACCCTTTATTCCACTTATTATAAAGAATTACATTAATTCTTCCAGTGGATGTATAAACTATTGTAGCATACGACGACTGGTTGTCAACACAATTTTTTTACAAATTGGACTAGATTATTCCCACTCAATCGTCCCTGGGGGTTTGGCGGTAATATCGTAAAGTACTCGGTTTACTCTTGGTACTTCACTGCAAATCCGACTAGAAATCTTTTGTAACACAGCCGGCGGGAAATGGTACCAGTCGGCTGTGACAGCATCTTCACTGAGGACGGCTCTAAGAGAACAGACCTCTTCGTAACTCCTCTCCCCGTTTCTCACGCCAACGCTCTTAACCGGAAGGAGGCAAACTAGGGCTTGCCAAATTTCGTCATAGAGGTGGTGTTCTCTGAGTTCCTCAATATAGATAGCATCAATTTCGCGAAGGGTATCGAGCCGCTCTTTCGTGACTTCTCCTACACAACGAACCGCTAAGCCGGGTCCCGGAAAGGGGTGACGGTAGACTATTTTATCGGGTAATCCAAGGGCTTTACCTAATAGACGCACCTCATCTTTGAAGAGCTCCCTAAGGGGCTCCAGTAGAGTAAATCGCAGATCTTTGGGGAGTCCACCGGTATTGTGGTGGCTTTTGACCTTTACCGAGCTCCTCCCTGAAAGGCTCTCAAGAACATCGGGATAGAGGGTCCCTTGGGCTAGAAAGCCCGTGTCGCCAACTGCACGTGCCTCTTTTTCAAAAACCTCTATAAAGAGACGCCCAATAGTTTTCCTTTTCTCTTCAGGGTCGCTAATCCCTTTCAATTGGGAGAGAAAGAGTTCTTCCGCATCGGCATACTGGAGTTTAATGTTAAAATTGTCGCGAAAGACCTCTAGAACCAAATCGGCTTCCCCTTTGCGCAGTAGGCCGGTGTTAACAAAGACGCAAATTAATTGGTCGCCGATGGCTTTATGGATTAAAGTGGCGACAACGGAAGAGTCGACACCCCCGGAGAGACCACAAAGCACTTGTTTACGTCCAACTACCGCCTTAATCTCTTCTATTTTGGACTCTATAAAAGTGTCCATATTCCAATTGTCTTGCGCTTGGCAAATATTAAACAGAAAATTGGAGAGGATCCTGCCCCCCTCTTGGGTGTTATCACAGCCGAGGTGGAACTGTACCCCATACAAATTCCTTAACGGCTCCTCAACGACCGCATAACTACACCGTTGAGTGGAACCTGTCCTTACAAAAGAGTCACTAATTGAGTGAACTACATCACCTGCAGAGAGCCAAACATCAGAGTCTGCTGTGATCCCCTGCAAAAGGGTGCTTGGCTTATCTTCGACTGTTAAAGTATCTTGCCCCTCAATTTTTTCGATAGGGGGACCAACTTCACCACCGGTGGCTTCAGCAATTAACTGCAGACCATAGCCGACTCCCAAAATGGGAATAGAGAGGTTAAAAATATTCTTATTGGGCTTTGGGGCATCTTTAGAGCGAACACTGTGGTTCCCACCGGCTAAAATAATGCCTACCGGTGCTATCTTCTTGATTTCACCCACACTGATTGAGTAATCGACAATCTGACTAAAAACATTGAGAGAGCGAATTTTGCGGGCAAGGCGCTGAGAGTATTGGGTATTAAAATCGAGAATTAAAACTGTATCGTAAGGTCTCTTTTCCATATTCATCCTTTTATAAGGCTAGAGAGCGCACCGGTGGATAGGCTTTGAGAACCCCCTTAGAGACAACAATTCCTAAGACAACACCCACTCCCGACTGTAAGAGGTTAAGGGGAATTTCAACTAAGGCGGGCTTGAATCCGTAGAGGAAGCCACCTACCAGGTAATAACCCCCCGTCATAACAACCATCCCCACTACTCCTCCAAGGATTTGCATATAGATTTTAGCGTCCCCCGGGACCCCTTTCTTAAGCCCGGCACGGGCAATGAGGGCAATCAAAAGCCCCTGTAAGCCATGAATCAAAAAAGAGAACACAGCCCATTGAGGGAAGCCTCCAATGATATCGGCAATACCTGTCCCCAGCCCGCCGGCTACAGCGGCCACCCATGGGCCAAAAAGGAATGCCGAAAACGTAATAATTACATCACTCAGATTAATGTAACCGTGAATGGGCGTCGGGATTCGGGGAAAAATAGTAAATACAACGACGACTGCCGTTAAAATTGACATAAGGGCAATGCTTAGCGCAGGGCTCTTAGATTTGGTCTTCTCGTTCATGATGGATCCTCCTTTAGATGGAATTAAGCAGAACAAAAGTGGTGAGCAGAATTATAGCGGAAAGTAAAAAATGAATAAAGAGACCCCCTTTAGCCTCCAGAACTTTATAATCACTTCTTTTAAGGCCACTGCCAAAACCACGATGTTCAAGGGTTGTCGCCAAATGGGGGATTGTCTTGAGGGCAAAGACCAAAGCACTGGTCACGGTGGGCACTAGATCCTTGATATGAAATTTTTCCCCCTCCGATTCCCCGTGGGCACTTCTTAGGCTATGGGAGTCGCGAATCATCGTAAAAGTCTCTCCAATAAAAGGGATAAAACGGAAAGCTAAAGTGATCGTTAAAGCCACTTTATAAGAGAGGCCATACCACCTGAAAGAGAGGTTAATATCGGCCATAGGGGTCGTCCAGATGTAAAGGGTACAGAGGTAAGTCACTATTAAAAGTCGCAGAGCCAAGGTTAAAAATTGATTAAGTCCCTCTTTAGTAATAATCACATAGCTTTTAATAACTAAAAGCGCTACCCCGTCCCGTCTATTTAATGGGATGAACAGAGCCATCACGACGAGGATGAACAAAAGGGTCCTTAAAGGCTTAAGTGCTTGTTTAAAAGTGACCGCCCGCCACGCAACTATAAAAATCAGAGCCATCAAGATGGCCAGCATCACTACTTGGGAGGGAAAAAAGACCATTACCGAGAAAAGGAGGACAGTTAAAAGTTTAGCCCTTGCATCAAACCAGTAGAGAAGACCTCTGCCTGCAATGAAAGTGTTAGTGTTCACTGACCCACCTCACTCTCAATGATTTGTCCATCGACTATTTTGTACTGCCGGGTGGCGACCTGTTTGGCAAAAGAGCGGTCATGGGTAATGACAACCACTGCGCTACCCCGTTGTTTTAAAAGAGCTACCATTTTCGAAGCATCGCCACTTGTGATGCCACTATCTACCTCATCTATAATTACAAAAGGGCGGTTCAGGATATAATAGACAGCTCCTTGCAGTTGCTTCCGCTTACCGTAGCTCATCATTGACGGGTTCTCATCAAGGTTCAAATCAAATAGCTTAGCGGCTGAAGCGATCTGCTCTTGCTTAGAGTGCACCGCACTATGGCGTAAAGACCAGCCCAACTCCTGCTCAACCGAAGAGAGGAATATTCCGTAATCGGGATTTTGAAAGAGGTAGGCTACCTGTGCTAGGCGCTTAGAAGCCGCAATCGACTCTCCGTCCAGCGTAATAGAGCCCTGTTGAGGACGCTTTAGTCCACATAGAACGCGCGAAAAGGTGCTTTTACCGGCACCATTGGGTCCTACCAAAGCCACCACCTCTCCGGTTTTTAGAGAAAACCGGTCAATCTTGAGGGTAAAAGGGAGAGTGGAATCAGTTGAACGGCGTTCATGGCCAATGACCATTTGCTCACACCTCAATTCTCGATTTTGGTGAAACTTCTCCATCTTGATGTTTAAAGCCGTTCCTCTATCTAACGCTTGCAGTTTAGAGAATGCAGTGGCTCTACTCTCCTCTGAGAGCCTTGTATCATTTAGGAGGTAATAGTTATCGAAAAGGGAGTCTGCCTCTTTTATGTAACGGGAAGCGAAGACTATCACCGTCCCTTTTTTCTCCAAGAGCCGCTTTTTTAGTTCCTGGCGCCATTGTTCATCCAAATCATCAAAAGGCTCATCCATTATCCACAGGGGTGCATCAATCGCCGCAGTTACGGCTAAGAGGAGGCGCTTACGCTCCCCGCCAGAGAGCTCTTGAGGATTAACATCCTTGTACTTGAGCAAGCCCCAACTATTAAGGGACTCTTCAACCCGTTCAATCAAAGCCTGGCGCTCAATAGCCAGTGATTCGAGGGGAAAAGCAACTTCATCACCACAGGTGGTCATTAAAAGTTGTTCCTGCACATTCTGGGCAGTGTAGGTTAGCTTGTCGGCTAAAAGCCAAGGCTCTGAAGCAGGGATCTCCTCACCTTTTAGTAAAACTTTACCGGTGAGGTACCCCTCTATATAACGGGGTAAAAGTCCACAAGCAATTCTAGCCAAGGTTGTTTTACCACTGTCGGGTGGACCTAAAATAAGGGTTCTACTCCCCTCTTTGACCCTCAAAGAGAGATCTTTTAAGACTGGTGGCAGTTTCTCTGTTTTCCCGTACCCCTTGTAAGAGAACGATAAATCAGAGAGGCAAAAGTAATCACTCATGAATCACCCTGATAAGATGTAAACTGCTGTTCAATTGCCGAATAGACCCGGCCGGGGAGCGCCTTTAGCTCCTCGGCATCCAGAGAAGCTGTCTCTATGGGGTCTGAGACACTTAGGTGGACTATCACCCGCCTAAAGCCCTTCTTTTCTTTAACTCCTTGTCTTGTCCCCTCGATTGTGATGGGAACAATTACCGCCTTAGAGCGAGTTGCCAGTTTAAGTGACCCGCTTTTAAATTGACCTAACTGTCCGGTTTTGCTGCGGGTCCCCTCGGGGAAAATGAACATCCTCACCCCATTCTTAATATTCTCCACCCCTTTGAGGATAGCCTCAATTGATGAGCGTCCACTAGAGCGGTCGATATAGACACACTGCATCGCCTTTATCCAGTTACTGAGAATGGGGACTTTTTTCAACTCTTGCTTGGTAATAAAACCCGCCCACACGTGAAGTCCGGCAATCACCACCGGGATATCCAACATACTCTGATGGTTGGCTACGTAACACACCGGGGTCCCTTGAGGGGGGATCTTCTCTTGTCCTTCCACTACCAATTTCATATTTAGCGACCAGACTATCGTTTTGGCTATCAGAGTGCCGTTAACGCGCATCCACTTTTCAGCACTCAAACGACGTTTAAACAACTTCATAATAGCCGCCGGAATTATGGCTACAAAAATTGAGAAAATAAAAGTCAGTACAACCAATAGAATGGCAAAGAATAGGTGAATATACTTCATATCCCCACCTCCTGATTCTTATAGAGGCGCGCGTAATGCCCCCCTGCAGCAATCAACTCTTGGTGTTTGCCCTGTTCGACGATAGCCCCATCTGCTAGGGTGTAGATAATATCGGCTTCCCGCACAGTAGTTAGCCGATGTGCAATGACAATGGCAGTTCGCCCTTGTGCCAAGCGTTTGAAAGCCTCTTGGATTTGGTGTTCAGATTCAGTGTCTAGGCTACTGGTAGCCTCATCAAAGATTAAAATTTTAGGATTTTTTAAGAAAACTCTGGCAATGGAGAGCCTCTGTTTTTGTCCGCCACTTAAGCGGGCGCCTCTCTCACCCACCTCTGTATCTAAAGCGAGGGGAAGAGAACGTACCAAAGTAGCTAAATTGGCCTTTTCCAAGGCTTCCAGCATCTCTTCATCGGTAGCATCCCGCTTACCATAGCG
>Ga0265293_10004928_pt1 | contig 22920 bp, 24 predicted proteins | sample Munlanlewell138R_FD_192505 | JGI IMG/M metagenome (GOLD analysis project Ga0265293, IMG submission 192505) | Leachate microbial communities from a municipal landfill in Southern Ontario, Canada - Leachate well 138R | ecosystem: Engineered > Solid waste > Landfill > Unclassified | place: Canada... | reverse complement strand
CTCGTCATCGACTATGTGAACAACACGCTTTTCATCCATCCAGCTTCTCCGCCTCCGTCCTTATCAAAGTAAAATGGAACTGTGTACCGCCCCCTTGTGCTGGCTCCATCCAAATGCGGCCGCCATTGGCCTCGACGATAGTTCGACAAATCGAAAGACCAAGCCCCATGCCTTCCGCTTTCGTGCTCACGAACGCCTTGAAGAGCTGGGCTGCGACGTCAGGCGCCACGCCAGGCCCGGTGTCAGCCACCGTCACGCGAACAAATCCCGGCTGATCGGGCGCCGTCCGGATCGTGAGAAGACGGCAGGTCGCCGTGCTCATCGCGTCCACCGCGTTACGGATGAGGTTGACCAGGACTTGCTGGATCTGGATCTTGTCGACCAGCACGCTCGCTGCGTCGTGATCAATATCGATCCGGGTTCCGATCGACTTCTCCCCGGCGCCCATCAACCCGAAAGCCGCGGACTCGTTGATCAGGTCCGGCAAGCTCTCGACAGTCTTTTCGACCTCGCCGCGAGAAACGAAATCCCGCAGGCGACGAACAATGTTGCCGGCCCGCATGGCTTCTGCGGCGGCATCCTCCAGCGCCTCGATGATTTCGGGCAGTTCGTCGGGATCCGGCTCGGCCAGCAAATCGCGCACGGCTTCAACATAGTTCGCAACCGCTGTGATCGGCTGGTTGAGTTCGTGAGCAAGGGTCGACGCCATGGTTCCCATCGCGCTGACCCGGGCGACGTGGATAAGCTCAGATTGAAGCTCCTCAAGCCGCTCCTGCGTCCGGTGACGGTCCGTCAGGTCGCGGATGAAGCCGGTGAAGACGCGTTCGCCGTCGCCGGTTGCCTCGCCCACCGACAGTTCCATCGGGAATGTGGTCCCGTCCTTGCGCATCGCGAAGACCACCCGGCCGATGCCGATGATCCGGCGTTCACCCGTCGTGAGGTAGCGCTCGAGATAGCCGTCATGGCGCTCGCGATAAGGCGAGGGCATGAGCATGCTGACATTGGCTCCCAGGACTTCGGTCTGTGTGTAACCGAAGAGACGCTCGGCCGCAGCGCTGAAGGACAACATTTTTCCCCGTTCGTCGATGACGATCATCGCATCGGGAACAGTCGACAGGATGGAGCGAAGATGCGACTCGCTGTTGCGCAGGGCGCTTTCGGCAGCGCGCTGGTCGGTAATGTCGCGGACGACGATGGCAAAGCCGCGGACCGTTCCGTCCGGGTTCTTCAACGCCGTAATCGCAATGTGAGCGAGAAATTCGCTGCCGTCCTTGCGGACGCGCCAGTCGTCCATCTCTATCTTGCCGCGCGTAACCGCCTCTGCACGGATCGCTGCCGGCTTGCCGGCGGCCACGGCGTCATCGGGATAGAAGAGGTCCGCCGGTTTGCCGATCATTTCCGCGGCGGTCCAGCCCTTCAGTCGCTGGGCACCCTCGTTCCAGATCGTAACGTTCCCGTCCGGATCGAGCATGTAGATGGCGTAGTCCTGCGCGCCGTCGATCAGGAGGTTCAGCTCTTCGGCGAGGATAACCGCGCTGTCGGCGAGTTCGCGCGTGACCGTGACGGTACGGTGGTGATTGCGCCACAGGAGGAACATCACGAAGAGAAAAATCACGACAGCCATCTGCTGGCTGGCTGTGGTGGGCCAGCCGTCGATGACGACTAGCGACGCAAGGGTTATCAGCGTGACGCTCGAGATCACGAACAGGTGAGGTCGGAGCGCCACGAGCACCATACCCGCAACGCCCAGAGTCACAAAATAGTGAACGCGCTCATCAACGTGCTCGGCGAGCTGCTCGCGGGTCACGAAAGCGATGATGACGATCGCGAGACCTGCGAGAGCCGCCGTTATGAGCTGGGTGCGGATAGGGCGGTTGGCGAGCAGCGTTGCAGCGGCCAATGCCCGCGAAAAGGCGCCCTTCCGCTCCGATGACCGGCTGATGTCCGGGATTGCTTCATCTCCTTGCCTTGGTGAAAGGAACCGCACCGCGCTGATCTCCCCCCCTTTTTTCGTCCCTTTTTCTATCAATCGAGCCCAAATTGAGCCATCGAAAGTTACGAGGCCCAGGGTCGGGGGAGTTGCGATGGGTCGTCGTCAGCTCTGCTGAGGTTCTGAATTCAGGTCCTCCACCGACAATTGGAACAAATGCGGATTCCCTTGGCCACCGCTGGTAGCTAGACCCCTTGCGTGGATCGTCGACGAATCCGAACGATCAATAGACAAGGATACCCTGTGGCGCCGCATTGGTTCATTCGGCAAGTTTGGGAAGGGTTGGATGCGGAGGCAGGCCAATCCGTGCGCCCCGCCATGCGTCATTCGGTCAACCTGTGTCTGACACGGCAAGTCTGTGAACATGCCTGACATGGAATTGCTGCGTACCCTGGCGGCTTCTCTTGCAATCGGGATCCTGATCGGCATCGAGCGGGGCTGGCGGCAGCGGGATGCGAACGACGGAAGCCGTGTGAGCGGACTCAGGACATTTGGTCTGCTTGGCCTCACTGGCGGGCTCGCCGGGCACGTCCCGGATCTTCTGGCCGCCGCCATTGCGCTCGCTGCGCTGTCGAGCCTGGTCCTCGGCTATCGCAGCGCCCTCGCACGCGAGGGGAGCCTTTCGGTGACCAATACCCTGGTCGGCATCGTCACCTTCGCGCTGGGTTACATGGCCGCCAAGGGCCAGGTCAGCGAGGCGCTGGCGGTCGCAGCCGTGACGACACTGCTTCTCACGCTGCGGGCACAGGCCCACGCCATGCTCAAAGGCATGACGGCACAGGAAGTCGATTCGATCGCGCGCTTTGCACTGGTGGCGCTTGTGATCCTGCCGTTGCTCCCGGACCGAAATCTCGGTCCCTATGATGCCTGGAACCCCCGCCAGATCTGGATGGTGGTGGTCGTGGTCCTCGGCCTCTCCTTTGCTGGTTATGTCGCGACCCGTCGGCTGGGGTCTGGAAAGGGGATCATGATAACCGCGTTGTGTGGATCTCTTGTGTCCTCAACGGCCGTGACCGTGACTTATGCACAGCGATTGCGCCAGAAGGACGGACCGGAAGCGCCACTTATAGCAGGTATCGCGCTTGCATCGCTGGTGATGTTTGTCCGTGTCCAGTTGCTGTCGATCACCCTCATCCCCTACGCAGCCCGTTCGCTGGCTCTGGCCATGGTCCCCGCGTTCATTGTCGGCGGATTGACGACATTGCTTGCGCTTCGCGCGCGCAATGCAGAGGCAAGCGCCAGCGAGGTGAAGCTCGGCAACCCGCTCGATTTTGGACCCGCGCTGCTGCTTGCGGGACTGGTGGCGGTGATGGCCATCCCAGCCCGCTGGGCGCTCGAACAGTTCGGCGACCAGGGCATCATCGTCGTGTTGGGTCTGACCGGCATGTGGGATGTCGATGCGGCAGTCCTCACCCTCGCGGGGATGCCCAAGGATATTCTCGACGGAACAACGGCAGGCCTGGTGCTGGCGGTCCCCGTACTCGCAAACACAGCATTGAAGGGCGTTCTGGCGCTCGGGATCGCCGGACCGCGCCAACAGGGCTGGAAGGCGTCCGCCCCCTTGTTCGCCTCGGTGCTCGCCTCAGGCGTCGGCATCGCGGCGCTTCTCTCGCTCAGATAGAATTAGGCGCTGGCAGGATATTCCTCCGGCCGCACACCCGGCACGAAATCAGGCTGGCTTGGGATGATTTCAGGGGCATTCGGCATGGGCGTTTCCCGAGGCTGTGGAGGCACGGGGGTCTCGGGCGGGGCCGAAGGCTCGATAATGTCGGGCTTGGGTTCACCACGTTGCGTATCCATGCGGGCGTTGCTCCTTGTTGGCTGACCACGCTGCGCATTTCCACGCCGCCCACGGCGCACATGCACCGGAACTTGCCTTCCTGCTGGCTCATCCCTTTTCCCGTGTCGGCAACGGTAACCCATAACCGGCGTCCGGCGCGCTTGGCTCGCACAATGATGCGCCCCCCGGTTGCGAGGGCGGTGCGCGCATTGGCGACAAGCTCGACAAGCGCTGCATCAAGGGCCGACGCATCAAACCTGACGAGAGGCTTCGCCGCTGAGTCCCTTATTACAACCTGCGCTCCGTCGCCGGTTTGAGCGTCGAGAAGCAATTGCAGCGCCTCCAGATGCTGGTTGAGGTCGAACGGACGAACCATCGGAATGATTTCCCTGGCAGGCAGAGCGGTCATCAAAGCACCTCTGCGGCGCGCTGTTCCCGAGGTCGTATCGAGGAGCATACGATGCTTCTCGGGAGAAGCACTGTCCTCAAGCACATGGCGTGCCGAACTGACGATTCCGAATAATCGCTGAGGTCATGGATATTCTCTCGCTCCGCGATCGCGGAGCGCGCCCCTTGAGCGTGCGCCCTTCGATCCTTGTGACTTTGTCACTGAGGGCAGGCTCGCGTGAATTGGGAAAGTTACGTAGCGGGTTGCATGAGCAAGCAGGCATGTGGCGTTACCATGCGCGGCCTCCGTAGATTTCCGAATAGAGGCGCCGTGGCCAAGGATATTATTTTCGCTACACTCGAGAGCCGGTTGATGGAGCAACGGTTCGTGTCGTTCTACGGCAAACTTGTTTCTGCCGATCGCTGGCCTTCGGGTTCCCGTTCGAAGGAGATGCGCAATGACTAATCAGGTTCCAATTTCCGGGTCAAAAGGAACTCCTGTCAGCCAGCCTCGGGACCGTCCGATGGATTGGCTACGTGGCGAGATAGACCGGCTGTTCGAGGATTTCGGCCGACCCGCATCGAGCATTTTCAGCTTCGGCAATCGATCGCCGGCAGCGCCCGTTCCAGCCGTCGAACTGGTGGATGACGACAAGGCCTATCGCTTAACCGCCGAGCTGCCTGGCCTCAGCGAGCAGGATATCGCGGTCAGCATCGCCGACGGCGTGCTCGATATCTCTGGCGAGAAGAAGGAGGAGAGCGAACGCAAGGACAAGGGTTACCTGTACAGCGAGCGCCGCTATGGTTCATTCCACCGGCAGGTCTCACTGCCGAGTGATGTCGATCAGAACGGGATCACCGCCCAGTTCAAGGATGGTATCCTGACCGTGACCCTGGCCAAGGACGAGAACGTGCCTGCACGCAGTCGCAAGATCGAGATCGGCAAGGCATAGACCGCAGATGACGGCGTCGGCAGGACCGATCGGCGAGACCGAACAGCAGGCCGATGTCGTCACCTTCCTGGAGACGCCGGGCGCCCTCGCGCCTGGCGAAACCGCGCGCCGGATCGATACACATGCGGCGCACATATTCCTGGCCGGCAATCGCGCCTGGAAGCTCAAGCGAGCCGTCCATTACGACTATCTCGACTTTTCGAGTCCGGACAAACGTCATGCCGCGCTGGACACAGAACTGACGCTCAACCGCAGGACGGCGCCATCGCTCTATCTTGCGGTTCGCCCCATTTCCCGGGATGGCACTGGCAAGCTGAACCTGAACGGGCAGGGAGACACCGTCGACTGGCTCCTCGAAATGGTACGCTTTGCTGACGGGGCCCTGCTCGAGGAAGTTGCCGCCCGCGGCGAGTTGGATGATCGGCTGGTCACAAAGCTCGCCGATCAGATCAAAGCATTTCATAACGATGCTGAGCAATACCGCGCGCAGTCAGGGCGCGATCATATCGCGGCAGTAATCTCGGGAAATCGGGCGAGCATGGCGCGCTTTGGCGAGATATTGCCGGCTGCGACCGCAAGCAGTTTGGTGGAGCGACAAAGGGAACAGGCCAAGTGCCATGCCGAACTGCTGGATGCCCGTGCCCGACAGGGACGCGTCAGGCACGCACATGGCGACCTGCATCTCGCGAACATCGCGGTGATCGACGATGAGCCCGTCTTGTTCGATTGCCTCGAGTTCGATCCGACGCTTGCGACGACCGATGTGCTGTATGACCTCGCCTTTCTCCTGATGGACCTTTGGGCGCGCGGGTTTCAAGCTCAGGCGAATCTTCTGCTGAACCGCTACCTGGACGTTTCTCCGCAAGATGAGCCGGGCATAGCGCTCATGCCCTTGTTTCTTTCCATCCGCGCGACCATCCGGGCTCATGCATTGGCAGCACAAGCCGTAGCGTCGCCGGATTTGGACCTCGCGGCCAAGGCTCTGCATTATCTCGCGCTCGCCGATGATCTGCTCGCCCCCGTGTCGCCGCGCCTCGTGGCGATCGGAGGGCTTTCCGGAACCGGAAAGTCGACCATCGCCAAGCTGGTGGCTCCTTGCCTGGGGCGGGCTCCCGGCGCCAGAATTCTAAGGTCGGACGTCTTGCGCAAGCGGTTGGCGGGCGTGCCGCCGGAAACCCCGCTTCCCAGAGCCTCATACACCTCGATAGCGAGTGCGGCAGTTTATGGTGAGTTGGAACGATTGGCCAGCCACACCCTGCAAGCGGGGCAAGCCGCGATAGCGGACGCGGTCTTTGCAAGGCCCGAGGAACGCGATGCGATCAGTCAGGTCGCACGGCGCCAGGGCGTTCCATTCGAGGGTATCTGGCTCGAGGCTTCGCCTGATCTATTGAAGCAACGGATCACAGCGCGCGCGAACGATGCCTCGGACGCCGATGCCGCCGTGGCCGAAGCGCAGGCGCACTATGACATTGGCGGCGTTGACTGGCACAAGGTGCGAGCGGACGGCGCACGCGAGGTTGTCGCTGGCAAAGTACGTACGATCCTGGTCGGAGAAGATCGTTGATCGTCTGAGTCGGGCCCAACGGGTCCGTTTATTCCGTCGTCCGGCCGTCGAAATGCTCCTGCGCTGCCTCGGCATCGGCTTTCGTGCGATGGATCGTACCGTCGATGTGCTCCGGCGGTCCATAGATGGTGTAGAGTTGCAGCAGCTTGTCGCCGGTGTTGACGATGTTGTGCTGAGCCCCAGCGGGAACGATGATGCCATCATCGCCCTTGATGGCCGTGCAGACGCCATCGATGAGAACCTCGCCGCTACCCTTCTCAACCCGAAAGAACTGGTCACGATCATCGTGTGTTTCGAGCCCGATTTCCTCGCCGGGCTTTAGCGCCATGAGCACGAGTTGCAGATTTCGGCCCGTGTAGAGAACCCGGCGAAAGTCCTCATTGTCCTCGGTCAGATTTTCGATGTCGCCGATGAATCCCTGCATTGTGATGTCCTTCCTGATCCGCCCGCCAGATTCGCCCCAGAGGGTGATCCTGCTGACGGATTATGACAAAGTGTGGTGATGCTTGCCCCGGAACGACATAACTGTCTGTTCGGGATCATACGTAGGCCACGCGCACTGCGGCCAGGAGAAGTTGGAAGATGGACGTCGCCGTTTTTAGCACCCGTAGCTATGATCGGGAGTTTCTCGATCTGGCCAACGCGGCTGCCGGAAATTCGCACACCTTGCGTTATTTCGACGCCAGCCTCTCGGAGCAGACGGTGGCGCTGACGGCGGGATCGGGTGCGATCTGCGCCTTCGTCAACGACCGACTCGATCAAAACATACTCGCCGCGCTTCACAGCCAAGGCACGAGACTGGTTGCCTTGCGATGCGCCGGTTTCAATCATGTCGATCTCGAAGCGGCTGAGGCGCTGGAGATCGCCGTCGCGCGCGTGCCGGCCTATTCCCCCGAAGCAATCGCCGAACATACCGTCGCGCTCATCCTGTCGCTCAACCGCAAGCTGCACCGGGCGTATGTCCGGGTCCGGGAGGGGAACTTCGCGTTGGATGGCCTGCTTGGGTTCAATCTCGGCAACCGAACGGTCGGGATCGTGGGAACTGGCCGCATTGGCGCGGTCGTGGCCAATATCCTTCAAGGGTTCGGATGCACGCTCTTGGCCTTCGACCCAGTCCCGGATGAGATCCTCGAGCAACGGGGCGTGACCTACGTGCCATTCCCCGAGCTGATGGAACGATCCGACATCGTAACCATCCATTGTCCGCTCACGCCGCAAACGCATCATCTGATCGATGCAAATTCGCTCAAACTGATCCGCGAGGGTGCGATGCTGATCAATACGAGCCGGGGAGCCGTCGTGGATACCCGCGCCGTCATCGCCGGACTGAAATCGGGAAGGATCGGGGCGCTGGGCCTCGATGTCTATGAAGAAGAAGGGGATCTCTTCTTCCGAGACCTGTCGGAAACCATGCTGCAGGATGATGTTTTCGCGCGCCTCCTGACATTCCCGAATGTCCTCATCACAGGCCATCAGGGCTTTTTCACGCGCGAAGCGATGACCGCCATCGCCGAGACCACAATCCACAACATTTCGAGCTTCGAAGAGACCGGCCGGGCAGCGCATCAGATCGGAACGGAACTCCTGGCCTGAGCATCGATGGGCGGAGGATACAGCGCGCCCTCCGCCCTTTCCTTCGTATTATTCCCAATAGGTCCACATCCAGCACTGGTCGAAACTGCGTCGACGAGGAAGGACGCAGTTATCATGTACATTCTCCCCGCGACTGACGCCCACAAGCACCGCCCCACGCAATCTCAGCTACGCGTCGGGATCGGGCTGGCGCTTCTGTTCGTGACGCTGGGAACGCAGCTGATCTGGGCGCTCGCCATCTACTGACCGCCATCCTGCACGGGCGTCCGCCAGCGTTTCGGCGATCGAGAGCGGAGCGGCGAATGCTAAGCTCGACTTCGTTGCCCTTGCGCGCGATGTGAACATCGCGCGGATCGATATCGTTGCGGCGGGCGTAGTCGTCGGCCGCCTTCTCACTGCCGAACCTGCCGGCATCCTCGAATTCCCATCCCATGGCACTTCTCCTTCATTGCGGCCGACACCATGCCGGCGGCTTCATGCTACAAATCGAGACCCAGGCTTCGCTCCGGAAGCGGCGGCAGCACGTCGCCGCGATCAGGCTTCACGTAAGGGGGCCGCTGCGGATCCTTCGTCGCCGGCGCCGCACCGTCCGGCAATGGCGGCAGATCGCCCGGCAGCGGCGGGAGGTCGGAGAGATCGACCCCATCGATCGGTCCCGGATCAAACTTCTCGCGTGGACCCGGCCCCTTCTTCCCATCGATGTCGAGCCGGCCGAGCGTCTCAAGCGCGGAAGTCTTGTTGCCGGGGTTCATGTCGAGCTGACGCTCGAGTTTCTCCCGGTCATCGACGACCATCGTGAGTTCGTCGCGGACGCGGGTGACACCGACATTGAAGAGGCGCTGGTTCGAGAGGTTGCGCTCGTGCGACGACATGACGGTGATCGCCTTGTCGGTGGTGATCCCCTGCGCCATGTGCATGTTGAGGCTGTAGGCGAGGTCGAGCCGAGAGAGCATCGGATCGCCCAGATCAAGCGTGAGGCGACTACGGTCGGCGGTCTCGACCGTGACGCCGGCGGCATCGATGCCGATCACGCGCGCGAGCGCCGCATTGAGCAATCCGCGCTCCTTGTCGTTGGCGGTCCAGCGGATGCGATCGCCTTCGCGCAGGTGCAGATCCTTCTTCTCGGAAAGCTGAAGCCGGTCGCGCTGCTCGGTCGGCGACAGCCTCTGCGGGTCGAAACGGATTTTGCGGCGGCCGTCCGCAAGCTCGACCTTTCCGTTCGCATGCACCTTCAGCACATCGTAGCGTCCACCTCGAATGCCGACATCCTGGGCGCCGCCCCGGCCGACGTCGAGCGTCTGGCCAACCCGATAGGTCGAGGCGTAGCGCAGCTCTTCGCGCGTCGTATTGACCCTTTCGTAGACGGTGAGCTGGATGTGCTCCCCCTTCACGCTGCCCTCAGCGACCAGCCCGTCCTGAATGCGCTGATTGATCACCGCGCGCGCGTCGCGGCCCGACGCAAAGACGGCGGTCGCGTCGCGCTCCGGTTGCGACAGCGCGAGCCACATGTCGGCTGCAGAGACGGCAGGCTCGGCACTCTCGATGACCCGGTCGCCGAGGACCTTCATGGCCGCACTCGCCTTTCCGATATTGGCGAGCGCGGCAACCGTGCGCAGCTGGTCGGTCCGTTGACGGATATTCTCGTCCATCTTCATCAGGGTGCCGCCCCCCGCCTGGATCATGGCAAAAGCCTTGCCCGCGTCGATCGAGGAGAGCTGCTGGCGGTCGCCGACCAGCACGAGCTTGTCCACGCCCAGCGCCGCGCTGATCCGGTGGAGCTTGAGCATGTCATTGCTCGAGACCATCGAGGTCTCGTCGACCACCAGCATGGTGCCGGCGAAATTATCCCGCGCCGTCTCGTACCGAGGCGTCGAGCGCTCGGCGATAAAGCGCTCATGGGCGAGCACGAAGGAGGCAATCGTCTGCGCCTTGATACCCGCTCCTTCGGCCAGATCCGCGACCATCTTGTTCTGGAAAGCGAGACCGGTGATCGTCCGGCCTTCCGCTTCCGCCACCCGCGCGACAGCCTGCAGCATGGTCGACTTACCGGCACCCGCGACGCCCTGAACAGAGACGGTGCGATCGGCTGATGACAGGATCAGCGACGCGGCTGCAAGCTGGCCCGGATTGAGGGGACGATCTGAAGCCTCCTGCAGCCGCACCGGTGCGGTGTCAGCGGCGATGATCGGATTGGCAGTGCCCTTCCCTTCCTCGACTGAAGTGAGGATCCGCTCCTCGGTTCGCAAGGCTTCCTGCGTGGTCGCCATGCGCCCGGTCCGATCCGCGGCGGTCGCGATCCCGGGAATGAGCTGGCGGTTCTGAACCAGCCGGTCGATCCGCCGCTCGATGCTTTCGACGGTAACACCCTTCAGACCAAGGTCGAGCGCGGTCTTGCCGAGCTTGTGGACAGGCCAAGCCGCCTCGCGTTCGGACAATATGCGCACCGCCGAGGCGACAGCGAGTTGCGTACGCGCTTCCGCCGGTGACTTAACCGCGCGCGCGAGCGCATTGTCGACCAGCGGATCGTGCGGACGGAGCAACGCACCCACCCGGTTACGGGCACCGTCAATAGCCTCGACGATCGCGCAATAGCCGCGTTCGAGCGCGCTGTCAGGTTGCGCGATCCCTGCGCGGGCCTCGGCCGCGGCGACCAGCCCTTTGCCGTCGAACCCGAGCGCGGCCGCGCGGTCGACCCAGCTTTGCTTCAGAGCTTCCCGATCTTCCACATCAAGCTTGGGATCACGCGACCGTTTTGTGATCTCGCGCAAGCCTTCGGGCGACTTGACGCCAAGCTGCGTGGCGCGGTCGAGGATTTCCTCGCGGCGCTGGCTGAACTCGCCGATGACCGACTTGGGCACCCCCGATATCTCGAAGGTGCCATGCTTACCCTTGAGATCAATCCCGTAACCGAGCTGCTCGAGTCCTGTACGCATATAGGCATGATAGACAGAGCCGATGATACTGTTGTGGCTCCACAGCTTGTCCCCATGGAGCGCCTGCCATTTGCCGTCGGCCATGCGGGTCAGATTGGCAATGACGGCGTGGATATGTCCCTGCGGATCGAGGGCCCGGCTCGTGTCGTGCTGGAATAGGGCATAGACAAGGTTACCAGTCTGGACTGGCACCTTGCGTCCCTCGACATCCTTGCGCCCTTCAGCGAGGTTCTTTTCGACCCAGGCCATCGTCTTCTGGACTGCCGCCATGTTCGCACCAAGGATGCGCTTGTCGCCGGCCACATAGGCCATGACCGATGCCGATTTTGGCATCGAGAAGGTGAGGTCGAAGCCGGCGCGGCGATTTTCGACCTGAGCGACCGCTTCCCCGTCCGGCAGGATCCCGTTCAGTATGCCTTCGAAGGCATCCTTTGCCACCTCGCCAGCCAGACCAAGACTATCCGCCCCCTCCCCAGCCCACGCGCTGATCTCTGACGAACCTTCGACCGTATAATAGTCGTCCTTCGCGAAATAGTTCGCGGCGCCTGATGCGGAGCGGACGGCGGCGACCGACAGCATGGGTTAGATGCCCATATCCATGCCGTCATCGTCGCGGCCGGGATGGAAGGCCTGGCGCAATTCAACCAGTGTCTGGTCCTCAACCTGGGGTGCGCGAGCCCCCTCGCCCGGTCGCTCGTCCCGCTCCTCCCTGTCGCGGGTCACGACCGACTGTTCCTCCCCGGCACCGCGTATCGCCTGCGCTTTGTCGGCGGCATGGACTGCGGGACTCATTTGATCGCCCCGATCCTCGAGCCGCTGCGCCGCGTGCCGGGCCGCCGCGTCTTCGCTCTCCGCCTCTGCCGAGAGAATCCGGGCCGCCATGTCCTTGGCGAGATTGCCGGTCTCGGCAACCTCCTCCACTATCTGGCCAGCACCATCACGCCCGCCGGCCTCCCCTGCCCCGTCCTCCTCGAACGCCTCTTCTCCGCGCCTCGACCGGACGGGCTGAACATCGGACCTGGGCATGAAGCCCTGGGCGATCTGCGGATAGTCTTTCCATTCGAGAAGAATGCGCGCGGCGGGGAAGCCATCGGGGAACTTCGCGAACCCGTGCATCGATGGCAGATTGGTGATGTCGTCGGCAATGACGAGCGGCTCGACCTGCTTGCGCGGGGTCAAGGTCGAAGCATCGCGCGTGTTGTTATAGCCATAGCTATAAGCTTCATCCATCTGGCGGACCTCGCGATTGCCGATATAGCGCGCGCACTGCTCGGCGGTGTCCAGATCGGCTGTCGCAAGGATGAGCTTCGAGCGGGCAAGCGAGGCGAGATTGCGGGCGCCTTGCTCGCCATAGACCTCGACAAGTTTCTCGAAGCTGTGGATACCGAGGATCATCGCGCCGCCGAAGGCACGCGCGGTCTGAAGACCATTCTCGATCGCCGGCAATTTGTGGAGGGCGCCGAGCTCATCGAACATGAACCAGGTGCGCAGGGAGCGCGTACGGGGGAGCGTCATGAGGCGGTTGATGGCAAGGTCCATCCAGAGGGTCAGCAGCGCCCGGTTCATCGGCAGATCGACATAGTTCGAGGTGACGAACAGGATCGATCCAGGCTTCTTCTCGTCGGTGATCCAGTCGCGGATCGAAAAGGGTTCACCCTCGTCTGGCAGGAAGCGGAGCGCCTGTGCATTGGTGTTGAAGACGGCGCGGATGGATTCCGCCATGCGCGCGGCTTCCGGCGCGGTCAGCGGGTCCGCGATGGTGTTCGCAAGGAAGCGGTGCACACGCTTCAGGTCCGCCGTCATCAGGTTCTCGGACAGCGCGAGATTGCTGGTTTGTCCGCGTTCCTGGAGACGGATGCACATCTCGATGAAGAGGGTGCGCGCGGCGAGCGCCCAGAAGGGTTCGGAGGATCCGCCATCGGAGGGGATGAGCGCGGCCGCCGCGGCCGTGAACTCGCTATGCGTGCGGCAGTCATTGAAGATCGACCAGGCCGGGCAGCGCACGTCCATCGGGTTCAGGATCGTGTCGCGCGCCGGATCGTAGAAGGCTTCGACATAGGCGCCGGTCAGGTCGAAGATAACGGCAGTGTCCTGGCGCTTGCGCATCTGGGTCACAAGGCTGCGCAGTTCGGTCGTCTTGCCCGATCCGGTCGTGCCGATCAGCATGACATGCGACTGCTCGGTGCGGTGCGGAAAGGGGATGCCGGCGAGCGTATAGGGATGGTGGATACCGCCCTCTTTTCGCGTGCGGAAAGGAAGGCGGAGGACCTGGCCGGGCGACAGGCTGGGAAAGCTGACCTTCGCCTCCTCTTCGAACTTCTCCAGATTGTGCTGACTGATCTCGGCGTGGAGGATGTCCCGGTCGACGAGCATCGCTCCGCGCTCATGCCGTTCCTGAAGGATCGAACGCCCGCGCCGATGGGAGAGGTCCACGAACCAGATGGCCACCGGGATGGTGATGAAGACGGAGACGAGGAACGCGCCGAGCAGGCCGCGCATCGCGATCGCCCAGGCCTTGATGACCTCGGGAATATAGGGGACCGCCTGCATCACCGTTCGCATGATTTCGCCGGTCGGCAGTGTGACGTTGACGCGCTTGTTCGGATCAAGATCGATCCAGTTCCACAGGGTCGCGTAGAGCTTCATCACGACAAGCTGGAAGCCATGCTCATCGAGTTGGATCGACATGATGATGAACCAGGCGGCCGCGAAGGCGAAGAACCACAGGATGAAGGGCAGCTTCGCGCCCGAAAACCACATCATCATCTCATGTGTGATGAGCTGGCTGCCGCGGGTAAAATTGCCGGCGTTGCGCTGGACATTGCCGCGCGCGCTATGATGGGTCAGCGGGATCGCTTCGCCGCTCGTGCGGATGTCCTTACGCGCCATGATATTGCTCCAGGCGCCGGTCGGTCTCCGCGAGAATGCGGTCGCGATATTCAGGGAATTGCTCGCGGATGATGATGTCGAGCGCGAGCTGCTGGAACTCGCTGATCCGGGCGATCCGACGCTGGCTGAAGGTCAGCAGCCCGGCGGACGCCAGGAAGGCGTCCACGGCCGTGCGCAAGAGGTCGGACGGGGTGCAGCCGCGCTCGGAAGCGATCTCGACGAGGCGATCATATTTGCGCCGGTCGAGGCGGACCGTGCAGTGCTTGTTGGGGGTCGTCAAAACCAGGCCTCCTAGCAGGGAGGCTGGTGGGGTCTCAGAAACCGTTGCCGCTTATAGCCTATTCCCGCCGGGCGGGCAAGAAAGTCGGGCTGCCACCTTCGGGTGTGTTCTCCCGTAACACGCTGAAATGGCGGAAACTCACGCATCTCCCGATGCCTGATTGTCCGTCCCACAGCGGCCCACACCCTTCTTTCCGCGCAAATCCTTGAAATCGCCTAAGTTCCATGCACCTTCAGGTGCGTTCGGTGTGCACTCTGTACCAGGAACGACCCCCTACCCCGGGGCGTCTGGTGACGCGAATGATCTGGTGTGGGAAACGCCTCCGGCGGGGCGCCAGGCCGTCCTTTGGACGGACGACGCGCGCGACTTGCGAACCGCGTTTTGCGGATCGTATGGGCGGTGGTTCGATTTTCGATGCAGGGTTCCCGCAGCGTTGTTCCCGGCATATAGTCGAAGGGTTCATAGCCCGATCAGCCTGAACGAAGAGGGCCATTATGGCACGCACATTGGAGCAGGAACGGGCAGCGATCGAGACAGAGGCCCGCAAGCTGGAAGAGAGGCGCAGAAGCCTCGCTGACAGGGAGAGGGAGCAAGCAATCCAGACGATCGAAAAGGGAGGCCTGCTGAAGCTTGAGCCAGGTCAATTGGCCCGGCTGGTCGGACGTATCAAGTTCCTGGGTATAGCCGAGGTGGAAAAGCGCCTGACGGCCTAACCAGCCCCCGCCGCGACCCTTTGTCGCGGCACGGACATGGGGGGTTCGATGCCCCCCATGTCCGTATTCCCTCGCAACAAAAAAAGGGAGAGGCGACGGGCGCCCCTCCCTTTTGTCGTTTCAGAACTCGTCGGGCATCCCGCCCCGTGCCGTGTAGACGATCCGGTCGATCATCGGCTGACCCAGTGCGCCATAATCCCCTTCATCTATGGCGAGGTAGCCCAGCTCATCGTCCTGGATGACATGCTGGTCGAAGTAGCTGTGAAGGGCCCGGCGCTCTGCGCACGCAACTGCGGCGAAGTAGGCGGCATTGTCGGCAGCGGCGTTCGAGATGATCTGCATGTTAGGCTCCTGTCTGTCTTGAATGACAGGATCAGGCGCGTCGGGCGGCCGAGGCCGGGTCAAGGATCGCGAAGCGACCGCGAAGCGGCGGTGGGGGTCACGATTTTCTTCGGCGGCCACCGGCATCGGCAGGGAAGCGCCAGGCTCGATCTGCCGAAGAAAATGGTGGGGCCCCGCCGTCCTTGAGGCGGTCTCGGTCGTCTGACATCATGGGAAGACTGTGAGAGATTTTTCCTCTCGTGGAGTGGTGTCCGGCAAGGCGTAGCGGCGTGCGGACCGAAGGGGCCGTGCGGCACGCGAGCGAGCCGGGATATAGAGCTGGCGGCGCAAGAAAAGGGACCGAGCGCAAAGCCCGGCCCCGGTTGCCGTCAGGGATGACGACCACAGTGGCAGCAGTCCTCCTCAATGCCGCTGAAGGAGCATAGCCCAGGTCCGGAACCCGCCCGCGCCTCGTCGGTATCTTCGATGTAGCCATGATGGTTGGCAATCGCGATGGCGTGGCGGTCAGGGACGGCCCGGCCGCCGCGGAGCGGGCAGCGGGGGAACCGATTTTGCCGTCGCGAAGCGGAGCGGAGCGGGCAAAATTGGGCGGACCGCTGATCCTTGACGGCCGATGGACACCCAGCGTCATGCTTCGGCGATGAAGCCCATCTGATGCCGAGATGTGAGAGCGCGCGGCTTTGCCCCCGAACCCCTTCAGGGCGTTCCGGGTTAACCGCAAAGCACTGTGCCGGAACGGGCACGACGGTCTTGCTGCAAGGCTATCGAAACGCGTCAGCTCAAGCCTTGGCTTGGTGCGAATGGTGGTCTGTGATAGGGGCCTGACTGCGCTGCAAAGCGGCAGCGCCGGGACTGGTAATCCCGTCGAGAACGGCAACTCGGTGTGATCTTCACGCCGGGGTGCCTGCGCATATGTCCAGGTGCCCCGGCACTAAAAGCGTAGGCGCATGTCTCGACGTGTTACCAGCCCCGGCTCCCGCGCCCAGCGCGCGGGAGTAACCGGGTGCCGCATGTCCCCCATACTACCCGCCACCGCGTCATGACATGTGCCGGAGGGGATATGATCGATCGGATCGAGGATGGGTCGAAGGCCGATCTGAGCGTGCAACGGGCTCTCGCGATCGTGCTGATGCGGGAGGTCTTGCCATTGCTCGATACGCTCGGAGAGAATGTCGCGGCAGGACATCTTCAGGTGGCGATCGACACGGTCCTGGGTGAGGCAGCGAGCTTCCCCACGGAAGGCTCCTGCTGATCCATCACGGCGTGTCAGGTCCAGGCGAGACGCGCGTCGCCAGACTCGGTCGCGCTCGCCAACAGGCGTTCAATCCGGGGAAGGTAATGGTCGACGCCGCGTTCGGCCGCGCGGGCCGGAGTGTCCGGATCGGCGAGCCGGTTCCGGACCTGTTCGAGCGGAATTTCGCCGACGCTGTCCGTGGCCATGCCGAGCGCTTCGAGTAACGCATAGGCGTTGCCATAAGCGAGATCGAGTTCCAGTCCGCAGTCAGACGTAAGGGCGACGCGCATCGTGATTTCGGCTGTGCTGGCGCAATGATGGATCGAGATGCGCCGCCCCCGGAACTGGGCTTCCTCGACGACGCTGATCACCGCCGGATCATGGTCGAAAACGCCGGTCACCGCGGCGAGCGCCAGCGGGCAGACGCGGGCCTCGAAGCTGTCGCCGATGACCTCGTCGGGTTCGATAAGCGCAAGGCCCATATGGTCGCCCTCGGCGCGCAGATAGCGGCGGAGCGCGGCAAGCTGGCGGGCGGTGATCACGGCGACGGGAGCGGGCGTATCGTCGGCGGGAAGCGCGATACGAAAGAGGATGGACATGATTTTGTCTCCTTGGAAAAATCACCTCTTTCCACCCCCTTTTCTCTGGAATTGCCGCGCGCCGCCGACGGTCGCCGGAGAGGTTATTGCCCTGCGGCGCGCGGGGGTTCGATGCCCCCGAGCGCCGCTTGTCTCGCGAAAAAAGGAAAGAGAGGCCCCGGCGGATGCCGGAGCCTCTCGAGAGTGAATTCAGGCGCTGCGCTGCTGACGCTGCGGTGCCGGACGCTGAGCTTGGCTGTCGAGCTTCACCACGTGCAGCGGGACACCCGACTGGCGGAGTTTCTGGGCGAGGTTCATCTGGATGCCTGACCCTTCGCAAATCACCGCTTCGACCGGCTTGAGGGCGAGCAGGCGATCGTTGCGGACGAACGCGGCCTTCGCTCCCAGGCGTCGGTCGAGCCGGAACAGGATGACCTTCACGCCGCGTGCTGCCGCCCAGGCCTGGGCAATGGCATCGCAGCCTTTGGTCTGGGCCGTGGTGGCGAGGATCATCTCGGGAACGCGGGCCTTGATCGAGTCGAGACCGCGCCACAGCATCTCGTGATCGTCCCAGATCTGCCCGCCCGAGAAGGCGACGACAGGCCCTTCAGGGGCGAACTGTTCACGGCGCTCGCGCGCCCGCTCGGCAAGATAGTTGCGGGCGTCGATCATCGACGCGGTGACCCCCCGCGATACCCGGCTGCCGCGCGTCGGGGAGTAGGGACGGCCGGTCTCGACGCGATAGACTTCGGCGGCATGGTCGCGCATGCATTCCATGGCGTCGCGGCATCCTTGCAGTGTCTGGCAGAGCAGCTGCGCTTCTTCGAGTTGCGAGGCGTAGATTTCGCTAGGATCGAAGGTCTGCGCGAGATCGCCAAGTTCCTTGGCTGCGTCATCTTCGCGGTCGTTGATCCGCTTGGCCACGACATGGAAGCTGTTGACGAAGCCCCAGGCGAGGTCGGACGCGAAGGGCTCGAGGCGAGTATCGCGAAACACATCGAACAGTGTCGCCATCACCATCTCGACAGCAGCGCGGGCTTGCTCCGGATCGGGCATCTCGAGCTGTTCGGTTTCATCGACGGGGGAGAGCTTGGCGCGCTCGTCATGCTCCATGAAAGCGCCCTCGTAGATCGAGCTGCGATCCTGATTTCCGGTTTCTGCGGCGATGAAGCTGGCAAGGTCTGCGAAATTTGCGAAAGACTTGTTCATGTGAGCCTCCATGGCATGTTGATGTCTCATCTCCTCGGATGAGACCTGACTCAGGGCATGCGGCGGTCAGGGAGGTCAGGGACGTTAACCGGGAAGCCGGCCGCCGGCCGGACCCGGGTTAACGCCGCGTCAGCGGGGAGTGGGGGAGCCGATTTTGTCGGTGTTGCCGGGACGCGCAGCGGAGCGGCGGCGGCGTCAAAATTGGGGGAACCGCTCATCCTGAAGGACCGCCAACCCCGCATGCCACACTAAAAGGACACAAGAGAGGAATAGGGGTGTACAAACCTCACAGTGGGGACCCGCGCCAAGCGGGATCGTGACCCGGCAGGGCGGAGACGAGGCGAACGCCTTGGCTCCGTGAGCTTTGCCGGGGGTCGCGCGCCAGCGCGAACGGCGGCTTAGCGAATAGAGCCCCGGTCCCGTCCTGAGCGCGGCGAAGGGCGGGATGCGCCACCACCCCTGCTCCTGCATAACAAGGTAAGGCGCTTGAGAAGTCTCCGAAATATGCCCTGGAACCCGCTGCCATGCACGGGGGTTCAGCTTCCTATCCTGGCGAAATAGCGACGGCGGCGCAGATCAAATTGCTCGCCGATGAATATCGCGGCGGCGCGCACGATCTCTTGAGCCGAGGCCGCAAGGGCCAGCCCTCGAGCTGGGCACCGGCCTGCATGAGCCCCATCCATGCGATCGAACTCTATCTCAATGCGCTGCTGCTCCATAAGGGCCATGCCCCCGCCGAGATCCGAGGCTATCAACATGATCTGGCCAAGCGCGCCGGACTGGCGGCGGCAAAGGCGCTTCGCTTGCGCCAGCGCACGCTTCATCATCTCGGCTCCTTGAGCGCTGGACGGGAATATCGCGCCACCCGGTGCGGGCCCGAGCTGGGCGGCAACTGGACCCAGCTCAACCGCTTGACGGCAACACTGGACGAAGTGAGCGCAAAGGTCGGCGCGGCCATCGAGCCAGCCCCGCGGGTCGCGCTTCCAGCTTCGCTATCCGTACTTTCGCAGGCATCCGGCGCGTGACGGGAGCACGGCCCGGATGTGCGGCGTTGGCACGGATCAGGTCGGCCCGATCCACTCCGTCGCCGGTCGCCACCCGATGATGTCGCCGCCGCTGTCGGCAACCGCGTCGTTCGAGATATCGCGCCATGGCGAGCGCGGCCGATAGGTCGGCATATAACGCGCGGTCAGCAGTTCGAAGGTACAGCATGTGTAGCCACTGACGCGGATGGCGAGCACCGGTTCATTCTCGGGCGGCAGGATGCCAAGGGCCGCGATGAACCCCGCGGGAACAGGGTGAAGGGTCGCATCGATCATCGTGCGCGCCAGACGGCATTCCAGTTCGCCCGCTTCGGCGCCCCAGGGATGGGCATCGATGTCGAACAGCTTTGCGTCATTATGCGCAGGGACGAGGGAGAATTCTCCGGCCCAGCAGCGGCTCTCGGGATTAAGGGCAGCGACGTCGCAGACAAGGCCGGGATCTCCGGTCTCGGCCCGAAGCCAGCCGGCGAGGGCCGGCGTGAGCCGGCCCGAGAGCTTGCGCGCGCGCAAAGGCATCGCGTCCAGTTGAGGGAAATCGACAAGCCACCAGGCGAGGCGATGATGCAGGATGACCCCATAGCTGTGTACCGCATCGCGGGCGGAGGGCATGGGCTGGTTCATGGGCGAGGTCCTTGTGACGAGAGGGCGGCGGCGGGTCAGTGGACTGACCCGTCATGTGCGAAAATGGCGTCGGGGTTGATCAGCTGGTGTTCGCTGGCAACGAGCGACCAGGCGGCGGCGAGGTCGTCATAATATTCGCAATCGACGATCGCATCGGCGCTGGCCTCGCCGAACTGGGCTTCCTCGAAGGCGCGGGTGTGCGCGGCGTCGGCAGCATCGGTGATCGCATCGGCGAGGCGCGCGGCGATCTCGTAGCGGTTGAGAGTGTCTGCGACCCGGCGGATGCGGGCGACCATGGCGGGGTTGGTGATTTCGATGCCGTGGCCGATCCCGGCGATCTCATCAAAGCTTGCGAGCGTGAACATGGACGGTCTCCATATCTGAAGGATGGAGGGCGGCCGCATGCGACCGCCCCGGGAAGGCGGTCAGAGGAATTCGATTTCCTCGGCGACGATGTCGGTGTTGTAGTAAGTGCGTCCGTCGCGCTCGTTGCGGCTGTAGCGGATCTCGCCGACGACCATCAGCTTGTCGCCCTTCTTCTTGTGGTTGGCGACCGACTTGCCGAGGCCGTTGAAGGCCTTGACGGTGTGGAACTCGTCATAGGTCTCGGTGTAGCCGTTCTCGTCCTTCTGGATCTGGCCGTCCTTGATGACCGGCTTCGATGTGACGAGGGAGAAGCTGACGCCGCCCTTGCTGTCCGTACCGAAGCGGCTGATGTCCGAGGTGATGCGTCCCGAGAGAAAAACCTTGTTCATGGCTGAGTGCCTTTCGCAATTCCGCCAGCGGGCCGATCCCGCTGGGATGGACAATCGCGAAAGCCCGGGATTGAGGGGCTGCCGCACCCGAGCGTGAGCGAGGGGGAACCTCGATTTTTCGAGTGGTGCGGGCGGAGGCCGAAGGCCGACAACACGGTCGTAAAATCGCGGGTTGCGGCAGTCCCGCACGGGCGTAGCGTTCATCCCGTCAAGCGGGTCGCCCCCTGGTGGAGTCTCGATCGGTCACGCCTGGACAAAGTGTCTGCGCGACTACGGGCCGTCACCGGGCGAATGCCGATGGTTTGCGCCAGAACGCACGGCGACACGCGGCATGCTGGCACATGGTCTGATGGTCATGGACGCTCTGGGTCGGATGCGACCTGCGGTGTCGAGACTGACGGGTTCCCTCCTCGCGCCGATGGATGGCGAAAAGGGCCAGCCACAAGAAGAAAATGCGGACGGCACAGAGGTGGAGGACCGCGGCCGTGACGGCTCGATGGATGCGATAGCGCACGCGTGTCGATTGCCGGGCGATGCGCCGATCCTGTTGCCCGAGGCCAAGACGCTCGTAGGCGCACTACCGGCGGGGCAGCCTTGGTGACGTGGCGCTGAAGAAGCGGTTGACCAGCATCCTCCACAGTCCGCGGTCGGACCGATCCGGGAGCGTCGTGCCGCGTTGAGCAATGATCCGGATTCGATCATGGATATTCTGCGGACGGGAAATCACCGAACAGACAAAGGACGAGGTCATTACCGGCCTGGGATTATTCGGCTGTGAGAGTCCGGTCAGGCGGGTCCTCACAGGTTTGCGGAACAGGAACTACGGCGCCGTCTAGCCCGAACCGGGCAAGGACTTACGGGTTGGTACAGGCGGATTGATGAAAGGCAGTCTGGCGCGAGGCCGCAACGTCATGCACAAGACATGTTCTGGCGGCATGCATAAGCGTCAGCAAAGGCAATCGCGCAAATCCCGGCAGGGAGGGAGGGCGCCAGATCATGAGTGACAAGGTGTCTGGGCGAGTGAAATGGAAAAGAATGGCGGTGCTCGCAGCCTTGGCGGCATCGTCGACGGCAGCGGCCAATACACCCGAGCGATCGTTCGGGGTCTGGTCGAACCCCAAGGGCAGCGTCCATGTGCGCGCCGAGCCTTGTGGTGACCGGATGTGCGGTATCGTGGTCTGGGCCAATGACAAGGCGAAGGCGGATGCCGCGCGTGGCGGATCGCCGCAGCTGGTCGGGGTGACCCTGTTCCGCGACTTCGAGCGCAGCCGGCCCGATGTGTGGCGGGGACGGGTGTTTGTCCCCGACATCGGGAAGACCTTCACGGGAACGATCAGCGTGATCGACGCCGCGCATCTCGAGGGCAAAGGATGCCTGCTTGGACGGATCGGATGCCGATCTCAGGTCTGGACCCGGATTGCCGATTGACGATCTATAACCCCACTGATGTAGAAGACCCGCATTCAGCTTTCTTCTGCAAGCCGCTCCTCAAGATGGTCGACAAGGAGCCAGGCATCGGCAAGGTCCAAGCTAAGCTGCTCGTCCGCCATTGACGTTTCGCGCACGAACCCGGGGTCGAAAGCCTCCCAATCAAGTGCCTCCAGAAAGGCTTCGCGCCGCTCGGAAAAGCGCACGAGGGTTGCGTGGCTGTGGCGGGCGCGGTCGAGACGAGCCGCAATCGTCAGGGGCATGAAGCATCTCCGATCAGGGTAGACAGAAAACAGGGCCCGCTTCGCCGGGGAGCGAAACGAGCCCTGTCACCCCGCGTCGGGGGCTCGGGACGCGGGATCAGGTGCGGGCGGTGCCCGTCACTCGACCGGTTCGGGAGTCCGCTGGCGGCGCTGGCGGCGGCCGCCTTCCTGCGGTTCCTCGCCGAAACCATGCTCTGCCGACGACTGGCCGAGGCCGGCCTCGGCCCCTTGCGCGGGCGCGCCGGCGGTGTCGCCTTCACCGGGCAGCGGCGGCAGTGCGTCGTCGGCCTTGGGCGCCATCTCCGAGGCAAGGTCGCGCCGGCGCGTCGGTCGCGACCAGACCACATTGTAGCTGCCGTCCTCTT
>Ga0265293_10004927_pt1 | contig 22921 bp, 26 predicted proteins | sample Munlanlewell138R_FD_192505 | JGI IMG/M metagenome (GOLD analysis project Ga0265293, IMG submission 192505) | Leachate microbial communities from a municipal landfill in Southern Ontario, Canada - Leachate well 138R | ecosystem: Engineered > Solid waste > Landfill > Unclassified | place: Canada... | reverse complement strand
TGATAAGCTCATGAAAAGTGCTATTCCTGCAATATTAGCCATTGAAGAAGCTGTAAAATCAGCTACGGCTTGGCGAGATTTTATATTAATACGCTCTGGGGCATTTATTATTTAGAACACCGCCAAATAATTCAAATATGAATGTGGTTTAATTTCCATAAATTTCTTCATTTCCAATAACATACTGTGATAACCTGGAACTTTATACCCATTGGGGTGCCTCGGCAACAGACTCTTATCTATCATTTTTTGGTCATCTGATATCACTTCTATTTTGAGTTCGAAAGTATCAATAATCAGATGTAGTAAATCAAATTTTGAAATCTTGTTATTTGGTGATATATTATAAATACCAGGCACATACTCCCCGATAATACACTCGATTAGCTTGGCTAATTCAAGAGTCGTTATTCCTGACCAGTAAGTTTTTGCAAACCCCTTGATTGAGTTCTTTTGGCTAAAAAGCCAGCTCATTAGCCCCTCACCATTTTCTTTTATTTCTGGCCCAATGATGGATGTCCTTATTGTAACATCTCTCTCGTTAATCAGCTCACCTAACGCTTTTGATCTGCCGTATGCATCATCAGCATCCCGAAAATCATCTACTTTATAATTTCCTCTCGTACCGGAAAAAACACAATCAGTACTAATGTGTATTAAGCGCGCATCGATTTCTTTACTTATTCTACTTAGATAGTGAGGCAACCACGCGTTAAGTAAAATTGAATTTGCAGGGTTTTCTTTTGATTCTTTAATTAAAGCTCCCACGCAATTTATAATATAATCAGGTCTTATCTTATTTATAGTATCTTTTAGCTCATTTGGTGATCTTACGTCACAGATAATACTGTCATCATTCAATTTAGTACGAAAAACAGTATTATATAACTTATACTTATTTGTATTTTGTAGATAATTGTATATCATATGACCTGCCATACCGGTTGCGCCAATGATTAGAACTTTGGTTTCATTCATTATTACTTACTTTTATTTATAATAACAACTAATTGTCATCTTTACGCCAGATTGTTCTGTTGATGTACGACTTGTATGAAAGAATTACTTTCAAAACTTTTGCTGAAACGTTGTAAGCATTATAGTCACTAACAACATTAAAAGGTTTTTCGGGTTTTTTAAACTGACTCGTTGTTACTTTTATCGCCAATATAATATTTTCGGGATTTAACCCTGTCATAATTACTGTTCCTTCTTCCATCCCTTCTGGCCGTTCATGTGCTTGTCGAATTGTCACAGCTGGAAAATTCAGTAAAGATGCTTCTTCTGATATTGTACCACTATCTGAAATAACACAAAATGCGTTTTTTTGCAATTTAATATATTCAAAAAATCCAAATGGTTTCATGAATTCAATTAAAGGGTTCGAATTTATATGTTTGATTTGTTCAAGTTTTTTTTTGGTTCTTGGATGTGTTGAAAAAATCACCCGATACCTAAATTCGGATGTTAGTTTTTCAAGCGTTTCTAACAATAGGGCTAGGTTGGCACTTGAATCAATATTTTCTTCTCGGTGTGCACTAACAATGATATAAGCTCCAGGCTGAAGGTTTTCTTTTGTTAAAATTTCCGATTTCTCAATTGAAGATGCATGATAATCTAAAACTTCTTTCATTGAAGAACCGGTTTTGATAATAGTTTCGGGGCGTATTCCTTCACTAATGAGATATCGCCTAGCATGTTCTGAAATTACCATATTTATATCACTCAAATGGTCAACAATTTTCCGATTAATCTCTTCTGGCACACGTAGATCGAAACAACGGTTCCCTGCTTCCATATGAAATATCGGGATTTTTCGGCGTTTTGCAGGTATTACTGCAAGACAACTGTTGGTGTCACCATAAACCAATAAGGCATCAGGCTTTTCAATATCCATAATCACATCTGATTTACTGATCACGTTGGCTATTGTTTCGGCTACTGTTTCACCAGCTGCCTCTAAAAAATAATCAGGTTTTCTAATGCCTAGTTGTTCAAAAAAAATCTGATTAAGTTCATAGTCAAAATTCTGCCCGGTATGGACGAGACAGTGTTCCAGATGATTCTCAACTTCGATAAGAACCCTGCTAAGCTTAATTACTTCCGGTCTTGTACCGACAATTGTCATTAACTTCATTTGGTCAAAATATTAATACACTAATTATGCAATTCCTTTTTCACATCCTCAAGAGTTAGCAGGAGATTTTTTGTTTCCTCAAGAGAGAGCCTTCTTGTATTATGAGAGTTATAGTCCTCCGCTTCACTTCTCTTAGCTTCTCCTTTTTCGAAAAAGTTTTCGTAGTTAAGATCTCTATTGTCAGCAGGGATTCTGTAAAAATCACCAAAATCTTCTGTCTTAGCCATTTCCTCCCTATTACAAAGTGTCTCAAATAACTTTTCGCCATGTCTGGTTCCAATAACTTTAATTTGGTTCGAGGCATTAAATATTTCTTTCAAAGCTAATGCAATATCTTCAATTGTTGATGCGGGCGATTTTTGTACGAAAATATCTCCTGGATGAGCATTCTTGAAAGCAAACTCCACTAAAGAAACAGAGTCATCAAGTGACATCATAAACCTTGTCATTTTTGGATCTGTTATGGTTATATTCTTCCCTTGTTTGATTTGCTCGATGAATAAAGGTATCACAGAGCCCCTTGAAGCCATTACGTTACCATATCGGGTTGCACAGAAAACTTGCTTTTCAACATTAAGAAGTCTAGACTTAGCTACCATTAATTTCTCCATCATTGCTTTTGACAATCCCATGGCATTTATAGGATAGACAGCTTTATCCGTGCTTAAGACCACGACTTTTTTTACTGAATTCTGGTAAGCTGATTCTAAGAGGTTTTCCGCTCCGAGTATATTTGTTTTAACCGCCTCGAGTGGATAAAACTCACAGGAAGGCACCTGCTTTAATGCAGCAGCATGAAAAACATAATCAACATCAGTCATAGCCCGATTAATACTATTAAAATCCCTTACATCGCCTATATAGTATTTTATCTTATCTGATTTATAAAAACGACGCATATCATCCTGTTTTTTTTCATCTCTACTAAAGATTCTTATCTCTGAGATGTTTGAGGATAAATACTTTTTCAGAACCGCATTTCCAAAGGAACCAGTGCCACCTGATATGAGCAACGTTTTTCCATTATAATTTTCCATATTACAATTATATAGATTTATAGATTTTTAAAATAAAGTTTACTATATTATGGGCGAAGTTAGTAATCAATCCAACACGCCATAACATTATTTTGATTGTTCTGTCCTGCTTCTTAATTTGCCTAAACGAATCGAGAAAGAGCTTTTTATCCTTAACCTTAAAAGCGTAGTGAAGGGTTGATAATTGTTTACGTTTTTCCAATTTAGTTCTTAACTCATCTTTTAAATGACCATTGTATATGGATAAAAAATATTCAGGTACTTTAAACCCTTTAGTTACAAAAGAATAATGATCATGAGGATTAACAAATTTACTAGCAGATTGCAAGTTTATCAGGTACATGGCAGTAACATCAGATAGAACTCCAACCCTTGAGTTTAGCATGATATAGAGCCAAAGCGGAGTGTCGCCTACATTGAAAGATTCTAAGACTTCTTTAGGAATATCTCTAAGATAAGAATCATACAAATGGGTCGCAAACATAACAGTAGCAGTACCTATTGTTGATCTATCAATGATATAGTCTTTGAACTTTACCTCATCTTTGTATTTTTGAAGCTTAAAACTATTTTTGCTTATTAAACCATTAGACATATATAATTTGTTATAATCAGTACAAACCATACCATAATCAGTGCTTGCTTCTAAAAAATCAACCTGCTTTTGTAATTTGTATGGATCGGTCCAGTAGTCATCGCCTTCGCACATCGCTATGTATTTACCTGTACAAGCTGAAAAGACTGCATTCTGATTAGCCATGGCTCCAACATTTTTTTCATGTAAAATCAGTTTAAATTTACCAGGGTATGTTTTTTTATAAGACAAAATTATTTCTCTTGTTTTATCTGTACTACAATCTTCACCAATAACTATTTCAAAACCAAAATTTGTTTTTTGCATTAATACTCCTTCAATTGCTTTTGAAATATAATTCTCATGATTATATGCCATCATGAAAACCGAAACAGTTAATTTTTTTTCCAATTTTTAAGTATTTAATGGAGAACTCTAAATTTTGTTGTCTTTACAAGCCCATCAGACATTTTCAGTAAAGCTACATCTCTATTCATAAAAATGATGGTTCCTGATTTAACTTTATTGTATCTTTCTAAAATAAACTTGTTGACTATTGCCTGTATCGAAAAAACAAACAATTGAATATCATCAAATATCAAAATAACTCCTAAGTTACTAGCAGAAAAAGCCCTCGAATTATTTATTATTTCCTGAGCAGATGTTTCACGAGCAAAAAACTTTCTGATCTTTTTTTCTCGCGTGTAGTAAGTGCCAATCCCCTTTTGAGGAAATGCATTATACTTCAAATTATTTTTTAGTAAATCAGACAATGTCTTAGTTAACAACTCTGCTTCTAAATCAAATATAAAACCATACAACAGGCTTACGTCAACATCTTCAGTCAATTCAAAGGATATCTGGTTCAATATATCTCCTGCATCAAGCTCGTCAACTAATAAATGTATCGTTACTCCAGCCACATTATTACCCGATAAGAAACATTCGTTTAACGGGTGTATTCCCTTTCCATATGGTAATACAGAGGGATGGCAATTAATGTAAATTTTATTTGAATCCAGCCTCTCCATTGGCAAAATATAAGAACAACCTGCCGAGACGCATATGTCATAATCCAATTCCAATAAACCTTCAACTAAATAATTTTTCTGACCTCGTGAGCATAATCTTATAATATCATATTTGTCGCTATCTGTGATTAAGGGCTGTTCAATAACAAATGCCTTAACTATTTTCAAATCACTATTCGTTTCAATAGACTCTAAAACCTTAGGGCGGTTTCCGATATAAACAACCTTTTTCATAATAAATTAATTATCTTCAACATCTCTTTTTCATTATATCTCTGATCTACAGGCAAAGGTATAAGATTGTTATAAAGATACTTTTCAAAGAAAACTTCATCTTTTAACCAACCCAAAACATTGGGCCAATAGGTAGCTATAAATACTTTATTTTGTAATAGACCTTTCTTCAAAGATGATCCATCGTCAATTAAAAGTGGATATACCATAGGTACTATATCACTTTTTAACTCAAAATGAAGTTGATTATGATCTTTCAAAACTTCGTGCAAATACAAGAAATTCCTTATCCTTTGTATAGCAATATGCTTATAGTCAATACTGTGCAATAACCGTTTCGATAGTTTGGACATCACTTTGATTGGTTGACCAATTAAAGATATATCATTTTCCTTAAAAATGTTATAGTACGTTTCTGCGCCTTCTTCAACTCTACCAAGCAAATGTCCAAATCTATTTAAAGAATTATCCTGCTCCAATTCTATTTCAAGTTCCTTATTTGTATACAGATACGCTCCATCAGGTAAACCAAAGAATTTACGGGGAGAATAAAATGTATCAGCAGCAGCCAAAGGTTTTGCAAAGAATGCATGTGAGTTATCAATGATTAGGTTTTTGCATTTCTGTGAAACTTCTTGAACCTGATTATCACAGATTCCAAAGTAGTTTGTATAAACAAAAACATCCAGTGGCTTTACTTTTGAAAAATCGAAGATAGGAAAAAAAATTTCATCTATGTTGTAGAATTCGTAATCTAATTGTAGCTTTTTGATGGGTTCGAGCATTACATCGCACGTATAGTAAGGCAGATAAACCTTTTTATACTTTTTTGCTCTTAATACATATTCAAATGCATTTCGTCCAGTATTTAATCGGATAGCATTTTTATGATATTCTTCGCCTTGGGGAAGTTCTAATTCAAAATATCCGCCTATTGAGTTCATATCAAATTGTAATTATCCAACATTTTCTTCACCTCTTCTACAGAATTAAACATCAACAAATCAATAATTGACAAAAATGGCACAAACTCATTATTAAATTGTTTGTACTCAATAGTGAGTGATTTGATAAAACTTAATTCAATCCCCTTTTCCTTAAAACTTTCTTTATTGTATAGTTCCTGACCTCCAAGTGCATTTACATAATTTGTGGCATTTTCTTTTTTACAGATATCTACTAGTCTATCTTCTCGCTCCAAATCTATATTTTCATACCTCTTTGAGGAAATAAAAAATTCTGTTTTCAATCCTAAGTATTTTGAAATAGTAATAACACTCTCGATAGCTAATTCACTAATTGTATTGTACCTCTTATTCAATATGTTATTTATCAGTTTATCAACTTCTGTATAATTTGGGGCTTTTTGATAATTCTGATTAATTGTCAGTTGAAATTTGGTTTTCCACCTTTCATAAAAATTTTTGTTTATTAAAGTATCCTTAATTAAACAAAAAGAATTAGCTTTTTTCAATGGAACGGTAAACAAAAACTCTTTGTTATTCAACAAAATTTTATTTCGGTTTATCCAGCCTTGTTTAATAAAATTTACATCATCATAAAACACAAATTTATCAACTGCATTTATCATCTGAAAATAGCCTACGTAAGGAAATAAATAAGGCTGCATTACTGCAATTTTCATAAAAATTAATTTAAAGAAGTGCTGTAATTTTTTTAATGGAATCACTTTCTAATTCCGGATAAATCGGCAAGCAAATCACTTCATTTGCCATTTTTGATGCTATAGGCAGGTTAGCAGGCCTAGCAGAATCGAGACTTTTATACATAGAAAACTCACTAATCAAAGGATAGAAGTAGCGTCGACCAAATACATTGCTTTGTCTTAGTTTTTCATAAAGCTCATCGCGGCTCATGCCATATTCTTTTTCATCAATAAAAATAGGAAAATAGGCATGATTAGCATCGGTGTTTTCAGGTTCATCCAAAAGGGAGATTCCTTTGACATTAGCCAACTCCTTTCGATAAGTTTCGGCAATAACTTTTCGCTTTTCAGCGTTTTGCGGATAGCCTTTTAGCTGTAACAAACCTAGTGCAGCCTGCATTTCGTTCATTTTTGAATTGATGCCGGGAGCCATTACTTTTGTTTCGCCAGCAAAGCCAAAGTTTTTCAGGTAATCAATCCTTTTTTTAGTAGCTGCATCATGACAAACAATGGCACCACCTTCCATGGTATTGAATACCTTGGTAGCATGAAAACTCAAAATGGATAAATCGCCATAATTACAGATACTCTGTCCATTATAGTTCACTCCAAAGGTATGAGCAGCGTCGTAAATCACTTTTAAGCCATAAGTATCAGCAATTTCCTGCATGCGTTCAACTTTGCAGGGGTTTCCGTAAACATGAACGGGCATAATTGCAGTCGTTTTGGGCGTAATGGCAGCTTCAATCTTTTCAGGGTCAAGATTACCATACTCCGGTTCAATATCCACAAAAACGGGTTTTATATTGTTCCACCAGAGACTGTGGGTGGTTGCAACAAAACTATATGGCGTTGTAATTACCTCACCGGTAATGCGCAAAACCTGCAAAGCCGTAAGCAAAGCCAGGGTTCCATTCGCAAAAAGTGAAATATAAGGCACTCCCAGAAATGCGGCTAATTCTTTTTCCAGTTGTTGGTGAAAAGGGCCATTGTTGGTTAGGATTTTATTTTCCCAGATTTGTTCTAGGTAAGGAATGAAGTCTTTCAGCTCTGGGAGAGCAGGTTGGGTAACGTATATGGGTTTATTTTCTGGCATTGCGTAATTCCTTTAATTTATCTAAAACGATATTTTTTATCTCCATGTATGCTTCAAATTTAAAAAATTCACTTATACTAATTGTCAATAAACCACCACTTAAAATTTGAATTATTAATTTCACCAGATTACCTGCCGGCATTAACCACCCAAGCATGTAAACCAACAATCCCACAGAAATTGCAAGTATAAATCCAGGTACTATATCTGAGACTTGCTCACGTATAGAATAATGAATAAACCGACCCGACCAGTAACTGTTAAGGTAATAAGAAATTATGTTGTTCACCCACATGCCGAGTATCAATATCTTAATGCCCCATATTATTCCAATAATAATGGTGGGTACAGCTAATATTTTTTTTATAATCTCAAGTTTAAGAAATAGATCAGACCGTCCTTGTACCTGAAGCATGTTTAAGTTTAAAGCATGTAAGGGATACATCATTCCGACAAAAGTCAGCAGTTGCAAGTAAATGATGGATGGCCTCCAATTTTCACCAATTAGCTTAATAACCAAAGGTTCTGCAATTGCAGCCAGACCAGCCATTAAAATCATACTGATAAACATGACGCTTTTTATCATCCTCTTATAACCTGCTTTGAGCTTAACCGGTTCATCCTGAAGCTGCGCCAATACAGGATAGGTCACTCTTGACATTATACTGTTAAGATTTTTAGATGGAAGATCATTAAACATTTGCGCCCGGGTATAAAAACCTAATTCCTGTGCTGAAAAGTATTTGCCAATAATCAAGTAATAAATATTTCGATATGCGGTATCAATTAAGCCACTGATCAGAAGTTTTGAACCAAATGAAAATAATTCTTTAAATGATTGAATACTGAAAATCAGGGTAGGTCTCCATCTGTTCCAGAACCAAAGCAACAAGGAATTCATACCTTGTTGGCTGATGGTTTTGAATGCCAGGCTCCACACGCCAAAGCCATTATACGCCATTGTAATACCAACAATACCAGAGAAGACAGAAGAGATAAACGAAATTTTTGTTTGTAATTTAAAATCTATGCGCTTGGTTAAGGTCGTTCTCTGTATTATTGTAAGTGAATTAATGATGAGAACAACTCCAAGCACTTGAACAAGATTTTTAAGCTGTGGCTCATTAAAAAAATTGCTGATAGCTGGTGCAGAAATAATTAATATCCCGAAAAAAAATAGTCCTATAATTAAATTAAAATAAAAAACCGTAGAGTAATCTGCTTCTGTTGTATCCTTTTTTCTTATTAATGCACTGCTAAAGCCACTATCTATAAATGATTGAGATAGGGCTATAAAAATGGTAATCATCCCAATTAAACCAAATTCTTTTGGGGTCAGTAGTCGCGCAAGAACAATACCGGTAATGAAAGTTATTCCCTGTACTGAAAAACTATCAATCGCACTCCAAAAAATACCGTTTATGGTTTTTTGCTTTAAGGTCATCTATTCCGGTATAATTAATCTTTGTAGGTATTCAAAGTATTTACCCTTCATGCCTTCAATGTTGTTTTTTAATTGCAGGTGAGTTATCCAAACATAGCGTAAGGCAATTTCCTCGGGGCAAGCAATTTTTAAGCTGGTACGTTTTTCAACTGCTTTCACAAATTCCGTAGCTTCGCTCAAAGCTTCATGGGTTCCGGTATCCATCCATGCATAGCCGCGGCTAAGAGTTTGAAGCTTTAAGTTTTTTTGTTGAAGGTATTCCTGATTTACGGAAGTTATTTCCAGTTCTCCCCGGTGAGAAGGTTTTACTTTTTTAGCAATTTCCACCACAGAGTTGGGATAAAAATATAAACCAACAACAGCATAATTGCTTTTGGGTTGTTGTGGTTTTTCTTCAATGCTCAATACATTTCCTTCTTTGTCCACTTCTGCTACTCCATAGCGCTCTGGGTCTTCTACATAATAGCCAAAAACAACGGCTTTGTTTTCTTCTTTTACCGTTTGAACACTTTTAGCAAGAAGGTTTTGTAATCCTGCACCATAAAAGATGTTATCGCCTAGAACTAAACAAACATCATCATCGCCAATAAATTCTTCACCCAAAATAAAGGCTTGTGCCAGCCCATCGGGAGAAGGTTGTTCAATGTAGCTGAACTTTAAACCGAGTTGGCTGCCATCACCAAAGAGTTTTTCAAAATTGGGCAGATCATGTGGTGTTGAAATAATTAAAATTTCTCTTATCCCTGCCAGCATCAAAACTGAAAGCGGATAATAGATCATTGGCTTGTCGTAGATAGGCAACAGTTGCTTGGATACGACTTTTGTGATGGGATGTAAACGAGTGCCGGCTCCGCCGGCGAGGATGATGCCTTTCATAAATGAAATTTAAAGATTCAAGATTCAAGATTCAATTTCGTAATGTAGTTATTTCACGTTTTTTGTTTCAAAAAATGTGGTTTCAAAGATTGGATGCCGTGTAACACGAAATTCAATCTTTGAATTAGGAATTTTTGAATTTTGAATCCTAAATAAACGGATGATATTCCCCCGTCTTCCCAATCGGCTTCTTATTCCTGATCGAGTGTACAATATACACACTTGGTCTTGCATCTTTCAGTCCATAACCTTTTCCTTCAAGAATGTTTTGGTAACTTACAGTATGGAGATCAGTGAAGCCGCCTGAGAATTCGATTTCTTCGCCGTTGACGGTAATACTGCGGTAGGTTGTTTTGCCTTCCTTTTTAGCTTGTTCGGGCAGGTTGTTGCTGTCGATGCTGAGATACCAACGCACACGGGCATTTTCAAGTTGTAGGAAGCCGGCAGCACGGTCGGTTTCGCTGAGGTGTACCACGTTTTCTGTTGCGGGGCCGAAGATCCAAGTGAGCATATCAAAGAAGTGTACGCCGATATTGGTGGCTACGCCTCCGCTTTTTTCGATGTTGCCTTTCCAGGAACGGTGGTACCAGGCACCGCGGGAGGTGATGTAGGTGAGGTCGATGTCGTAGGATTTTGGATTCAAAGATTCCTGATTCAAATCCCGAATCGTCGTGCCTCCTCTCGGGACTGAAGGATTCAAAGATTCCATATTCGAAGACCTGCCTTCCTGAGGACTGCTGGCATGTTTGGGGTTTTGAGCGTTTAGTTCTTTGGTAACTTTTTCTTTCAAAGCCATGATGGCAGGGTGGTGGCGGAGCTGGAGGATGGTGTAGATTTTTCTTCCGGTTTCTTTTTCTATTTCCTGCAGGGCGTCCACGTTCCAGGGGTTGAGCACGATGGGTTTTTCGCAGATGGCGTCAGCCTGGTTGCGCAAAGCCATGCGGATGTGAGAGTCGTGCAGGTAGTTGGGGCTGCAAATACTCACGTACTCAATATGTCCGTTGCCGCTGCGGCGTAGCTTGTCCATGTGTCGGTCGAAGCGCTCGGGTTCGGTAAAGAAAGCTGCATCGGGGAAATAGCTGTCCATGATACCTACACTATCAAAAGGATCGAGGGCGGCGAGAAGGTTGTTACCGGTTTCTTTGATGGCTTTGAGGTGGCGTGGGGCGATGTAGCCGGCAGCGCCGATGAGGCCGAAGTTTTTCATGTGTTTAAGATTCAAAGATTAGGAAGATTCAAAGATTCAAAATTCAAGGATTCAAAGATTGAAGAACGTAGTGTAGTTATTTCGCGTGTTATTGAGATTCAAAGATTCCTAATTCAAAGATTGAAGAACGTAAATCAGTTATTTCGCGTGTTCATATTTAACTATTCTGAATTCAAAGAATGGAATCTAAGTTAACACGGAACTCAATCTTTGAACCTGCCTTCCTGCGGTCAGCAGGCAGGTTTTTGAATAGCTGCCGACCGCAGGAAGGCAGCGCTTGAATCTTTGAATTTCAGAGAGGAGGCACGACGAACCGGCGTTGAATTTTTGATTAGCTCTTAAACATCTAATTCATTCATGAACTAATAATTTCTTCAATTGCTTATCGAAAGTGTGTACTTTATATCTTTTAGTATGGTTGTACGAAATAAGTAAAGCATCAACAAAGTCTATTTTTTTCTCTTTATATATTTTCAATGCTTCCATGATTATTTTTTTGTCGTTGAAAGATATATCAGGATATGAAATGAGAATATTTAACGATTCACTAATTTCAATTTCGCAGTACTTGATAGACTTTTTCAAGAACATAAACAACTTCGGCAGCTACTTCAAAAGGAACGAAAATAGTATTGTTTTCTATAATTTCTACAGCAGCATTAAAATGTGCTGCATGGTCGTTTAACAAATACCGTAAAATTATATTTGCATCAACGATTTGCATATTTCTCTTTGATTACTGTATCCCAAACATCCGATTCTTTGTTGATAAGCGCTATGTTTTTGTATTTCCCAAGCATTGCAGCAGCAGTTTTTTTATCCACAATTTGCTTTTTCCTTATCACTTTCCTGCGGGTAGTAACTCGAATATCTACTTCTTTACCAAGAAACTCTCTAAGCTCCTTAATGGTTATAGTTTCAGAATTAATTATACGCCGGATTCTTATTTCTGTCATGTCTTAAATATTGAAGCGTAAATGTAGGAATTTTTTTGGATGCAAGGATTAAGAAGATTCAAAAATTAGGAAGATTCAAAAATTCAAAATTCAAGGATTCAAAGATTGAGGAACGTAGTGTAGTTAGTTTGAGGGTTAAGAAGATTTGAAAATTTGAAAATTTGAAGGATTTGAAGATTAAAAAACGTAGATCAGTAATTTCGCGTGTTATTGAGATTCAAAAATTCAAAATTCAAGGATTCAAAGATTGAGGAACGTAGTGTAGTTAGTTTGAGGGTTAAGAAGATTTGAAAAAAGATTTGAAGATTTGAAAATTTGAAGATTTGATTACGTATTGTAGTTATGTTTGACACGAAATATAAGGTGATCGAGCGAAGCCGAGAGCACCGGTGTTGAGATTCAAAAATTCCTGATTCAAAGACCTGCCTGCTGACCGCAGGAAGGCAGGTTCAAAGATTGAAGAACGTAGTGTAGTTATATTTGACACGAAATATAAGGTGATCGAGCGAAGCCGAGAGCACCGGGTTAGGAAGATTTGAGGATTTGAAAATTTGAATCCCGAATCGCTTCGCTCTCGGTACTATAGCCCCAAATCGTCGTGCCTCCTCTCGGGACTTTCAGGATTTGATTTCGTAGTGTAAATAATTTACATGTTAGTTCGGGATTGTGGTTGAGCAGGTCAATTTTGAATTTTGAATTAGAAATTTTGAATCCAAAACTATTCTTCTCTTTTTCGTAAAATCCAGTTTTTGAAAAATGGATCATCGAGTTCGTAATTTGAGTTTGCTTTTACGACATAACCTTGCTGGGTGAGCCTTGTTAGGCCACTGTATAAAGTGCTTGTAGATTTGAATCCCATCTGCTGAATACTGTTTTGCGACAACAACTGTTCTTGTCCTTGTGCTATTTGAATGAGTATTTTCTTGTCGGTCTGGTTTTGGTTTTGCCATATCCGCTGATAATCATTATCGTGGATTCTTACCAGGTAATCTACCGTACTATTTACCTGTTCCTTAACGGGGAAATTATTATCCCATTTATTCCATACTGTATAGGCCAACTGCTGTGTATAATATGGATGACATTGCGTTATTTGGAGAATGATTTCTGCCAGTGGTTCAACTTCCGTTGTTTTACCTTGAAAGCCCTGAATGATAAAGTTTGTAAATTCCTGATAGGGTATTTTATCCAGTGGCATAAGCTGACCAAAATGATAAAAGGGAGATTTCTTTTCTTCAAATATTTGCCGCATCATAGATTCTATGCTTCCCATAAAAACATAGTTGATATTTTGATGGTGCTGAATAATTGCTCTTAAATGTTTGTCTAAGTCAGGATTTAATCGCACTATATCCTGAAATTCATCTAAAACTACGATTGGCTTTTTTTGAGCTGTTCTTAGTGTCATGTCAACACTACTTTAGCCGGCCCAAATCTTGTTCTTTTTCCTCAACTCTGCAAAATAAATCCTTTACGTAGCTTAGGCTATGCGCAGAATTTCTTTTTTGATTTGAGAAAAAATTACTACGACTTAACCGACACAGTAGTATTGACACGACACTGACTTATCGAGTAAATTAAATACATCTTCCAGCAATAAGGTATGATTTGAATTCGATAAAAATGATACATCTACCTCGTTGGTCAGTGGGTTTAAATTGATTGATGGCGTTACTCTAAAGTTTTTAAGAAAACCTTTTAACCGTTCAAAGGGATATACTCTGTAAACCCGTTTCAGAATCTGAGACGCAAAATCATTGATGTCTGTAATGAGTTGCAAGTCGAGAAAAATCAAGGGTCGTTCGAGTGATGAAACTACTTTTTTTATAAGGCTCGTTTTCCCATACCTACGTGGGCTAATGATAATTAAATGATTAGCGCTTGATAAAACCTTTTTAATATCAGCTTGTTCAATTACCCTGTCTGTAAAATAGGGTTCTTGCACTACACTGCCAAATTTAAAAGGGTTCGTTGGTTTCATTGCGATTTTTTTCGTTGCGATTTTTTTCGGAGTAGGATTACGAGGATTCAAAGATTACGAGGATTCAAAGATTCCTGATTCAAAGACCTGCCTGCTGAACGCAGGAAGGCAGGTTTAAAGATTGAAGAACGTAGTGTAGTTAGTTTGCGTGTTGAAAACTAAGGTGATCGAGCGAAGTCGAGAGCAGCGGGTTGAGAAAATTCAAAAATTCCTGATTCAATCCTGAATCGCTAAGCTCTCGGGACTGTAGCCCCGAATCATCGTGCCTACTCTCGGGACTATAGGATTCAAAGATTGAGGAACGTAGTGTAGTTATATTTGACACGAAATATAAGGTGATCGAGCGAAGCCGAGAGCACCGGGTTCGGAAGATTTGAAAATTCCTGATTCAAAGACCTGCCTGCTGACCGCAGGAAGGCAGGTTCAAAGATTGACGAACGTAGTGTAGATAGTTTGCGTGCTGAAAACTTAGGTGATCGAGCGGGTTCTGCTGAGCACTTGTGGTGAGCGCGTCGAACCATGTCGAAGTAAGCCAAGAGCACCGGGTTACGAAGATTCAAAAATGCCTGATTCAAAGACCTGCCTGCTGCCTGCCTGGCCGTCAGACAGGACCGCAGGAAGGCAGGTTCAAAGATTGAGGAACGTAGTGTAGTTAGTTTGAGAGTTAGGAAGATTTGAAAATTTGAGGATTAAAGAACGTAGTGTAGTTAGTTTGCGTGAAAAAGATTCAAAGATTAAGAAGATTCAAAATTCAAGGATTCAAAGATTGGATGTTGGTTAGCAACGGAACTTAATCTTTGAACCTGCCTTCCTGCGGTCAGCAGGCAGGTTTTTGAATAGCTGCCGACCGAAGGAAGGCAGTGTTTGAATTTTTGAATTTCTTTTGGAGGCACGACGAGCAGCGCTTGAATCTTCTACATCATCTCGTAAAGTACGCCATTTACCTGATCCATTTTTTTTGAGGCGTTTAATACTTCAATGGCTACTACATCTCCGGCTTCATCGTAATCGATGATTATTCCTTTTTTTTCCTGATCGCTTTCTTCAATCGGTTTGTTGGCTAATTGAATGAGGAGCGTATCAGTTTCTTTATCGTACTTAATTTTCATATTTCTTCAGTTTTGATGTCCTGTAGAGCGTAACGACCAGAGGAGGAATGCGCTCAACATTTACAATAACCCTGTAAAGATAATCTTTATTGTTTTCTTTTACCAGTTTTTGAAGCACAATCAAGCCATTTTCGTCCTCTATTGTTTTATCAGGTGCCTGAATTGTTTCATTTACCAGATCAGGGTTAAGTCTTCTCTGCTTCATTTGATAGGCAGCATGTTTAGAAAAGCTGATATTCTTCACGGTTTGTTCAAAATTCAAGGATATGCCTGCTGCCTGCCTGGCCGTCAGACAGGACCGCAGGAAGGCAGGTTTAAAGATTTATATTTCGTAGTATAGATAGTTTGCGGGTTGAAAACTAAGGTGATCGAGCGAAGTCGAGAGCACCGGGTTAGGAAGATTCAAAAATTCAAAGATTAAAGAACGTAGTGTAGTTAGTTTGCGGGTTAAGAAGATTCAAAAATTCCTGATTCAAAGACCTGCCTGCTGCCTGCCTGACGGCCAGGCAGGCAGCAGGCAGGTTTTTGAATAGCTGCCGACCGAAGGAAGGCAGTGTTTGAATTTTTGAATTTCTTTTGGAGGCACGACGAACCGGCGTTGAATTTTTGAATCTTTGAATCAATTTGCCGACCGCAGGAAGGCAGAGTTTGAATCTTTGAATCTTTAAATGCGCTCCGCGCACGCCTGTCTCTCGTTGGTCGCCAGGCAGGCTCTCGCCTTCTAAGTCCCATTGTTTTTTTGTATGGAACTGTAAATAAGGCCGTTAAGTTGGACGTTCTTTTCAGATTTCACGTCCTATGAATTCAAAGATTCAAAAATTCAAGATTCAAAGATTATGAAGATTCAAAGATTCCTGATTCAAAGATTAGGAAGATTCAAAAATTCAAGATTCAAAGATTATGAAGATTCAAAGATTCCTGATTCAAAGATTCAAAGATTGAAGAACGTAGTGTAGTTATTTCGCGTGTTCAAATATAACCATTCTCAATTCAAAGATTAGATGTTGGTTAGCAACGGAACTCAATCTTTGAACCTGCCTTCCTGCGGTCCTGTCTGACGGCCAGGCAGGCAGCAGGCAGGTTTTTGAATAGCTGCCGACCAAAGGAAGGCAGTGCTTGAATTTTTGAATAATCTTAACTGGTTTATTCATATTTGTTAGTTTTTTTTAGTTTTCACTTTTGGTTTTTCACTTTTCACTTTTCGTTTTATCGTTTTATCGTTTTCCCACACTAGCATCATATTTTCGGTATTGAGTTTGGGTAGTTGTTGTTGGAACTCAGCGGGTGTGAGGGCGAGGAAGCCTATGGTGCGTGAGATGAGTTTTTGTGCTTTGAGGACGAGCTGTGCCAGGTAGTCGAGGTCGAGCTGTTCGCCTACGATGAGTAGGTTGATCTGCTGGCTGTCGATGCCTTGTGCAAGCTCTCCCATGAGGTAAACTTCTTGTGGATCGCCGAGGTGGTTGATGACACGCTCGATGATTTCGTCGATGCCGATGGTTTTGCGGACGATATTTTGTATGTCGGGGAAGAGTGGGTGTTTGTCGTTGGCACGGAAGACCTTGCGTGGGCCTTCGGTTTGTGAGTTTAGCAGGCCGGCCTGTTCGAGCTTGTTGAGTTCGAGGCGGACGGAGTTGGTGGATTCGTTGAATTCGGTGGCGAGGCCACGGAGGTAACCGGTGTTGTTGCTGTTGAGGAAGAACTTCAGCAGCATCTTGAGTTTTGTTTTGGAAGTTATGAGGGCTTCGAGCATGTTTTTTTTAATTCAAAGATTCAAAAATTCCTAATTCAAAGATTGGGATTTAGGTTAATACGAAATTCAATCTTTGAATCTTGGGAGGAGGAACGACGACCAAGAATTGAATCTTTGAATTTTTGAATAGCTGCCGACCGCAGGAAGGCAGCGTTTAAATTTCTTTTATTCATTGGTTTTATATTTGGAGCCTTTGAGGCCGGAGTTTTTGAGGTATTTGATGAAGTTTGCTATTTCTGAGGCTATTTCTGTGGTTTTTTGTTTTAGTTGATCGCATGTTTCTTGTGTGATGTAGTTGCAGTCGAGAGCTCTGTAGCTTTGTGAGCGGGTTTCGCCACACGATCCTTTGGCGATGTAGAGAAACTGAACGAATTCTTTGTTACCGCTTCTCTCGAAGCCTTCTGCTATGTTATCGGCTATTGATCCAGCGGCAGCTCGGATTTGATCACGGAATCTAAAGTCTTTATTGAAATCTCCTTCTGCCGTAATGACAAAGACGAATTGTGCTAATTCGCGGGCTTTTTGCCAGATTGGGAGTTCTTCGAAGGAGGTGTATTTCATAATTTAAAGATTCAAAGATTTAAAGATTTAAAGATTCAAGGATTCAAAGATTGGGTACAGGTTAATACGGAATTCAATCTTTGAATTTTGAATTAGGAATCATTGAATTGGTTTGGAGTAGCAAAATTACTCATGCTTTTTGAAATAGCAAGTTTTTTTTGAAATATTTTTTTTGTCCATCCCCGTTAAGATTGTGCCTGATAAATATGCTTTGCATTTCACAGGATAAACCTCCTTACGGGGCAAGCGAATTGAACGAATATAGCGGAGGTTATTCGCGGCTTATTATTCGTGTAATTCGCGTAATTCGATGATGAATCATCGGAGTTTCTTTTTTTGTCATCCCCGTTAAGATCGCGCCCTGATAAATATGCTTTGCATTTCACAGGATAAACCTCCTTGCGTGGCAAGCGAATTGAACGAATTAAGCAAATTGGACGTCATGTTTCATTCGTGAAGTCATTTAAAAATCGGCTTTTGTCAATCCTGATTGCCTGCCAATTGAGCTAAAGGTACCCACTGGTATTTCTTTTTTGGGGTGAGGTACTATTACGATTAGTTTGTTTTTGGTGTATTTACAATGCCTACCTCTTTGTGAGACAAAAACAAATCCATTCTTTTCGAGGATTTTAATAATATGGCTGGAAGAGTATAACTTAGACATTAATAAATGTTTCGCCAATCATGGCTTCATTTATTGCCCTAAAAGTGTTTATCTCGTGGTTGTCTTCTAAATAAAGTTCAACAGCTTCTTTCAGGTTGTCGATTGATTCCTGCACAGTGTCACCAAAGCTGGAAACTTCTACATTGAGGCATTGGGATACATAATAGTCACCTTCTTTATATAGTATATATTTTAATGCGTGCATTTTGAAATTATTTGTTCAAAGGTAATGAAAAAGATTGAGGAACGTAGTATATTTATTTTGTGTGTTACGAAGATTCAAAGATTACGAAGATTCAAAGATTCAAAATTCAAGGACCTGCCTGCTGCCTGCCTGGCCGTCAGACAGGACCGCAGGAAGGCAGGTTCAAAGATTGAAGAACGTAGTGTAGGTAGTTTGAGGGTTAGGAAGATTCAAGATTCAAGGATTCAAGGACCTGCCTGCTGAACGCAGGAAGGCAGGTTCAAAGATTGAAGACCGTAGTGTAGTTAGTTTGAGGGTTAGGAAGATTCAAGATTCAAGGATTCAAGATTCAAAGATTGACGAACGTAGTGTAGTTAGTTTGCGTGATAAAGATTCAAGATTCAAAATTCAAGGATTCAAAGATTGGATGTTGGTTAGCAACGGAACTTAATCTTTGAACCTGCCTTCCTGGGTTCAGCAGGCAGGTTTTTGAATAGCTGCCGACCGAAGGAAGGCAGTGCTTGAATTTTTGAATCTTTGAATTTCCTCAAGGAGGCACGACGGAGCGAGATTCAAAGGATTACTTTTTAAACACTTTTCGTGAGGTTCTTATTTTTCTGATACTTGAACGGGAGTGAAGTATTCTTAAAACTTCTACTGCATCGGAAGTTATTCTATAAATAATTAGGTAAGAACCAATAATGATGTTTCGGTATCTTTTGTCTTTTGTTGGCAAATGTCTGCATTCAACATGCAAGAAATACATTTGATCAAGACTCCATATCCTGCTATAGATATCTGCTACAAGGCTTTTAGCTGCCACCGGCCCAAACACTTCCTCTCCAAAAGAATATATTTCAATGATATCAAGATCGAACTGGGCCGAAACTTTTACTTCTTTTCTCGCTCCGTCAGCCATCGTTCAAAATTTTCCATAGACTCTTGTACGCTATGAAAAGGGCCTTTTTCAGCCTTCTTTATTTCTTTTTCAAATTCTTGCTGTGTCAAGCATGTGCCTGTCTGTATCCAACTTTTAGGATTCTTATTAGCTTTCTTTACTTCGGTCATGTGCGTATAAAGTTTTAATGTATCCACAAAAATAGGTTTTTTTCATCGATGTTTCTTTTGTCATCCCCGTTAAGATTGTGCCCTGATAAATATGCTTTGCATTTCACAGGATAAACCTCCATACAGGGCAGGCGAATTGAACAAAGATTCCTAATTCAAAGATTCAAGGATTCAAAGATTCAAAAATTCCTAATTCAAAGATTAAAGATCGTAGTACAGTTATTTCGCGGGTTAAGAAGATTCAAAGATTGAGGAACGTAGTGTAGTTAGTTTGAGGGTTAGGAAGATTTGAGGATTTGAATCCCGAATCGCTTCGCTCTCGGGACTGTAGCCCCGAATCGTCGTTCCTCCTCTCGGGACTTTCAGGATTTGATTTCGTAGTGTAGATAGTTTTCTTAATGTTACAGTCGTTTAAGCAAATCCTTTGGGTCAAGTTTAATTTTCGAGAATGCGAACCATTTCTTACCTAAATCTTTCAAAGATGCGCCAATATGATACACTGTTGAGTCATCAATGATTAAAAATCGGTCGTGTGATTGAGAAAACACTTTAACCTGAACAGGCTTGTATTGATGGTTGTGTTTTTCCAAATCAAGTTTAAAGGATGGACTAATTTTAGCTGTATAAATGCTTGCATCCACCTTTGGATTTCTCTTGGACAGTAGCGACAATACTGATTCATCTATATAATTATCAATCAGGACAATGCTTTTCTTTGCATCCTTTACCAAGGCAATCACAAACAGCCAGGCATCAAATATTTGGCCGTTGAAGAAGATGCCTTCATTAGGGGGCAGATTGGTTTGAATCTTAAATTCTATATCGTTTATCCTGCCTTTTATATGTTGTACTTCTTCTTCTATCCTTCCCAAGCGATGATTTACAACATGACCTCTTAAAAGGTATTCTTTTAGAATTTTGTTGGCCCAAATACGGAACTGGGTAGCATTAATAGAGTTGACTCTGTAACCAACAGACAAAATTACATCCAGGTTATAATACTTCGTCCTGTATTTTTGCTTGCTATCCACCCCCATGTGTTCCAAAATGGAACATGTGCTATCTTCATCTAATTCGCCGGAAATAAAAATGTTCTTCAAATGCTTTGTTATTGCAGGCCTCTTCACTCCAAACAACTCCGCAATTTTGGCTTGAGTTAACCAAACAGTCTCATCTTCAATCCTCACTTCAATTTTTAACTGAGGTTGGTTGCTGTATGAGAATATGATTATTTCGTCCTTCACTAAGACTTTATTTAAAGATTCAAGATTCAAAGACCTGCCTGCTGACCGCAGGAAGGCAGGTTCAAAGATTGAAGATTCAAAGATTCAAAATTCAAGGACCTGCCTGCTAACCGCAGGAAGGCAGGTTCAAAGATTGAAGAACGTAGTGTAGTTAGTTTGCGGGTTAAGAAGATTCAAAAATTCCTGATTCAAAGACCTGCCTGCTGCCTGCCTGGCCGTCAGACAGGACCGCAGGAAGGCAGGTTCAAAGATTGACGAACGTAGTGTAGTTATTTCGCGTGTTGAGAAAATTCAAAGTTTAGGAAGATTCAAAGATTCCTGATTCAAAGATTCAAAGATTACGAAGATTCAAAGATTCAAAATTCAAAGATTCAAAGATTGAGATTACGGAGTGCAGGTAGTTTTAGGGTTAAGAAGATTTGAAAATTTGAGGATTAAAGAACGTAGTGTAGTTTGTTTGCGGGTTAGGAAGATTTGAAAATTTGAAGATTTGAGGATTTGAAGATTAAAGAACGTAGATCAGTAATTTCGCGTGTTATTGAGATTCAAAGATTAGGAAGATTCAAAGATTAGGAAGATTCAAAGATTACGAAGATTCAAGGATTCAAGATTCAAGGACCTGCCTGCTGAACGCAGGAAGGCAGGTTCAAAGATTGGATGCGAGCCAACACGAGATTCAATCTTTGAATGCCGGAAGGAGGCACGACGAACCGGCGTTGAATTTTTGAATTTTTGAATATTCAGGAATTTTTATAAGGTTCTGCTTTTTCAATAGGAATTTTTCCCAAGCCTAATGAATTGCTACGTCCTAAAAGAAAATCATCAGCAATTTGTTTTTTGAGCTTTTGAGTGTTTAATGTTTAGGTGTTTTAATGTTTAGTTGTTTAATGTTTAGTTGTTTAGGAGTATTACACAGTTAAATATTTGTTCAATTGTTCAGTGTTCAGTTGTTTGATTTAACGCTAAACACTAAACATTAGACATCCTTATACTTTGTTCCTTTGTATTCACTTTTTTTGAGATACTTGATAAGCCCCTGTGTTTTATTTCTGATACTGTAGGTGCGAGACAACAAATCATCGAGCTCCTCCTTATTTATAAAATCTGCGTCAAATGCTCTATAGGCTTGTGACCTGCATTCTCCATTTGAGGCTTTAGCAATATATAAGAACTGGACAAACTCTTTATGGCCATCCCTTTCATAACCTTCTGCTATGTTATCCATGATAGAACCCGCAGCACTGTTGATTTGACTGCAGAATCGAAAGTCTTTGGCAAATTCAGGCCGTCTTGTCAATTGCCGAACAATTTTGGCGAGTTCTCTGGCTTCTTTCCAAATTTCAAGATCTTCAAAGGAGGAGATAGTCATGGAGGTGAGTGTTTGGGTGTTTAGGTGTTTAGGTGTTCAGTTGTTAATTGTTTAGGTGTTTAGGTGTTTAGGTATATCGAACACTTGAACATTAAACACTTGAACAATTAAACATTTGTTCAGTGTATAGTTGTGCAGTTGTTGAACATCTAAACATTAAACATTGAACATTAATCCTCCGGTTAGATAAAATGGCATGTCCATGGATTTCCACCAAGCAAGAAAATTATCCTGCAGCAGGTATAATGCTTTGTAGTCTTGATTTAACATAGGTATATTTACTTCTTAATGAGGCGGATCGTAATTTTTGTATTAGTTCGTCACTGAGCAATTCTTGAACAGATTCTACTGGCAGTATATTTAGTATTGTAAACCAGGGATAAGATTCCACAAGTTTTTTAAAGATATCCATTTTTGAATAATGTCCGGCTTTTTCCTTTTTATCGAGCAAAACAGCCTCAAGATCTTCAGGAGATATTTTATAATCCCAAGCCATCTGATTGAATATTTTGGATTTTTCGGAGTAATCTTTTGCCTGAAGGATTGATGTTTCCATTGTTGCTGATTTTTTAAAGAATGCGAAGATTACGAAGATTCAAAGATTAGGAAGATTCAAAGATTCAAAGATTCAAAGATTACGAAGATTCAAAGATTCCTGATTCAAAGATTCAAAGATTTATATTTCGTAGTGTAGTTAATTTTACGTGATTGATATTCAAAGATTAAGAGGATT
>Ga0265293_10004925_pt1 | contig 22923 bp, 30 predicted proteins | sample Munlanlewell138R_FD_192505 | JGI IMG/M metagenome (GOLD analysis project Ga0265293, IMG submission 192505) | Leachate microbial communities from a municipal landfill in Southern Ontario, Canada - Leachate well 138R | ecosystem: Engineered > Solid waste > Landfill > Unclassified | place: Canada... | reverse complement strand
AGATGAACTAATAGCAATGTTAAAAAAAGAATTTGTTTCACTGTTAAAATCAGAAGATAAAAAAGTAAAAAATAATTATCCGAAAGTTGTTCTTATAGTTGGAATAAATGGTGTGGGAAAAACAACAACCATAGGAAAATTATCAAATATCTGGAAAAAAAGTGGGAAAAAAGTTTTAATGGTTGCCGGGGATACATTTCGTGCAGCTGCAATAGAACAGCTTGAAATATGGTCAAACAGAACAGGTGTGCAGCTGGTGAAACACTCAGAAGGCTCTGATTCTGCTGCTGTTGTATATGATGGAGTAACTGCCGGTGTTTCAAGAAATATGGATGTAATAATAGCTGATACTGCCGGAAGACTTCACAATAAAGTTAATTTAATGAAAGAACTTGAAAAAATTAAAAATGTTATAAGAAAAGCAAATTCAAGTATTGATATTGAAACTCTGCTTGTTATAGATGCTACCGGCGGTCAGAACAGTCTTATTCAGGCTAAAATTTTCAGTCAGTCAGTAGAGGTTGATGGCATAGTTTTAACAAAAATGGATGGAACAGCAAGAGGTGGAATAATTCTTCCTATTGTAAAAGAACTTGGTATTCCTGTAAGATATATAGGTGTAGGTGAAACAGTTGAAGATTTAAAAGAATTTTCTGCAGAGGATTTTGTAAATGCATTGTTTGACTGATAAAAATCTTTCAGAAAAAAACGGAGGGATAATGAAGTTTTTAACTATTTTATTGATAGTGACAAATATTATTACAGCAAATGCTTTTTCATCAAATCTGAGAAAAGTAACTTTGTTTGATTCAAAAAGAATTATGAGTGATTTTGTTCAATCTTTGTATAATGATGGTGAATATTTATGGATAGGTACATATAATGGGCTGTCTCTCTATTCAAATGGCAGAGTGATTAAAAATTTATATAATGATTATAATATTGTTAAATCAAATTTATTTTCAAAAAAAACTGGAAATTCGTTTCTTATTGATAATAGAATTAATGATATTGAAAAAATATCCAGTAAAATTTATATTGCAACAGATGGCGGATTAAGCGTTTATGATTATGAAGAAAATGAGTGGAGTTCAATTGATACAAATAATTCAATTTTAGAATCAGATTATATTCAGAGTATAGCCTCGGAAGGAACAAGACTTTGGATAGGGACTGCGGATTCAGGGTTGTATGTATGGGATACATCTGGTGGTAATTGGCAGAAAATAGGTGCCACAGGACCGCAGGGTAGTATTTTTGGAAGTTTTGATGGTAAAAATATAACCAGAGTTGTGAGTGCTCCAGAAAAAAATCTTTTATTTGTCGGAACAATGGATAAAGGATTATTTGTTTCACAGGATGGAAGATGGAGAAATATTACTACAAAATATCCGAGCAATTCATTTCTTCCTTCAGATAGAATTTTATCAATGCATTTTTTCAGAGATAAACTTTATATAGGTACTAATCGAGGACTTGTCATATATGATAATGATAATTTCACTCTCATAAATGAAAGACATGGATTGAGAAATGCTGTAATACTGAGTATTAATGATGATGGAGAGCATATTTTTATGGGAACAGCAAGAGGATTATACAAGCTTAATCAAGGAGAGGGAACTCCTGCAAGAATGCTGGAAGGAGAAAATTTCAGAATTCTTGATATAGCAGTTTATAATAAAAAACTGTTTCTTGCCACACAGAATTTTGGAGTTGCAGTAAGTAATTATCAATAAGACTTTTTCGCGATTCTTCTGTGACTTTATACGCGGTTTACCCGCGTTTAATAGTTATGAATATTGACAAACAGATAGATTTATATTATACTTTTTTGACTGAAAAAATAAATACCGGTGACCGATATGTTTGATAATTTGAGTGAAAAACTGAATAATGTTTTTGAAAAACTCAAAGGGCGGGGTAAATTAACTGAGAAAGATCTTGATTTGTCTCTCAGAGAAATAAAACTGGCCTTACTTGAGGCTGATGTTAATTTTAAAGTTGTAAAAGATTTTGTTTCTTCGGTCAAAGAAAAATCTATTGGTAAAGAAATTTTAAAAAGTTTGAGTCCAGGTCATCAGGTTGTAAAAGTTGTTCATGAGGAACTGATTGATATTTTAGGTTCTGAAAACGAAAAAATAAACTTTAATCCTAACAGGGCAACAAAAATTATGCTTGTTGGTCTTCAGGGTTCTGGTAAGACAACAAGTTGTGCAAAACTGGCTTATAATTTTAAAGGTCAGAATAAAAAAGTTCTTCTGGTGGCAGCAGATATATACAGACCAGCTGCTATTAAGCAGTTGCAGGTTCTTGGTGCAAGTATAGATGTAGAAGTTTTCACCATGGGTGATAAAATAGAGCCATATAAAATTGTAAAAGCAGCAGAAGAATATGCGGTGCCGAAAGGAATAAATGTAATAATTATTGATACAGCTGGAAGACTTCATATTGATGAAGCTCTTATGGATGAACTTAAAGCGATAAAAAATAATATTGTTATTGATGAAACTCTTCTTGCAGTTGATTCTATGACTGGTCAGGAAGCTGTAAATATTGCCTCGAAATTTAACGATGAAGTTTCGCTTACAGGGTTGATTTTAACAAAATTAGACGGAGACGCACGTGGCGGAGCTGCGCTTTCAATAAAAAAAGTTACAGGCAAGCCAGTTAAATTTGTTGGTATGGGTGAAAAGATAAATCAGCTTGAACCTTTTTATCCTGACAGAATGGCTGGCAGAATTCTTGGAATGGGAGATGTGCTGACTCTTATTGAGAAAGCTCAAAGCTCATTTGATGAAGAAGAAGCTAAAAAACTTGAGCAGAAATTAAGAAGAGCAGAATTTACTTTTGAAGATTTTTATAAACAGCTTCAGCAGATTAAAAAAATGGGTTCCTTAAGCGATATTATGAATATGATACCAGGTTTTTCAAAAGTCAAAGGTATGAAAAATATTGATGTGGATGAAAGTGAACTTGTAAAAGTTGAAGCTATAATAAATTCGATGACAAAAATCGAGAGAATTAAACCGGGAGTTATTGAAGCTTCAAGAAAAAAAAGAATTGCTTCAGGAAGTGGTACAAGTGTACAGGAAGTTAACAGACTGCTTAAACAGTTTGAAGATATGAGAAAAATGATGAAAAATATGGGTAAAATGGAAAAAATGCTCGGAAAATTACCGGGAATGCCTTTTTAATAAAAAACAGGAGGAAACATGGCAGTAAAAATCAGATTAAAAAGATTAGGAACAAAAAAAAGACCTCATTACAGAATAGTTGTTGCTGATGCAAGAACTACAAGAGATGGAAAAGTAATTGAAGAAGTAGGTGTTTATAATCCTATGACAGAACCAGCGCTTGTAGAAGTTAATGAAGAAGCTGCAATAAAATATTTAATCAATGGGGCACAGCCTACTAATACAGTTAAAAACCTATTTAGAAGTAAAGGGATACTGGCTAAAGTTCATAACATGAAAACAACAGCTAAATAATTTACTTTATAATATGGAGGAAATTCAAAGTGAAAGACTTATTAAGGTATATGATTGAAGCAATTGTCGATGAAAAAGAAGAAATTCATATTAAAGAAGTAGATGGTGAAAAAACTACAATTTATGAAGTTAAAGTTTCAGAAAATGATGTAGGAAAAATCATCGGGAAAAAAGGCAGGACTATAAATGCAATAAGAACCATTGCAAAAGCTACTGCTAACAAAGATAATAAAAAAGTTATGGTAGAAGTCCTCCAGTAAATTTTTTAAGGAGAGGTTAAATGAGTGTTACTATAAACAGAAAAATTACAGTTAAATCAATTGTTACACCTGAACTCAAAGATGAGCTTGGTAAACAGATTGATGATGCAAAAATGCAGATTAACACAAATATATCAGCTTTAAACGAAAGATTAGTAAGAGCTGGTTCAAATAAAGGTATAGCTTCTCAGATTGAGAATGAAATTTCAAGATTAAATACTCAGCTTGCGGAAGTTGAGAAGAAATCAGAAGAAATTTCAAAGCTTCAGTTTGGTGGAGAATTCTATCAGGGGAATCTTGAATCCCCAATAGAAATAAATTTAGGAGATAACCTTTTTGAAAAAATTACCAGAGGGGAAATTGTAGTTAACAATGGCGAGGTTATTGAATTTAGAAATATCTGAAAAAAAGACGAATGAAAACCTCATTGAGGTTGGTCTGATATCAGGAATACAGGGATTGAAGGGCGGACTCAGGGTAACAGTTTATCCTGAGTTCTTTTTATTATTCGATACCGGGTTTCCTGAATCTGTTTTTATTGATGATAATGAGTTTATTTTAACTGACAGTTATTTTCACGGGAAAAAAACCCGAATTTTTCTTCAAAATATTGATAATTATGATAAAGCAAAAGAATTTTTAGATAAAAAAATTTTCATTAACAAGAATTTTTTCAAAATAAACGATAAGGATGTCTATTCTCTTGAGCAGCTTGCTGATATGACCGTTAAGAAAAAATCAGGTGAGTTAGTTGGAGTGGTAAAAGATTTTTACTCAAATCCATTCTGTAGTTATCTTCTTCTTGATAATGAAGAACTCATACCATTTATTAAAAAACACATTCTTAATATTGACTCTTCTCTCCGTACTATTACAGTTGACTGGGAATGGGAAGAAGACGATGAATTTTAATTTTATTACACTTTTTCCTGAGCTTATAGATAATTTTATCACTAAGGGACTGATTTCAAAAAGCATAAAAAATCAATCTGTAACTGTCAACACAGTCAATCTGCGTCAATTTGGATTAGGTAATTACAAACAGACAGATGATTATTGTTATGGAACCGGGAAAAGCCTTTTAATGAGGGCGGATGTGCTTAAGTCTGCAATTGATAGTATTGATTCAGGTTATAAAATTCTTTTGAGTCCGGCTGGCAAAACTTTTAACAATAAAACTGCAAGAAAACTTGCATGTAAAAAAAATATAACTTTTATATGTGGAAGATATGAAGGAGTTGATAAGAGAGCGCTTGAACTATGGGTTGATGAAGAAATATCAGTAGGCGATTATGTGTTGAATGGTGGTGAAGTAGCTGCGCTTGCTGTGTTTGAAAGTGTGGTAAGATTTCTTCCCGGGTTTACCAGAGAAGAAAATATTGAAAATGATTCATTTGAAAATTTGCTTATTGAATCAGGTTATTATACCCGACCAAGAATTATAGAAAATCTTGAAGTTCCAGATATTCTTATAAAGGGTAATCATAAAGCTATTGAAAACTATTTTCATAATGAATCCCTTATTAAAACAATGAAAAATAGAAAAGATCTTTTTTTAAAATACAAACTTTCAGAAAATGATATAAATTTTTTATCAGGGTGGATAAATGAATAATGTAAATATAGTGCTTCTGCATAATAATATAGTTAATAAATACGGAAATATTGTTGAAACATCGATTACTAATATTGATGTTCATGATATTGCAAGAACTTGCAGAACTTATGGTGTCTCAGAATACTCAATTATCACAAGACTTTCAAGCCAGAAAAAATTGCTTGCTGATATGCTTTCATACTGGATTGACGGAGATGGTGGGAATATAAATCCTGACAGAAAAACTGCTTTATCCATTGTTAATCATTATGATGATTTGTCAGAGCTTGAAAAAAAATATGCAGATTTTAAATATATTGTCACTGATGCAAGATTTTATGATAATTCAAAAAGTTACATTGAAATGAAAAAAATTATTGAGGATAACCCGCAAACCCAGTTTTTTGTACTTTTTGGAACAGGGTGGGGGATAGACCCGATTTTAAGAGAAAAATCTCATTATGTTCTTAATCCTATTGAAGGAAAAACAGATTATAATCATCTTTCTGTAAGAGCAGCAGCAGCTATAATAATTGACAGATTATTCGGTTGAGTTAAGAATTACTGCTAAAAAACGCGGATGAAACGCGATAGAAACGCGGATAAAACGGGAATTTGACTTTTTTTTTGTTTTTATATAAAATTTACCTCATGAAAAAACTCTTTTTAATTTTTTTATTTATTTTTATATCTCTAAATATTTTTTCATTTGACCTTAACAAGGCAACGCTTGATGAACTTCTTACAAATGCCAAAATCGACATGCTGGATGCAATGAAAATTCTTGAATACAGAAAGAATAATCCGGCTTTAAGTGTTGATGATCTGATAGAAAAAAAAATTATATCATTTGAAACAGGTAGAAAATTACGGCAGGCAATGGAACCTGTTAAAGTTGAAGCTCCTCAGGAAAGAAATTATCGTGTAAGAACCTCCGAGCAGGGAATTTCACGCGCAGATAGCGTTGTTGGTGGAGAACAACCCACAGAAAGTGAACAATTTCAGAGAATTCTTGATTTCATGCAGAAACAGGAGTTTGAAAAGGCCGCCGGCTATATCAGAATTTTTACAAGAGCACATCAGGACTCGGAATACCTTGATGATATAATTTATTTTGCCGGAGCAATTGATGAAGGAGTTGAAAACTACGAAAGAGCCATAAGAAGTTATAAAAGAATTGTTGATAATTATTATTTTTCAGATATTTCTGTTATTGCTATATATAGAATGGCAATATGTTATGAGAAGATGAAAAATACTTCCGATGCAATATCAATGTATAGAAAATTAATTTCCGAATTTCCAAATTCAATGTGGGTTGAGCGGGCTGAAAAAAGACTTGGTGAGCTCAACTTTTAACCCTCCTTTTCCGATATAATATATACTGGGATGAATAAGTTCTCAGCTGAATTGAGAATTTCTCACAGGGAGGGAAATATGCTTACTTGTACTCATTACTGCACATTAATTGAAGAAATTTTTCTTATTAATCTATATGGTACAGAAGAAGAAAAAAAACTTCTTGCAGATTTTCTTTCCTCAAATCAGGGTGAAAAATTAAAAGCAATAATTACAATTGCAGGAAGGCTGAGAAATGTCAGAAATATACAGATTTAAAAAAATTTTTATAATATTATGTGTTTTTGCAGCGTGTTTTTTCCGAGTTTCTGCTGATGAGGTTGAAAAAGCCTTTGAAAATTTAAAAAATTCTCCTCATAATGCTCAAAATCACTTTGTGGTTGCTCTTATAAATTTTTTTAACAATGATATGGAAAAAGCTTTAGAAAATGTTGTTAATGCTTTAAGACTTGATAGTTCAATTATTTTTAAAACTGATTATGGAATGTTAGAAAATCTGCTTGTTTATGTAAAAAGTGTAGCACTTAAATCAGAAAATTTTCAGACAAGATATAATGGAGTAATTCTACTTCAGAAAATTGGACAAAATGAAATTGCAAGACAGGAATTAAAAAAGATGCTTATAAGAACTAAAAGTTCTGAAGAAGAATTAATAATTAGAAGAACATTGAATTCCCTTGAATTCTTATCATCACTCTGATTACAGTTTAGTTTCTTAACTTATTCATTCCTTCTTTATCTGCTGCTCTTAAGTTTTTGATCTTTCGGATTACAGATTACCGATTACGGATTACGGTTCTTAAGCTTCACTCGCGTTTTTAATCATTCTCTTTACTTTTTTTTGTTAAGTTGTTAATATGAGAAAAATAATTTATTAAAACAAAAAAGGAGACTGAACATGGATTTGAATACAATTATCGATAAAAAAATCTATTCAGATGGTTCTGCTTATTTTAAAATCTATAATCCAGATGTAGCTTCAAACTGTTTTGCCGGGAATTTTGTAATTCTTATTGCAAGAGAAGGGGCTGAAAGAATTCCTCTGACTGTAGTTGAATATGAAAAAGAATGGTTGTCTATACTTGTTCAGCCTATTGGTTTTTCAACAAAAGAAATAGTAGCGTTTGAAAAAGGGGAAAGTTTTTCAGGAATGTTAGGTCCCCTTGGCAAAAAAATGCACAATGAAAATTATGGAACTGTTATGTTTGTTGCAGGTGGAATCGGGATTGCTCCTGTTATTCCTCAGATGATGGAACTTAAAAAAGCTGGAAATAAAATTATACTTGTTCACGGTGCTAGAACTTCTAATCTGATTGTAATGGAAGATTTAGCTCAGCAATATACTGATGAATATATTATTTGCACAGATGATGGCAGTAGAGGTGAGAAAGGTATTGTAACACAGAGCGCCGAAAAAATTATTAACAGTACAAAAATTAATCATGTGGTCACAATTGGACCTCTGATTATGATGAAATATGTAGCTTTACTGACTAAAAAATATGATATAGCTACAACTGCCAGTCTTAACACAATTATGCTTGATGGAACTGGCATGTGTGGAAGCTGCAGGGTTGAATATGATGGAGAAGTGAAATTTGCCTGTGTCGATGGTCCTGATATGGATGCTCACAAAATAAATTTTGATGTTCTGCTTGCAAGAAATTCAAGGTTTGTAAGTCAGGAAAAAGAGGTGTTAATATGAAAAATAGAGTCAGTATGAGGCAGCAAAATCCTTCAGAAAGAATAAAAAATTATAATGAAGTCGCACTTGGATATTCTGAAGAAGAAGCATTTGAAGAAGCATCAAGATGTCTTGAGTGTAAAAATGCTCCATGTATGAAAGGTTGTCCTGCTCAGGTTCTTATCCCTCATTTTATAAAAGAAATAAAACAGAAAAACCTGGAAAAAGCTTATGAAATTTTAAAGCAGAAAAACAGTCTTCCGGCTGTCTGCGGAAGAGTTTGTCCTCAGGAAGTGCAGTGTGAAGAAAAATGTGTTTTAAAAAACAAAGGAATACCTGTTGCAATTGGAAGACTCGAAAGATTTGTAGCTGATTATGGCATTAAAAATAATTTTGACAAAAATTTTAAAAAAATCGAAAAAAATAACATAAAAGTTGCTGTTGTTGGCAGTGGACCTTCTGGAATTACTTGTGCTGCCGACCTTGCACTGCTCGGATATGATGTAACTCTATTTGAAGCGCTTCATGAACCTGGTGGAGTGATGGTATATGGAATACCAGAATTCAGATTACCTAAAAGTATTGTGAAATATGAAATTGAATGCATAAAAAAACTTGGTGTTGATATAAAGCTTAACTTTCTTTTTGGTAAAAATGCATCATTAAAAAGTCTTAAAGAACAGGGATATAAGGCCTTGTTTATAGGAAGTGGTGCAGGATTACCCAAATTCATGAATATTCAGGGTGAAGAATTGAACAATTGTTATTCAGCAAATGAATTTTTAACAAGAATAAATCTTTTGAAAGCTTTTAAGTTTCCAGAATTTAAAACTCCAGTTTTTGCGGGGAGTAAATGTGTAGTGGTTGGTGGCGGTAACGTTGCTATGGATGCTGCCCGATGCGCTAAAAGATTAGGCGCAGATGTTACTCTTGTTTATAGAAGAACTAAGCAGGAAATGCCTGCAAGAGAAGAAGAAGTTGAACATGCTCATGAAGAAGGGGTTAAGTTTGAATTTCTGACTAATCCAGTTAAATATACAGGAGATGAAAAGGGATGTGTTAAAAAAGCTATAATTGAAAAAATGAAACTGGGTGAACCTGATTCTTCTGGAAGAAGAAGACCTGTTAATACCGGAGAATTCATTGAAATTGAAACTGACAGTGTAATTGTTGCTATTGGAAATAGTCCTAATCCTTTGATTCCTTCAGAGATACCTGAAATTGAAGTAACAAAATGGGGAACTATGGTTGTTGATGAAAACTTTATGACAACTGCTCCAGGCGTTTTTGCAGGTGGAGATATTGTTACAGGTGCAGCTACAGTTATAGAAGCAATTGGAGCCGGTAAAAAAGCGGCAGAAGCTATTAATAAATATCTGGGAGGAAAATAATGCTTGATAACATCAGAAAGTATGACAGTGAAGTATTGGAAGCAATTTTAAACGAAACGGAAAGACAGGAAACAAAACTTGAAATGATAGCCAGTGAAAATTTTGTATCAAAAGCTGTCATGGAAGCAAATGGCTGTGTAATGACTAATAAATATGCAGAAGGTTATCCAGGAAAAAGATATTATGGTGGATGTGAGCATGTAGATGTTGTTGAAAATATTGCCAGAGAAAGAGCCAAAAAAATGTTTGGAGCAGAATATGCGAATGTTCAACCACATTCAGGTTCTCAGGCAAATATGGCTGTTTATTTTTCAGTTTTAAAACCAGGTGATACAATTTTAGGAATGAATCTTTCTCATGGTGGACATCTTACTCATGGATCACCAGTTAATTTTTCTGGAATTTTTTATAATGTAATACCTTATGGTGTTAGTAAAGATAATGAGCAGATAGATTTTGAGGAAGTAAGAAATTTGTGTAAAGAACACAACCCTAAAATGATAGTAGTTGGTGCTTCTGCATATCCAAGAACAATTGATTTTGCAGAATTCAGGAAAATCGCAGATGAGTTTAATGCTTATCTTATGGCAGATGTAGCTCATATAGCGGGTCTTATTGTTGCCGGATTACATCCGTCTCCTGTTGGACATGCGCATTTTATTACAACTACAACTCATAAAACTCTCAGAGGACCAAGAGGTGGGCTTATTCTCTGTTCTGAAGAACATGGTGCAATGATTGATAAAACTATATTTCCGGGAATTCAGGGTGGACCTCTTATGCATACTATTGCAGCTAAAGCGATTGCTTTTGGTGAAGCTCTTACTGATGAATTTAAAAATTATCAGAAACAGGTTGTTAAAAATGCAGCTGCGCTTGCAGAAGAACTTATGAACAGAAAATTCAAACTTATATCAAATGGTACTGATAATCATCTTATGCTTGTTGATGTTTTAACTTCCAGAGGGATTTCAGGAAAAAAAGCTGAAAGACTGCTTGATGAAGCTGGAATAACAGTAAATAAAAATACAATACCTTTTGACACAAAAAGTCCATTTATAACAAGTGGTGTAAGAATAGGAACTCCTGCCCTTACAACAAGAGGAATGAAAGAAACAGAGATGAAAAAAATTGCTGAATTTATTGACAGAGTATTAACAGACCAATCAGAAGAGGAAATTGAAAAAGTAAGAAAAGAAATTGTTGAGTTTACAAAAAATTTTCCGCTACATAAATAAAATTTAATGAAAGCTATATTAATAAGTTTTGATATAAAAACAGCTTTTTCAAATATGGAAACCGATCTTTCTCTTATGGAGAGGGCTTCCAGTGAAGAAGCTGTTTTTTTACGTTTTTATAAATGGAAGAATAAAACAATAAGTTTTGGTAAGTTTCAGAAAGTTGATTGTAAAATCCAACAGAATTTGAGAAATCAGGGTTTTGATATAGTTTTCAGACCAAGTGGTGGGAGAGCTGTTATTCATCATAATGATATTACCTACTGTTTTACAGCGCCACTGAAATTTTTTTCCTCAAAAGATACAAAATCGATTTATCGAAAAATTACATTTCCAATTATTAAATCTCTTCAAAAATACACAGAAGAAAATATTGATATAACAAGAAGTTCTGATAAAAAATATTTTTCGAAAGAGAGCTGTTTTTCTTCTCTGTCATTGTATGAAATAAGTGTTGAAGGGAAAAAAATATTAGGAAGTGCCCAGTATAAAACATGTGACAGTGTTTTACAGCATGGTACTTTTTATTATGATTATCCGGACATTCCTGAAAATTACCTTGAAAACTATGTTAAAAATATAAAAACTGTAAAAATACCAGATGTTCAAAAGTTTATTAATCATACCGCTGAATTTTACGAAAATGAACTGAAAATAAAATGGGTGTCAGAATAATTTCCAACACCCATTGTTATTAGATTTATAAATTATTTAACTAAATGTCTTACTTCAGCAGCCTGTGAACTTTCAGGGAATTCTTCCACAAGGGTTTTAGAATACATTACAGCCATTCCAAGATTTCCCATTTCGATATAACAGTTAATCAGATTTGAAAGAACAACTGGTTTTCTTACTTTTTCATCGTTAAGCAGGGATTGAAGAATAGATACAGCTTCTGAATAACTGCCAGAATCCATTAAAGTTTCAGCTTTTAAAAGTTTAGCCTGACTTCCAATTTCTGTATCCTGTTCAAGTGTACTCAATCTCTGTAAAGCAAGATCTGAATCTCTGTAATCATACTGTGCTTCAAGAGCTTCTTTAAACTGCTGTCTTGCAGGTATTACAGTAAATCTGTAAGCCTGTGAAAAAGCAGACCATGTGTTTCCTGATCTTGCTTTAACCTGCCATTTGTATGTAATTCCTGGCTGGAAAGTTGTTGCTGGAACTGAAACGCTGTTAGAAGAAAGTCTTCTTGTGAAAACTGGAGAAGAAATTCTGTCATATACCATTATTTCAAATTCGTTTCCAGAGCCTGACCAGTTGAAAGTTATGCTGCCAGATTGTGGAAATCTTGAATCCATTGATGGAGCTGTTGGATTAGGTCTTTCTACTATTGGACTCTGATTTCCGGGATCTGATGGATATGTAGGGTTAGGGTTAACAGGTGTTGGACTTGGACTCCATGGATAAGATGGATTGTTATAAACATAATCAGTTCTCTGAACTCTGAACATTACAGGGCTTGAGAAGTTGGACCAGTCTGCAAAAGCACCACCTATTAAAGGAATATCTGTAAGAAAACCAGCTCTGTTGTTTCTTGCAACCTGCCATCTATAGGTTCCACTTACAAATTTATTCCCTTTTATTGAGAAATTCATTCCATTTACTTTTGAATCAGCAACTTTTGAACCGTTTTCTGTATAAATTCTTATTCTGAATTCTTTTCCTCTTAGTGGATCTGACCATGAAAATCTCACGTTTTCATTTCCGTTTGATATGTTAACGCTAGAACTATTATTTGGATATGAAGGAGTTGGGGGAGTGTTGGCGTCAACATTTCCATAACCACCACCAGGATAACTTGGAGGAGTAACAGGTGTAGGATTTCCAGGATTTACAGGTCCGACGTATCCAGTACTTCCACCTTTTTCAGCATACATTGTTACAATAACTTCACCTTTTGCAGATTCAAAAAAGGATTTTGAAATTTTCATTGTAAAGCTGTATGTGTCTCCAGTAAGAGATTCATTAATTATTTTTGCATCCCCTCGTGTAACAACCGAACGGGTAGTGAATACATAACCCTGATTTAATAGATTAAGAGGCATTGTTACAGTTTTTCTGAATTCTTTTGAGTTGTTGAATGAGCCAACTTTTTCAGTAAAGGTTCTTGTAAAGTTGGTAACGTTTGCTTCAGCAACTATACTTAAAGTAAGCATGATCAACAAAACCAGTAAGTATAAACTTCTATTTTTCATATTGCCCTCCTGTTGCAGACTATTTAAAACAGACCGCCATTTTTTAATATATGTATCTGTTTAGATTAATTATAATGGCAAATAATTAATTGGTCAACCACTTTTTTAATTTACTTTAATTTGTGTTAATTTACAGAAAATTACGTTGAGCTTGTGTTTAAAGTTATATTCTGATAATATTACCGGGAAAAAATTTATTAGTATGAGGTGAAGGGTGAATAGAACGCATTATTGTGGAAATGTAAATGCTGAACATGTTGGGAAAGAAGTTGAACTATGTGGCTGGGTAGCAAGAGTCAGAGATCTTGGAAACCTTACTTTTATTCAGCTGAGGGATAAAACTGGCATAGTTCAGATAGCATTGAATACAGAAGTTTCTGATAAAAAAATTGTCGAAATTACAAAAAAACTGAAATCAGAGTATGTTATTAATGTTAAAGGAAAAGTTATAAAAAGAACTAATGAAAATATTAATAAAGATATGAAAACCGGAGAAATTGAGGTTGTTGCTGAGGAAATTAATATTCTTAATGAATCAAAACTTCCTCCGTTTCATATTGATGATAATGTTACTGTATCTGAAAATTTGAGACTTAAATACCGTTATCTTGATTTAAGAAGACCTTTTATGAACAACATCCTTACTTTCAGATATAATGTAATAAAATCAATTAGAGAATTTCTTGCATATGAAAATTTTACTGAAGTTGAAACACCGTTTTTAATAAAATCAACACCCGAAGGGGCACGTGACTTTGTAGTTCCTTCAAGACTTCACAGCGGAAAGTTTTATGCTCTTCCGCAATCTCCGCAGCTTTTTAAACAGCTTCTGATGGTTTCGGGAGTGGATAAATATTTTCAGATTGCAAGATGTTTCAGAGATGAAGATGCACGATCAGACAGACAGACAGATTTTACCCAGCTTGATATGGAAATGAGTTTTTCTGATGAAAATATGATTTTTTCAACCATGGAAAAACTTCTATATAAAGTATTTAAAGAAAATATCGGAATAGAACTTTCTCTTCCGTTTGATAGAATGAAATATGATGAGGCAATGGAAAAATACGGCTCTGATAAACCTGAAAGACGGGCAGGAATGGAACTGGAAACATTAACTGAAATATTTAAAAATACATCTTTTAAAGTTTTTGCTCAGGCAATTGAGAAATCCGGGGTTATTAAAGCAGTGGTTTTAAAAAATAAAGCGGATCAGATTTCCAGAAAAACGGTTGATATTTATGAACAGCTTGTTAAAAAAAATGGTGCAGCTGGATTAGCCTGGACTAAATATATCAATAATGAATTTGAGGGTGGAGTTTCAAAATTCATATCTGATAAAAAAGAAGAACTTGTTGGTAAACTGAAGATTGAGAATAATGATATAGTTTTTTTTGGAGCAGGTGAAAAAGATATTGTGAATAATTATCTTGGAATTCTTAGGCTTCATCTTATTAGAGAATGGAATTTATTAAACAAAGAAGAGAAAAAATTTGATATGCTGTGGGTGACAGATTTCCCACTTTTTGAAAAAAATGATAATGGTGGTTATGACGCTAAGCATCATCTTTTCAGCATGCCCACTGATGATACTTTACAATATGTCGATAGTGCTCCTGAAAAAGTTTATGGAAGGCTTTATGACCTTGTCTGTAATGGTAATGAACTGGCAAGTGGAAGTATAAGAATTCATAACCCGCAGCTTCAGAGAAAGGTTATGAGAGTTGTTGGTCTTACAGATGAAGAGATGGATAGAAAATTCGGGTTTCTGCTTGAAGCTTTTGAATATGGAGCACCACCACACGGAGGAATTGCTCCCGGTATTGACAGATTAATAATGGTTATGAAAGGGCTTGATAATTTAAAAGATGTTATAGCTTTCCCAAAAACTAATACACAGCTGTGTCTTCTGACTGATGCTCCCGATTATCTTTCTGAAGAACAACTTGTTGAACTTGGTTTGAAAGTAGTTTCAACAGATAAAGAATAAATACACAGAAAAATTTAAGGAAGGTGATTTTATGATTGACAAGGAAATAATTGAAAAAATTGTTAAAACTGTTATGGATGAATACAAACCCGCTATTGAGAAAACAAAAAATAAAGAAAATACTGGGTTGACTTTTCCAATTTCAGTTTCAAACAGACATGCGCATATTTCGCAGGAACATCTTGAAATACTTTTTGGCAGAAATTATGCTTTGAAAATCATGAAAGACCTTTCTCAGCCAGGTCAATATGCCGCTCATGAAAAAATCATAATAGCCGGGTCTAAAGGATGTATTGATTCTGTAAGAATTTTAGGACCTGTTAGAAAAAAAACTCAGGTGGAAATTTCTATTACGGATTCATACATATTGGGAATTAAGCCTGTTATAAGAGAATCTGGAGATCTTTCTGATACTCCTGGTCTTACAATTGTAGGACCTGTTGGTAGTGTTTTTGTTAAAGAAGGAGCTATTGTTGCAAAAAGACATATACACTGCACCCCTGAGCAAGCTGAAAAACTTGGAGTCAAAGATAATGAGATTGTAAATGTTAAAGTCGATAATGAACGTGGTGGAATTTTTTCAAATGTGGTTGTGAGAGTTTCAAAAGATTTCAGTCTGGATATGCATATAGACACTGATGAAGGAAATGCTTTTGCAATAACCCCCGGGACTGTGGGAAAAATAATCAGCAATTCTCAATGATATTTAAAGAAAATCCTGTTCTGGACGGGGTTTGTGCCGTCAAACTTTACGATTTAGTAAAGTTGGAAGGCCAGACCCCTAAAGGATTTTCAGTTAAATCGAGAATTGCTGAAAAATAATAGCTTGAAAATTTGTTAACTATATAATACAATTTATTGAATGCTATAAAATAGCATAAAATATTATTTATACTGAAAAAAATAAAGCAAAAGATAATGTGGAGGTTTTTTTAATGAAAAATGCACTTGGAATGATCGAAACAAAAGGTTTTGTTGGAATGGTTGAAGCTGCTGATGCAATGGTAAAAGCTGCAAATGTTAAACTTGTAGGTTATGAAAAAATTGGTGGCGGATATGTTACTGCTCTTGTCAGAGGTGATGTTGCTGCTGTTAAAGCTGCTACAGAAGCTGGTGCTCAGGCTGCTTCAAAAATAGGAGAATTAGTATCTGTTCATGTAATCCCAAGACCTCATGAAAATCTTGAAGAAATTTTTCCAATGGGAAAATCTGAAGAATAAATGATATTAGGAAAAGTTATTGGTACAGTTGTTTCAACAAAGAAGGATGAACGGCTTATAGGGTTCAAATTACTTGTTGTTCAAAAACACGATATTAATCTTAAACCTGTTAGCGATTATGTCGTGGCTGTTGACACTGTTGGAGCTGGTTTTAATGAAGTAGTACTTTTGGTCAGCGGTTCATCTGCCAGACAGACAGCGCGGACTGATAAAAAACCAGTTGATGCAGCAGTTGTTGGTATAGTCGATTCTGTAAGTTTTAAAGGGGAGTAGTTTATGAAGTTTGATGATAAAGATATAAATAAAATTGTAGAAGAAGTGGTTAAAAAATTAACTGTGAAAAATTATTCACCTGATTATCAGCCTCCTATTGCACCTGTTAAAAATTTCTCAGCTGGTAAAACAGTAGGAAAGGGTGTTTTTTTAAATATGGAAGATGCAGTTAATGCTGCATATTATTCTCAGAAAGATTACATTACACTTTCTCTTGAAAAGAGAAAAGAAATTATTAACTCAATAAGACAGGTAATGTTGAAAAATGTTGAAGCTCTTTCTGAACAGGCAGTCAGAGAAACTCAGATGGGTAAAGTTCCAGATAGAATTCTAAAAACTCTTCTTGCAATTAATAAAACTCCTGGAGTGGAAGACATAGAGCCAAAAGCATATACAGGTGATAAAGGCATGACACTTCTTGAATACGCACCTTTTGGATTGATTGGTTCAATTACACCGACAACAAATCCTGTTGAAACAATTATAAATAACACAATTGGGATGATTGCAGGTGGAAACAGTATTGTTTTCAATCCTCATCCACGAGCAAAAAAAGTGTGTGCTTATGCAATTGAACTACTTAATGAAGCTATCACAGCTGTCGGCGGACCATTAAATCTGGTTACGACTGTAAGTGAACCGACTATTGAAAGTGGTAATTATATGATGAAACATCCTAAAGTCAGGATGATTGTTGTTACTGGTGGACCAGCAGTTGTTAAAGCTGCTTTCGCCTGTGGTAAAAAAGTTATTGCTGCAGGACCAGGGAATCCTCCTGTTGTGGTTGATGAAACAGCAGATATTAAAAAAGCTGCCAAACATATAGTCGATGGCGCTTCTTTTGATAATAATGTTTTGTGTATAGCAGAAAAGGAAGTTATTGCTGTAAAAGAAATATACAGAGAACTTGTTGATGAAATGCAGAAAAATGGTGCAATATTAATTTCAAATGATGTTGCTGATAAACTTACTAAAATTCTTTTTAATGAAAATGGCAGCGTAAATGCTAAATTAGTCGGTAAAGATGCCAAATATATTCTCTCTCAGATTGATATGACTGTCAGTGATGATATAAGACTTATAATGTGTGAAACTGATAAAAAACATATTTTTGCCAGAGAAGAACTTTTGATGCCTGTTATTCCTGTAATAAGAGTTGATAATGTTGATGAAGCTATTGAAGTAGCTTATGAACTGGAAGGGAATAATTTCCATACAGCTGTAATGCATTCTAAAAATGTTGAAAATCTTCATAAAATGGCAGTTAAATCAAATGTGAGTATTTTTGTTAAAAATGCACCTTCATATTCAGGGCTTGGATTCAATGGTGAAGGTCCAACAACTTTTACAATTGCTTCTCCAACAGGTGAGGGTGTTACAACAGCAAAAACGTTCACAAGAGCAAGAAGATGTGTGCTGGCTGGATATTTCAGAATAGTATGAGGTATTAATGCTTAATCAAATTGAACAGGCAGGAATAATTGGAGCTGGTGGAGCCGGTTTTCCTGCTCATGTAAAACTTGGAGCAGAAGCAGACATTTTTATTGTAAATGCTGCTGAATGTGAACCTCTTCTATATTCAGATAAATATTTAATGCTTAATAAATCCTCTGAAATAATAAAAGGGATTGATTTTATTAAAAAACTTACCAAATCATCCAAAGCTTATATCGGAATTAAAGAAAAAAATTCTGATTGTGCAGAAATATTAAAAAAGATTATTGGTGATAGAAAAGATATTGAAGTGAAAATTCTTCGCAATTCATATCCAAGCGGCGATGAACAGGTTATGATTTATGAAATTACAGGTAGAATTGTTCCAGAAGGTGGAATACCTCTAAATATTGGTGTAATAGTTAATAATGTTGAAACAGTTTATAGAGTTTACAATGCTTTAGAAAATAAAAAACCTTTTACAAAAAGATATGTCACGGTAACAGGGGATATTAATAAACCTTTTGTTGCAGAAATCCCTGTTGGTGTAAGTTTTTCTCACATTCTCGAACTGGCTGGTAAAAAGCCTGGATTAAACTATATAGCTGTAGATGGTGGACCTATGATGGGAAAAATCACCGAAGTTGATAAAGGTTTTATAAAAAAAACTACCTCAGGAATTATTTTTCTTGATAAAAAATCAATATTGATACAGAGAAAAACTCAGAATATTAAAAATGTAATTTCTCAGGCTGCTGCTACATGCTGTAATTGTGTGACTTGTACTGACTTGTGTTCAAGATATCTTATTGGTCACAAAATGGAACCACATAAAATAATGAGGGCAATTTTTAATCAGAATCTTGATAATAAATTATTTGAAACTGCATTTTTATGCAGTGAATGTAATATTTGTGAACTATATGCCTGCCCTTTAAATCTCTCTCCGAGAACTGTAAATGTTTTTCTTAAAGATGAATACAGAAAAAAAGGAAAAAGACCTGAGTGGGATAAAAGAGAATTGAGTGCCCCTGAATTTAGAGAAGGGCGTCTTGTCCCCTCTGAAAGATTAATTAACAGACTGGGTTTGGGAAGTTTTTCAAAAATTAAACCAGATTTCAGGGAAAAAGTTGAAATACCTGAAAAATTATATATTTTTACAAATTCACACATTGGAGCCCCTGCTGAAATATGCGTAAAACAGGGCGACAGTGTATTGAAAAATCAGAATATTGCGGTAAAAAATGGGAATGTTTCTGCAAATTATCATTCTCCAACTGATGGTATTGTTTCAGAAGTTCAAGAAAATCTGATTGTAATAGAGGTTAAAAAATGAATTGTTTAGGAATGATTGAATTTAAAAGTGTTGCTGCTGGAATAGAAGCCTGTGATAACGTTATGAAGGCAGCCGATGTCGAGCTTCTTTACAGTCTTCCTGTTTGTGCAGGTAAATATATTGTAATTGTCAGAGGGGATGTAGGTGCAGTTAAAAGTGCTGTTGAGGCAGGGAAACAATTATCACCTTTTTCAATTATTGATTCAATAATAATTCCAAATCTTTCCGAAGAAATATTTCCTGCATTAACTGCTTCTGGAAATGTTAAAATAAATGGTGCAGTAGGAGTTGTTGAAAGTTTTTCTCTTGCGGCTGCAATTATAAGTGCTGATATGGCATTAAAAACTGCTTCAATAGAAATGATAGAAATTCGTATTGCCAAGGGTCTTGGTGGCAAAGCATTTTTTGTTTTTACAGGGGAAGTCGGTGCAGTCAAAGAAAGTGAAAAAACAGCTTCAAAATTTCTTGAAGAAAATGGCTGGCTTGTATATTCAACTGTAATACCAAATCCACATTCAGATTTACTGGAGAAGCTTTATTAATGAAAAAAATATTATTTTATTATTTTCTTATGATAATTGCTGTCTGTTCATTTTATTTTGTTGACAGCAGAGCTGAAAATATTTGGGGATTTTTATCACCTTTTCTGTTAGTAATTTTAATTTTATATATTTACTTTGACTTACTTAAGGAGAAAAACGATGAACGAGAAAGGGATGCTGCCCCCTGAAACATCTGGAGAAAATATACAGGAAAAAAATCCAGTTAAAGTATCCAAAAATGCCCATTATATTTTGAAATTTATTTTTAATGAGTTACGCAATGAATTCAAAGGTGCAATGATTATCATGGGAGATACTGCTGAAAGCAGTTTTACTACTGTTGAGACAGCTATTGACAAAGAATTTTCTGTTAATATATCTTCCGGCTGGAATGATTTTCTTGATTCAATTAAAAGAAAAAAAAAGGAAGTAACTGAAAACAGTTCAAATTTTCTTGTTTTTATAAAAAAAATTGAAAGTTATTTTCAGAAATCAATTTCAAACACAAAAATTGACAAAATTAATAAAATAATAATTACAACAGAAGACAGTTTATTAAGGACTGTATTAATTAAAAACCTTATAGAGCCTGAAATTTTAAGTTTGATTTCTCATGGATTTGACGTTGAAATACAGATGGATTCAGAAATCACTTATTATGAAAATGAGTCTCAATCAGATGAGGGTTTAACAGGTGAAACACCTTTACAGAGTGTTTCTGAGGTAAATGCAGACGAATTTCTTCTGGACGTTATACCTCTTATTGAGCCAAACAAAGGAATAAAAGCTTCTGAAGTTACAGTGGGAGAAAAGATTTATGTCAGAATAGTCGATGATTCAACTATTGGAAAACATATAGCAAGATCGATTACCGGGATTAAAAATCCTGAAGAAATACCTGTAATTGCACCTGTTGTTGACTTAAAAAGAAGTGTAATCTCAAAATTCAGAGCCTCGTCTGAAGTAATAGAAATGAAATTAAAACTTGATGATGGTGTTTATGGAAAAATTGTTGTTCAGACAGAAGTTAAACTTAGAAAAAAAACTGAAGAAATTGAAGAAGATATTACTATGATAACAAAAACTGAGAATGGTAATGAAACCGAACAGGAACAGGATTCAGGCTATTTTGCATATCTTGTAATAATTGGATTAATAGCATTGGTTCTTTTCGGAATAATCAAACTACTTGGATAGGAGTAAATATATGAAAGTTGCTATAGCTTCAGATCATGGGGGTTTTAAACACAAACAGTTTCTGATAAAAACTGGATTAAAAAATGTTGAATTTATTGATCTTGGATGCTTTTCTGAAGGTGAAAAAGTAGATTATCCTGATTATGCTGAAAAAGTTTGTGAAAAAATATTAAATAAAGAAGCTATTTTCGGAATTATGATTGATGGAGCCGGTCCTGGTTCTTCAATTGCAGCAAATAAAGTTGCCGGAATAAAGGCGGCACTATGTAATGATTTATATACAGCCTGGAATGCAAGAGCCCACAATAATGCCAATATGCTTGTAATGGGTTCAATGGTAATCGGGGAAGGAAAATGTCTGAAAATTACAGAATCTTTTTTAAATACTCCTTTTGAAGGTGGAAGACATTTAAACAGAGTAAATAAAATTGATGAAATTGAAAAAAAATATTTTTTTAAAAATGATAATTTGCTTAATATTGAAAAAATTGTACGTGGAGTTGTCGAAAAAATACTTACAAACACTCCTTTTTTTGGCAAAGGAGATAGTGTTATTGAATCTAAACAAGAGTATGATATTTTTGACCAGAAAGTATTAACTGAAGAATTTTTGAAAAAAAACAATGTTAAAAATATTAAAATAATGCCATATACAATAATATTACCACTTGCTTCTGATTATATAAAAGCTAACAAAATAATTGTTGAAGTTATAAGAAATGGATAATGGTGAATAAATGAATCTGGCAAAAGTTTGTGGAAATATTGTATCTTCGCATAAATCCGAAGGATTATGTGGAAAAAAATTGTTGCTTATTCAACCTGTGGATTCTTTAAAAAATAAAAAAGGTGATCCTATTATTGCTGTTGACAGTGTTGGAGCAGGAAATAATGAATATATTTTATATATTACAAGTTCAGAAGCTTGTATTCCTTTTAAAACTTCGGTAAAATATATACCGACTGATGCAACAATAGTTGGTATTGTTGACAGTATTAATCTGGAGAGTTAGTTATGCTTATTGCTGAAGTTACTGGTAACGTGGTTTCTTCTCATAAAAATGAAGAATTAAATGGCAACAAGCTTTTGATTATAAACAGAATTAGTCCAGACGGAAAAAGAACTGGTAAGGAATTTGTGGCAGTTGATACAGTTGGGGCTGGAATAGGCGAGAAAGTAATTGTTGTTCAGGAAGGTGCCGTAGTACAGGAAATTCTTGGCAATAATAAAATTCCAGTTCATACTATAATAGTGGGTATAATAGATAAAATTGATTTTATGGAGGAGATTAAATGAAACAGGCATTAGGAATGATTGAAACTAAAGGATTGACTGGAATGATTGAAGCTTCGGATGCAATGGTTAAAGCAGCAAATGTAAAACTTATGGGTTATGAAAAAATAGGAAGCGGTTATGTTACAACCATGGTAAGAGGAGACGTTGGTGCAGTTAAAGCAGCAGTTGAAGCTGGAGCAGCAGCGGCAGCAAGAGTTGGTGAGCTGGTTTCAACCCATGTAATTCCTTCACCACATGATGATGTTGAAAAAATTTTACCTAACTAAGCTTAAATCAGTCATTTTATATATAAAGTGTTAACAGGAGTGTTGAATGCAGAACAATAATCAACTGATAGAACTTATTACTCGAGAAGTTCTTCAGAAATTATATAATAATACAGTAAGTAATAATCAGGTTGCAGATAGTATAATACA
>Ga0265293_10004924_pt1 | contig 22929 bp, 20 predicted proteins | sample Munlanlewell138R_FD_192505 | JGI IMG/M metagenome (GOLD analysis project Ga0265293, IMG submission 192505) | Leachate microbial communities from a municipal landfill in Southern Ontario, Canada - Leachate well 138R | ecosystem: Engineered > Solid waste > Landfill > Unclassified | place: Canada... | reverse complement strand
TCACTGCGGTTAATTTTATCGCTCCCTGGGATGTGTGAAGTTCGGGTAATCCCCTGTCATTCGGCTCAAGCTGCTGTTCCAGAAACGCCATGATGCGCTCTGATGCGCCTCGGGTTCTTTGCAGTTGACCGTAGACATTGGCCAGCTGGCTCAGTGGCTGATTGAGCAAAATGGCGTAAAACAACAGGCTCACCAGCTCTGATGGGAGCATGGTGCCAGTGCTGATCTGAATGTAACCAAACCAGACCAACACCAGTAGGCCAATGCCTGCCAGGAGTGAAATGGCGGGGGGCAGCAGGGTATGGATAAACAGCTGGCGTTTGGACAGATGCAGCAGATGGGTGTTTTTGTCGCCAAAGTTGGCAAACTCCTGATGCTCCCTGGTGTAGGATTTGATGGCTGGCAGTAGCCCCAGGTTTTCCTCAATCAGAGACACAAGGTTGCCGTAGGCGTCCACCCACTCCCTTGAGAGAGGGCGTATTTTGCGACTGATCAGTTTCATCGCCACTATATAAACGGGGAGCAGGGCAAGCACAATGACCGCCATCGCCGGGCTTAGCCACAACATCATGGCGGCGGCGCCAAAAAAGGTGAGGGCGGAGGGCAGTATCTGAATCAAGGTGCCGGTGACAAAGTTGCTGATAATGGCGGAGTCACTGGTGAGAATACTGAGCACATTGCCGCGCTTTTGATCGTCGTAATAGACGACGGGAAGCAGTTGCAAATGTTCGTACAACCTGGAACGCAACCTGGCGAGAACATCTTCTGCGGCGCTCCCGGTGAGGTAGCCGGTGGCAAAGGAAAGCAGGCTGCGGATAACCACCAGGGTAATCCAAAAGAGCATTAAATGCGGTAAATCAGCAAAAAAAGTATCGCCATTGCCGAGAATATGGTGGGTGAATTGCCCCGCCACCCAGGGATTCAACAGCACAACCAGGCTGCTTGCCACAAGCAATAACAGGCAAAAAGCCAGAGTGCGCCTGGGAGGGGCAATAATCGACAGTAGCTGGGTTAGGTTCATGGTGCCTGATTGTATAGAAATCCGAAAAAGATCATAAAACTATTTTCAACTGCGGCTGGTTTGCGGGGCAAGGTGGACAACTTCTGCCAGATTTTATCGCCTGCAGGGCAGGCTCCCACGGATTGGGAATCGCTTTGTAGGAGGCTGCCTGCAGCCGATGGTTGCTACCACGGGCAAAAATAATCGGGTTTCTACAGATTGGGCTCTCTGGTTCCCACGCTCCGGTGTGGGAACCTTCTGTCACCGCCCACATGCGCCACTATTTCTTCAATGACCTCTGGCAACAGGTTGTATTGGCGGGGATAATCCAGCTGAAAAAACAAGGGCTTTTTGGCAAGATCAATCAGTTGCGAAAAATGGTGGCGCAGCATTTCCCTCTCTTCTATATCGAGAAGAAAGGAGTGACGCACCAGCTCCACCACGGCGTCCCTGGCACTGATAGCCTCTATGCTCACAGCATTTGTATTGCCTTCGCCAAGGAAATAGATGGCTTGCAAGGGCAGGGATTGATTGCAATGGGGAACCTCGGCACCCGCCAGCAGCCGTGCCTTTGGGGTGTAATCCACGGCTGGCGCTTTTTCAACACTTGGCGGCATCAGTTGGTGGCGGGAATCATCCCACAGGCGAATGGAAGGGTGGCTGGGCTTGGCAAAATACTGACCCTCGTTGACTTCAAGCTGCAGGCCATCATCGGTGAGAAACCGATAGCCTCCCCTGGCAAAAGCGGCAGTAAGCGTGGATTTGCCGCGACCGGATACGCCCAAAAAAGCAGCAGCACAACCGTTTATATCAACGGCACCACCGTGCAGCACCAGCTTGAATTGGCGACTAAGAGCAAGGGGAAGCACCTGGTTGAGGTGTAAATGTTCTATTGTTTGGGCACCGACTCCCTCAGCGGGAGAGGCCTGAATGTCCATGCCGTCACTTGAAACCCAAAAATCGGCGAGGTTGGGAAAATGTATTAAATACCCGTTGCCACTACGGAAAAAACTTGCCCACAAACTGCCGTCATGAAGTAACCATTGGTGGAAAGGTGGCGCAGTCATTTTTGGGTGATTGATGGTCACAAATAGAGCTTCCCGATATGTGCTTTTTCAGCGCTGGCCATTCTATAGAGTTCAGTAAAACAACTGTAATTTCAGGACAAGCAATAGTCGAGAGGATTTTTACTTGACAGTGGCCATTAAGGCAGCCTTTTGGCTAAGAGTTGAGATGGGTGAAATTGGCTGGAATAGGCTTTGCTGATTCAGGTTAAGTTTTGCTATAGACGAACGTCGCTATAGATTGTAGCGGTTTTACGACATTGCCATGTTACCTACGGCAGGAGTACAGCCGCTGGTGTTGTCCGCCATGCAGCTTCCTGATGCAGACTGAGTTAGTTCATGCACTTTGCCAAACCGCTGTAACGCAGGACTTGTGTAAGGGCTTTTTGAGCTTTTGTGATCCGCCATCTGTGTTATCGGGATGCTTCCTGCATGGTGGAAATCGGGTTTGTTCATGACATCTCCACTGATGCACGTTGAGGATCACAGCAAGGGTCTCCCAAATTTGGACAGAGAGCAAGGAGCCAGATAAAAAGTTCATGTGTACTTGTAGCGAGGGTTCTGCCTCAAATCATTGGGAGGAGCCATGCCCCATTTGAAAACGGTGGGTTACTAACGTCTTTTAATGAGGAGACGGTGACGTCGCGTCCGTGCTAGCCATCCATCGCCATGTTAATCATGATGCAAAATCCTTGTCTGCCATCCAGCGCGCAAGGACCACTGGATGCTTGAGTAAGGTCTGCCACCTTTCCGAAAGACCAGAATGTTGGCCGCTCATAAGCTAGCTTGCTGGTAGGGTGTTCAGTGTTCTGTAAAGGTAATATCTGCATTCTCGATTTCCTCACTACGGACAAGTGCATTCAATCTTACTTTTTATGGGTTTTTAGCCAAAAATCCAGCGCCAGTGGTGTAGCCATCAAGACACTTGACCATGTGGATTCTACACCTGCTCCAGCACAAAAGTCATTGAAAACTTCGTTGAAATCGACAGTATTCACATAGTCTTCGACATGTTCCAACATAGTAGAAGCTTGCTGACGAAAATGTTTGTCCGCCAGTTGTTCCCTAACAGGATCCCCATTCAGGGGAGTTTTTGCCCGACATCTTACTTCTGGAGGCAGTTTTTTACCCAGCGTTTCCCGGAGAAGCTTTTTGCCGATAACCTCAGCATTGGGTACGTTGAGCATGAATTCGAGCAGACGAATGTCAGAAAAGGGATGGCGGGTTACTATGGGCATTTTAAGTGTGTTGTAACCTTCGAACAGCGATGGTAGCCAGCCAGCCGAAAATTGGCCACCCAGACCGTTGGCATTTTCCCAGGACTCCCAGCATGTTACCCAACGCTGTTGGGCATTGACTTCATTGGCGAACCCCTCTTTCAGCCAGCGCGGCAATTCGGGACGCCAGGCACTTGTTGATTTTATCCCCAGTAGCGAGCTTCTGAGCCCCAAGCCGCGCAGAGAGCCTTTATAGCGCGCCGCTCGCCACACTTCACGGGCGATATGAAGCATTCTGCCCTGCTTCGCAAGGCGGCGATAGTAGTTCTGTCCGGCGAAGAGGGCATCGCCAAGTTGGCCAGTCAGCAGTACGCGGATTCCCCGATTGTTGAGATGAGCCATTAGCTCCTGGGAAGACGCAAGATCAATGCTCCCTACGGGTTCTGCCGTGGCCAGATCGGTGTCGAGCCAGCGGTAGAATGGGGGGGAGTCGATGAGCCACAGTTGATGGTGAAGACCCAGGTGGCGAGCTGTAAGTGTGGCAAACTCCCCCTCTCTGTCATTTGGCATCAGTTTTGGGCTGATGTTGGTGTGAGTGAGGATGTCGAATGGACGTTCTTGTAAAAGCTCACTTAAGGCGACAGCTATCGCACCAGAATCCATGCCGCCACTTAATTCCAGTGCTACGGATTTTTCTCGCACGCGATCCCCGACTGCTTGCATGAAAATGCTGGTGAAAGCTTCTTCACATTCTCTGGGTGGTCTGAGATCAGGCTCCGAATCTGGAGATAGAGCCCAGTAGCGGGAAATTTTCACCGCTCCGCCGTATTCCACAACGAGCTTATGAGCTGGAGGAAGGCGGTGCATGTGCTGGTACACCGTTAATGCCGGATCAGCGGTGCCGCCAAAAATTAAGAAATCTGCCAGGAAGCCATTATTCAGCTCGCGGGAAAGGGGGTGGTGTTCCAGCAGGGCATCGAGATCACTTGCCAGCACCAAATGATGAGGCGTGAGCGCGTAAAAAAAAGGTCGCAGTCCCAAGTGGTCTCTGGCGCAGAATAGCTTGCGCTGCCGACTGTCCCAGAGTGCAAAAGAGAAGTCGCCAATTAAATACGCAAGGCAGTTCTCGCCCCAGACATGGTAGGCATGGAGAATAAGTTGGGCGTCGGTGGCCTGAGAAGATACCTGTTCGCCGCATTGGCGTAACCTTTCCCTTAGCGCCTTTTGATCGTCAATTCGAGCATCTGCAACCAATACGTATTCATTTGATGCTGTAATTTCTTCATCTCCGGCCAGAGATAGGCGAAGATAGGCGTGTCCCAGGCCAATGCTGTTGTCGTGCCAAGCGTGATTGCCATCTGGTGCGCGGGGCGTCATTGTGTCAAGCATTGCTTGCAGTGTTGTGGGTTCAATCGTATCCCCGTCAAGGCTAATGATACCTGCGATACAACTCACTGAGCGCTACTCCTTGCCGAACTTCAGCACCAGCGACTGAACCAGTTGCCGCGCTCTATCCTCATCTAGAGGCGTGGCTGACGTGGTTAGCGCGGCTATGATCTCCCCATTACTTTGCCCCTCCGCGATTAACTTCAGTGTCAGCAACGTATGACCCCCTCTCAGGTTGAGGCCTGGGCGATGATTTGGGATCATTCTGCGCAAGTATCTGTGACCATCAATCCTTGCCAGAAAGGTGGAATGGCGATCACAGTGGGAATCTGTCCTGGCCGCCCATGTCCAGTCCCCATAGCAGGGGCGGGTCAAAGTCATGTTTAATTGCTCGCTTTCCCGCAACACGAGAGGGGGATCAAAGGGGAGCATCACCGGAGACCAGTGAACATCGGCGCTGTGAGGGTCGGTGTCAAGCCATTGTTCGCCGAGCTTTATTTTTATGGAGCAAAGAAGGCCATGGCATAAGCCTGTGTTGTCTATAGTCACCAGTGCATTGCCGTCGCAATGGCCGTGGGTTGCGGTGGTGAGGTCAACAGAGGTGGCGGTGCTCGCTGGTGATAGGCGCTCAAACGACAGGTTTTTTCTATCGAGCCAGATGATCTCATTGGCGGCAAACCGGCGACCTGGGCTGTAATCCTGCCCCAGGTTGGGCTCTGACCAGCGACCAATATACTTATGATGCACTTCAGGTGCCGATATGGGGGAGAGTAAAAGTTCTGCTTGGTCTGGAATGAGGTTTCCGCCGGGCTTGAGGTGGTGATCACGGGCATAAAAGAGTGATGGCAGCAGATCTTCGCTGAATAACAGGTTCCCGGTAAAAACAGATATGATGATATCTACTTTTTCGGGCAGCTCAACATCCTCAATTTTGCCCTGAAGGATAACAATCTTGTCAGCGAGATTGTTGGCGCGGGCAATTTCCATGGCGACATTGACGATGGGTTCTGGCTCAACCAGGTAAACCCGCTTTGCTCCCGCTGCTGCGGCAATAAGACCCAAAACGCCAATCCCTGCACCCAGGTCGAGGACGACAGATTCCGGGGTGACGGCAGCTTCTATCGCTTGGGCATAAAGCCGGTTTCTGTTGTCGTCAAAAGCCATGGACGCCTGGGAAAAGAAGCTGGAGTAGGACATGTTTAGTTGGCTTCTTTGGGTAAAGGCGGCATCTCTGATGGCCGCAGGGTAAATGATGGCATGGGGCGGTTTCTCAAACGCTTATTGGGTTAAGGGAGGAAATGACTGGTAGCCCGCTTCTTGCTGGCCTAGCGCCAAGTTTTGGTATTCCACCCAGGCATGGGCAAGCAAGGTTTTGCCCGGTGGTTTAACGCCTATCTTCAGGTGCGCATCGAGGCCATTTTTTCGCAGTAACCAGCATAGTGCCAGGGCTTGGGGCAGGCAGCTGCCGGGTGGCAGGCAATGGCGGGCGGCAATGGCGGAGAGTTCGGCGCAGCGTTGGGCGTAGTCGATGTCAGCAGAGGTGTCAGAGGTGAATGGCGCTGACTTAAGATTGCCATTGCCGCGAAAGCGGGAATCCAAGCCTGAGGCTCTAAAAAAACTGGATTCCCGCTTTCGCGGCAATGACGGAAATCGTGGGTTTGGCGTTAAGTCGGTGTCATTCGCGCCAGGCGTGATGTTGTTGTCGGCGCGCAGGGGTTTGGTGATTTTTCGGTGGGCAAGTTGCTGCATTTTTTTAAAGCCGATCAGGCGTAATCCCAGCCATGCCATCACCACAAGCACAGCCATCTGTGCCAATAGGAAGCGTTCTCTGGATGGCAAAGCATTGTATTGGCGTAATTTTTTCATCGTCTTAGACCACGGTGACAAGACCGGCCTCCGCCAGCTGGTTAACAAGTGCCAGCAAATCCTGTTCCAGCTGTTCTCTGCTGACGTCGTACTCTTTTAAAAGTTGCTGGCACGCAGATTCCAGGCTGGTGTCCGTCTGCAGGAGTTGCCAAAAGCGAACGCCGACCCCATCCAGACCGAAATAGCTGGAACTGGCCAGATCGAGAATCACGCCTTCACCACTAATGTCCTGGAACAAGGCCTCAGATGACAATGTGATCTGCTGGGAAAGCATAAGGGACTCCACAAAAGCTGTTGGTCTGGCTAATGAAGCTTCGATTAATGTCATTCCCGCACCGAGGGGAATCTATAATTCCTTGATTTTTCTGGGCTCGCGCCTATGTGGGAGTGACGAAAACAGAATTAATCAGAGTTTCCCTAAGAGTTTGGGTAGGCAAACTTTACCACAATCGACAAAATCCAGGGCGTTTCTAATAATAGCTGCCGCTATAGGGTTTTTAGTGGTGGGCGTATAAAAGGTGGAGTACCATACTCAAAGCTGGCGCAGCTGTGGTCTCTTTGGGTTGACCTGTGTATGACAGCGATTAAAGGCTATTAAAGAAAGGGCAGCGCTAAATAGACGGTTGCCTGCTCTACTCTAAGCAGGAGATAAGGTTATGAACGTCCGTAATTTTTTGCTGGTTGCAGCGCTGCTGCTGCCATCTGCTGGGCTTTTTGCCGAGGCTGAATCCCCGGATCTTGCTGATTTATTCAAGCAATTGCAGTCCTCTGACAAATCCGCCGATGAAATTATCCTCGAACTGGTGACTAGTGGCGCCGATCTTGGCCTGGCAACCTCCTATGCAGTTGCCAATGCGGAAAATATTGGTCTTTCCATTGCTTATGCCCAGGCTGGGGTTTGTCTTGCCCGCGATCGCCCTGCAGCAGAGACCGTTGCCCAACAGGCGATAGAAAGTGCCGGGGAGCAGGCTAAAAAAGCGGTGGAAGCCCGGGTTGTAACCATCATCAATACCTTTGATCAGGGCGGTTGCGAGCTGTTGGCAGATGAGCGCAACAACGCCAGTCAGGCATTTGCGGCGTCCCCTGGTCCTGCCGGTAGTGCTGCTACAGGTGGCGGCGGTGCGGGCGAACCCCCTGCTGTCGATGAAGACCAGGATGTCAGTGTCAGCCAGTAAGTGGTCTGTGGGAATAACTGCCAATGGTTGCCAGCAGGTGCTTGTCCACAGTTGAAAAGTGCCTGTTTGCTGCCTTTCTCTTAACCCTTTTCTGGGCGCCGCTTCCCTTTGGTTCCAATCGCCCCTGGGCGGCGTCGCTGTTGTTTGTTTTGTTGTCTGCCATTCTTGCTGGTTGGCTGCTTCTTTTCCTTTTTGATGCCGTATCCCCCTCCCGGCGCGCCTGGCAGCGCAGCCGCTGGCCGCTATTGGCACTGGCCTCCATTCCATTGTGGATTTTTATGCAAACGCTGCCGTTGCCGCCGGAATGGGTGGCCTTGTTGTCTCCGCGAGCGGCAGAATTGCATGTTGACTCCGATTGGGTACCCCTGTCCCTGGATGTGGCTGCGACGAAATTCTATTTACTGGGAAGTCTCGCCTGTTTTTGTGCCTTCGCCCTGGTTGTGTTTCTGGTCAACAGTGCCTTTCGAGCCCGAATGTTGCTCTGGGTTCTGGTTGCCAGTGGTGTTTTTCAGGCCACCTATGGGGCGTTGATGGTGTTGAGCGGTCTCGAGCTGGGATTTTTTGTTGAAAAATATGTGGGTGTTGGGCAGGCCACTGGCACCTTTGTTAACCGCAATCATTTGGCTGGTTATTTGGTGATTACCCTGGCTGCAGGATCCGGGTTGCTGCTCTCGGAATTTGCCAGCGATTCTGCGTTGAGCGTTCGGGATTTTGTTCGCAAGACTCTGCAAACCCTGCTGTCTGCCAAAGTGATTTTGCGGGTTATGCTGGCGCTTATGGTCATTGCCCTGGTGTTAACCCGGTCGAGAATGGGCAACATGGCCTTTTTTTCTGCCCTCGCCGTTGCCGGGCTGGTGGCTTTGGTGTGTGGGCGCAGGTTTTCGCCGAAACTGGTGTTGTTATTGCTGAGTCTTTTTGTGGTCGATGCCATTATTGTCGGGCAATGGTTCGGCTTGGAGAAGCTGGTGGAACGCCTGGAGACAACAGAAACTGCGGGTAAAATCAGGCTTGATGTCAGCACCAGCTCGTCGTCAATTATTGAGGATTTCCCCCTTGTCGGCAGTGGCGGTGGCAGCTATTACGGTATATTTCCCTACTATCAGGATCTGTCGACGGCGGGAAGCTACTACACCCATGCCCACAATGACTACGTTGAATTAATCTCCGATCTGGGCATGCCGGTGACTGTGTTGAGCTTTGGCGCGCTGTTTTTGCTGGTGTTGCGGCGCGCCCTGAGGATTCAGGCTCGGGATCATTCCCGGCTGCAACGGGGAGTGGGGTTCGCCACAATCATGGCGTTAACTTGGGCTATTATGCATTCATGGGTGGATTTCAATCTGCAAATTCTTGCCAATGGGGTCACCCTGAGTGCTGTGCTGGGGTTGGCTTTTGCCAAAATACTTCCCGGCAACGGTGGTGATAATGGCAATAAAACCCCTGTTTGATGTGAAAATGGCGGTTGCGCACTGAAAAAAGTAGTTTTAGGCAGTTGCTGATTATAAAATCACCTGCAGTTATAGGGGGTTAGTCAAAGGGAAGGAATGGATATGTTTAAAAAAACAGTACAAGCATCTCGATGGTCGCTGGCGCTATGTTCAGTGTTGCAGGCCTCTTTTCTCTGTGCCCAGGCTATCGAAGATGACGTGGGCTTGTCCTATGGCATGGATGCAGAGCTTCGCTACGATGACAATATTTTCAGATCCGAAGCCCGGGAAGTGGACTCCACCATTCTCCAGGCCTCACCCTTTGTCAAGGCGACCCTTTACAATAATGGCAATACCTACCAGGCAACCTATCGCTTGAATTATGCGGAGTATTTTGACTCCAGTGAAGACAGTTACGACGACCATGAATTTGCCTTGAATCTCAATCACCGTTTCGCGTCAAAGCATGCGCTAGCAGCGTCGGTAAAACACAGCCTGTTAACGGAGCAGCGCGGTAGCGGCTTCAGTGAAGAGCCCAATATATTGGTGGATGATCCCGATTCCTTTGATGTCACTGTTTATGATCTGACCTATTTTCTCGGTGCGCCCTCTGCAGATATGCGCTTTGAAGTGAGCGCCAATCGCAACGAGTACGATTTTGACTCCAGCTATGTGGGTGATAGCAGGGACTATAAAGCCAATCAGTTCGGCGCCCTGATGCGATACCGTATTGGCGCCAGAACGGACTTATTGCTGGAATATCGCAACCTTGATGTGAGTTATGACAATATTCCCCGGGACTTCAATGGTCAGCCGCTGAGTCTGGACAGTAATGAGGATTATTATCTCGCCGGTGTCGCCTGGGAGATGACGGCAAAAACCAAAGGTGAAGCCAGAATAGGTCATAGTTCCCGGGACTACGACGATAACGACTTTTCGAGCTCAGATTTACACTGGGAAGTAGAGGTGTCCTGGCGGCCAAAAACCTACTCTGAAGTGCTTTTGAATACGGGCAGGGCTTCTCTGGAAACCTATGGCTCCGGGCTTTTTATCAATAGCCAAAAGCATACGCTGTCCTGGACCCACGCCTGGAACTCAAGACTTTCCAGTCGCCTGGAGGCCGGTATTACACAAGACGACTATGAAGAGAGTGTTCGTAGCGATGATCAGTCCCACTTTCAGATAGGTCTGTCCTACGAACTGTTTAATGGCCTTCGCCTGGGCACTGGCTATAAATACCATGAAAATGATTCCAATTTTGCCGTAGTGGACTACGAGCAAAACGTTTTTTATGTTAATACCAGCATTGAGCTTTAAGAAAACCCTGGTTGACCGGAGTTTTGTCATCCCTGTGCAGACGGGATTTTTGCTCGAGGCGTCGGTTACGGAGATGCGCCATGGTTAAACCAATCCTGGAGACGGGGAAAACCATGGCAATGAATTTGCTGGCGTCGCTGCGCTGGATTTTCGTCACGGCCGTGTGTTTTTCTTCGCTTCTCGCGGTGGCAGACTCTGAGGGCTATAGCCTTGGGGCGGGCGATGTTATCAGAATCAATGTCTACGGCGAGCCGGACCTGAGCTTTGATGCCATGCTGGTCGGTGAGTCGGGGAAAATTTCCTACCCGTTTTTGGGGGAAATCATTGTCAAGGGGGTAACCCTGAGTCAACTTGAAGACAAGCTCCTCTCGGGTCTTCAGCCAGACTTTCTTATAGATCCCAAAATATCGGTAAGCATTGTTGAATACAGGCCGTTTTATATTAGTGGTGAAGTGACAACCCCGGGGAGCTATCCTTACAAACCGGGCTTAAAACTGCGCCAGGCCGTGTCCATGGCGAAAGGTTTTACCGAACGCGCGTCACAGACAAAAATTTATGTGGTTCATGACACGGATCCCAACGCCAAACGCAACAAGGCCGATCTCAACTACAATGTCCGCCCTGGCGATACCATAACTGTCGAAGAGAGCTTTTTTTGATTTGTTATCAACCAAGCCCTGCTGTTGTGTTGAAACCCTGGGAAAACAACAGGTCGTGAATTACTGGTTTGCAGGGGTTTGTCCATAATGAATTCGCCGTCGCCATCATCAATGTTTGTTGAGCAGGAAACTGCCAACCCCCAGCTGGACATCAAACAGCTATTGCTGTCTGTTTACCGGCATAAATGGATTATTCTTGCCCTGGGACTGACGTCGGCGCTTGCGGCGGCTTTCTATGCCCACACTCTCACCCCTATCTACCAGGCTCAGGCTTCTTTGCTGATTGACACCGAAGAGGCCAATGTGGTGTCGATTAAAGATGTTTATTCCACGGGCTATCAGGGCTGGGAATACCGCCAGACCCAGTATGAACTGTTGCGTTCCCGCAACCTTGCCGAACGGGTGGTTCGCAAGCTCGAACTTTATAACAATCCCAAATATGCAGGCCTGCCGCAATCTGAATCCGACAAGGCCGAATCCGATGCCAATAGCGGTTCTGGCTTTAATTTGTCGGCCCTCAAGCCCGCGATATTTTCTCCCCCCCCGCAAAAACCTGACGCCGAACTTTCTGATGAGGCGAAGCAGGAAAAATTGATTTCCCAGCTAACCTCGATGGTTGCCGGTGGCATTTCTGCGGAGCCGGTCAATGAAAGTCATTTGGTTGCGCTGTCGTTTCGCTCCGACGACCCTGAATTGGCGGCAAATGTTGTCAACACCCTTGCCGATCAGTATATCGAGAGCTATCTCGACGCCAGGTTGAGCGCCACCCGCAAAGCCAGTGAATGGTTGACGGTTCGGCTGGCCGACCTGAAAACCAATCTCAAAGAGTCGGAACAGCGGCTTCAGGAATACCGCGAGCAGGAAAAACTGGTGGATATGCAGGGCATTACCACCCTGGGAGCCCAGCAGATCGGTGAACTCAGCCTCAAATATTCAGAGGCAAGAGATCTTCGCCTCACCCTGGAAAGTATCAAGCGGGAAGTCGAGCGGCTGGGCAACGCCAGAACAGATCAGTATCTGACCATTCCGGCGGTACAGCGCCATGAATTAATCAGTGATCTGCGCAAAATAGAATCGGAAGCCCAGAGAAAGGTGGCCGAACTCAGCAAGCGCTACGGCGTTAAGCACCCTAAAATGATTGCCGCCAACACCGATCTAAAAAGCGCCACCGATGAATTGACGTCTGAAGTGAAAAAAGTCGTGGCTGGCATTGGCCGTGAATATCAGCTTGCCCTGCGCACAGAGGAATCACTCAAAGAACAGCTGGAAATGTCGAAAAGCGATTTGCGCGATATTAATCGCAAGGAGTTTCGTTTTCAGGAACTGCAGCGCGAAGTGGACACCAACAGACAGCTGTATGATCTCTTTTTTACGCGCATGAAAGAGACCAGCCAGACTGGAGGCTTTGATAAAGCCAATGCCAGGATTATTGACCAGGCGCTTGTTCCCAGCTCTCCGGTCAGCCCCAACAAGCGCCTCATTATCACTGTGGGTCTTATGGGCGGTATTTTGGTGGGAGCGGGAATTGCGATGCTTCTGGGGGTGCTCGACAACACCGTCAAGACCCCCGACGAAGTGCAGACCAAGCTAAAAGCGACACTTCTCGGCACCTTGCCTTTGCAGCGGCCTGGGAAGAGCGGTTATATAGATACCTATTGGGAAAATCCCCAGGGTCTTTATGCCGAAGCCATCAGAACGGTGAGAACCGCCATGGTGCTCAGCGGCCTGGACAATCCCATCAAAATTATTGTGATCACGTCGTCGCTGCCTGGTGAGGGCAAGTCGGCAGCGGCGATGAACCTGGGTGCCGCTTTCGCTCATGTGGAAAAAACCCTGGTTATTGGCGCCGATCTGCGCCGCCCCAGCCTGGCCTCTAAGTGCGGTGTCAGCCCCAAACACCCCGGTCTTTCAAACTATGTTGCCGGCAGCGCCGAACTCGATGAATGTATTGTTCATCTGGGGCAAGAGCAGCTCTATATCATGCCATCGGGAATCATTCCGCCGAATCCTCTTGAAGTGTTGAGTTCAAGAAGATTCAAGGAAGCGCTCGATCACCTTGGCGAAACCTTTGGCCGCATTATTATTGATTCGGCGCCACTGCAAGCGGTGAGTGACGCACTGATTCTGTCTACCTATGCGGATAGCATGATTTACGTTGTCAAGGCAGATTCCACTTCCGCCACCGTTGCCAGAAGGGGTGTGCAGCGCCTGGTGGATTCCGGCGCCCCGTTGGCCGGCGTGGTGCTCAATAGCTTCAATGTTGAAAAATCGAGCAAGTATTACGGCGGTAGCGAGTACCATTATAGTGGCTACTATCAAAGCGATGACCAGCCTGGCGGTCAAAAGCTGCCCGGTTAGTTTTAAGGTGATGCCAGCTTTTTAGAATATTTCGAGTATTAATTTTGAGCCTATTAAATAACGGAGGGCGCATTGATAGATCTTCACTGCCATCTTTTGCCCGGGATTGACGACGGCTCAAAAAATATGGAGAACTCCCTGGCCATGGCGCGGGTCGCCGTTGACGATGGCATTACCCATGCGGTGATGACACCCCATATACACCCAGGGCGCTGGGACAATACCACAGCGATTATTGCCGAGCACAGCCGCCAATTTACCCAAGCCCTGCGTCAGCACAATATTAACCTCACCATCGGTTTTGCCGCCGAGGTGCGCCTGTCCGATCTGATTTTTCAGCAGCTGGAAAGGGGTGATATTCCTTTCTTGGGCCATTTGGATGGCTTCCAAATCATGTTGCTTGAATTTCCCCACAGCCATATTATTCCCGGCTCCGAAAAACTGGTTGCCTGGCTGATACGCAACAATATTCGCCCCGTGATTGCACACCCTGAACGCAACAAGGAAATCATGTCAGCCCCCGAGCGTTTGCAGCCTTTTCTTGATCAAGGCTGTTTCGCTCAGGTTACCGCCGGCTCACTGAGCGGGCGTTTTGGTGAAAATGCACGTCGAGCGGCGCTCTATTTTATTGACCACAACCAGGCGGATTTTATTGCCAGTGATGCCCATAACCTGTCGTCCCGCCCCCCCGCCATTGCCGAAGCCGAGGCCATAGTTGCCGCCAGGCTGGGGCAGGAGGTAGCGCGAAAACTGGTTTTTGATACGCCCTGGCAGCTCGCTGCAAGCCAATTTGAGAATGCTATTAATGGCTGACAAACGGCCCTTATTTGCCAAGATACTGGCGGTACTGCTGATCATCTGTCTTGTGCCCGCCGCAGTTTTTGCCATTAAAGCTGGTGTTTCCAATCTGTATTATTTTCAGGCGGAGCGGCAGGCCGTCCACTGGGGCGGCAACAGGGGGCGGCCGTCCCTGCAAGTGGTTGCCCATGCGCAAACCCTAATCCAGAGAGCGCTTTCGCTGTGGCCGCAAAATCCCGAATATCTAAACCTTGCCAGTCAGATCAGCGGCTGGCACGGCTTTGTCGTCGCTGCCGAAAGCGATAGTCCTGATGCCGCTATCAGCTATTATCGGGAGGCTCTGGACATGCTGCGTCTCTCCCTCAGGCTCAGGCCTGCCTACGCAAAAACCTGGGCACTGCTTGCGGAATTTAAAGTATTGGTGGGGGAAAGGGATGCAGAATGGCTGGCGGCAAGGGAAAAAGCCCTGGCATTGGGGGGAGCAGACGCCAAAATTGTCGATCGCATGATGCGGCTTTAGGAGCTGCAAGCGCCGAGCTTTTGTAGGAGCCAGCCCTGCTGGCGATACTCTGTGCCGGAATAAGGCTTCGATCTGGGCCTGTATTTTACAGGGGCAATCATTATGAATCATGCCTCTCGGCATAAGGTTGTAAAAAAATACCGGGAAAATGTCTGTCATGGAAAAATGCTCAACACCCTCTTGGTTTGCGGTTCAAACCAAGCCTCGCCAGGAACTTCGCGCTGTTGAAAACCTTCAGCGTCAGAATTTTGAGGTCTACTTTCCGCGTATTCTCATTCGCAAGCGCCGCAGGGATAACTGGGTTTCCGTTGCGGAACCTCTTTTCCCCGGTTATCTCTTTATTTGTGTTGACCCTGAGATCGTCAATCTTGGCGTTATTAGATCCACACTGGGGGTTCGTGGCCTGGTCATGTTTGGCCACTGCTTAAAGTCAATCCCCGCTGAGGCCATTCATTTTTTGAAATCAAGGGAGACCCAGGGGGCGGGATGCCTCAAGGCCGATGATATAGGTTTTGCCCATGGGGATGAAGTGGAAATACTCGATGGCCCTTTTGCCGGTCTCACGGCGGTGTTTGATATGCGCAAGCCTGGAGATAGAGTCATACTGCTAATGCAAATGCTCGGCAAAGAAAATCGCCTCACTTTTCATGTCGACCAAATTTCTCCCCTGGGCTGAGCCTGTCAGCGTCTCAAAATAAACATTGTTCATCGATTGAACATTCTGTAAATTCCCCCTATGATCAAGCCAAACCAAAGCCGGTTGTTTCGGGCTTTTTTGTTGCTTTCGCGCTAACCGGCTCGCCTATGCCCACGTAAGAGGGTAGGGCGGTAGCGTGCCTGATCCTGCTGCCGGCAAAATTGCCCTGCCGGCGAAGAGGCTCCCTGGTTCAGTATGTTTGGCGCTGATAATTAAAATGGCAAAGTCCCATTGAAAAAACACCGACAACAATCACCTAAAACGGTCATATAATTTCACTACACTCCCATGTCTGATGAAATTGATTACAAGGCTCTCAAGCTGATTGAGGAAAATCCCAGTATTTCCCAGCGGGATCTCGCCCGTAATTTGGGTGTTAGCCTTGGCAAAGTCAATTACTGCCTCAAGGCGTTAATCGAAAAAGGTTTTGTCAAAGCCAATAATTTCCGCAATCAAAAAAATAAACTGGGCTATGCCTACCTTTTAACCCCCAAAGGAATTGAAGCAAAGACATCCATGACAGTGACATTTTTGAAGCGAAAAATGGTGGAATACGAAGCGCTAAGGCGCGAAATTGAGCAGTTGGAAATAGAGCGACGGCGCACCGAAACGCAAAAAAAGGCTCGATAAATGAAAATTTCGATCTATGGAACAGGATACGTTGGCCTGGTTACCGGCGCCTGTCTGGCGGAAGTGGGCAACCATGTGCTTTGCATGGATATCAATGCAGAAAAAATAGAGCGGCTTCGCGGTGGCAGTATTCCCATCTACGAACCCGATCTCGAACCCATGGTGTTGCGCAATGTTGCAACAGGCAGGCTCAAATTCACCACCGACGCCGAAGAATCGGTAAATCACGGCTTGTTTCAGTTTATCGCCGTTGGCACACCGCCTGACGAAGATGGCTCTGCGGATCTTTCCCATGTGTTGGCAGTGGCGGAGGCCATTGCCAACCATTTGAGCGACTATCGCATCATCGTCGACAAATCCACAGTGCCCGTTGGCACCGCCGACTTAGTCAATGACAGAATTCGCAAGGTATTGGCGGCGCGAAACACCCTGGTTGAGTACGATGTGGTTTCCAATCCGGAATTTCTCAAAGAGGGCGCTGCGGTTGGCGATTTTATGAAGCCGGATCGCATCATTGTTGGCACAGACAACCCTCGCACCACAGAGCTATTGCGGGAGCTTTACTCACCCTTTAACCGCAATCACGACAGGATTATCAGCATGGATGTGCGTTCGGCGGAACTGACCAAATATGCCGCCAATGCCATGCTGGCGACAAAAATCAGCTTTATGAATGAAATGGCCAATATTGCTGAACGCCTGGGAGCGGATATAGAAAAGGTTCGCCAGGGTATAGGTTCAGACAGTCGCATTGGTTACAGTTTTATTTATCCCGGCTGCGGTTACGGCGGCTCCTGTTTCCCCAAAGATGTTGCCGCATTGCAACGAGCCTCCCAGGATATTGGTTACACTCCCCGCCTCCTCGCCGCCGTAGAAGACGTTAACCAGAAGCAAAAGCAGGTGCTGTTCAACAAAATTCATCAGCACTTTGACGGCCACCTGGCAGGCAAAACCATTGCCCTCTGGGGGCTGTCCTTCAAGCCCAATACCGATGATATGCGCGACGCGCCAAGTCGAGTATTGATGGAAGCCCTGTGGGCTGCTGGTGTTAAAGTGAAAGCCTTTGATCCCGTGGCCATGGACGAAGCACAGCATATCTACGGGAAAAATGATCAACTGATTTTCGCCGAATCAGCAATGGCTGCTGTGCAGGGGGCTGATGGGCTCGCCATTGTCACGGAATGGCAAGCCTTTCGCAGCCCGGACTTTGACAGCCTCAAAACCGCACTGCGTGAACCGGTTATTTTTGATGGCAGAAATATTTACGACCCACAAACCCTTAAAAGCAAGGGTTTTAGCTACTATGGGATAGGGAGATAGTTGGAAGCTACAAGCGCCGAGCGCCGAGTTGAAAGGGACAAGCGCCCAGCGCTTAGCTAAAAGATTAAGGTTTGTATCGGAAATATTCCCCATCCGTAGGAGCCGGGTGCCCTCGCGAAATCAGGCAATAAACCCATTTGCGAAATCTCTAAATAAAACCGCTTTTTCTTAGCCCTCGGCGCTAGGCGCTTGTAACTAATGAACACATCTGAATTATGAAAATTTTACTCACAGGCTCTGCCGGATTTATCGGCTTCCATGTTGCGCAAAGACTGCTCGCCAGAGGCGACCAGGTTGTCGGCCTGGATAATCTCAACGATTACTACGACGTCAATCTGAAAAAAGCACGGCTGCAATTACTGTGCAAAAGTGCAGCATTTGATTTTATTCAGGGCAATGTCGAAAACCGCGACAGCATTCCTGCACTCTTCAAACAGCACGCCTTTGATCGCGTCATTCATCTCGCGGCGCAAGCCGGTGTGCGTTACTCACTGGAAAATCCCGCCGCCTATGTCGACAGCAATCTGGTGGGCTTTGGCAATATTCTTGAAGGCTGCCGCCACAATGGTGTTGAACATCTGGTTTATGCCAGTAGTTCCAGTGTTTATGGTGGCAACACTGCTATGCCATTCAGTGAGCATCATGCGGTCGATCATCCGGTGTCCCTCTACGCCGCCAGCAAAAAAGCCAATGAACTGATGGCGCACACCTATAGCCATCTCTTCAATCTGCCCACAACCGGATTGCGTTTTTTTACTGTCTATGGTCCCTGGGGCAGACCGGATATGGCGCTGTTTCTGTTCACCAAAGCCATTCTTGAGGGCAGCGCCATCGATGTCTACAACCATGGCAATATGGTGCGGGATTTCACTTATATCGATGATATTGTTGAAGGGGTTGTTCGCGTACTCGACAAGCCTGCAACGGCACACAATGGGTTTGATACAGCAAATCCAGACCCGGCAACCAGCAATGCGCCCTACAGGGTCTTTAATATTGGCAATAGCCAGCCGACGCCACTGCTGGATTATATAAGCGCCATCGAAAAAGCCCTGGGAAAAAAAGCCATAAAAAATCTCCTGCCCATGCAACCCGGTGACGTACCTGCCACCAGCGCCGATACCACAGAGCTGGAAAAATGGGTTGGTTTTAAGCCCGATATTCCTGTGGAAGAGGGGGTTCGCCGCTTTGTTGAATGGTATCTGGATTACCATCATTGAGTCGCGTAGTGATCACAACTGATTTCAACCATAGTATCAGGATGCTGCGACGCTCGGCGCTTGCAGCTGAAAGCTGAGTTCCCCAATGCTAAAACAACTTAAAGAGCTCTATTCCCTGCTCACTCGGGAGCAGCAAAAAAAGCTCCTGCGCCTGCAATTTTTGGTGGTGCTGATGTCCTTTGCCGAGATCGCCAGCGTAGTCGCCATTGGTCCTTTTATGGCACTGGTCGGGGATATGAGTCAGCTCGAAGGCGACGGCATTCTGGCGCAGGCCTATCAAGCTGTCGGCCTGGCTACGCCGCAGCAATTCCTCTTTTGGCTGGGTGTGGCCGTCCTCATTGTGCTTGCGCTGGCAGCCTGTATTTCTATGTTTACCCTTTGGCGGCTGTTCATGTATGGTGCGAGAGTGGGTGGCGAACTCAGCAGTCGACTATTTAATCACTACATGCACCAAAGTTGGTTGTTTCATGCCGGCGGCAGCAGCAGCCAGCTGACCAATCAGATTTCCCAGGAAGCCCAGCGCATTACCAGCAATATAATCAACCCGCTAATGCAGATGAATGCCAGGTTGGTGATGGCATCCCTGATGGCTCTGGCTATTTTTATCTACAACCCTCTGGTGGCTCTTGTCGCATTGGCAACCTTTGTCACCGCTTATCTGATCTTGTACCGTACCGTGCGGCGCAGGCTCAATGACAACGGCGCCACCATCACCAGGGCGCAGCAGTTGCGATTCAAGCTGATGAGTGAGGGTTTTGGCGGTATCAAAGACGTACTTTTGTTGGGCAGGCAGAAGGTTTTTGTTGAACGTTTTGCCAAGGCCAGTGCCGAATTTGCCGCCGCCCAGGGTAATAATCAAGTGCTTTCCCAGGTGCCACGCTACGCCATGGAACTGGTGGCCTTCGCCAGTGTGATCTTTCTGGTGTTGTATCTGCTGATCAGCCACCAGGGCAATTTGGGCACAATCCTGCCGGTGTTGTCCATTTATGCCCTGGCGGGTTTCAAAATGTTGCCTGCTTTTCAGCAGGTGTATAGCAGTGTCTCCAATATACGTGGCAACCTTGCGGCCTTTCAGACACTGAGGGATGATCTGCGCGCCAGCGCTCTGGCGCCTGCCCAATCAAATTGCGCCGAACGGCGTGAGCCCGCCAAGCCCGTCGTCAACGGCGGTATTGAACTCCGAGATATTGTTTTTAGCTACCCGGGTAAAACCGATCCCGCCTTGAAGGGATTAAGCTTGAAAATTCCCGCCAACAGCGTAGTGGGCTTGGTCGGGCCATCGGGCTCGGGAAAATCCACAGCAATCGATTTGCTTCTCGGCTTGATACAGCCCCAGTCGGGCGCTGTGCTGATCGATGGTGAGCCATTAACAGAGCACAACCTTCGCCATTGGCAAAACAGGGTGGGCTTTGTCGCCCAGGCCATTTTTCTTGCAGATAGCAGCATTCGCGAGAATATTGCTTTTGGCTTGCCCGCTAAGGATATCGACAATACCCTGGTGAGTCGCGCCGCCACCATGGCTCACCTCGACGAATTGTTAAAGGAGCTTCCTCAAGGGTTGGATACCCTCGTCGGCGAGCGCGGTGTGCAGCTATCCGGTGGGCAGCGACAGCGTATCGGCATTGCCCGCGCGCTCTACCATGACGCCAGTATCTTGGTGCTGGATGAGGCCACCAGTGCACTGGATGGCATCACCGAAAAATTGGTGATGGATGCGATCCACGATTTTTCTGGCCAAAAAACCATCATTATGATCGCCCACCGCCTGGCGACGGTGAAGCAGTGCGATACGATCTTTTTGATAGCCAATGGCAGTGTGATCGACAGCGGGTCATTCAACGAGCTTTCGCAAAGAAATGCCATTTTCAAGCGTATGGCAGAGCACAGTTAGATCACCATGAATATGAGTTTATAAAGTGCATGAGTGAGTTTCGCGGCAGACAGAACTCGGGGAAAGGGTTTGCCGGTTTTTTGTTGTTGCTTCAAAAGGGGGATTTCCGACCATGGTAGCGTGCAAAGGGAGTAAATAAGCATGCGCATATCTGTAGCAATGGCTACATACAATGGTGCTATATATCTTCAAGAACAGCTGGACAGTTTTTTACAGCAAACTCGTCAACCTGACGAATTGGTGGTCTGTGACGATGGCTCTACGGATGACACTTTGCAAATACTTGAGGCATTCCAGCAGCAGGCGCCATTTTCCGTACAAATTTACCCAAATGACCATAACCTTGGTTATATCAAGACTTTTGAAAAAACATTGTCTCGTTGTTCCGGCGGTATCATTTTTTTAAGTGATCAGGATGATGTTTGGCATTCGAATAAAATTAAAGCAATGACCGAATTTATGGTGGATGGAGGATATCATCTTGGAATTAATGATCAGGTTCTCGTTGATTCGGATTTGACGCCTTTGGGCGGAACTATGCTGTTGAATACCAGAGCTATGGGGTTATCCGATTCCTGGTTTGTGTCGGGCTGTTGCACAGCGATTACCAGTAAATTTAGGGATCTGGCTTTGCCGTTTCCTGAGGTTATACAGGCACATGATTCTTGGCTGCATCGATTAGCTTCTGCCTGGGATTGCAGAGGGGTCTTGAATGAACCGCTTCAAGATTATCGCAGGCATGGCAGCAATGCCTCGCAAGCTGCAAGCCTTGACCGGCGGCGAAGGATCGTTCGCGGCGTTAATTTTCCTGATTTCCATAAACGGCCATTTGCCTGGTCACGGGATCGTGAATTGGCTGTTGTTTTAAAAGAGCGATCCATAACTGCTGTCGAGAAAGAAGTGCTCTCGGCGCTGTTGCTTCCTCAAATAACTGACGCCTGTGACCGTTCTATTTCGACACTCTCTAGGCGGCTTGATCTAATGCAAAAAAACCGCATACGCCGTGTTGTCGGAGTTTGTTCGCTGATGATTCAAGATGGCAATTATGGCCTGACAAAGGCGATTTCCGACTTGTTTCCCTCCCGCTCGAGATAGCTGCCCATTTTTTAGCTTGGCCTATTGAATTTTTTTAAATGAAGTTTTTTAAATCGGTGCATTGATTCCATTCGAGATTATTTCAAGGCAGCATGCAATGAGCGATGGCAGTTTAAAAATTCTGGCGCAATACCTTGCGGGTATTCGCGGTCGTATTCGTCGCATTTTCTGGAGATTGCGCGCTCGCTGGTTACCTTTTTCAAACGTGGGTGTAATGATTGCCCGAGGCACAGTTGTTGGTCCTCAGAGCGATTTTCGATGCACTGACGGTGGTTCGCTGCGAATAGGCGCAGTAACCCATGTCAGTGCCGATTGCAGTATTATCATTAAAAATGGACGTTTGGAGATTGACGATCGTGTTTTTATAGGGCGCGGATGCACTATTGTGGCTCGCCAGAGTATTGAGATCGGCAGTGATTGCCTCATCGCCGAGCGCGTCACCATTCGCGATCAGGATCATCGTATACATGGCGATCCTGCAATTCCTATCCGCAGTGCGGGTATGGACAGTGCTCCCATCAAAATCGGCAACAATGTCTGGATTGGCGCAGGGGCGGTGATTTTAAAAGGAGTGATGATCAGGTCGGGTGCGGTTGTGGCGGCGAATGCCGTTGTCAATCGCGATGTCGCGGAGAACGAAATCGTCGGCGGTGTTCCCGCTCGGCGCATTGGCATGAGAAAAATAGCGAGTGACTAAAGCGCTGCCTACTCTTGGCCGTCGCATTGCCGTATTGCTTCCTGACCTTCGTCCCGGTGGCGCGGAGAAGCTCCATTTGGCGCTGGCTCAGGAATGGTCGCGCGTTGGCATCGATGTGGAATTTGTGCTACGACAGGCACAAGGGGAATTGCTCACGTGCTTGCCGGAAAACGCTCGCGTCATCAATCTGCGGGCTCCCCGTGTTCGTTACAGTATCTTGCGACTGGCGCGCTATCTGCGGGAAACTCAACCCGACGCACTTCTTGCGGCCATGTGGCCACTGACTGTTATCGCACCATTGGCTGCGCGTTTGGCGGGGTATCGGGGGACTGTCGTGATCAGCGAGCACGCGCCGCAATCACTTTCCTATGGAGGCCGCGGCAAGCTCCACAATACTTTGATGTCGGCCAGTATGCGGATGTTTTACCCCCTTGCCGATGCGCGGGTGGCGGTTTCTTCGGGCGTGGCGGACGATATGGCTCGGCTGTCCGGTATTAAGCACATTGATATTGCTGTGATTCACAACCCTGCGGCCACAGGCCGTTTGGTAAAACGGGGTGAGTCCAGTCTACCCATCCTGCCAATGGACAGCCCT
>Ga0265293_10004923_pt1 | contig 22929 bp, 21 predicted proteins | sample Munlanlewell138R_FD_192505 | JGI IMG/M metagenome (GOLD analysis project Ga0265293, IMG submission 192505) | Leachate microbial communities from a municipal landfill in Southern Ontario, Canada - Leachate well 138R | ecosystem: Engineered > Solid waste > Landfill > Unclassified | place: Canada... | reverse complement strand
GTAGAAACCAGGGTCAAGAACCAGTGGATGCTGAAAATCACGGCGTATGCTGAAAGATTGATCAATGATCTCGACCTGGTCGATTATATTGAGCGAGCCAAGATTCAGCAGCGTAACTGGATTGGTCGCTCAGAAGGTGCCGATGTGACCTTTAGGATCAAAGATACAGATCAAACACTGACGGTCTTTACCACCAGACCTGACACACTTTTTGGAGCTACCTATATGGTCATTTCCCCGGAACATCCGGTATTAAACACGCTCCAGGACCGCATCGAAAACGTCGGTGCCATTCGCGCTTACCAAGAGGAGGCTCGAAAGAAATCCGAATTTGAGCGTGCGGAATTGAACCACGATAAGACCGGGGTAAGAATTGAAGGCCTTGTGGCGATCAATCCTGTGAATAATGAGGAAATGACGATTTGGGTTTCGGACTATGTCCTAATGAGCTACGGTACAGGAGCGATTATGGCTGTCCCTGGCCATGACCAAAGAGACTGGGAATTTGCCAAAACCTTTGGCCTGCCCATCATCGAAGTCGTTTCAGGAGGAGATGTAACCGAGGCTGCCTACACCGATACAGAGAGCGGCGCCATGGTCAACTCTGGTTTCCTAAACGGTCTGGATGTAGATAGTGCGAAGTCGAAAATTGCCGCCTGGCTTGAAGAGAAGGGTCTTGGAACACCCAAGGTGAACTATAAGTTGCGCGATTGGGTCTTTTCCAGGCAGCGGTATTGGGGAGAGCCCATCCCCCTTGTCCACTGCGATAAATGCGGCTGGATAGCCATTCCCGAAAGTGAGCTCCCCCTTCGCTTACCCAATGTAGACAACTATGAACCAACGGATACTGGCGAGTCTCCTTTGGCCAAGATGCGGGACTGGGTGGAAACAACCTGTCCTACATGTGGCGGACCCGCCGAGCGAGAGACTGATACCATGCCTCAGTGGGCAGGTTCATCCTGGTATTTCATGCGCTACATCGATCCCACGAATGACCAGGAGCTCGCTAGCAAAGAGAAGCTAAACTACTGGATGCCGGTGGATTGGTACAATGGCGGCATGGAACATACTACACTGCATCTCCTGTATTCGAGATTCTGGTACAAGTTCTTGTACGACATCGGTGTTGCCCCAGAACCAGAACCATATAAGAAGCGGACCTCCCACGGAATGATTCTCGGAGAAAACAACGAGAAGATGTCCAAGTCGAGGGGGAACGTGGTCAACCCCGATGATGTAGTAGCAGAGTATGGAGCAGATACCCTCCGTATGTATGAGATGTTTATCGGTGACTTTGAAAAGAGTGTCCCCTGGAGTACCGATGGCGTGCGTGGATGCAAGCGCTTCTTAGATCGGATCTGGAAACTAAAGGATTCGGTTCAGCCCGGTAACACCTATAGTGAAGCTTTAGAGGCGAAGATGCACCAAACGATTAAGAAGGTCAGTGGCGACTACGAAAGCCTTAAGTTCAACACGGCCATTGCCGCCCTCATGACCCTGCTAAACGAAGTAAACCAGGTGGGAGCAATTAACGAAGCGGAGATGAAGACATTCTTGATCCTGCTCAATCCCGTTGCACCCCACATCACCGAAGAACTCTGGGCGCTCTTGGGCTTTGCCGGCATGCTAAACGAGCAGAGCTGGCCCACCTTTGATGAAGAAAAGACGATTGCCCAAACCATCGCCATTGGTGTACAGGTGAATGGTAAAGTACGGGGTGATGTTACCGTCAATCTCGATGATTCCCAGGAGGTAGCCCGGGAAAAAGTGATGGCCAACGACAATATTCAAAGAGCCATTGCTGGAAAGACGATTGTCAAAGAAATTTATGTTCCAGGACGCATCTACAACATCGTTGTGAGATAGATCTTGCATGAACATGGCAAAGCCAGATACAGTCCCTCCGGACCGTTTCTGGCTTTATTGTTAAGATAGATTGTCTAGTTCCCCATTCTTCCTTGGGTCAACAGTCTCTTGTAGGTCAAATCAACACCGATTGCTCCAATTGGTGCCGTAATCACGATGGCCAATACGGCAACAGCTAGAATTGTATGGCCAGTAGCAATCCCTAGCGACAATGGCACACCACCGATAGCTGCTTGCACGGTCGCTTTTGGGAGGTAGGAGATGGCACAGAACAACTTCTCCTTACGATTCAACTCCGTCTTGAACAGGCTGAAATATACACCAGCTATACGGAACAATAGGGCTAAGATCAGAAGATAGACTGCCATCAGGCCTGCCTTTCCGATATATCCGATGTCCACCGCAGCACCAATTAGAACGAATAGGAAAAGTTCCGCAACAACCCATGTTTTCGAGAGTTTTGCAGACATCTGCTTCGCCAACGTACCATCCTTTTTCAGGATTGTGCCACCCAAGGCCATGACGGCCAGCAGACCACTTATGGGAACATAGGCTCTGACAGCCGACTCCAACTCCACAAATAGAAAGGATACTGCAAGGAGCAAGAGCATTCTTATGGTGCCACGCATCGGGATTTTCTTGAACATCCAGACAATCACATACCCCGTTAGGGTACCCAGAATCAGTCCTGAGACGACAGAGATCGGCACTCTTAGAAGGCTGAGAAAGTCAAAGCTTTGACCCTGATACATCCCAGTAAATGAGGCGAAAAGTACAATGACATAAATATCATCAACAGACGCGCCTGCCAAAATGAGCTGTGGGATGCTCTTGTCCCGTCCATAGCCAGTCCCCATCAGCTTTAGCATTCGGGGCACTACCACGGCAGGCGATACTGCCGCCAAGACGGCCCCCAAGAGTGCGGCATCTAGATATGATATGCCCAATAGAAGTGGAGCAAAGATCACAACCGCCGCTAACTCAAAGGTAGCAGGGACAAAGCTCATCAGAAATGCAGGCCTTCCCACCCGTCTCAGATCCTTTAGATCCATGGCAAGTCCAGCTCGGATTAGGATGACGACCAACGCTATTTCCCGCAGTTCAGCAGATGCCGCTAGAATAGAGGGATCAATCAAGTCAAATACATTCGGGCCTAATAAAACGCCTGTGAGCATCATACCGAGCAATGCGGGCAACCTACACATCTTCATGATACCGCCTAAGGCAAATCCACAGAACAGAATGAGTGCCAAACTAAATAGCAATCGTACATCCTCCCCTTGTTCGCAAAAAAACTGATGGATCTGCGAACCTAGATTTTCACAGAAGTCATCAGCTTTACAGCGGTTTGGAAAGGATATTATCCTTTTCCTGGGAGAACCTCATTCCCATTCGTATCATTTGCTGTCACTACTTCCTCAAAATCCCTTGCTTAATGGCACTTTCTATAAGCTTCTCCACAAACTCTCCAAGAACAGGAGCACTCTCCCCTACAGGCTCCATGCGCTTTCGCACCTGGGCACTTGACACATCATGGATTCGCCAGGTTCCGCCCTCGGTGTGGTAGTTATTGAGGAGCGGTTGCATGCGATCAAGGCAAGCGGCAAACTTCGCCTCTGGACTCTCACCCGCTTCGAACTCCTCCCATAGAGCTCGCAGTTCACGTCCCTGGTCGTCTGGCAACAGACTATAAAGGCGGTCTGCAGCTCGTTGTTCCCGCTCCTCTTTATCCAAACCCGCTTCAGGGTCATAGGCAAAGGTGTCGCCGGCATCGATTTCCACTAGATCATGGAGCAAGACCATCTTCATAACCTTCAAGACATCAACCGGTTCTACGGTATACTCCTGCAAGAGCAGGGCCATCACCGCTAAATGCCATGAATGCTCGACGTCGTTTTCCCGTCTCGAACCGTCTGCAACTAGGTTTTGGCGGTAAATATGCTTGAGCTTATCAATCTCCATCACAAACTGGATTTGCTTTTCTAAACGATTTAGCATCAATACCACTCTTTCGGCACCGGTTCCGGATCGAGGAATAGATCAGGATCGCGGGCTAGAAATTCTAGCGTTAACTCCACCATCGGCCTAACTTCAATCAGCGTCGAATCAGCATCACCGATTTTTCCTTGAACTGCAATACCCCGCTTGAGTAAGGGTTCGGCAAGCTTATCATAGTTTTGGGAAATATCGCCTGGAATTGGTGCGGAATGGCGCCGCATGGGGCGATCGATGATAGTACCATCTGGAGTCTTAATCTTAAGCAAGATATGATGATCCGTCAGCCTGCGAGGAATCGAAGCCCACTCTTCAACCCCATGGATGAGCGTGTTACGGTTCAGGGGGGCTCCTAAGAAGAGCACCTTCGCTCCTCGATCGTAGAGCTTGCCCCAGCAACCCTTCCGTCCACAAGGTGTATCGATGTGTTCTTCCCCATGAACGAAATCAGCCGCGTCTTCCCCCAAAGCCGCAACCGAATGGGTTGGATGCCACGAGCGAAGTACTCCAGGGCGCAGGCGAAAAAAGTTGGTTAGAATCCCTACACAGGATGGTTCATGCAGAACGTCAAAGACATTGTATGTTTCATTGATCTGTTCCCAGGTATGAGTGGGCAAGACCAGAAGGCCTGACTGTAGAAATTCGCCGAGTGCATCGAGGACGGTTTCTGCTCCCCCTTCTACTTCTCCTATGGCTTTCATGGAGGAATGAACCAATAGGGTATCTGAGGGTTGAACTCCGATTTCTTCTAAGTGCTGCTGTAGTTCTCGTTTCGTAAACATACGCTACCTACCTCACTTGCTGGAGAAATGTTCTATAACCACTCGGATCGTCCAGCAAGAATTCAAAGTGAACGACACCCTGATAGTCCATATCCCTGAGAGAGTGAAGTAGACCGACGTAATCAACGATGCCTTGACCCAAGGGTCGATGTTGATCCACCACGCCATCGTTGTCATGGAGATGAACATGGAAGATATCATCCTGGAGAAGGTTGAGAAAGTCTAGAGCCTTATGTCCGCACACGGCAGCATGGCCAACATCCAAGGTAACACCGACATTGGTGCGATTTACTTTACGTATCAGGTTGACCATATCCTCTGGGCTCCGGTAAATCTCGTGGGGGTAGACTAGGTTCTCTAGGCAGAGCATGACATCTGGTGCATAATCCGCAAGGTCTTTCACAGCCCGCACCACGTATGCTTCCTGCTGGTCTATGTTCTCCCCTTCCCGCTTTGGTGGAGTGTACTCATTGGACCATTTGCCCTCAGGCATCCCGAGGATCCCAAGGACTGGATGAACCACCACTACGGAAGCTCCAATACTACGGGCAAAATCAATACTTGCTTTGATCTCGTCAAATGCTGCCTGGCGCGTTCTAGCATTGAGACTACCCAAGTTTACATCATGGGACGGAGCATGCACGGTGAAGCTTGCTCCGAGCTCTCTTTTGATCCGCTGCAAGTTCCGCAAATACTCCTCATGCACTTCTGGCTCCAAATACGATTCGCGATAAAGCGCTTCAAATCCATCCAAGCCGGCCTTAATGGCACGTTCTGCGTAGCCAAAGTCATGTTGTTCTGGTCTAAACCAAGTGAAAAACCTCACTGCAATTCCCCCTTTAGACCTAAGGTCGAATGATGGTTCCTGCCTCCATCTGGCTTTGTACGATCTCATACATGTTGGTTACCGAACCCACGGCCAGCTCGTCAGTGAGATCGTAGAAGTTCAAACAAGTTCCACAGTTGAGAATCTCGACACCCGCATCGGCCAACTTCTGTAGATCGATCAGCGAATCAGAACCCTTTACCGACAGCTTCACAGCACTATTGTAAAGTAGAACCTTATCCGGTAAACGGTCGAGTTCGGTGAGGGCGTAGATAAAACCCTTCATGAGCACTCGCCCAAGTTTATCATCTCCAGAACCCATGGTCTCCGATGACAAAACTACAACTTTAGTCCCAGAAACAATCTCAGGCTCTCTCCCTTCAGCCCTTGGCTCTTCAACTACCCCTTCGCCGACTGTCATGTAAATGCTATGCCTGGTATCACTTTCGGTTTCAAGTGTGTAGGATAAACCCATTTGCTTGGCCATCTTCTCCAAATTCTGCAGGGAGATGACGTTATCCACAATCACCTCAAGGACTCCCTGGGACATATCCTTTAGGGCCTTCTTGGTTTCGATCACAGGTAAGGGACAGGCTAGACCTGTCGCATCAACGGTTCTTTTCATCGTACAATAATCTCCTTTTCCTTCCTCGGGACGATCTCACCGACAATGCCGCAGGGAAGATCGAGTTTTCGTAGCTCGCGCAAGATCTCCTCTCCTACCTCCTTAGGGACACTCACCAAGAGGCCCCCTGAGGTTTGGGGATCATAGAGCAACTCTTCGATGCCAAAGGGCACCCCAGCTTCTATTTGCACATTCTTCTCTAAGAAGTTCCGATTACGCTGGGCTGCACCGGTGATCAAGAACTCCTCTGCATAGTGAATGGCTTCAGGAATGTGCGGAACCTCACTACTGTACACAAGGGCAGTGGCATGCGCGTTGCTGAGCATCTCGTGCAGATGTCCGAGAAAACCAAAACCCGTGACATCTGTACACGCATGAACAGGGTACCTTCGTACTACTTCCGCCGCATACTTATTCAAGGTCGTCATGGACTGAATCGCCTGGTCCATGGCCCTTTGGGAAGCCTCACCCACCCGGTTGGCACTACAGCAAATTCCTACGCCCAAAGGCTTGGTGAGAATTAAGACATCTCCAACCTTGCTACCTACATTCTTGTAGATCTTGCGGGGATCGATAATTCCAGTCACCGACAAACCGTATTTCACATCTACATCATCGATGGAATGGCCACCAGCAAGCACAGCGCCAGCTTCCATCACCTTCTCGCTTCCCCCTTGGAGGACCTGACTTAACACTTCAATATTCATTTTCTCGGGAAAACAGACAATGTTCAGCGCCGTCTTCGCTACCGCCCCCATAGCCCAGATATCACTCAAAGCATTCGCAGCGGCAATCTGACCAAAAATATATGGATCATCCACCATAGGTGGGAAAAAGTCCAAAGTCTGAACAATGGCTAAATCATCGGTGAGTTGATAGACGGCTGCATCATCCGCATGATCAAAGCCCACCAAAAAGTTCGGATCCTCTACCCGAGGGAGCTGACTTAAGACACTTTCCAGGACCGCCGGTCCAAGTTTGGCCGTTCAGCCTCCGCCTTTACAGAAAAGCATTTCCTTCGTCACAGCCCTCACCTCTCTCTACGTTAATTCTACCACATTTTGATAATGTAATCTCAACTGCCTTGCCCTCTCCAACACTTTGTCCTTTTGCTCTGGACTGATCAACCAGGCCAAACCGCACTCGGCACTAATCTGAACAGGCAAGGGAATTAAGCGGCCTGGCAATCCGTTCGCTTGGCAAGCGTTCTCCCAAGCCATCGCTTCTGTTGTACCATAAAAGGTGATGACAACCCTTGTCTTTCTCACAGATCGTCCTCTCCCTTCCCCAAGACCAACGCCCTGAGAGCCCCAAGGGCGGTATCTAACTCTTCCCTGGTGTTTAGATGGGAAAAGCTGAAGCGGAGTGCACCCATTTCTCCTGTGCCCAAAGCACCATGCATCAGTGGCGCGCAGTGTCCTCCTGCACGGGTGTAGATGCCATACTCCTCCGCTAGAAGTTGGCTCAAGAGACTGGACTCAAATCCTTCCGCATTGAGTGCCACAATGGGACAGCGAAGCTTGGTACTAAAATCGCCATACACCCTCACACCTGGAATCTTCGTTACCTCGGAATAAAAATAGTGGGTGAGCTCGAGCTCCCTTTGGCGAATCTCTTCCAAACCCAGACTGTTTACATATTTCACACCCGCCATCAACCCTGCTATACCTGGGAGATTGAGTGTGCCAGCTTCTAGGGCCTCCGGCATCTGGTCAGGGTGGGCTTGGGAGAAGGTCATGATTCCGCTTCCACCAACTTTCAAGGGCCGCACAGCGAACCCGGGCCTAACATAGGCTCCGCCCACACCTTGAGGCCCACAAAGGCCTTTGTGACCCGTAAAACAGAGAATGTCAATGGGAGAATCCTCAAGCTGGTAAGGATAAAAACCTGCAGTTTGCGCTGCATCGACGATAAGTGCAAGTCCATGCTCTCGGCAGAACTCGCCCACAAGGTCCATGTCGACCAGATTACCGGTGACATTCGAGGCGTGGGTGACAACGACTGCCCTGGTATTTGGACGAAGATGTTTGGGCAATTGCGCGCTAAAATCCACATTCCCTTGGGGGTCTGCGGGAAGAATGGACACCTCTACCCCTTGTTCCTCTAGGATGTAAATGGGACGCAAGACACTATTATGTTCAAGTTCGGTGGTAATTACATGGTCACCAGGATGTAACACTCCAAAGAGAGCTAGGTTTAGACTCTCGGTTGCATTTGCAGTAAATGCAATACAACTGGGATTTTCCGCCCCAAAGAAAGTAGCTAACTCCATTCTCGCTCGAAAGGCTATACGACTGGCTTCGAGACTTAAGTGATGACCCCCTCGCCCACTGTTTCCTGCACTTTGCAGTGCCTCAACCATCGCCTCTACCACTTGAGAGGGCTTCGGATACGATGTGGCGGCTTGATCAAGATAAATCATTCTGTTCCTCTTTTCGAAAACTTAGTAAACGAACTCTACCAGACGGCGACCATGCCATCCACACGGCTTTCGGTGCCGCCGATGAGAGTTCCATCGTCTGTCCGACAGATGATCTGTCCCCGACCATAACCTAGATTTCCCTCGGTTACCTGGATCTCATGACCCATCTCTTGCAGTTCCCGTACGATCGACGCAGGTACCGTATTCTCCAGATGTACCTGCTTGCCAGTCATCCACTGAAAACGAGGAGCATCCAGTGCTGCTTGGGGACTATGGCCAAAATCAGCTAGATTCATCACAACCTGCACATGGCCTTGGGGTTGCATAAACCCACCCATGACTCCAAAGGGTCCAAGGGGTTTGCCATCTTTCGTTAGAAAACCAGGAATAATGGTGTGATAAGGTCTCTTACCAGGGGCTAGACAACTAGGATGCCCAGGATCAAAGGAGAAGTTATAGCCCCGATTTTGAAGGGCAATACCCGTGCCTGGAACCACGAGGCCGGAGCCAAATCCCATGTAATTGCTCTGGATCAAGGAAACCATGTTTCCTTCACTGTCCGCAGTGGTTAGATACACTGTTCCTCCCTTTGTCTCTTCAACCCGGGACGGTACCAGAGCCTTATCTCCAATCAATCTACGTCTTTCGTCAGCCCATCCTTGGGAGAGAAGATCGGCCACACTAACGTCCATATATTTAAGATCCGTAACAGAAGACTGTGCATCGGCGAAAGCCAATTTCAAGGCTTCAATTTGACGGTGGTAGGTTAGAGGACTATGTTTATCCTCCCTAGAAAAGTCAAATCCCTTGAGGATGTTCAAGGCCATAAGAGCTACAATGCCCTGGCCATTGGGGGGTATTTCCCACACTTCAAGACCCCGGTATTCTGTGGAAATGGGTTCTACCCATTCCGCCTGATAACCAGCTAAGTCTTCTGCTCGTAGATAGCCTCCATACTTTCTCGAAAACGCATCGATTTGCTCTGCAATCTCGCCTCGATAGAAAGCCTCACCCATGGTTTCAGCAATTTGTCTGAGGGTCTTAGCATGATTTTCCAGTCGTATGTGCTCGCCAGGACGGGGAGCTCTTCCTTGGGGAGCGAAAGTCTTAAACCACTCGCTAAACTCCTCACCATCAAGATTCTGGGAGAAAATCTCAAAGGCCCGATTCCAGCCCTGAGCCAAGAAGGGGGAAACGGAGTAACCTTCTTCTGCATAGGAAATGGCAGGCGCAAAGACCTCGGTTAGGGGTAAGCGGCCAAATCGCTTGGCAAGGGCAACCCAGCCTGCAACGATTCCTGGTACATTCACTGGCACAAAGCCATACTTAGGGATTTCTGTATGCCCCGCTCTCTCTAAGGCGGCAAGGGAGATCCCCCGTGGAGATGGGCCACTGGCGTTTAAGCCATAGAGTTTCCCCTGATAAGCCACAATAGCGAAGGCATCTCCGCCGATACCATTGACATTGGGCTCGCATACTGTCAAGCAAGCGGCCGCCGCTAGACTAGCGTCAATGGCGTTACCACCCTTTTTCAGCATCTCCAAGCCAGCTTGAGCCGCAAGTGCATTGGACGTTGCTACCATGCCGCGCCTGGCATAAGCAGAAAAGCGTTCCGTTCGATACGATGTCTCTAGACTGTGTAAGTTCAGTACCATGCTATCAACTCCTAGGCTGCACGTTCTATCCGTAGATCAAGCATTTCTCGATTCGAGTTCATGAAACGTAGATACCAAGCACTTAAGACGACACCCTTGAGGATGCTGGAGATGCTTATAGCCCACCAAACCCCATCAAGCCCCAATGCAGTGGCTGAGAGGATCAGGGCGGCTGGAACTCGCAAAAAGTTAAGACTAATACCCACGAGCGAAGGGGGCGCAGTCCTGCCCAATCCGATAAAGGCGCCAGAGGTGAGGATCTCAACTGCCTGGGGTAGCTGGGATATCCCTATGATCTTCAAATACGATGCACCAAGCGCGATCACTTCTGGTTCGGGAATAAAGATGCCAAAGAGATGTTCGGCACCCAGGGTAAGCAATAGGGTAGCAAAGGTTCCAATGGCAGCCACAATCCCTAGACCCACAAAGTAGCCGCGGTACACCCTTTGCCCGAGTTTCGCGCCATAGTTCTGGCCTGTAAAGGCACTCATCGCTGACTGAAAACCGCCAGCTGTGAGCCAGGAGATCTGTTCGATTTGTCCTCCTACTCGTTGCACCGCGATGGCCATGGGCCCCCAATCAGAAATGATCCGGGCGATTGTCATGGAAATCAAAGTGAAAAAGGCGCTCTGTAGCGACATGGGAAGTCCCATCTTGAACATCTTTGCAACATAGGCCCAATCAGGTTTGGTGAAGAAGTTGAGATGGGCAAAAAGCTCAGGTCTCTTGCGGGCTTCCAAGACAAAAAGGGATGTGGCCGTCATCTGCGCAATGACAGTTGCAATGGCCGCTCCACTCACCCCAAGTGCAGGAAAGGGTCCGAGTCCAAAAATCATGACTGGATCTAGAATGATATTAACAACCAAGCCCACTGCATTGATGCGAAATGGCGTTGTACTATCTCCTGAGCCATTAAAAATGGCTGTGAATATGGGGTTTGTAGCAAAAAAGACAAAGCCTAGGGCAATAATGAGTAAGTAATCATTAGCCATGCCCTGAATTTCAGGTCCAAGCTGGTAGAATGCTAAAAGGGGCTGGCGGAACGCAACGATCACTGCTCCATACAACAAAATGAGTGCAATAATCAGTTGGAGGCTGTGACGAACAGCCCTTGTTACACCTTCTTGTTCCTTCCGCCCCATGGATTGGGCAACGCCCACCTCAGCGCCAATTCTAGGGATGATAATCAAGGCGTTAGCTAACCAAGTGAAGAAACCGACTGTGCCAACTGCGGCCACTGCGCCTGAGCCTAGACGTCCCACCCAGATCATATCGATAAACCCATAGGCCATTTGAACGAAGGAAGTTCCAATAATGGGCATAGCTAGTTTCGTTAGTGCTTTGAGAATGCTGCCTTCTGTTAGTACAATTGATTTGCTCTTGCTCATGAATCGTCTCCGCTCTACTGGTCTTTGCTCCAAAGTACTTCTCGTTTGCTTGTTCTGTTCCTCTATTTCATGGCAGGGTATGAGTGGAATCGCTATTCACCCAGCTGCGAGCGGAGGAGCCTAACTCCCTCCAGGTAATATGTATAATTGACCTCCTTGGACCAGGAGCAAATGCCCAGACCACGGAAAAGACTGTAAAAGTCCCTCTTGGCCAAGAGCCTGTCCATGTCAATGATCTTCGATGTCTCATAGCCCGCGCGAAAACGACTCGCAAGGGCCTTGTCCCGCTCTAACATGGGTAGGTAAACAGCGATCAGTTCTTCATGTTTGTCGGTTGGCACGCTTTGTTCAAAGTCAATCACGGCCTTAAGAGAATATGTGCCGCCGCCTTCCGAAACCAAAATGTTCCGTGGGCCAAAGTCGTTATGGCACAGAGTTGCCACCGGTTCCTCGTCAAATGCATCCAACATGGCCAAGAACTTTGACTCAGCTTCCTTCATCAATAGAGGATGATCATGTTCCACGGTATGAAGTTCTGTCAAAATCTTTGCTGCCAAGTGGGAAAAGTATGCTTTGAAGGTCTTAAAGCCATAGACACTACGGCCATCTTCGTCCATGCTTCCGAAGAAATCGAGTTCATACTGATGAATCAAGCCTAATTGTCGACCCATTTCGAAATAGATGGCCTCACGCTTATCTTTCGGAAGCGTATCATCAACTCGGCTCAGAAGTTCCCCTTCAATAAAATCGTATAGTAGCCATTCTAAGCCACTCTCAAATACGCCATAATCTACAATCCTCGGAGCCAGCACCTCGGTACCTGCGAAACGCCTTAAGTTGGCGACTTCCCGATTCCACCGATCCTTCTTGTAGTAGAGCTTTAGAACATAAGCCCTTTCCTTACTGATGATTTTGTAGACCAGATGACGTTTGAGCTCATGGTTGCCAATGGGCTCAAAAGTGCAAATCGGTCCTATAACCGGCATAAGCCAGTCCCTTAGCTCTGCAAAACCCACATTCATCACATTCACCCTTATTCTGCAACTAAGACTATTCCCTGAGCCAATCTGTAGCTAGCTCTTGACTGTAAGTCGACTGGCCAATCGCGCGATATTTCCTTCCGAGATCTGCGATTCACTCCGTTTCACTTTGGCCACCAAACGTACGATCAGCCGAAAGGCAAACCCCATTTTCTCCAACTGATAGGCATAGCCAAAATGCTCGCAAGCGACGGCATGATCGATCAATTGTCGGTCAAACGCACCGTTCAACTGGGCTTCAAACTGATCTGCATTACCGCAACATAAGAATAGGGCTAGCTTCTTGCCGAGTAGAATGTCTGCGTTATCGGCACAGAACGTTTTTACGGGGGCTTCCATATTGCCTGCATAGATCGGCCCGCCAACTACAATGGCATCATACGTCTCGAGATCATCTGGGCGCTCCTTGCCAAGATCAACTAAGGCCACATCTTCTCCCCTTAACTCGTTTCTAAGCATGTTAACGCACGTTTCTGTACAACCAAACTTGGAGGTGTAAGCTATCAATACCCTCACTTTCCTCATCTCCTCTTCTTGATCCCTTTACAGGCTGGCATTTGGGCCAAAATTGGCCTCGAGGAAGTCTAACACACGTTGGGCATATTCCAGGTCGTTTTCAGGGTGGAGAAAATCTATTGTGATTAGATGCTCATCCCCTGGACGGGTCCAAGTCTCCACGTGACTCGGCGCTTTCTGCAAGATTCGTTCAAGATTTCCGTAGGATACCTGTAAATCCTCAAGGGAGTGAATCAGCAAGGCTGGTCGGTTTCCCAAATTGCCGATCTGCTTCTTCGGGTAGATGTCCGCCCTCTTCCAACCAAACTTCAGCAAGGTATAGAGTTTGACAAAGGGCTCTTGGATTTTGGTCAAGAATCTTGGGGCACCCATAGCCGTCATATTCTCCGCAAAGACATCCTCCCACGAAGAGTAGGCTGACATGCTTACAAGCCCCGCAATCTCAGGAATCTGTCCAATGGAGTTTATTGCCACAGCGCCTCCCATGGACAGACCATAGACAATAATGGGGAGATCCTGGTACATCTCTTGGCCCCGGATGTAGTCCACTACAGCCTGGGTATCCATGGTCTCCAAATAACCTAGGGAAATCACATTGCCTTCGCTCTTGCCATGGGCCCTCGTGTCGTAAAGGACCGATGCGTAGCCATGTTCGCGAAACAGCTTTGCATGGCCAAAAAAGGCTGTCACAGACGGATTGTGAATACCCGAGATAAAGATGATCACCCCTTTGGGGTCATCGGCCTCAACTTCGAAGGCAGAAATCGCATATCCATCCGCCGTTCGCAGAGTCAACTCGGCGGACTCTAAAGCAAAATCTTCGGCTCTATAGACCGTTTGGAAATCAACATGCATGTTAATCATATCGCCCATAACCAAGGGTGGTATTGCAGCAAAAGTACCTACCCCCAACAGGAGAAGCCCTAGCAAGATCCAACGTAGAATGTTCCGTTTCTTAGATCGCTTTCTCATTCCCATACCTCCATAGGAGATTTTATGCTGGCTGGCCTGCGAAATCCTATTTTTCAAACGGAAAAAAGTCCCCCACTGGGGGAACCAAGCTCTGCAATGTCCAAGGACTGATATAGGTACAGAGTGCTAACCTAGTTTGTGCAACTATTCACTTCTGCTAAAAATGCCAGTTCTCCTTCCCGAGCGTAACAAAAGACACCGGGAGACAAAACTCCCGGTGCCTCGATTGCCTATCATTCAGCTATTCGACGACCCCGATAACCACTAGGCCATCATAGTATGCGACATCGCGAACCACGTCACTGAGACGGATTTCTATGACATCTCGCCGGGCCATTTCAAAAATTTCCTCGTAGGCGATGGGAACTCCATCGGCATAGACGCCCTGGAGGTAAGCGAGAACGTCACCCCGAGTGTCATTGTACAACTTCATGGTAAATGTGAAATCTTCGATGGAAGCAGACTCCCAGAGTTGTTCGGCAAAAGCATTAAACAGTACATCGAGTTTATCACTGTTTAGGGCAAGTCCAAAACCTGCACTACCGTCCTCCATATCCACAACAACAATGCCTACCGCATCTTCACTCTCCCAGAACTGATCATACTCTTCAAGGACCAAGATAGGGACCTTCACGTCAACGGACACATAGGTGGTATAATCTTGACTTGTCGTTCTCGCGTTCTTGGCATCCCTAAAGTTAGCCTCCAACAGCTCAATCAACTCATCATTATACTCATCACCGGGGGACTCTACGGAAATCGTAGACGACGTAAACAGGGGTTCTTCTACTCCTTCAACAATCTCAAAGATGTCCTGCACATACACATCGGTACTAATACTACCGCCACATCCAGTCAAGAGCAACGCCAATAGCAACAAACCAGTGGTACATAGTTTCTTGGACAACATGTTAAGACCCCCTTACCAGAATTGTTCTAGAACCATTCTGCAAGGAGGTCGAAAATCCTTCTTTTGCCAATATCGACTTGGTTAGCCCTTTACAGCTCCACTGGTCAGGCCTGATACCAAATACTTCTGCAAGAACATGAACAAAATTACGATCGGGAGTGCACCTAAGACTGAGGCTGCTGCAAAGACGCCCCAGCGACTCGCATATTGATCTTGAATAAAGAGCTGTAGACCCACAGCCAGAGTATACTTCTCGCTTGAGCTAATCAGAACACTAGCGAAAATAAACTCCGAGTAGGTCCCAATAAATTGGAGCAAAAAGATCACCGCCAAGATCGGTCTGGCCAAAGGTAGGATGATCATGTAGTAAGCCTGAAAGGGTGATGCACCATCAATCATGGCCGACTCTTCTAGTGAAGTAGGAATGGTGTCAAAGTAGCCCTTCATCAGCCAAGCATTAACCCCCATAGCTCCACCTAGATAAACCAGAATCAGCCCTGCGTGGGTGTTGATTCCTAGCGATGGAATGAGTTTACCTATGCTGAGAACTAGAAGGTAAATGGAAACCGCAGCCAACATTTGGGGAAAGACCTGAACTAGAAGGGCGGCAAACAAACCCTGTCGGCGGCCCTTAAAGCGGAACCTGGAGAAGGCATAGGCTGCCAGCGAGGTCATCACCACTACCAGTGCAGATGTAGTCAAACCAATAACGATGGAGTTTTTGATCCAAAGGGCAATCGGGTACTGCTCACTGACAAACACCTCTTTATAGTTGACCAGACTCGCATTACGAGGAATAATACTCTGGCCGACCAAGGTATTGGCTGGATTAAAGGAAGCAGAGATTACCCATAAGATGGGGAACAAAGCAAAGATGAGAAACACCCACAACACGGCATGACGCCAGAGACCTCTAAAAAACGTGTGTTTTCTATACATTTTTGCTCACATCCTCTAGGGCTCCAGTAAAGCGGAAGTTAATGAACGTGATGGCCCCTGTAATCAAGAAGATAACGAGAGTGACAGCCGATGCTAATCCGTAGTCAATACCCCGGCCACTTTCGAAGGCCAAACGATAGGTATAGGAGATCAGAATATCGGTGTGGCCCGCTGGTGTCTGGGCTCCGACAATGGGTGGCCTACCCCTTGTCAAGAGATAGATGACGGAGAAGTTGTTGAAGTTAAAGGAAAAAGACGAAACCAAGAGTGGTCCAACACTCACCATCAGAAGGGGCAAAGTGATATGCCGGAACTGTTGCCAACTTGTAGCGCCATCAACAAGGGCAGCCTCATACATTTCTGCCCCAATACTCTGCAGAGCCCCAAGGCAAATGATCATCATATAAGGGAAACCCAACCACAAGTTCAAGATGATCAGAGCTACCTTGGCCCAAAATGGATCTTGCAGCCAAGGTACGGAAGACCCTATTGTGGCCTGCAGAATCTGGTTTATCACGCCAAGTTCCGTGTTGAATAAGCCTCGCCAAATAAGCGCAGAGATAAAGGCGGGAATCGCATAGGGCAAGATCAAGAGGGAGCGATACATCTTGCGCAAGCGCAAATGGGGATCATTGAGCAAGATGGCCAGGAACAAGCCAACTACAAATGTTGTAGCCACACTGAGCAAGGCCCACTGAATCGTCCAGACAAAGACGCTAACAAAAGGACCCGTGATTTGTGGATTACCAAAGAGTCTACGGAAATTATCAAAACCGATGACAGCTCTAAAGCCGGGTGAAAGACGGGTTCCATCAGGCGCCTGGAAGTAGCCATTGACTGGCGTATAGACCGTGCCTGTCTGCAAATCGATCAGTTGGTCGCTTTCTACATTGTAACTGTATTGCTGCAGATACACACTAAAGGAGTTAATATTCCGCATTCTCAGTTCACGGGTATCGTCATAGGCGAAGGATTGCGCCGATAGCTCATTTGTCGCCTGCACAAGTTCTACTCTGCTTAACTCATGGAAAGCAGCTAGTTGCATCAAGATGGGATCCCCTGCCTCAAGACGGGTAATCTCGCCGTCTCGACCTAACAATTGAGCTCCTTGGGAATCCGTAAACAAGAACCAGAGACTAGCCTGGGGATCGCGATATACTTGGAACGCATACTGTTCTGCACTGGGCTCAAGAGTATAGCGCTCTTCAAACTGGGCAATCACCTGTTCTTTGTTCAGGATATTACCAGTACCATAGTTAGTAACGGAAATATAGACGGTATAAATGATGGGATACACGACCAGAAGTATCATAAAGAAAGACGCAGGTAGCAAGTACCTATAGGGGTACCCCTTTGGCGTAATAAAGATAAAGTTGGTTAAAAGTGCACCTAACAAGAGCAGGACAAAAACCAGATAGGCTTCTGCGTTTAAGAGAAATAGTGCAATCCAGATGAACACCACATTGAGCAGACCTAAAGTGATGCCCTTCATCATCTTGCCCATGCTTCATCACCCATTTCTTGAAGAACTAACAACATGCCTTGCCAAGGGCAAAGCCGATTCCCCCTGGAGTTTTCTCCAAGGGGAATCAAAGGAATACTGTAAACGAGCTTAGTAACCGCTATCCTTGATTGTCTGGATAATCAGTTGAACTGCATTCTCAATGGCAGGTTGGGGTTCACTCTGCTCATTAATAACGAGTTCCAGAGCGTCACTCCATGCAGTCCAGACTGCGTTCATGGCAGGAATGGCTGGCATAGGAATACCTTCAGCAGCAGACTCCATTACACCGCGCATATCGGGATCTTCGTTGATGATATCTGCGGCTGGTAGAAATGCTGTTGGGCGTGGATCTCCTTCGTAAATGGCTAGCATCGTGTCTTTTGTGGCAACAAACTCATTGAGGAATAGGTTAGCCAGCATCTTGTTCTCGCTGAAAGCGCTCATCATAAAGCCTTGGGCACCAAGGAATGGCCTACCGAACTGTCCCTTGTAAGAAGGAATCTGTTGGAAACCATAGTTGATACCTGCGGAGCGTACGTCATTGAACGCCCAAGGACCAGTAATCATTCCGGCTGCATTGCCGTTTTGGAAAAGGCTCATCATGGTATCATAGGGTGTAGCACGGGCCAGGATGCGTTCATCCATCAGGTATTCAAAGAGCTCGAACCCTTCTACGGCACCGGCATTAGCCAAACCTACATCGAGGGGATCCAAGACGCCGTCAGCATTCATGCCAAAGACATATCCGCCCAAGATGCTAAAGAATGGGAAGGTGTGATATGGATCGGGTTGAGGCATAACCAAAGCATACTTGCCTTCGTCTCTCAGCTTCATACCCACATCAATCAGCTCTTCAAATGTCTGGAAACCGTCTTCGCCTGCCAGATCCTTGTTATAGATAAGGCCAATGGCTTCAATGGCATAAGGGATACCATAGTACTGTCCGCCCCAGGTAAAGGCATCGAGACCAGACTCGAGAAATAGCGATGGATCTGCCACATCGATAGGTTCAATGAGGCCGTCTGTTACTAGTTGGCCGAGCCAGTCGTGGGCTCCGACAATAATGTCGGGACCTTCACCGGTTGGAGCAACAATGGCGAGGTTGTCGCGAATGTCGCCAAAGGGTAGCTCCTGAATCTTAACGGTAATACCATACTCAACCACGAACTCCTTTGCCACCGCTGTTAGAATCGGGGCCCTTTCTCCATCAGACCAAATCAACAATTCTCCAGGAACAGATGCCATGACCGGCATACTGACCAACGCAGCCAATACGAGCACGACCAATATCGTGGTTAATCTTTTCATTTCTCGCACCTCCGTAAGATTGTCAATAGTTCGGCAGTACAAAACTCTGAGAACCCATCACCTCCGCAATGACAACGTTTGCACTACTTAGTAAACAAATTAGAAGGTTAATCAACCCCCGCCTGTTGTTCTTCGCTAAGGGACTTCCGCTTCCTGCCTATTTTGTTAACTCCAAGCAAAAAATGTGCGATTTAACAATCTAACCGCTCATCAGCTATTTCAGAGAATCTTCTGGGACATCCCCATGCTATTTATGGTATACTGACAAAAACGTACGTAAGGAGGTTGCGTGTGGATAATCCAAGAATCAACGTCGGAGAACACGGCTATGTGCTGTTGAAGGACTGGATGGGTACCGATCTGTCTCCTGTCAATGACGCTAAGGTGAGCTTTGATAAAGAGAGTACTGAAATGGGTGAGCGAGAAGAAAGACTCTTGACCTATCTTGCTGATCACGAGCACACATCGCCCTTTCGCCACTCGGTCTTGAAGTTTGAGGTTTATGCACCGCTTATGGTTGCTCGGCAATGGTGGAAACATGTGATAGGTAGCGAACATGGCGAAGGATATGATCGCCTGACAGCCTGGAACGAATCGAGTAGACGCTACATCACAGAAGAACCTACCTTCTTAATCCCTGCAGCCGATGCCTGGCGCCAAGTACCTGAGAATCGAAAACAAGGTAGTGGCGATAATCTTCCAACAAGTATTGGAGAACGATACACCGAGGAGCTACAAAGACATGTGAAGGAAAGCCTTAGGCTCTATGAACAGGCCCTAGAAGACCAGGTTTGTCCGGAGCAGGCCCGTCTATTTCTCCCCGCGTATGGACTCTACGTGCGCTGGGTTTGGACAGGCAGTCTACAGGCCGTTTCTCACTTCCTGAAACTTCGTCTCGATCAGGGAGCTCAGAAGGAAATTAGGGACTTTGCTGAGGCAGTAGAAACCCTAACCAGGGAGAAGTTCCCTATTGCCCTAGCCGCTCTCCTCAAAGCATAAAAGAAGCCGCCAACCCAAGGTCATCACCCTTGGGCCTGGCGGTTTTTTACCGAGCTATCCATCTATCTTTGGGGCGAACTCTTGGAGTGACGACCACCCCTGCGCCTATAATCGCCTTCAATCTCGTCTTTCCAGTCGTCAGGTAGCGCCCCATGTTGCCGGAACTGAGCCACTGCTTCGCTCATCACCGAGAAGTTCAGTTCAACGCCTGCCTGATCTGCATGGTAGCTTTGGGCCCGTTCTGGGCTAATTCCATAGTGCCGTGCGGTCTCTACCGCATCAATGTTCGCACCAAGGAAGACAAACTCCCAAGCTTCCTTCTCTTTGTAGTGCTCCACTAGACTCTTGATCTTGGCAACCGTAAACTCGCGGCTACTATTCTCTTCGCCATCAGTAATGACGACAAACATCACCTGCTCGGCGCGATACTGGGGCGATGTGCTTTGTTGGACCTTAGCGATTTTGCTAATGGTCATACCCATGGCATCAAGTAATGCAGTGGAACCCCCCACCTGATACTGTTCCTTGGTCATGGGTTCAATCGCCCGAATATCGATGCGATCATGGAGCAACTCATAACTATGGTCAAATAGTACAGTCGTCACCACGCACTCTCCCTGAATCTGCCTTTGCTTTTCTAGCATGGAGTTGTAGCCGCCGATGGTGTCGTTTTCCAACCCCGTCATGGACCCACTCTTGTCCAGGACAAAGACAAGTTCCATCAATCCCTCTTTCACCTTCAGGACCTCCCTAAGTTATGTTACCTTAAGGATACTCCCAGATTTAGGTGTGCGGGTCGCTTGCCAAGCGACAAAATCACCAGAGGCCTGGGATCAGACGATAACGAACTTTCTGTGCATAGTCCGCGTAACCCTGTAAACCTCGCTGAAGCATCGTATCCTCTAGACTCGTCCGAATTACGATGATGATCCCGATCACAGTAGCTGTAAGGATAACATGGGGAGTGGCAAAAATGAGCGCAATACCTACGGCCGAGAGAAGTACCGCCAAATAGGTAGGGTGACGAACGAGTCTGTAAACTCCAGTGGTGATGACCTCTTGATTCCGATCGTTCTGAATCCGTGCTGTGGACTCCAGGTAGGTGTTAACCAGCAAAGCGGCCATAGCCAACACGATGGACAGAATCACAAAGACCATGCCAACCCAATAACACCCCTGATAGGGAACGGTTCCTTGCCACTCAAGACCAGCCACCAGATGGATTACAAAGAAGTGAAGGAGCCAATAGAGGCCCAAGAGCAACTTATCCCAAGGGGGAGAATCCGTGACCACTTTGCCACGTCGGCTTAAGGTCTCTTGATTCACTCTAAACATGATCACCAACGAGATCAGAGCTGCCGCGAAGTTAGCACCAAAATACAGCCAGACATGCCAACTAAGACTGAAAGAGGCTCCCAGCGCAAAGAGGACAAGGCCCAAAATCCTCTGAATCAATACCCGCACACCATAACCGATTGCACCCTTGCTCATCTCACTACATCCCTCCCAGAAGCGGCTGATCATAGCTGAATAAGACTGCATTGATATCCATTACATTGTATTTCCCATGGATGATGAAGTACTCTACAATCACATCGAAGACCTGACTGCGGGAGAGGGCAAAACCAGCCCGTCTCAGCAGATCATTCGTTTCGTCCAAGGTAAGTTCCAAACCAATGGCAAGGGCGAGTACAGTACGTTTGCTCGGCAAGTAGCCTTTGTTACTCCGAATCTTGGAAAAAAGCCTGCGATCCAAGTTAGCCTTCTTGTACACGTCCACGTCATTCTTACCCTTTGCATCAATCAGGCGCAATAGGGTCACGGAGAAAGGTTCATCTAAATTACCAACCAAATCCTCTAGAGTCGGTGGAGCCTTCGGCTCTGCCAGGGTCGCGGAGTAGAGAACTTGACTCTCCATGGCCCGGTAATGATTCTTCCTACGCCGCCTCTCCAAGTCCTCATCTACATAATTGGCACCTAGGTAGTCAGCCACTTCACCTAGGAGCTCTTCACTTACCGTAAATGCCTCTCGATCAAAGACTACCAGGTAAACCTGGATCTCATGATCATTCAAGAAGTCTTCGATCGTACGCAGGGCTACCTTCAGAGCCTTGTCCTTTGGATATCCGTAGAGACCACTGGAGATTAAAGGAAAGGCAATGCTTTCACAGTCATTCTCCACCGCCAGCTTAAGACTGTTTGCATAACAAGCGCTCAGTTTCTCCTCCTCGCCCTTCGTACCATCATGATACACTGGTCCTGCAGTGTGGATCACAAATCGTGCGGGCAGGTTGAGCCCTGGTGTCAGTACCGCTTCACCCACTTCAATGGGAGCAAGCCTTTGGCAGGCATCGACAAGTTCCCCCGCTCCAGCAGCTTGAAAAATCGCGCCACAGACCCCCCCACCTTGCTGCAAATCGCAATTGGCGGCGTTAACAATCGCATCCACATCCATCTTGGTTATATCTTGTCGAACAATGGATAAAGGCATAGACCCACCTCCCCATCTGACTTTACTCCTGTATTCAACCTCAACCACCCAGTACCTTCCACGTCAGAACAGAACTTACCATCCTCCCCCGCAAGGAAGTTGACAGCTGTAGCTAGAAGGGAATCCAAATAACGAGAGAAATGGGATGGTTATGAAAAAACTTCTTCTAACTGGGATTATTGTGGTGCAAGTCCTCACCTTGACCGGATGCGCTTTGCAGGGAGACGGACTGACTCTCACCATAGAGCGCCAAGGACAAGGTAGGGTAGAACCTGGGGCCACCAAGGGTATTGCCAGAGGTACCATTGTTCACCTGGAGGCAGAACCAGCAGTAGGCTGGAGTTTTTCAAACTGGGAGGGCTTCGTTTCGGATCCCACCTCACCTGAAACCACAATCCTCATGGATCGACCACAGACGGTGAAGGCCATCTTTCTCCCGAAGGAAGAGCTAGAGATCCTTTCTGCTCCAGGAGGCTTGATGACCTGGAGAGCGGATGGCTCCCAGATAGCATACAGAACGAATGGTGAGGCAGATATTGAGTACATCATGATCCACGCCATCAGCGACGCTGCGGCTAATCCAAGGAATCCCTATGATGTGACCAGAATACGAAGCATCTTCGATGAGTATGGGGTTGAAGCCCATTATCTCATTGACAGGGAGGGTACCATCTACCAATTTGTCCAGGAC
>Ga0265293_10004922_pt1 | contig 22931 bp, 25 predicted proteins | sample Munlanlewell138R_FD_192505 | JGI IMG/M metagenome (GOLD analysis project Ga0265293, IMG submission 192505) | Leachate microbial communities from a municipal landfill in Southern Ontario, Canada - Leachate well 138R | ecosystem: Engineered > Solid waste > Landfill > Unclassified | place: Canada... | reverse complement strand
AAGAGTTACAAAAGAATTAAGAGCAGCTAAGAAATTTCTGCAAAACCAGCGTGCAGCAGGACTTGCAAGTGCAAGAAAAAGGCAGCCGCGGTTCAACCACGGTTCAACCGCCGTTGGAACGGCGTTGCAACCGGACTTCAACCAAGTAAAGGAAAGTAAAGTAAAGGAAAGTAAAGAAAACCAAAGGAAAGATATACAGCAGATGATGGATGTTATTGTCGAACAGGAGAATTGAAAAACAATGTTTCATTTTGCCCGAGCAGCAAGAAACGGCTTTGTCATGCTGAATGAAGCGTCAAACATCAACCCTGTCATTCTAACACGGCGTCCAACATCGACCCTGTCATTCTGAGGCGAAGCCGAAGAATCTTTGTGCCTTAGAATATGCCGATTATTCAGATTTAGCAGAATTCTATGCGTTAGAGACTCTTCGCTATCGCTCAGAGTGACAAGTCTGAGTATCGACACTGTCATTCTGAACGAGCGGAGCGAAGTGAAGAATCTTTGCTGCTTAAAACAAGTTATAATTGCGAGCATCACAGCAGGCTTCTATGCGTTAGAGACTCTTCGCTATCGCTCAGAGTGACAAATCCAGTGAAACATCAAGAAACGACTCTGTCATTCTGAGGCGACCTGTCCCGCCGAAGCCTTGGCGAAGGTGGAAAACGAAGAATCTTTGTGGTTTAGAACGTTAAAGTAAGACCGTAATAAAACAGGAGAAAAAATGACTGATAATGAAATCGTTAATCTCGTTACTTTTGTTTTGAAGAAACTCTGGCCTAAATGGGACCTGAACACCGAACAGTTGGCTGTATGGCGAACGGCATTGAGGCCTGTTAATTATTTCGCCGCAAAAAAAGCTGCCGAAGAACATTTCATTTCGCAGGAAGGAGCTTACGGAAGGCCTAAGCTTCATGCTATTATCGAGCTTGGTAGAAAGTATCAGCCGAGACAGCCGATTGCCAAGCAGCCGACGGATTATACTCCGAGCGTCTTCGTTCAGTGCGTCGAGCATAAAGACCCGATTAAGCTTTATCAGTTCTTTGCGGTGTACGTCGGGATTGAAAGTCAAAATGACCGCGATTATATACTGCAAGCCGCCCGGAGGATGTGCGAGCGAATCGAGGCTTTGTACGGCGGAAGCTGGATAATCGTGCAGAATACCAGCGTCGAGTTTATGAGGGATATGCTTATCGATTACCGCATCGGCGTGGATTTTAGGGTGTATAAAGAGGCCCTCGCCGAGCAACGCAAGTCGAAACGATATGAGTTCATTCGCGAGCCGCCTGAGTTTAGCGGTTGATTAGCAAGCAAACTGCTTTTTTAAGCGGCTTAATTGTCTTTTAAGGTAAAACAGGTATCTGTTTTCAGCGTTATTTTTCACTTTGCAATAAACCCTGATTATGTTATATGTATAAATCCATCATTAACTTTTAGGAGGAAGACTAAAATGGCAAAGGTCGGAAGTCTCAATTCAAAGGCACTGTTTTGTTTAACAATTTTTATGGTTCTTTTGCTTTGGCAGGGGGCCGGTTCGGCGGAAATCAAGGTAACCACCCACTGGGGTTCGCCGGAATACGCCGAGCCTTACACACCCGGCAATAAACCGCCGGATATGGCAGAGGAGGATTTGGCTGATGCTCAGCCGCGGATTAGACCGGCTAAGCTGACCGGAACTTCGGCTTCGTTCAGCGACCCGAATTATCAGTTCAGCGATATTAAAATTAACGTTACAGGGTATACCTACATCCGCGAGCCGAACAACTGCGACCCGAATCTGCACGCGCACGAGCTCGGCCATGAAGAGCTAAACAGATACGAATGGAACAAGAACGCAAAGAAGAAAATCGAAGAAGAGCTCAAAGATCTTGATAAGGAAATATTCAAAGGCGAAGGCTCGAGCGCCAAAGCCAGAAAAAAGGACGCCAGAAACAAAGCATATGCCGAACTTCAGGCAAGGCTTGATTTAGCTTATAAGAAAATCTTCGAACAGATGAAAGTCCTCAATGAGTATTACGACAAAGTGACAGACCATAACCGCAACGGCGTATCCGCAGCCGACGGCGTTAAAGAGACTAAAGAGCGATTCGATAACGTATCGCCCGAAGAATATAAAAACATCAAGCCCCGCGAAACCTCCAAAGCAAAACCCGGTATAGGTTTCGGCGGAATCTTCTCTGACCCGTGCTCACCGTTCGGGACGACATTTTGGCCTCCTATACCGCTAAGCGACGTAAACGACAGCGGAGTTACAGATGATACAATCGAATACCGCGGTCTTGTTGATATTGACGGATTTATGACAATCGGAAAATCGGACAACGGAATCATCGAGCTTACGGATACAGCCTTGCGGATAACCGACTCGCTCGACCCGTGCACGGTATTTCTAAGAGCGTACATAGTCAATCCGCAGTACAGGACTTCGAACAATCCGATGTTTGCGTCGATGATTCAGGGTTCTCTGCTGATACCGCTTGCCCCGGCCGAATGCGTTAATAATGTAATCGCTTCGGTATGGCTTGATAATATTCAGCAGGCAGCCGAAGCCAACGAGTATCTGAGCTTTTGGTTCTATGCCGAAGAGGAGCTTTATGACGAGGACGGAAACTGGATTCACGGTTCCGGCGGAGTTGTCGGACAACTAACGCTCGGAATAGGAATGGAGGTTTTCGATGAGATAGACCGATTAGATGATTATGATAATATGACGTTCCTTTCAGAATGGCATATCGAAGGCGGCGGTTTGATTGAGCTTAACGAAAGCTATGCCCACAATTCCAACAAGTCGATTCAGCTAATTGTCGATACAGCCGCGCCGCCGCATTACAGTTCGGCGGTTAAGTTTTTTACTCCTTTTGCCGACTGGAGCGGGCCGGATAAAAAATCGCTGGAGGTATGGATAGACTCGGACGAGCTTTCGCCAGAAGCGCAGGATTATATTTATATCCGAGTCGAGGATTCGTTCGGACATACTTATTTATATAAGCCCGCAGAACCGCAATTGTTCGAGAATATTTGGGTTGATCAGGACGACGCCCAATGGATAGGAGTCAATATTGACTTGAGAAATCTTCAGAACGCCGGATTGCTTCTCCACAGTATCGCCAGTATCAGTATCGGCGTGGAAGACCCGATGATGCAGGGATTTACCGGAATGATTTACATCGATGATATTAGTATTCGGGACACAAGAAATCTCGGTGACAGCAAATTCGATTTTAATGCAGACGGGGTTGTGAATCTTGCCGATTTTGCATTGTTCGCCGAAAGCTGGCTGGTTGATGAAAACTGGCCTTACTAATACCGTTTTAAAAAGTAAGGGTATTTCTAAAAACGCAGCTTGTCATTGCGAGTCCCGGCAGAATCGGGACTCGCGATGATATTTGGCTGAGGTAAAGATAACAATTAACCACTTAACCGCATCGAGAATTTGTTATGCGGTTTTGTTTCCAAGAACAAGCCAAAGCCCGTGTATCATTCCCGGAATTCCGCACAAAAGCGTCAGTACCAGATTAATCCAGAAATGTTTGGTAGCTTTGACCTGCATAAAAGCTGCGACAGGGGGGATAAGAATTGCGAGGATAATCTTCAAAATCATCATAAACAGAATCCTTTCAAACGGACATATTTACTTTCCGCGCTCAATCCTGCGCGACGGGATTTTTGCGTATTTTCTGAAGAATTCTTCTTGTGATATCGGGTCTGCTGATAATTCCGACTACCTTGCCGGCTGAATCTATGACAGGAACCCTTCTGAAATCGGTCGTTTCGAGACACTTGCAGATTTCCTCGAAGGTCTCATCTTCGTAGAAGGTGATAACCGGTTTTGTCATATAATCCTCGACAACCATTCCCTCGACCTCCTGCGTTTTGTTGTAAAGCTGCAGCAAGTCTTTTTCGGTGATGATTCCGACAAGGTTTTGTTCCGAATCAACAACAGGAAGCCCCGAAATTTGGTGTTTGAGCATCAGGTCAATGGCTTGAGAAAGCGGAGCGGATTTGTTAATCGTGAAGACTTCGGCGGTCATTATTTCTTTTACGCTGGACATATTATTACTCCGTTATTTCGTTTAAAAAATCAGCTTCCTTTGCTTTATCGGATAATTCTACGCAGGCAAACAATTATTGTCAATATTATTAGACTGCGAATAATATATTAAGATATGCGTAAAAAACTAAAATCGCTGGGAGTCCCTTTTGATTTTCTCTAAAATCCCGCGTGTGATATCGGGCCGACTGATAATTCCTACGAGCTTGCCGTTTGACAGGACCGGAACTCGCCGGAAATCATTTTTCATAAGACAGGTGCAGACGTCATCGAGTGAATCGCCTTCATCGAAGCAGACGACATCTGTTGTCATAATATCCTTGACGGTCATATCTTTTATATGCATGGTTTTATCATAGAGCTCGAGCAGGTCTTTTTCGGTGATTATTCCAATGACATTTTTGTCGTCATCTACAACCGGCAAACCTGAAATCCAGTGCTGAAGCATAATATCGAGTGCTTGAAGAACAGGCATGTTTTTAGTGGCTGTAAGTATCCACGGTGTCATAACTGCTTTAGCGGTTATCATATTTTATCTCCCTGAAAAACGTCTAAAGGCGATATTAATATTATCCCATAAAACCGTATGAATGCTATTCTATCCGAGCCGGACATGGTGTCAACCATCTATTTTGGTCTTGCTCTATCGTTATATAGATATTTATCGGCTGTTTTGCCCGAACAGTTCACAAAACATCGAAAAAGCTTGTTAGTCCAAAAGGTCTTTGTTATACTCGCGCAGGTTTGTCTGAAAGGGCGTCTGTGAAGGAAAAAAAGCATAATTTTAAGTCAATCTTGATTCCCAGCGTAACGGTTTTCATATCGAGCTTCTGCATAATGGTTTTGGAGCTTACCGCCAGCCGGTTAATCGCCAGACATCTCGGTTCGTCGTTATATACATGGACCGCTGTAATAGGAATTGTGCTTTCGGGGATAACCATAGGAAATTATCTCGGCGGACGTATCGCCGACCGGTTCAAGTCTAATAAAGCTCTGTCGATGATTTTTCTGCTTAGTTCTGTGAGCTGCGTTTTAACGATTATCCTTAATAATACAATCTCAGAATGGCTGTTTTTGTGGTATTTCAGCTGGCCTGTCAGGGTTTTCTCTCATGTGGCGATAATTTTTATAATACCTTCGATTCTTTTGGGAATGATAAGTCCTGTCGCGGCCAAGATGGCTTTGGCCAAGGGTTTGCCGCAAGGCAGAACCGTCGGGGATATATACGCATACAGTGCCGCCGGCAGCATAGCCGGAACATTCGCAGCCGGATATTATCTTATAGCCCTGATGGGGACAGCAGCGATAGTCTGGTCGGTTGCCGCGGTGATGTTTGCTATGAGTATTTTGTATTGGCCTAAATCCCGTCTCGGATATGCATACGCGGTGCTGTTCGTGATTTATGCTATTTTGGGAACGGCTCCGTGGGAATGGGCACAAGCCGCCGGAGCTTCGATGAAGTTAAGAGCCCCTGATAATCCCGGAGCCGTTTATGAAGACGAGACGCAATACTGCTATGTCGCGGTTCTGCAGTCAGATTCCAATCCGAACAGACGCTTTTTTATGCAGGACAAACTCAAGCACAGCGAAATATTAATGGATAGTTTTGACGATATGCAGGATTTCTATCCGAATATCTTCGCGGCGATAACTCACGCGGTTAAAAGCAGCGATGAAAAAATCGATGTTCTTCATATCGGCGGCGGGGGGTATGTTTTTCCGCGTTATGTCCACAAGCACTGGCCGGCGAGCACCAGCGTTGTCGTAGAAATCGACCCGGGGATTACAAAAGCGGCTATGGAAGCGTTCGGGCTTGAAAAAGACACAGCCATAAATATCGTTCAGATGGACGCCCGCAATTATGTTGACCGCTTGATTCAAGATGAACGGCTGGGTAAACCTATTCCCAGATTCGATTTTGTTTACGAAGACGCTTTCAATGATTACTCGGTTCCTTTTCAGCTTATTACCAAAGAATTTAACGACAAAATTTATCACATCCTCAAAGATGACGGAATTTACATGGCCAATTTGATAGATATTTACAATTCCGGACGATTTGTCGGTTCGTATATTCATACTCTCGAACAGACGTTCGATTACGTTTATGTTACCTCGATGGCGGCAGGTTTAGATGCACGAAAAACTTTCATTATAACCGCTTCAAAAATACCGCTGGAACCGGAAGAAATGATTAAAAATTATGAAAAGAGAATCAATTTTTGGCAGCTTAACGATGAGCAGATTGAAACTTTGAAATCCCGCGGCAGATATATCCTTTTGACTGACAATTACGCTCCTGTTGAAAATATGCTCGGGCCGGTTGTCCGAAAAAGCTCGATAGATATGCTTTTAGGAAAGCTCGAAGAAACTGCAATTAATTATGAAAATAATAATCAGTTATATGAGGCGGTTGAAATGTACGAACGAATGGCGCGCATCGATGTTACCTCGGCAAGTACTGTTTATACTCGAATAGGGTCTTTGCTGATGCGTATGGATAGATACAGCCAAGCCATACAGGCTTTCGAGTCGGCAATTGAATATAACGAAAAAGCTCATATGAAACAGAGAGAGTCGGTTCTTCTTTATCATCTCGGGCTGGCTTATAAAAGAGGCGGACAAAAACAGCAAGCTGATATTCATATCAACAAGGCGATAGAGGAATTTAAAAAAGAGCTTATCGATTATCCTGATTCGGCGTCTTTGCGGTATCATCTGGGCGATGCCCTCGGCGAGATGGGACGCTATGCCGAGGCACAGGATTATTTCAGCCAAGCCATTGAGCTGCAGCCTTATAAAGCTGAATATCATATTCGTTTGGCACAGTCGCTTTTGCTGCAGCAGCAGTACGAGCAGGCTTTAACAGGGTTGAGGGAGGCTGTCGATATGCTCGGCCAAGCCGGAGAAACAAAATCACAAACCCAAGTCCGTTCCTTTTTGAGGTCTGTTGAAAGCCAAATTCCGACTCACCCGCCCGAACCGGCAAGGCAGTTTTAGTTCTAAATCTATATTCCGGTCTTGTGGGAAACGTAAGATTCGAAATATTTTGATTTTGCGTTTTTGGCTTTAAATTTCAAACTTTTACTGCTGCCTATAAAAATCTATAAGTACTTATTATATAAGGATATATAGATGTTTGCTTCCCCCCCAAGATAATATGAGGGTTATATAAAACACTTGATTTATTGCATAAAAATAGCTATATTCCTATGTAGGAAAATTAGAAAAAATATGCAATAATTGTGTTTTGATAAGGCTGAGATGACGATAATAAACAGTAGTTCCGATGAACTTCGTATTTTAGGTATTACAAAATGAGACTTACGGAGAAACAGGTTATAAACAGTTTTAAGCAGCTATACGGCAAATCTAAACCGTTTAGAATTACTATGCGCAAATCGCAAGTCGCTAAATCTGCTGTTCAAGTCGATGCGATTGGAGCAGTAGAACTTGAAAAAGGCAAATGTGCCGAAGCTGCAATTGCATTTGTTACAGTCGCAAGTCCTCAAAATCTTCTGAATAAATCGATAATATTGAAACAAGCCGTCAAAAACCTGAATAAAAAGAACGTTATTCCGCTGATAGCAGCTCCATACATCGGTGATAAACAGATGAAAATACTCGATGAGACGGGGATATCGTGGGTTGACCTGTGCGGTAATGCAAAAATAAATATAGCAGGATTCGCATATATCGAGCGATTGGGCAATAAAAACAAATTTCCGGATACGGCGCCGATAAAAAAGATATTTCAGGGAACATCTTCTCTTGTCAGCAGGGCGTTGCTGTTAAATCCGGAAGGTTTTAAATCGCAGTATGAGCTTGTTGATTTTATAAACAGCCGAAACGGCAAGATAACAGTTTCTACTGTTTCAAGGGTCCTTAAAGAATTATCAAATGAGCTATTAGCTATTCAGGATAAAACTTCTATAAGAGCAATCGATGCGAAATCAATACTGAATAGATTAGAGCAGAATTATAATCTGTATGCCGACAGACAGAACGTTTATCGTTTCGCAATAGATGGATTTGAAAAATTATTTACGATATTTTATCCTGCTGCTGAATTTGTTGCATGCGGATTCTATGCGGCTAAACTGCAAGGTTTGGCTGTGACCGACGAAACAATCTTATGTGTTAAAAGTATCGATAAATTTAAAGACGAGTGTAAAAAAGCATTAGTGCTGCTTAAGCCGGACGCGGAATTTGGAAATTTTAAGATTATAGAAAACAATGACCCCGGACTTTGGTTTAATATTTCCGGTGAGCCGATACCTCAGGTTGATGATATTGAGCTTTGCATTGAGATGACGGCTGATAAGCCTCGCGGGCCGAAAGTCGCACAGGTATTAAGAGAAAGAATACTGAAAGGTTTTAGTAAATGAAAGATGAAGTTTTGAGCCAACTGCATGATTTGGCTAAAGCTTTTAATAAGATAGATATAAAACCTGTAATATGCGGGGGGCTTGGTATTTATCTTAAGTTCTATAGCAGCAAAAACGAAATTGAACTGAGAGCTACAAACGATATAGATTTGATGCTTACCGAAACGCAGGTTAAAAGCCAAGCTGACCGCAATGCTGTCTTGAAAACTATCAAAGATGATTTGCATTATGTACTTCGCGCCCAAGGCCAATGTTTTATGTTTGAAAAATCCCCCTATGATAAATTAGACATTCTCGCGCCGCCGATACAAGGATTAACTCGTGAAAATGATAATAGAGTTAAACTTGTCAAATCGAAACTGCATGGCCGTCTTACACCTGAAGCACAGTTTATCGAAGAAGACTTAGAAACTGTTCCTCTGCATAATATTTTATCCGTCAACTGTAATAATAATTGTGAAATTCAGGTCCCTTCAGCGGTTAATTTACTTATCCTGAAACTTTTTGCTTTTGATGACAGATATGCAAAAAAGGATACCGAGCGTGCTCAAACGCATGCCTATGATATTTTCGTCATAGCTGAGCTTTCCAATAGAGCCGACTATCTGCAAGCCAAAGAGTTTATCTTGCGTCACGCAGAATCAGATATAATTCGCAGAGCCAAATCTGTTGTCTTAGATAAATTCGATGGTATCCAAAGCTCCGGCTGGCTAAGTGTTCCAAGAATGAGCTTGGCTGCTAATCTCGATGTTTCGCAGCGAAATCAAAAAATTGAACACGCCGCGAAAAGACTGCTCAGATGGTTTGAGGATTAATGGTCTGCTATGCGGGATATTGATGAAGTTTTAATTGCGATTGGAAAATCGAAGTTTCGAAGCGGATTTAAGCTCAGAGATAAAGAGCTTGCCTATCTTCGCGAAAAAGGTCTCGATACAATTATCGAGCATGCCGAAGATTTCATCGAACAGCGGTTAGCTCCTGCCTATCCGAAAAATGACGGCAGACAAACGCCCGTTAAAGGCCATCCGGTTTTCATTGCTCAGCACGCCGCGGGAGCTTGCTGTCGAAAATGTCTTTACAAATGGCACGGTATTAAGACGGGCGAACCTCTAACCGGCGAGCAGATTGATTATATCGTTCGTCTTATAAAACAATGGATTATTAATCAAAATACGTTATAAAAGGTTTGCGTTCGCCGATTTTACGGTTATACTATTCGCAGATATTTCAGGCTGGGCCGATACATCGGGAAAGCATCTTTGTGGTTTAGAATATGCCGATTGACAGGATTCAGCAAGGTGCTTTGCGTTAAAGACTCTTCGCCCCGATAGCCCGATACAACTGACGACATCGGGATGAAGCAAATCGGGACTCAGAGTGACAGTCGTATCAGATTTCGGATTCGGACTATGAAAGGAAGCATACCGAGAATAGTGGTCATAGGAGGAACGCATCTGGATATCGCGATGCGATGTCCTCATATTCCCGCCGCGGGAGAAAGCATCTGCAGCTCGAGTTTTTCATATTCCGTTACAGGTCCCGGCCCGCGTCAGGCGATTCAGGCTGCTCTTTGCGGCTGTCATGTTAATTTGATTAGTAAAGTCGGCAGCGGCCCGTTCGGTTATACCGCCAAAGCGCAGCTCGATGAATATAAAGTTAATACCGAATGTGTTTACGTCGCCGAAGCCAAAAATACCGGATTGGTTCTGACGCTTGTCGATTCCGCCGGTGAAAACGCAAGCTGTATTTACGAAGGCGCAAACACCGCCCTGACAGCGATGGATATCGAAAAATCCGAGCAGATTATAAGCCAAGCCGATGTCTGCCTGATTCACGGCAGGCTTGCTCAAGATGCTATCATCGCAGCCATTCGTATGGCTAATGTGGCCGCAGTCAAGACCATACTCGACCCGGCCAGACCTCTGGAAACCGTGCAGGGAGAATGTGAAATTCCGCCCGAGTATTTCACCGTCGATATTCAAGTTCCTAATCTTTACGAAGCCGCCGATATTACCGAGCATTCCAGCGCCAATATCAGAACCGCAAAGATGATAGGTTCGGATTTGATTGCGAGGGGAGTTAAAACCGCGATTATTACAATGGGACGCAGAGGCTCGGTTATCGTTGACCGAAACGGAGCCGAACATATAGCCGCTTTTGAAATCGAGCTTGTCGATAAAACCGCTTGCGGTGATGCGTTTACAGGAGCGCTCGCCGCTTATTGCGCGGTCAAAGACGATATGTGTGCTGCCGTCGAATTCGCCTCGGCTGCTGGGGCGCTGTGCTGTTCGAAATTCGGTTCTATCGAGTCGCTTCCAACAAGAGCCGAAATCATCGAAATGCTCCAGAAGCAAAGCTGAATAGTGAGTGAATTAACCGATTAACCAATTAGTCAATTAACCAATTAACCAATTAACCATTGAATTATGTTTTTTGAAAGGAAGTCTGTATGGGATTATTGAAAGAGTTTAAAACTTTCGCGATGCGTGGAAATGTAATCGATATGGCCGTCGGTATTGTCATCGGCGGGGCGTTCGGGAAAATCGTTACCTCGCTGGTTAATGATATTCTTATGCCGCCTATCGGAATGCTTTTGGGACAGGTGGATTTTTCGGAGCTTTCGGTTGTTTTAAAACAAGCCGGTGTTGACGAAGCTGGAAAGGAGTTCGCCGCGGTAACCGTCGGATACGGAATGTTTATCAATACTATAGTGAACTTTATTATCATAGCCTTTGCGATTTTTATGGTGGTTAAGGTTATGAACTCAGCCAAGAAAAAAGAAGAAGCTGCTCCAGCCGCTCCGCCGGCTCCGACTAAGGAACAAATGCTGCTTACCGAAATCCGCGACTTGCTGAAATCGAAATAATTTTCTGTCGGGTAATGAAAAACCCGATTGATAAAAACTGACGAATCTGAATAATCAATAGCGGGCTGTATGCTGCAGCGGATAAAGTTATGTTAGGCGTAATTAACAAACCTGATACCGAGCAGAAGCTTTCGCTTCTCAGTACGGATGCGCAATATGATTTGGCTTGCGCTTGCGGTACAGGTAAAGATGAGCATCGTAAAAGGGGAAGCAGAGGAAACTGGGTCTATCCGGTTACGCTTCCTAACGGCGGAACAAGCGTTTTATTCAAAACTTTGATTTCCAACGTCTGTACCAATGACTGTGCGTATTGCCCGCTAAGATACGATAAAGATGTCCGCCGATGCACCCTAAACACACAAGAAACTGCAAAGGTATTTCTCGAATATTATAAAAGAAAAGAAGTCTTCGGACTGTTTTTAAGCTCTGGGGTTATCGGTTCTGCCGATGCGACTATGGAAAAGCTGATTGCCGTGCCTCGTCTGCTGCGTCGAAAATACGGATTCAAAGGATATGTTCATCTGAAGATTATTCCCGGCTGCAGCGATGCCGCCGTCGAAGAAGCGATTTCGCTGTCCAACGCTGTATCGCTGAATATTGAAACGCCCGGAGCGGACTATCTCAATAAGCTTTCTAAGAGGAAGGATTACCTTAAAGATATTATCAGCCCTATGAAGCTTATCAGCAAACTCACCGCGAAAGGTTCGAGATTCGAAAAAGTAAAGCAGACAACTCAGTTTATCGTCGGAGCCGCCGGCGAGCCTGACCGTGATATTATCAAATATATGTGGGGATTATATGACAGGCTCAAGCTTCAGAGGATATATTTCAGTGCCTATCAGAAATCCCTCGGTGATGATAATCTCACCGGGAATCGGAACATCTATGAACCCCAGAACGTATTTATACGGGAACACAGGCTTTATCAGGCGGATTTTCTGATGCGAAAATACGGGTTCAGCGAGCAGGATATAATTTTTAATAGCGACGGCAACCTGTCTCTCGAAGATGACCCCAAATCCGCTTGGGCACAGGCTCATCCGGAGTATTTTCCGGTGAATATCAATAGTGCCTCGAAATACCAGATGTTGAGAGTTCCCGGATTAGGGCCGCTTACCGTGAAAAATATTCTCGAAATAAGAAAACACAGGAAATTGCGAAGTCTGGACGATATAGGAAAAATCGGTGTCAGGCTTGCAAAAGCCGGAAAATACCTGCAGTTTTAATTTGAAAAGGGTATAATGATTTTTGCTGAAAACTTGATTTGTAAAAATGTTTATAGCTTGGAGATTTGAAAAATGAAGAAAATCGCAATAATTCTAACCCTAACATTGATTTATCTGTTATCAGCCCAAAATATATTTGCTCAGGGCAAGGATAAAGACGCAGCGGATAAAGGACAGGCTGTTAAGGAAAATAAGGAAAAAGACCGCGCACAAGACGAAGAAAGAATGAAAAAAGCTCAGCAAAGCCGCGATGAACTGCTGAGAATCGGCACTATGAAAAGAGCCGATTCTAATGAAACTGCAAAGGGCAGACCTTCCGGAAAAGCGCAGAAAGAGCTTAAACAAGGCAAAGATAAATCGGAGCAGCCTGAGCAGGCTCTGCCAAGAGCGCATCAGATGCAGCTTCGGGCGATTGAAGACCAGCTTAATCATGAACAGGTCAAGTATATGGAGCGTCAGGCAAGGCTCGACAGGATAATGCAGCTTGCCAAAGAAAAGAATAATCCGCAGGTAGTTAAACAAGTCGAAGAATTGCAGCAGAAGGAAAAAGAACGCTACGAAAAAACGACGCAGCGGCTTCATAGCAGAAGACAAAGAACGCTCGAGCGGGGTCAAAGACCCGATAGAGAAGAATATACCCGTGAAAGAGTTATGCAGGCCGAGCGCGAAAGAATAGAGGCTGTGGAACGGGAAAAAGCACAGCAAGACCCGAATAATATAACTGCCGAAGATTAGTATTCTAAGATAAGCAAGTTAACTTCAGATTGATACAGGAGAATAAATAATGACCAAATCGCTAATATTAATGTTAGTGTTATCTATGATGCTGAGCTTATCGAGCTGCAAGAAAAAAGCGTCGGAAGAAACAACCTCGCCGCAGAACCAAGAAGCTAAACAATACAAGATTCAGGCGGAAAAAGAAATAAACACCGAAAATATGGACGCAGAACTCGATAGACTTCAGCGGGAGATTGAAGCGGAACTTGAAAATTTATAATTTCAGCGAATTGACTGCGATTTAAGAAGAAAAACAGCATAATGCTCAGAATAAACCGCCGTATTTTTATTGATGATGCCGATATTGAGTGCAGCTATTCGAGAAGCAGCGGGCCCGGCGGTCAGAACGTCAACAAGCTTAACACTAAGGTGACAATATCTCTCGATTTGACGCGATGTCAGGGACTAAATGACTCCGATAAAAAACAACTGCTAAAAAAGCTGTCTTCGCGAATTAATAAAGACGGCAAAATTCGAGTGACCTGCCAGAAATACCGAACGCAAAAAGCAAATAGGCAAAAAGCCGTTGAAAAACTTTCAGAGTTGCTCAGGGACGCCATAAAAACGAACCAGATTCGCAGAAAAACAAAAGCCCCGCGATGGGCAAAGGAAAAAAGGCTCGAAGAAAAGAAAAAACACAGCAAAATCAAGCAGGAACGAGCCAAAAGCAGCTTCGAGTACTAAAAAATAATCATAAGCTGTCCCCTCTAAGTTATACAATTTTCGCTTTTTGCCCAAACTGACTAAATACGGTAATTTTTTAAAACACAATCCTGATAATTTCGGCAACCCTGACAAGCAAGGGCAGTCCGATATCACAAATTTAAAATTTTCTGATATTTTTTTAATTCTTTTAACGTCCCTCGCCGATTCTTCGTATAGATGAAAAGAAGTGGCTCTGAACAATGACCAATAGGGCCATAGTAGCCGAAGCTTTCGGTGTCGATTCACAAAATTGCACACAGGGCAGAGCGGAATCGCGACACGGCAAAGCAGCAGCTAAGTGCAAAAAGGAAAGAGCCACTCAGTGATACAGGAGAGCCTAATAGGCTCTCCTTTTTTTATTTATCACTTCGAATCAGTCTTATAATATATTTGTTAATTGTTAGAAAATATATTGCTGTATATAATCATTATATGCTCAAATGCCGAAAAACCGGTATGAAGCCAAAAGCTTTTACATTAGTCGAATTACTTGTGGTTATTTCCATAATCTCAATGCTCCTGTCGATTCTGATACCCGGCTTGAGCAGTGCCAGAGAAATGGCGAGACAAGTTTCCTGCATGTCGAATATACAGCAGTTAAACTCGGCATGGTACGGCTATTCACTGGCGAACAACGACCGTATTTGTTCTGCGGATACTTTTCTTAACGACGGAACCGCCATAGACAAAAAAACAAATCATTGGTCAGCTGACGGTGATTACGAGCCTTTCAATAACGTCGGAGGAACAATTCAGGCGATAAAAGACGGCGTGCTAAGCCCGTATCTTTCTTATACGACCGGAGTTTATAAATGCAAAAGTGACAGAAGCGATATGGTTCGCAGCTACGCTGTCAGCAATACTATGAACGGATACGAATGCATTTGCCGTAATTTCGCCAAGCCCTATACAAGTATCGTCTCTATAAAAAATCCGGCGGGCAAAATGGTGTTTATCGACGCCGACAGTGTTTCTTCTATCGACGGCAGAACGTGGATTGGCGGAGGCTTTTGGCCGGTCAATTGGGATTATAAAACATGGGAGTTAAGACAGTACAACAACATTACTGCCAGACATAATCGCGGCGTGAATATATCTTTCGCCGACGGTCATAGCGAGTATCGCAAATGGAAAGACCCGCGAACCGTTTCGTATGCACAATGGGATTTTTCCGCAGCCGAACAGAATATTAATAATCAGGACCTTATATTTCTTCTGGAAATACTGCAAGGCCCTTAAAAAAGTTTGGCGAAAAGGATATATGTCACAATTACTAAAATATCAGTTGATTGAGTTTAGGGAAAAGATACGGGATAAGATAAATCATAATCCTCGTATGATTTTTGGCATTACCCTGATTTGCGTCTTTGTTTTTATAGTAACGGCGTTCGGTTTGTTGGCGGGTAGAAATAAAAGGCCGCGGCCAGCCTCACATAACAAAGTATGGTTTTATGATTCCAATACCGGCAAACTGTTCGCGGCTGCCCCAAAGCATTCGGCTGCGATTGAAGATTCCGTAGTAAGAGCGTATGTTTTTACCTATGTAAATGAACCTAATGAAAACCAGTTGTACATCGGCTACCTTACAAAGCCGGATTTAGATTCGAAATCTTCCGACTCGAAAGACCAATCCGACAAGCCTTTTCTTGTGCGCACTATTAATGATGCGAACTGGTTTTCAGAAGATAGTCCGCAAGGCCGGCAAATAATACGAACAGCCCTGCAAAGAGATGAAACAGGCAGAATTCCCCGCTACTGGCCGCCGAAATGAATTTCAAATTGTTTTTTTAACAATTCCAAAAGTATCTGTCTTGCGTTTTCGAGCGGGCCGGGAAGATATGCCCCAGCCGCGAAAACATGTCCGCCGCCGCCGAATTCCTTGGCGATATTTCGCACGTCAATTTTGCCGCTGCTCCGCAAAGAGCATCTGACACGTCCGTCTTTCAGCTCGACTAAAAGAGCTGCTCCTTCCAGACCGGATATTTTTCGGCATTCGTCTATGAGGTTTTCGGTTTCTTTGTTTGATGCGCCGTTCTGCTCGAAATCACAGAGCCTCAATTGCTGAATCGCGAATCGATTATCGAAATGCAGTTCGAGGCTGCTTAGCATTCTCGTCATAAGTTTAAACCGCTGCGGCGAATAATTTTCATAAAGCCTTCGGTAAATCTCATTCGGCTTGACCCCCGACCCGATTAACTGGGCGGCGACGGTGAAACTGCGAGCATCGGTATTGGAAAATCTAAACCATCCGGTATCCGAGGATATGGCGACAAAAATAGACGCTGCGATTTTTTCTGCAGCTTCCCATCCGGCGAATTTAAGAAAATCAAAAATAATAACGCCGGTCGCCGAAGCCGTCGTATCAATCACCTCCAAATCGCCCAAACCGTCATTGGTTACATGGTGGTCGAATACGAGAACTTTCTTTTTGCTCGATTTTAACCAGTCCGCGAATTTCGCAAGCTGATTGTCGCTGTTTACATCGACAAGAATAATCAGGTCCGCTTCGTCGAGCGGTTTCAGATTTTTATCAGGCTCGAAAAAAATCGGGTTTTCATCGAAAAGAAATTCGTACCATTCCGGAAGTTCCGACAAAAGCATTATCGCTGCTTTTTTGCCTTGTGCTTTAATTGCCTGCGCGATAGCTGCCGCACTGCCGCAGGCATCGCCGTCGGGCCTTGTATGGGTTGTTACAAGAATCTTCGACGAGCTGTTGATTAAATCCAAAGCATTTTTAAAAATATCCGGCTGTATCATATATATCCTTTTAAATAATCGAGCTAAGCACCCAGTATTTCTTTGGCTTTTTCGCAGTCTTTTTTAATTTGATGCGAAAGCTCCTCTACAGAAGAAAATTTATGCTGGGGCCGAATATGCTCGACAAAATCCATAGCCATATATTTGCCTGTAAAATCGGATTCGGGATTTATAAACAAATGAGCCTCGATTAACATCGGATGCTCATCTGCGAAGGTTCTGGCTTGGCCGATACTGAAAGCCGCCGGTATTTTATCTTCGGCTCGGCAAGCCTGCTCGTAACTGTCCGCGATACTGACTAATCCCGCATAAACTCCCTCTGCCGGTATCAATTGTTCGGGCTTATCCATATTCAGCGTCGGAAATCCGAGTTCTTTTCCCTTGCCGCGTCCGCGAATTATTTTACCGATTAATCTGTAAGGCCGTCCCATAGCCGCTGCCGCATCGCTGACCTCGCCGCTGTGAAGCATATATCGAATCATAGTACTTGAAATTCGGACCGTCTGCTCCAGCTCGATGGTTATAGCCGGTACTTCGATAACCTCAAAACCGCAGGATGACCCGATTTCTTTTAACAGTTTTACGTCGCCTTGCCTGTTTTGTCCGAACCTGAAATCCTCACCTTCGACCAGCACGCAGGGATTTATGGGTTTTAATACGACTTGCTTTATAAAATCTTGTGCCGCAAGCGAAAGTATTTTAGGGCTGCTGTGCAGTTTTAACCAGCAGTCAACTCCGATTTCCTCGAAAAGCCTCTGTTTCAACGGGCCCGGTGTGATAATAGCCGGAGCTTTTTGAGGATTTAAAACCGCCGCCGGATGAGGGTCAAAACTGATAACAATCGATTTTGCCTTGTTTTGGCGGGCGGTTTTCAGGGCGATTTGCAATATCTGCCGATGCCCGATGTGCAAACCGTCAAAATTACCGATAGAAACCACAGACCCGCGATAATCAGCACTTAAATTCGAAATGGAATCTATTACTTTCATTCGGCTAATTTAGCTTTTTGACCTTAAATCTGCAACTTTTTTCAAAAAACGAAAAATTTTTAAAAATATTACTTGCAACTCAGTTGCATTTAGGTTTACATATGCTATAATCGAAAGCTGAAACTGTAAAAACTTTTATGGGGTTCGAGTGAAATTATGTCCGCAGCAGATAAAGCAAAACACGTACTAAACGAATTAAAATGCCACGCTCCGTTTACCCTATTAGGAGCCGTTACCGGAATAGCGATGATGCTTGCGTTTTCGGATATGAGCTACGAATCAAGTTATCGCTTGTTTTATATTTTTCATCCTGCCCATGTATTTTTAAGTGCAATGGTAACAGCTTCATTATTCAGGCTTCACGAAAAGACAAAAGGTTTTCTTATTGTTTTAGTTGTGGGTTACGTCGGGTCAATAGGAGTAGCGACTTTGAGCGATTCGGTCCTGCCTTATCTCGGCGAGGAAATTATGGGGGTGGCAGTTCCGAGAGAGTGTTCTGTTCATACCCAAATGCATTCAGAATCGGGTTTCTGCGAACATCCGGACCACGAACACCATACTCATCACACAAGAAGGCTTCATCTCGGTTTTATCGAAGAATGGTATATTGTAAATCCCGCCGCGATTCTTGGTGTGATATTCGCCTATTTTCTTCCGAGGACGAGATTACCGCATGCTCTTCATATATTGATAAGTACATGGGCGTCATCGGCACATATTATGATGAATAATACACAGCCGCTGGGTTTTGTTTTGGTAGTTGGAATTTTGATAGTTCTTTTTGTTGCGGTTTGGCTGCCGTGCTGTTTCAGTGATATTATTTTCCCGACCTTACTTGTGGGTTCGGACGGCTGCAAATGCCATTTTCATGCTCATAAAAAAAATCATAGCGATGAAAATCAGGCGAAAGAATGAATTCTTCGAAACTAAAAGATGTTGACGAATTGCTGGACGATGCGAAGCTCCGTAAGACCGCGCCGCGTGTACAGATATTAAAAGCTCTGCTCGATGTCGCGGTTCCTTTGACTCAGGAGCAAATAGCCGAAAAAATCGGGAAAAACTCGCCGGATAAAGTAACGATATACCGTTCTTTGGAAAATTTTGTCGAAGCTGGATTAGTTCACAAGGCTTATTTGCAGGAAAGAGTTTGGCATTACGAATTAAGTCATCATTGCAGCAGCATACAATGCCATCCTCATTTTACCTGCACGAACTGCGGCGCTACTCGATGTTTATGGGGTAAATCGCCTGCTTTGGTGGAAGGGCTGGAAAAAGGATATGTGATACACCGTCAGCAGGTTCGTTTGGAAGGTTTGTGTCCGAAATGCTCTTAAAAATTTCGGGTAAAATCAAAAAATATAATGAACAGAATTATTAGAAATATCGTTTTGCTGTCCGGCTTGGCCGCGTTCTTGCTGGTTGTTTCCGGTACGGCGATGTTTATCCATTTGTCCTGCTGTGATAATCATTGCGAGCATGACGGCGAACACGATAAAGGACACTGTCCGCTCTGTCAGCAGATGATGATTATCGTTAAGCAGTTCATCGAAATTCCTGCCGCCGAGCTTATAAACAGCGCAGAACCGCGGGAATTTATTTTCTCTTATAATCAATTCAGTCCGGTTTCTGTTCATCGCGAAATTTGTCATTCCCGAGCTCCTCCTTTTATTTCCTAAGTCTTTTATCCGGCCGTTAGACGTTTATTCTTAGAGATACTGCGCTTGCGGTTAGATAAATCAAATCACGAATAAATAATACAAACTTTCATCTATGACTTAGGAGCGTATTCTATGCAGAATAGAACTGTAATAATTTTTATATCGTTGTTGATTTTATGTTTTTGCTGCAGGGCTTGGGGACATTCGCATACCCATATCGGCCGCAATCAAGACCAAATCTGGGGTACGGCTGATGATAATAAACTGTGGTTTTTCAGTATGTCAGGAACTCCCGGCTGGCCAAACTGGGGCGAACCTCTTGAACTGGTTTATCAGGATAGCGGGCTTTTAGCCGGATGGTATGTTTGTGAAGAACTGGATTGCTGGCATTCGGCTCATCCCGAACACGGCAACTGGCAGCTTGGGGGCGATAACAGTTCAATCATCCCTGACTGGCGGATAGGAATCGAGCGGGTTTCTTATACTGCCGGGCTGATTACATTAGACCAAGATACTCTAACCGCCGTGATGAATAACGACGGCAGCAGATACATCTTCGACCATTTGTGGATGCCGGATAAATATAACGAAAACCAAACGCTCGGAGCATGGGGTTTCCACAGCCATATACTTTTTGCCGTAAACGCCAGCGGCGTCGGAATCGGTGAAACATTCAGCGCAACGTATATAGCGATTGACGAAGGTTCCGCCGGATATATCAGCAGCGAACCTTATACTTTGAATTTTGTTACTGTTCCCGAACCGACGACTTGCGCATTTTTGATTTTAAGTGCAGCCGGATTTTTACGCCGCAGAAAATAATCCTTTTTAAAAAGGCAGCCTCGATGCTAATAAAAACCCCAGACAATTCGGTTCATAAAGGTTTTACCCTGATTGAGCTGCTTGTGGTAATCAGCATAATCGCGTTATTGATTTCAATAATGGTCCCTACTCTTGGAAGAGCAAGAGAGCAGGCTCGAAGAACCGTCTGTATGAGCAATAAACGGCAGATGGGTATTGCTCTTTCGGCGTACTTCGTCAGTTTTAATAATAGATTCCCTTCCAGTTCATGCCGCGCCGGTCAACCGGAAAAATATTGGCTGTCCGTTCTGGCAGGGTTCACAAAGCAGCCGCTTTTATTCAGATGCCCGTCTGATAAATCCGAGCTTAAATTTGTCGACTGGACACAGCCGCTTGCCGAACAGCTTGCAAATCATCCCGAAGGATTAAGGTATTCCAGCTATGCTGCTAACAATTTATTAGACGATGTAGTTTATGATGTACCGGGCAATAACGGCCGATTTAATAATCTGCTCGCCATAAAAAGCCCTCAAAACTGCATTTGGATTTCCGAATCACCTCAACACTGGACGGGGACTGACCATTCGCATCCGGAACACTGGTTTGGAAATATAAACGTAGCCAAAAGGCACGTCGATTGGAATCGTCATTCAGGAACATCTAATTACCTTTTCGCCGACCAGCATGTGGAAAATCTGAAAATCGAAGACACCTATAATATCAACGGTGATTGTTTATGGTTTCCGGATTCCGCTCCGGGCTGGCCGGAATGGATGAGAAATTCTCCCTTTTAAAATTTGATAGAGGAAATAAAATGACAAGCATCAGAAAATTTCTATTAGTTATACTGTTATGCGGTTCAGCGTTAGCCTATTGTCCGCTCGACCATTTATTTATCGGCTGCAATGAGGACGCAATACCGGGAACAGCCGATGATATGAAACTTTTCGTACACAGCCTTCATAAGTACCGCAATTCGGAAAATTTCGGCGAGCGGTTCTATACGCTCAGTGTCAGCGGTATGGACCCGCAAAATTTCATAATCAACCAGCCCGGATTCGATGAGATAAACGACGGCTCGCAGTATGACCATCCGCTTAAAGACCCCAATCGCAGCCTCAGCGGTGTGCGAAATGTAGATTATCAGATTATGGTTCAGTGTCTGGATATTTCGGAAAATTTCAGGGTAACTAATCTGACCGGAACAATTGTTCTCGACGAACCGGGTGATTTTTTCAATCACAGCGCTCAGCCGGATACGCATATACATCTTTGGTATGTCTGGCGAAGCACCCAGCCTTATGTTCAGCCGGACGAACTGCTGTGGGTAACTTATCAGCTTTATGACGCCAAAGGAAAATACTCCGATTCCGAACCTTTCAGCATAGCTTTTGTCAAAGCCCCGCCGGCTGGGGATTTGGCGATGGACGGTTATGTTGATGGTTTAGATATCGAGCGATTCGGTTATTACTGGCTGATGCAGGGTGCTTCGCAGGACAACGATTATTATGAAAGGACCGATATAAACAAAGACGGCTCGGTTGATTTTTATGATTTTGCGATGTTAGCCCAAAACTGGATGACAATCGCTAATTAATCAGTTTAACCGCGGGCTGCTGTGTACATCCGATTGTTTTGAGAAATCTTTTCTGAACGGTATGTTCGAGATGTTTTTTGATTTTGTCAGAAACCTCAGCGGCTAAAGGAATTTGTCCGCCTGCATAGGTTTTATGTCCGCCTCCGGTGCCTTTTCGAGAAACAATCCGCTTGACTGCCGAATCAGCGCGATTTTTTTCTTCATGAGTGCGCAGAGATATTAACATCTTGTCGTTATAAACACCCGTACACATAGTCCATTCAGCCGTTTCCTCACGAAGGAGCAAATCGGCTACCTCGGCAATCATATCGGGATTGCTCACCTCTCCGAGATGCGAGATAATCGAATTACCGTGTATAGCGGCGTTTTTTATTGCTCTTGTAAGAATCTGAAAATATTCGCGGGGAACGTTTCCTCTTTGTATTTCGCCGAGCATCTTTTTATTGGCCAGCGGGTAAAGATAAGCAACAGCCTGAACATCCGGATATTTTGCTTCTCGCCCGAGGTCCTGCGTATCAGAACGAATCGCATACAATAACGCCGTGGCCAGCGGTATATCAGGTTCGATTCCCGCCGCCGCCATATATTCGAGCATAATTGTCGATGTCGCTCCGTAATTCGGCCGGATATCATAGAATTTCGCGGAACTGCTAAACTGTTTGCACCCGTGATGGTCTATTATGATGTCAGGTATCATACCTGCAGGCAGTGAATTGTTTCCTGTTCCCGGCTGAGTATCAACCAAAGCTATCGTAGAAAACTTGTCAAATTCGGTATCTGCAACAGAGTGCAGCGAAAGTCCGAGATATTTTACAAGCGCCCGGTTTTCTCCGCGTCCGATGGTTCCGCCATGCGCCAAAGAACATCGGATATCCGCAATAGAATTAGCAAGTTTGCGCAAAGCTACCGCAGCTCCAATCGCGTCAGGGTCGGGATTATCCTGCATAACAATCAGCAGCCTTGTCGATGATTTCAATATCTCGGTGAGCTTTTTTAGGTTTTTTTCAGTTTTGTCGCTTGCCGTAAAACTTTCTATAAGCTGGAAGATTTTTTTGACCATAAACTCTATTATTAACTTAATTGCCGCTCTTGTCAAAGAATCCGCAGCTATCAATG
>Ga0265293_10004921_pt1 | contig 22931 bp, 32 predicted proteins | sample Munlanlewell138R_FD_192505 | JGI IMG/M metagenome (GOLD analysis project Ga0265293, IMG submission 192505) | Leachate microbial communities from a municipal landfill in Southern Ontario, Canada - Leachate well 138R | ecosystem: Engineered > Solid waste > Landfill > Unclassified | place: Canada... | reverse complement strand
CCGTCGTTTTTTAACGGGTGAGGATGCGAGGTTGAACGGTTATTTCACAATTGGAGTATTGGACGCTCAGGGTCGTTATATGTGGAGTTTAATGAAGCAGGCTGGTTGGGACTGGAAGCGTGTTAGGCTCCTCATGATTAAAAAATACAATACAACTCACTGGAACGCGCTAACAGAACCCGAAAAAAAAGCAATAATTGGTATCTTAAGAAAATATGCAGAAGGGAGGAACAATGGATGAGTTTTGGTTTTTCTTAGTATCTTACCTACTTGGTTTTGTGGGCGGTATTTTATTCATAATAATAATTAATGATGATGACGACGACGACTGGGGGAACTATGATGATTAATACGATTTACTGTTTGTTATTATTGATAGGCATAGTCATAGGTGTCACAAACGCTATAGATATAGCATTGAGAACCAAGACTATTAACGTATTATTTGAGCAGTTAGAGCTGGAGAGACAGAACGGTTTTCTTCACGCTCAACGAGCTAAATTGCTAACCGAAAATATATTGGAATTAAGAACAAAACTGGAGGTAAAAAATGGCGAAAATAGTTAAACAAGGTAGGGTTACCTGCTGGGTAGACCCCGACGGTGTGCCGGTGCCAGAAAAGTATATTGATGCCCGCACAAAAGAAAGAGATAAAATCGTAGAGCAAGCTTTGAAGGACATCAAGGCTTTACGCGCTGAAATGGAAAGAGTTAAAACAAAAGTGGAAAAACTTATATTAGACTACTTAGAGGAAACTGCTGAGGAATACGGAGAAAATTGGAAAGGAAACGCACAACTACTAAACTTCGGCTCCGATCAGATGGTATTGGTTAAAATTAATAAAATCTTTAGCTTCGACGAACGACTCCAAATTGCAAAATCTAAGATCGATAAATGCATCAATAAATGGTCAGACGGCGCATCAGCTAAGCTAATAGCTGTCGTGAACCACGCCTTCAACGTGGACGAAAAAGGACGCGTAGACAAACGACGTATCTTAGGACTTCAAAAGTTGGAAATCAACGACCCCGACTGGAAAGAAGCAATGGATATTATCAACAAAAGCATGGTGACAGAAGGAACAAGACGCTACATAGGCTACCTCGAAAGAGACCCAGATACAGAAGAAATGCAACCGATCCTCTTGAACTATTCTGCTATATAGTGAGTGATATAAAATGCAAACGGTCAGAGAATTATACCTAAAAGCATGCGATAAACTAACTAAGCCCGTTGTCGACCAAAGGCTTAAAAGTTACTTCAAACGTATGCTTAAACGAACTGAAGAAAAACCGGGAGCAGATCATAATAAAAATGCCTGTATAGCTATAATTAGCGACCTAAATCAAAGAGCTGGATATAATTATAGGGACGTGCCAAATACTTGTGCAAAAATTGCCGCACTGCTACAACGAGGCTTTACTATAAGCGACTTTATGAAAGTGCACGAAATTAAAGTAAAGCAATGGCTGCACGACGACAACATGCGTCCCTATTTGAGACCGGCAACCTTGTATCTGCCAAGTAAATTCGAAGGCTATCTGCAGGAGTGGTATTATGAACATAAACGTAAAACAATTAAGGAAGAAAGAGCGGCAATACAGACCCAAATTGCACCAAAACAATGGCAAGAATTTCGCACCTTTAGAGAAATGTATAGATACTTCAATATCTTGCCAGCCGATAAAACTGATCCCTTCAAAGATAAAATGCCTTATGAAGTCAGCGAAATGGTTGATAACTATGTCACCTATTGGGTCGGAAACCGCTTAGACGAAGCTAATGACGTTTATCAAAAAGCAAAACAAAACTTCAAGGGGTAAAATATGTGCATATTGAAAGATCATCAGCTATGTAATGCGAAAAAATGCGTGGGAAAAAAAGTGTGCCTGCTACGTAAATACTTCCTGGAAGAACAAATAACTAATAGACGAATGCTCCGCGCCTGCAGACCAGATTCAGATGCATACAAAATTATAAGCAATAGAATCTACTTCTACAGACGACGAGGACAGAAAAATGAAACGTAAAAAAGAGCGCGATTATCTTATATGTGACGAGATAAAGACGCTCATCAACAACGGCTACCTTGTTAAAGAAGCTATAGTGATCGTAGCTGAAAAATACCTCCTGTCAAAACGCACGGTGCTTAATATCTGGTATGGACAGTAGTGTTTTTTAGATAAATGTAAAACGTTATAGGCGCTCAGTTTGGGCGCCTATTTTTTTGAACTATAAAGGAATCCTTGATAGTTCGATCTAAAAAAAAAGTTTGCCAAAAAAGACAGCTGAATTATTATATAGTTGTAGGACGTGGTATGGGGCGTTACATACCGTAGTGAAGCCGCAGAGGGATTGTCCCCCTGTGAAGCGGTGGACTGCAACGGGTTTGGCAATAAACCCCTGCTTTCCTACGTTTTATCTGTTAGTGTCCCAAGTAGAATCCGTTTCGTTCTTTTTCTATATCTTTAGGTTTCATATTCGGAATTATATTAAAGTAATCGAATCTTCCGTCTACCATATCGACAAAGATCATAAGCCCTTTCTCGTATTTTTTCATGTAACGTAGTCTTGTTCCGTTTTCATCGAGCCATATTTCGGTTGGGTTTTGGAGGGTATCATCGATGGCGGGTAGGTGGGCTACGCGTCGTGAAAAATCTTTTGGATTATATTTTTCAGCATTGAACTTTTTCGCTTTATTTCGATCAAGGTAGATGGGGAAGCCTTGGCTATCGGTGACTGTTCGGTCATCGAGGAAGTCTGCCATTATTTTGAGTAGCTCTTTTTTCTCTTTACCAAAGAGGTCTATGTCGAGTTTTGGTGGTTCGCCTGCTCCGGGTAGGTCTTTCCAGTTGGGTAGTTGCAGGTCTTCGTGTGTTTGGGTATATTTGCTTGGTTGTTTTTCATCGAGCCAACGTCCGAGTATTTGTCTTTCTTTTCCGGTATTTTGGTTAAAGTCTTTATTGGGTTTGATGATTGTTTTTTTATGTCTACCGGCGTCTCTATCGCCTTCTTGTTTGGTGAGTTGTTCTACAGAGCAGCGGCAGTTCCATCCGTTGGGTGGGTAGTAAGTATCCCAGAATTTATCATCGACGTGTCTAACGATACCGTGTAGTGCGAGGTGTTCGTCGCGTGTTCTATCATCGAGTATAGCGAGGTAACGAAGGTAAGGGTAGTCTTCTTTATCTTTTTCGAAGGCGACCCATTGTCCGGCGAGGTGTGCGTTATTAACGGCTGTATTGAAGTTAGTTCGGAGGTGGTATGGATTTTGTGGCATGAATCCTTTTAGTTCGATATTTTCACGAAACTCATTAAAAGATTCTCCGGCATGGATAGCGTTAAGAGCTGCTTGTTTAAGTTGATTGTGTGCGTCTATAAGTTCAACATAAGCGACTCTAACCATTTCGGATCGGAAGGCGTTAAGGGCTTGTATGTCGAGTAGTTCGAGGTCAAATTTAACGGTATTGTTATTGATATTAGAGAGTTTACGTCTTTTTGGTCGGTGTTTTGTGCGTCCGTTTTTATATTCTTTAAGAGTTTGTTGTGCGAGTTGGTAGCCGAGGGCATCGATAACTTTGGTGGGTATTTGGGCATTAGCGACGTTTTTGAGGGACTTTTCCTTACTAAGGTTGTCTATATACTCTTTGGCGGCTTTCGTGCAAATTCCGAGTGATTTAAGTGTTCTACGGTCGGTATAGTTAACGGGGTAAGCGAGCAGGTGTTTTTGGATGTTTAGTTCATTAAGGTCGTTAATAGTTATAAAGTTATCGAGATTTAGAGTTTTTTTTTACGTGGGTCTGGTATTTTGTATGTTTCATAGAAGTAATCGTGGTCTATTTCGAGTCCGAGGTAGACGAGTTGTGTATCGATATTTATTCGTTCTGTGAGGTTAATAGGTGGTGTATCGTCGATATCTACGGTAATGTTAAGTGGTGGGTAGTTAAGGTTATTGATAGTTGTCAGGAATCGTCCGATTAGTCTTTCGGCGTCTCTGATGTCACCACGGATGATATCGTTTCTTACTTGGTTATGAGTTTTTGACTGAGCGTAAGAACCGCCGGTTGAGACAGCTTCGGTGGTTAGTATTTGTCCGAGGATACGTTTAGTGACGGCATTTTCGCAGAATACGGCGAGTGATTCATAGAGGTCTTTTGAGGCTGTTTTTTGGACGTGGTCGGCGAATTCGATCATAGTGGACTCTGGTATAACGGCAGCTTGGTCGTCTCCGAGAGCTTCTACGGCTTCTTTAAGGAGGCTAATATCTTGTTGAGTAGCGCCGGGTGAGTATCTACCTAATCGGAATGGTTTTCCGTAAGTTTCGGTAAATGCAGCCCAGTTATTTAGTGCGAAAAAGCGGAAGACGTAGTATTGGCATATTGAGTTGAGGATAGACTTAGGGTATAGTTCTTTAAGGAATCGGTGGTCTTCAGTTGGGAAGAGCTCATAATTTTGGTATAGTTCGAGTTTACGATCGACGACTCGGAGGTCTATTTCTTTATAGTCTATAAGTTCAATAGGGATGATGTATCCGTCTTGGTTTTGGTTATATTTAATTTGTCTAAAGAGGTGTCCGTATAGTTTACCTTCGATAGCTATTTGGATAAGTTCGTCGTAGAATTCGGCGAGTATATTTTGGAGGAATGTTAGTTGTTTATCGTTATCTACGTTTGTTATTTTATAGTCTCTTGCGCGGACTGATTCGACTCGGACGTCGCATGATCCGGCGAGTTTATCGTCGAGTTCGAGTAGGTAGTCGAATAGCGAGTCGATTAGTTGTAGTCTACCTTCTCCTTTCATAATTCTTGCATGTATGATGGTATCAGGTGTAACGTATCCGTAAGCGAAGCCGGGTTTTTCGGATATTTTCGCGATATTGATATTTTTTTTCATTTTATTTGTCCTCCATTTGTTTTTTGTTTACGGGGCGAGCAAGCCGCGCCCCCTACGGGTTATGGTTTAACGGGGCGAGCCGGTGCGCCGGTTACGTTATATTGGTATTTTCCGGAAAGATCTTTTAACGACGCTTGTGTATGCGAGTGGTTGCGTAGCGGCGGTAATGTGGTCGATGCAGGCGGCGAGGACGTCTGGTCCGTCGTCGTGTGCGTGATCGGGGTAATTTCTAAGTTGTTCTTCGAGCATTTCGAGGTCGTTATTTCGAGGTAGTGGGTGTAGTATATTTCCCCATTCGTATAGTGGTTCGAGTCGTTCTATTCTTTGTGCTTTAGATAGTCTTGAGGAGTATTTTGATAGAGGTAGTATGTATCCGTAAGATGGAGCATATTCGGGTAGGAATTTCCAAAGGACAGATTGCCAGAATGTTGATTCCATATAGATACGGGTATTGAATTGTTGGTCAATTTGGTATAGTTTGTGAAACATCGTGTCGATGGTTGTTTTTCTGATCCAGATGTCGAAGAGGTAGTATTTAGCGTTATGTATCCCGATTGTGATTATAGCTTTATAGTCACCGGAAGCAGAGAATGAGGGGTCGCAACAGGTAACGAGTTGTGGCATAGGTTCGGGGTTTTGTTCGTAGTATTTGAACCATTCATTTTTGAAGATATTCCCCTCTACTACGGGTATCATAAGCATATGGCGCTGGTAACCGATAGAGCCCATGGTTTGTCTCATTGTTTCGAGGGCTTCGAGTGTATATCCCCCTTCTGGCCAGAGGGGGATGCCGTCTTTTTCAGCGGGGTAGCAGAGGAATTTAATACCGAGGTATTCGTCGGTATTTTGGACGAGTACTTTAAGCATATAGAAGGCAGTTTCTTTATGTGTGAGGTTTCCGAGCCAGACGATACTTCCTTTTTGAGCGAGTGCTCCGAATGCTTCTTCGCGGACGTATTCTAATTTTTGGCGAGCGATTTTAGGATTTCTGGAGTTAATATTTTCGAAGTCATCGATGACGATCCAGTCGGGTCTATAGGGGCCGAACATTTTGCCTCGGATAGCCTGTTTATATCCGAGAGCGAGGAACCTTATTCCGGCTTTGATAACGAAGTCGTGTTCGCTGCCGATGTTAAAGTTAAGTTGTTCTCCGAAGTCGTTTATAAGTCGTGTATTGCATTGAAATTCGGCACGTATAGCGAGTGTTCTTTCTTCGGACAGTTCTCGAGATTCTCCGACGAAGACGCAGAACTTATATTTTCCGTAGAGAGCTCCCCAGATGGGTTTAATAATAGCGAGGAGGACGGATTTACCGAAACCTCGAGGTCCGGCGATAGCGACGATTTGTTTTTTAGAGTTAGTATTTTCGACGCAAGCTTTTTGGAATGTACCGAAGGGTTTATCGCAGTAGTGAGGGAAGTAAGTTTTAGCGAAGTTATAGAATGATTTACCTTGTTCTATGCGTTTTTCGATATCATCTTGTTCATTATCTTGGAAGACTGTAGTTTTGGAGCGTATATTGTTAAGTAGCTCGGCGAGTCTTTTTTCGAATTGTTTTTCAGTGATCATTGGTTATACTTCGTTTTGATATGGTTAGCGATATTTTGGAGGTGTTTTTGGACACCTTCGAGGAATTCGGGGTCGTTAGCGGTGCTTGCGTAGGCGACTAATTCTTCGAGGAATGTAAGTAGGTTGCCGAGTATTTGTCGTTGAGGTCTGAGCGATTGTGCGACCTTTTGTATTTTAGCGATAGCGTCTGCGACTTGTGGATTTCCGAGAGTTCCGTTTTTAATAGCGTTATTTATTTCTCTAATAAGTTCTTGTTCGAGGTTAAGAGAGAGTTCGATATTACCGGTTTTAGAGACGAATTCCCAGCCATCTTCTTTTCTCCAGCGGTATAGTGTTCTGGTGGGGACGTCCATAGTTTCGGAGATATCTTTTATTGCTATTCCGTCGATCATATACATTTGCTTACAAGTTTCTCGCAGGACGGCTTTAGATATTTTTTCATTTCTCAATTTTTTATTAGCCATTTAGCTTGCTCCTTACGTTATCTTTGATCATATTTTCTATTCGATCTTTATCGTGTTTATCGAGGAATAGGAAGGGTCTGGCGGGTATTTCGACGGATCGTTTTAATTTATAGAGTGGTATAATTTTTTCTTTATCTTTTCGGTAGATGATACCGTTATGGATAAAGGTATTATCGAAGTCGCGTGGTGACATTACCTTAGCGGCGGGGTTAAGTGGTATAGCGAGGAACTTAGCGTTTTTGGGTCTAATGATACCCCCTTCTTGGTGTATTCGTGCGTATTTAACGTTAGTTCCTACGACTACGGAGTCGCCGTCTATGCGGTATGTAATGGAGTTCATAAGGCGGGCGGAGGAGACAAGAGTCGTTCCGCCTTTTTTCGAGGTGGTAGGCGGATCGATCTTGTTCTCCCTAATGCGGCGTTTTACGCTATTAGTAACGTAGATGCCTATATCCCGCAGTAATTTATGTTGGTTCATATAAAGTTTCCGAATGTTCTTTTTTTACTTGTAAAGTATCCGCCTTTAACTTCTTCATCGATGTAGCTTCCGGCTCTAATTTGTTCGAGTATTTTAGCGTAACTTTTTCTTTCTTCTCGGATATGTTCAGGGACGTCTTTTTGGTTCATTCGCGCCCAGAAGTAGTATTTAATATAGGCGAGGATGATAGAGCGGACGAGTTCGGTATTTTTGAAATTAGCGGGTATTCCGAGTGTTACCTCGCTTTTAGTTCTGTTTATAATGTCAGTAATCTTGGAATTTTCAACGTTAGTTAGGACGAGTTGTTGGTGGACTCCGATGACGAATTTAACGTCATCTACCGTGATATTTATTTGCATCTTATACCTCCGCTGAGATGAGCATTTCATAGACGCAGAATCCGGGGAATATTCCGAGTCTGCTCCATGATTTAACATAGGTGTAATACATTTGGTTATCTGCTTTAAAAGCCTTATTATGGTAGGCATTTCTGACGGTATCTATAAAGGGGTACATGCTTGTATTTGCGAGTCCTTTCATAGAGCTTGTTACGAGGTATAGTCTTACAGTTTGCGAGAAGTAGTCAGCTATATTGCTATTTAAGACACCTTCAGGTAGTTCGATAAGAATAGCGGGCGGGTTTATGATAAAGGCATCGAGGTCTTCGAACTGTCCTTCATAGTAGTCTACTTGAGTAACATTATCGATACTGTCCGCTATGTTTTTCATTTTAGTAATGATATTATCTACCATAGAGATCCCCCTTTGTTTTTAACTTCTTTTAGCATTGTAAGTGGCATAAACGATTAAAATTTACCCAAGTTAGGTAGTTTTTAGTTATAGGGGTAATAAAGGTGTTAAGTCTCGCATCAAAAGAGGGGGAGGTTGTATCGGTGAAGTATAAGATAATAGCGACGTTATTTTTACCGGAGGAGGATTATGATGGAGACGGTAAGTGTGACCGTGCTGTTTGGGAGTTATTGAAGGCTGGATTCAAGAAGTCTATAGCGGACAATACGCGTGGCGAGTTGAAGTTAATCGAGGTTTCTGCTCCTGCTCGTCGTGAAGGTTGTCGGTACATATTTTCTGCTCTTTTAGAGAAGACGAAGATTTGGGCTGAAGAGGTCAAGAAGTTGAGGATGAATGCTGTTATCACTGACGTTGACATTTTGTTTAAGCATGACGTTCGGAAGGTATTTAGGGAGGACTTTGACATAGCTATTACTCGTCGTCCTGGTGATGCTTGGTTTAACAGTGGTGTAATGTTTGTTAAGCCGACGGCAGGTGCTCGTCGTTTATTTGATTTATGGTATGCTCAGACGTTGAAGTTGTATGAGTCTGAGACAGTTAACGGTGTACCGGGTGATGTATTAGCGGCGCGTAAGAGCACGGGTCAGAAGCATTTTAATCAGCCTGCTTTTGCTCAGTTATTGGAGAGTGGTGCCTTTGATGGTATCAAGATATTGGAGTTACCTGCCGAGGTTTACAATTGTTGTAATCGTTTGTGGCATACCTACACAGCAGATACGAAGATAGTTCATTTGAATCCGAAGCTACGTGATGCTGTATTGTTCGATAAGGTTAACCGGCGTAACGGTCGTGATTGGCGTAAGGCAATCACGGCGTGTAAGCGTTATTATCTTCCTTTTATGGATAATTAGAGGGGGTATTTGGGATGAAGTTTTACTCGATAGACAATTATAAGGGTGTAGCGGAGATCTACATATTTGAGCCGGTTTTTGATTGTTCTGCTGCTCAATTTGCGGAGGACTTGAAGGGTATAGTTGAGGATGAGGTAGTGATTCGTATCAATAGTCCTGGAGGCAGTTTATTTGATGCGATCACGATTTACAACGTATTGCGTGATTGTAAGAAGCGTATTGTAACGAAGATAGACGGTATAGCGGCGAGTGCTGCCTCGATCATATTTTTAGCAGGTGATGAGCGTATAATGCCGGAGAACACGTCGATGTTGATACATAATCCTCTTACGGGTGCTTATGGTGATGAGGTTGAGCTGTTGAAGACGGCAAACTGGTTGTCTAAGTGGAAGGAGCATTTGGTTCACATTTATAAGAGCAACAGCAATTTAAGCGAGGGCAACATAAAGGAGATGATGAGTAAGGAGACGCTTTTCTCAGCGAGGGAGGCGTATGAGATAGGTTTCGCGACTAAGATCACAAAGCCTGTGGTAGTGGATGCGAAGTGGATCGACAATATAATCAACAAACAGAACGAAGGTAACGAAGATACGGAGGGTAAGATGGAATTAAAGGAATTAGAGAGGAAGCTAAAGGAGCGTGAGGATCAGTTAGCGAGCGCAAATGAGGCATTAGAGAAGGAGCGTAAGGATCGTGCGCGAATTGAGATTGAGGCGCGGGTGGACAAGGATATAGCTGCGAAGAAGTTGCTGCCTAAGGCGCGCAATGTAGCTGTTAAGATGCTTGAAATATCGGAGGCCGACTACCTGGAATTTTTGGAAGCTTATGAGATTCCTAATTTGGAGGAGTTGGAGGTCAAGCAATCGGTGCAGAGTGCTAAGGATGTGACGTTTGCTGATCTACTTAATGACAGTGAGGCGTTAGAGAAGATGCGGGTTGAAGATCCGAAGCAATATCTGAAATTATATAACGAATATGTAGGGGGACAGTATGGCAACTAATTTTTTACCAGAAGTATGGTCAGCGGAGACGCAGCGTCTATTACATGAGAAACTAAGGGCTGAGAAGCCTATTTATAGCACAATAACGGATTACAGTTCACTAACAAAGAACGTTCAAGCGGGTGCTTATCATGGTCCGATGTTAGGTGATGTAACAGGTCAGTCGATGCCTATTAGTGATGAGAAGTTCACTGAGTTGGCTAAGTCTACTTTCAACATGCCTTTTGGCAATAGTGTTGGTGTGCCGGTAGTTATCAACGATATAACTGCGGCTCAGTCGATTTTAGCTATTAGACAGGTTTATGGTCAGCTTGCGGTTGATGCGATTATCGACAATTACGACAAGGCGGCGATTGAAGAGATGATCGATGAGACACCGGCATTAAACAGGATTGCGCCGGCTGACACTGTTAACGGGACACTTGGTAAGGCTGATTTTATTGTAGCTCACAAGAAGTTGAACGAAGCGAAGGCGCCAAGGACTAATAGATACTGCGTGATTGGGCCGGAGTTTGAGGCTCAATTGTATAACATATCGGACTTTATCAGTCGTGATAAAATAGCTGATACGAGTGCGTTGTCAGCGGGTGCAGTGGGCAAGCTGTTAGGTTTTGAGGTAATACTGTTACCTGATATGCCTAAGGTTGATAGTGACGGTGATGTAGCTGCTCTTGGGACTGGTAATGTGGCTGTATTCTATCATTCAAGTTGTGCTGGATTTGGTAGGAACTTGGAGTTTGGTGCTCGTGAGGAGTCGAAGGCTGGTATTCCGGGGACGATGGTAAACATTTTCTCTGTATATGGAGTTAAGATTCATCCGGGTGCTTTAGGGAAGCGTATAGTAACAGTCATTCAGAATTTAACGGTAGGATCATAAGGGGGTATTGATGGCATTAACAAAGATAACTAACCTTAATTCTGGTGGTGGTTTTACGTCGGGGGATGTAACGAGGGTCTTTCGCAACAAGTGTTCAATCTACGTAGCTAAGGGTGCTTTTGATTCGGGTAATAAGCCGAGTAAGAAGTCAGATGTTACGGGGTTGTATGCTGATAGCGGGGGTTCATTTATTCCTTTGGGTCATATGGCTGAGGAGACGGGGACGATTAGTTGGGAGCAGCAGCCGATCGCTATTGATTTTGGAACGATAGCGGGTCCGACGAAGGTAATGGCGGAGTTCAAGTCGATAATGGTCAATCCGGATATGGTTGATTGGCTAAACGGCGAGGATGCTAAGGGTGCTCTTTCGTTCTTATTTGTGCCGGATGGTGATGATGGTTCGGTATTTTTAGCTATATCGGACGTAAAGATCACGAACAAGGGTAACATTTCGTTAAAGGGCGATTTATCGACGATCGACATTAACGTAGAGGAAGAGGTAAACAATCTAACAGACAAGCTTCTTTTTTCTGAATTCACAACGTAACAAGGGGGCTGGGTTAAACGCCCAGCCTGTAACTTAAAGGAGAAGGAGAAAAGATGAATTTCGATATAAATGGTATTAACCGGATGTTTCGGTCTAAGTGCCGGTTGTATGTTGCTAAGGGTGTCTGGGAAGAGAGGTATGCTTTGTCTGGCACGGGCAGCGTGTTTACGGGTTCTGGTGAATCGAGCGATCGTTTAGTTTTGGGTAATGGGACTAAGTTTCTGACGGAGATATTTCCGGGTGATAAGATTACGATTGGCGGTCAGACACGGTTAGTCGAGAGTGTAGAGGATGATTATGAGCTATATGTAGATGATGATTGGATTGAGAGCATATCTGACGGGGAGCTGATTAAGACAGTTGGAAGTAAGGAGTCGTTCTATCTGTTGATTAGCAATTATTTTATTCCGTTGGGTGCATTAAATGAGGAGATGGGGACGATTAGTTGGGAGCAGGAGCCGATTGCGATTGATTTTGGCACGATCCCGGGTCCGACTAAGGTAACTGCGGAGTTTAATTCCATAATGGTTAATCCGGAGATGGTTAATTGGCTAAATAGTAGTGAAGATGCGAAGGGTAGTCTGACCGTTGTTGTAGTGCCGGATGGTGAGACGGTGGTTAAGGTAGGTAGCGATATAACCTTTAGGGGTGATTTATCGACTATTTTAGCGTTATCGGGTGTGAAGGTGACTAACAAGGGGAACATATCTCTTAAGGGTGATTTAAGTGTAATTTCGGTCAATGTGGAAGAGGTTGTAAACCGTTTGGAAGACAAGTTGATATTCAAGGTAATTTAAGGGAGGGGGATAATGGTTAAGTTGATATTAATTGAGTCTACGCCGTATATAGCGTGGATACTGGCTATAATAATAACTACGGTATTGGCGAAGTTTTTGAAGAAGGAGTTTGATCAGGATCGTCTGCAGAATGTATTAAGTGAGATTTTAGATTTAATATTGGATGCAGAGGACAAGTTTGATACAGGTGCTGTTAAGAAGGACTACGTAGTCAAGGTGTTAGAGAAGCAGTTGGATAGCGGTAAGAAGAGGCTTATCGACAAGGTATACGGTTCTGTTCCTAAGGCAATAGAGTGGGTATTCCAGACGGTAGTTCAGCCGAATTTGAAGCCTATTTTCAAACATTTCAAGAAGTAAATAAGGGGTAAGGTAGATGGAGCAAGCGGTCTTGATGTCTCTAATTGGTTTATTGATAACTGCGTTGGTGTGGCTTTGGCGTGATAACATTGCGAGAGCGCGTGATGTGGAGAAGAAGTTGGAGGGTGTCGAGTCCCGCTTGCTTGAGGTTGAGTTACGTTGTCCGGGTTTGGTTGAGTGTGAGAAGCGTTTTTCGGGTATAACGGAGGAGCGATTGAAAGAGTTGCTGGATGCTTATTTCGATCGTTTTGAGCTACGTTTAGTTAACGAGGGTATGATTCCGCCGCGTCGTCAGCCGGCGAGGAGTGCGAAGAAGTTGGAGGGGAAGTGATTAAGAGTTATAACGAGGAGCGATTTAGGGTTGATTTAGGTTATGCGATCAAGGGTTATGAGGGCTTACGTTTGAAGCCTTATCGTTGTATAAAGGGTGTTTTAACGATTGGATACGGGCGTAATTTAGAGGCAAACGGGATATCTTTGGATGAGGCGGAGTATTTATTTCAGAATGATTTACGGGTGGCGATAGAGGGGTGTCGAGGGCGGATTGAGTTTTTTAAGGAGTTACCGGTTGAGGCTCAGAAGGTGCTTGTTAATATGGCGTTCCAGTTGGGTGTTGAAGGGTTATTGAAGTTTAAGAAGACGTTGCAATACTTGGAGCAGCGGGATTTTGCGAGTGCTGCTGATGAGATGCTTGATTCGCACTGGGCAAGAGAGACGCCGGGTCGAGCGCGAGAGCTTTCGGATATAATTAGGGCGTTATGATAACGTTGATAGCGAAGGATAAGTTAGGGGTCACGAAGGGGCTGATGCGGCTTCTTGGTGACGTAAGTATAGATACGAAGTTGAGCTGGTTGTTCGAGCGGGAGCATCCTTTTGATCCATCGAAGAGTTACCAATTTGGGAAGTATTACAAGGATCGGATTAGACTAAACGTGGTGCTAACAGCGGAGGATAGCGAGCTTATACGTGGTATATTTGGTGATGATAGTTTGGATAGCTACATTCAGTGGTCGGTTGGTAAGTATCTTTATACACGTAAGATAGACATTGATTCTTTACCGGATATGAAGCGGATAATCAATAATCAGGAGATAGTTGTCGAGTCGACTTACAGAGAGGCGCCGCCGGCTTTTGACGTTGAGAAAGAGACGCGGGTTAGCGTTAATACATATAGTTATCGTATAAGGAACTAACGGGGGTGGGTATGTTAACAAAGAATAAGGTTTGGATAAGGGCGACTACTGAAGGTGGCGAGGCGATTACGACGGGAACATTTCGATTGCAGTTGTATAAGGCGAGTGGCGAAGGGTATGTTGTTGATGATGGTAATGTAATAGCATTTATGCATGTGGGTGATGGTCATTATTATGCAGAGGTTGCGGAGTCTGCGTTTGGGCGGATCGAGCAGTATAATAATCATGGTGTTTGGATGGCGGAATCTGAGGCTACGGATATAATAGTGCCGGGTGTTGATTTAGTGAGTCATTTGGTTGGTTCGGGGGCTAAGCATAGTATCGATGCAATAGATGGTTTATCGAGTTCGTTGAGTCAAATTAATCAGGATGTAGCGGCTGCGCAGGCGGAGATCAACGCTGTTGTAGCGGAAATTAATCCGGATTTAAGTGGTGTTGTCCCGAATATTACGCATTCGCAGAATATTTATTCGGTGGTGGTTAAGTGTGTATTACCGGTCTCGGCGTATGGTTTTTGGGTAGTGCAATACAAGTATTCTGAAACACTGCCGGCCGTGGGTTTTGATTGGGGTGGTGCTGAAGAGATAGTAGCGGGTCAGAGTAGTATAAGCATTCCTAAGCCGCCGGAGGGTTCTGATTATTATTCGAATGGTTCTGCGTATGTTTCCTTTAGGGTGAAGTTTGTCGGTTTGAATAGTGAGACTGCATGGTCACTCAGACAGAGTGTTACTGTGCCGCAGTCTGACCTTACAATCGAAGCCCTTGTAGAGAGTATTAAAACTAACCCGACTATGATGTCAGAGCTCGCTGATTTACTCGCATCAAAGGTTGTTATAGAGACGTTCCACGCTCAACAATCGAGTGTCTAAATATGTGGCTACCTATTTCTGATGTTATTTACGAAGAAGAGTTCGAGTTAGCACCCGTCGGCAAGCCGTATGAGCATATAATAACGATCCCTTTGGATGATTTGAACGCTTATCTCTTCGACTTAGAAGTCGTTTTTGCCGGTAAAACTGACTACGGACTTAACCACCAATATCTTTGTATAGGTGGGGCTCGACAGTCGATAGTAGCAGGAAACTGGGGTCTGCCAAACTACAGCGTATTGTTGCCGAAGGATCTGCGAGAGATTCATTCGCCAGCCGGACCGATGACATTATACGGGCAACTAATGAAATTAGGGCTGCCTGTTAGATTTGTTTATTTAACACCAGATGCATCGATGGGACCCCCAGGACTGCTAATAGATGTAAGCATGGAGTTTGGGGAATTGAAGTTAACTTTTGAAAACAATCTTAGTTCGAATACTTTTACCGCTGGTGATGCAAATGGGCCTCTACTGGGACCTGGGCACGCTGTTGCGCTTAATTTTAACGTCAGATTAGGTGCGATCCGTGTCGAGCCTGCATATCATCAGCTTCCGGGATTATAATAAAAAATGGAGGTGGTTGTGGAAAAATATAAACAGCCGTTGTTGGAAGAAGTGAGAGTTAAGACGGATCTACGGACGCTAAAGTCCGCGTGGAACCTGCTTAAGGAGATGAATATAGACGGTCTGTTAACCGGGGGGTCGGTGAATCTTGATATTGGACAGCTTATAACACAGTTGTTAACCGAGGGGCGGTTGAATGAGTTTTGCAGGGTTGTGACGGGTAGCGATACTGACTTTGAGAGTTGGGAGATTGATGCGATTAATGTCGAGCCTGCGTTTCATCAAGAGCCGGGATTTTAATTAGATAAATGGAGGTGGAAATGAATGAAGAGGTAAGAGTTAAGACTGATTTGCGGACGCTAAAGTCGGCGTGGAACCTGCTTAAGGAGATGAATATAGACGGTCTGTTGACCGGTGGATCGGTTAACCTCGATGTCGGACAGCTTATAACACAGCTTCTTATTGAAGGGAAACTAAACGAGTTTTGCCGAATAGTAACGGGTAGCGATGCTGATTTTGAGGGCTGGGAGATTGATGCAGTCCTGGAGGTAGTTGCTCGTTTTTTTCAAGGTATTACCGGAGCCTTAAACAGATTAACGGAAAGCCGGGTAGTGAAGATCGGACGGACGACGGAATGATAAACCCGTTTCTAAACATTATCTACATCTTGGAACGTAACTACATAAACGTTAACGATTTACAGATAAATGAAGCGGTTTACTTCGTCGGACTAATCGAAAAAGAACATAAAGCATTGAGTAAAAGGGGGTAAAAAAATGAGAGAGATGATCGATGAAATGGTTAAAGAGTTGAGAGCGGATTTTGAGCGCTTAGAGAAGATACGAGAAGAGGCAGAAGTGAAGCTTAGACGGACGGAAGGGGCAATTGCGTTTGCAGGTATGCTTAATGAAAGACTTGAAGCGCAAGCGGAGACAGAAGAGGTTTCTCAACCAGCACCTGCGCAGAAAAGGAAGAGTAACAGGAGGGTGAATGAGGATAGTTAGACGGTCGCTACTGGGGCCTGTAGAGCGAAGAGAAAGTTCTGCCCTTGTGGCTCGTAATCGGAGCTATATGGTGCGTAACCGGTCTTGGAGAGTGTTGGATAAGCGGAACGGTGAAGTTGTGTTAGATAACGGCGTGGCTAAGAAGCTGGCGATAGTTAGCGGGACAGAGCCACCAACGAAGGATGTCAAGAACGGGCAGTTGTTTATGAAAAAAGAGGGAACTCAAAACAAATTACTTTATTACCAGGAGGAGGTGTAAAATGGCTTTAGTGGGGAAATGGTTAGAATTATTAGTCCCGGATACTTTGATAGATCACAGGAAAAGGGTCATTGGTGCGATTAATAACGTTGAAGTAGAAAATGAAAAAATACAGGCTTCTATGTTGCAAGATATACCACAGTCACAGGTCACCGGGTTAAGCACTGCTTTAGGGACTAAATTAGAGGCTGGTGATCTTACTACAGCTTTGAGTAGCTACTCTACGAAAACCGATTTGATTACCAATATCAACGCGTTGTCGAGCGGTACAATCAACAAAGCACGGATTAGTAACTTAGATATGAGCCAGATAACAAACTTGTCGACTACTTTTGATACAAAAGCAGACAAGACCGATATCTTTGAAACAGGAAAGAGCTATCTAAAGGCTGGTTTGATCAATGATAAGTATATTACGACAGCAATGATAAACGACAGTGCAGTAGGTTCGACTCAATTAAAATCAAAAGCGGTTACACAAGAGAAGATAGCTGATACGGCGGTGGGCTCGGGGCAGTTGGCTGCAAATGCAGTTACGTCGGCGAAGATAAATAACGGCGCAGTAACCACGGAGAAAATCAGCATAAATGCAGATCTTGACTTTGGTGGTAAAGTCGCTAAGAATATAGCTGTAGATTCTGGGTCAGATTTACCACAAACGGCCAGCGTGGGTCAACTGTTTATCAAAAAAACCTCTCCAGCCGATCGCGGTGTAATTTACTACTATACAGAGGTCTAAGAGACTCACTTAAACCAACGACGGAGGATGTTGTCGATGTAGGTTCTGTTTTTGGGGCTGTAGCGGGCGAAGACTATAAAAAGAATAAGCCAGAGAATAGCGGGTCCGAAAGCTATAATTAGAGCGATGATCCAAAACATTGCAACACCTCCATTTAATTTGAGGACATAATGGATAAAATCGAGTTACAGATCAAGATAAATTTTCCTGGTAAAAATGAATTAGAGGTGCTACTTGCTGAAGTAGGCAAGAAATATAACCTTGAAATTGACTCGAATGTTGGTAACATCCGGGCTGAAGTGGAGACTATTTCGAGCGGACTCAAGAGTAGTTTTCAAGATTTGGGACGAATCTTTGCAAACTTCGGATTAGCTATCCAAGGGGTTCGGTCAACACTCAAGCCGATCATTGATGCGGCTAAGTATGTTGTTGACGCCGGACGTGAACAAATCCGCTCAGAGCGGCTCGTTGCCGGCGCAATTCGAGCTACCGGCGGTGCTGCTGGATTTACGGCAAACGAGCTTAACAAAATAGCCGGGGAATTACAGTCTATCTCAAACTACGGCGACGAAGAGATATTAGCGAAGGTTACCGCTCCACTCTTGACTTTTAGACAGGTGCAAGGGGACGTATTCCTTAAGGCACAAAAGGCGGTGCTTGACCTTTCTGCCGCAATGGGAACTGACCTGCAAGCAGCGGCGATACAGGTCGGTAAAGCGCTAAACGATCCGATCCAAGGGGTTACGGCGCTTCGCCGCGTCGGAATCCAGATGACCGATCAGCAGCTCGAAATGATCGAGTCGTTTATGGCCGTTAACGATATTGCAAGCGCACAAAACATAGTTCTAAGCGAGCTGAGTAATCAGTTTGGAGAGCAGGCTACGAACATTATTGATCCACTTATCCAACTAAAAAACGTTGTTAGCGATATTTATGAGAATATCGGGGTTGCGCTCCTGCCGGTGCTTAATAGTGTCGCGAATGCGCTTAATAAGGTCTTTTCTTCGATGCTGCCGGTTAACAGTGCGTTCAAACAGACACAACAAGAGATACGTTCGCAAAGAGCTGAGTTCGATACCCTCGTTAACGCCTACCAACTGCTTCGGTTCGAACAAGGACAAAACGTCGAAGAATCTAAGGCGCTGCAAAATATCGTCGAAAAACTTAACAATCAGTTTTCATCATACCTACATAACGTCGACCTCGCTACAGCATCCTATAACGACTTCACAAGAGCTGTATCGAGAGCTAACGAGGAGCTTATAAAAGAGGCGAAAACGAAGTTCGTGCTTGCACAGCGTGATGATATGATACAGAAGCAACTTGAAACTGAAGACAGAAAGCTGGATAAAATCGAAAAATATACGAAACTCTTAGGTGATGCTTTACAACAGTATGATAGAATTAGAGAGATGCGTGAATCTGGCTTACCTATACCAGAAATGCCGGGATTCGATTCTTATAAAGATGCTCTTCGTGGTGCGCAAGCGGCTATCAGTAGTCATAGGAAAACCATCGCCGATCTCAACAAAGAAATAATTAAAGATAGAGCAAAGTTCGATGAGGAGTTAAAACTATATACAGATAGATACGCCGATATTTTTGCCGCTGCTATAGACGACAAGCCGAGCCCGGTTATGCCTCCTCTAAGATCTTATGATGATAATGCCAAAGCGGAGATCCAAAAGTGGCTCGATGAGCGCGAAAATGCACGCTTGGACGACATCCAGCGCGTTCAAAAAGACTATAATACACTCCTAAATATCGCTAAACAGGCGTATAGCGAAGAGTCGGACGAATATAAAAGCTTTTTTACCGAACTTAATGCTTGGAAGGTTGAAGAGGAGACTCGAATAAATGACGAGATAGCGGCGCTCCAAGAGAAAAGACGTCTTGAGCAAGAGAAAGAGACAGAAGAGCTTAAACTTGCCGAAGAACGGGCGCTAATCGAAAACAGAAACCTTAGAAACGAGCAATACCGGATCGATATCGAGCTACTTAACTATAAAAAAGAGCTCGGAATTAATGTTTATGAAGAGTTAAAAGAGGTGCAAAAAAGCTACTTCGAGTGGGTTAAGAATGAGTATGATAAAGATACTGTAGAATACGAACGAGCATTAAGTGAAATGCGACAGGTTAACCTCCGCTGGGGGGCTGACCTGCGCCAACAATGGATAGATAACAACCCAATCTCAAACGAATTATTAAATTCTATTAGCTCCGGATTTAGCACCCTCTGGCGCTCGATCTTAGACACCTCAATGACCGGCTCCGATCGCCTGAAAGCTGTATTCAATAGCATCCAAATGTCCTTCTTTAACGCCATCGGACAAATGATAACTGAGTTCATTAAAAATAAAATGATCGAACTCGTTATGACCGAAACTACAGAAAAAGCTAAACAGGCCGCTGTAGCCCAAACAGCCGCTGTCGAGACTGCTGCTGCCGCTTCAGTTCAATCTAACTTAATAGTTACTACTGCACTTAAGATTAAAGATGGATTCGCTTCGATTACCGCTGCAATAGCGGCTGGATTTAGATGGCTTATAGAAACGTTGGGACCTGCAGGCTTAGCGGCAGGTATCGGTTTAGGTGGCGGTATTATTGCAGCTTTTACGGCTCTGCTCAAAGGGATTGGCTTCGCCGCCGGTGGATATACTGGACACGGCCATAAGTATGAACCAGCCGGAATAGTGCATCGCGGAGAAGTCGTCTTCGAAGCACCTATCGTAAAAAATAACCTGGTTGACCTTCTGAAACTGCGAGCTGTGCTACAAAAAGGGGTGCCGCTGAAGTCGATCGTGGCACCGGCTAATATTCCGTTTGGAGCTGTTAATAAGCTGTCGTCTAACCTTGGCTACGCAGGAGGTGGATACGTTGGCGGGTCCGACCTGAGCGCGAAATTGGACGCTATCGTTCAGACTGTTGCCGACCTTAAACATACTATGTCTAACCAGAGAATAGTAGTCGAAAACAACTCGAATCTCGTTGAAATACATAGGTTTAACTTAGATGCCAAAAAGAGCTACGATCAGAGGATTAGATGATCGCTGTGTTCCACTATGAAAGTGAAGGTGGTGGGGCTTCTGCATTCTTTGATAACTTCGTTGAACTGCCTAAAATACAGTTCTATAATGAAGAACTCTTCTCTACAGTCGCTATTTCAAACCTTAAATTCAAACTCGCCTGCTCTTACGGATACGCACCTGACGATCCTTTCTGGAAGTTCTATTCCAAACACTCAAAAGATATAACCGCTTGTTCATTAATAGCTAACTACCAAACTATTATAAGTATGGCTAAGATTACGAAAATAGTGGATGAATATGAGCGGTTTGCGGTCACTTTCGAAATAGCGGCGGATACAAGTGACCTCGGTGAAAAAGCGACCGAAAAGCTGTCTATTACGAAGACTATTACCTTCCCGCACCTAATTAATCAGAACGTCAATTTGGAGATACTTAAGCACCTAAAAAACGCTTTCCCAGAACATAAAATCGTCTATCCAAACTGCCAGGCAAATCCATTGAATATCGGCTATCAAATCGATTTAGAAGCGCATAAATATTCTTTGCCAGCTACTATTTTTGGCGAGATCGAGATTAAATATAACGCCAATAATAACCTCGAACTTCTAAAGTCGATAGCTAAACTGCTCTACGCCAAAGTCCGTATTGACGGCGATACAATTACGTTCACTGACCTTCAAAATATTATACCAACCGCCACTTTGGATGGGTTCAAAATAGAAGAACGCTGGGATACTACTGTTGATAAAGACATTGCAACCCTATCAGAATGCAAGCTGTATAACTCTTCCGGACAAAAGATTGCTGATCTAAAGAACCTTATTAAGTCGCAAAGAAACTCAATATTTTTACGGCGCCCTAATACTGTTAAGTTCGAGGGAGTGCTTGATTCTTTTGTTTATACAAACGATATTGTCTTGCACGATAACTACAAATATATCGTTAAAGATATCGAATATAACTCTACTTTACTCGCCAATGGAGTCTATTACGCCACATTTACCGGGATATACATTAACGGATTGTAAGGTATAAATGACACCGAAAAAGCATGTTTCGTGTTCAAAATATTAATGGACATTAATGGACACCTGATAGAAATATTAATGGACACTAAGAAGAGGTATTAATGGACATTAATGGACACTAAGAAGAGGTATTAATGGACATTAATGGACATTAATGGACACTGGCTCCGAACCCGCAGTAGATAAGGGCTGTAGCTTAAAATAGCGGAAAAGGGTTAATTGTGAGTGCAAAGGTGTAAAGAGTGATAAGTCAATCAAATACCTTCCTTTTGGACAAAATTGTTGTCTCAAACCAAATTGATTTTCTGTCTCAAACCTATTTAGCCGCGACAACTAAATTGGAGGACGAGATGTTTACTAAGACCAAGCTGATGAGAGTTGGCTTTATTTTGTTGACAGTAATTTCATTCAGTATGACAGTCCAGTATGCTGAGTTTTGTGATTTAGGTGGCTCGGTCGGGAATAATATCATAATCAAACCTACAGAGAAGATTTGTGTTACTAAGTGTAAACAATGTAGACAGTGTCGTCAGTAACGTTTGATTACGTTATATATAATAAACAAAGGGGAGAATGTAATGCCTGTAAAAGACGCCAAACATATTGTGATACTGTTAACAATATTGGCTGTTTTTTCATCATTAAGTGTAGACTTATTTGCCCAGTTTTCGGGTGGCAAAGGCTCTCGATTTCGTCCATATCATATTTCAACTGCTGAGGACTTAGATTTAGTGCGGAACTATCCCTCAAAACACTTCCGATTGATTAACGACATAGATCTGTCCGATTTTGAATGGCAGCCTATAGGCGATCAGACTAATCCATTTACCGGCTCGTTTGACGGTCGAGGGTTTAACATAACAAATCTACAGGTTGAAAACAAGGGAAATTATACAGGTCTTTTTGGTTTTGTTAAGGGTGGTAGAATAAAAGGTGTGCTTTTAACGGGTGTTTATCTGACCGGTTCCGATAACACAGCCGCACTCGCCGGAAGAGTTGAGAAAAGTAGAATCACAAACTGTGGAGTAGAAGGTAAAGTTTTTGGAACGGTTAACATAGGTGGTTTGATTGGCTATAGTAACTCTTCTAAGGTAGAGAGGTGTTACGCCTCAGTAGATGTTTATTCAAACGAGTCTAATATCGGTGGCCTTATCGGTAACTGTGATATTGCCAATCAGATAGTTAACTGCTATGCAACAGGCAATGTTGAAGGTAAAGCTAATGTTGGTGGTTTGGCTGGTTATCTGGATGATAAAAGCTCAATCTTGAATTCATATTCTATAGGCAAAGTAAACGGTTCTTCAAACGTTGGAGGCTTGGTAGGGAGGTCAGCAGAAAACAGTGATTATGTCACAAATTCTTATTGGGATACGGTAACCTCATATCAAACTGATTCTTCTGCAGGCGAAGGCCTGATGACTGTCGATATGGTAAGAGACAACTCTGAGTACGCTAATTGGAATTTTGCAAACAGAGGTGTTTGGGAAATGGTCGATTACACCACCTATCCATATCTGAGATGGCAAATTAAACCTGGTGTGCATAACTATCCTAAGCACGGACATCACAAGGTGTATAAAGGTCGAACAGTCTATTGGGAATC